>Ga0302324_100015813_pt1 | contig 15099 bp, 12 predicted proteins | sample Palsa_T0_1_FD_201949 | JGI IMG/M metagenome (GOLD analysis project Ga0302324, IMG submission 201949) | Peat permafrost microbial communities from Stordalen Mire near Abisko, Sweden - Palsa_T0_1 | ecosystem: Environmental > Terrestrial > Soil > Palsa > Peat permafrost | place: Sweden: Abisko...
CCATACTGGCCGGCATGTTCCAGCCACCGGACCACAACTTTGTCCAAAGGTATGCCGAACGTGGTCGCGATCCGCACTCGCAGCCCCTGCGACTGCGACGAATGGGTCCAGACGGTGACCAAGCCATCGCTGCGGACATCTGCGACGGCGACATATGGGCTCAGGGGAGCGTGCCGGACATACGGCTGTTCGTAAGTGGCCGAGACGGTTTTCGTGGCACTGGCCGCTGCAGCGCCGGCATCCGGAATGTTGCCACGCCTTTCGGCAGGAGCGCCCCACTGGTAGTCGCGGAACATCCTGGTAAGATTCTCGCTGCCCGGCAGTCCGGACCAGGCGGTCCATCTGGTGGCGGCAGCCACGGCCTGTGCCGCCTCGATCGCCTCCCACTCGTCCTGAGAGACAACCGCGACGAGGTTACCCTTCGTGAGTATCTGAGCGGTGGGGAACCGGCGCCGGTCGAGCGGCCCAACCGAGATCAGCGAGGAGCCCAACGTGGCGGGCCGGACCATGCGCGCATGCAGCATGCCTGGCAGTGAGACGTCGCAGCTCCATTGCGTCCGTCCCGTCACTTTGCCCGGAATACCGGGCACTGGGTACGACATTCCTACAACCTTGTACTGGCTAACCGGCTTCATCGGAGGGTTCCCTCCTACCACGAAGCCATCCATTCCCGGAACGCGGCCGGATGGGTCCGCTTCGGCAGGCTTCCCGGTGATTGGAATGTTCAAATCGAGGTGCTGGCCCCGCACAAGCTGAGCGTAACTGATGGTCTTGCCGCCGCCTGACACGATGCCGTCCACAACGGTAAGACCGGAAACGGGCTCGCCGAGCTGCGAAGAGGCGAGAGCGAGCAGCGCCTGATACGTGTACGCAGCCACTCTGCGAACGTTGAAGGCGCCGCTGAGGAACCCGGCAGAGTAACCGCCGTCGGGCGTCCGGTCGGTGTCGCCAAGGATGAGAGTGATCGCTTCGGGCTGGACATTCAGTTCTTCGCCGATCATCTGGGCGTAGTATGCGCTCATGCCGGTGCCGGTTTCGGTGCGGCCGGTGCGCATAAGAATCGTACTGTCGTCACGGATCTCGAGCCATGAAGCGAGCCTGGTGGGGTCGAGCGACGTCGGACCTTCGGCGGTATCGTCGGCAGACAGTCCGGTTGGAAGGCTGAGCGAGACAAAGAGAGCGCCGCCTGTCTTCACGAATCCGCGCCGGGTGACACAGGTTGAGAGACTCATGGCGTTTGAAGTTAAGCAGCCATGGCCCGTGCGGCGCGTTGTACGGCGTCGATGATCGCGACGTAGGTTCCACAACGGCACAAGTGAGGCGAGGGCGGCGTATTGGTGAAAGCGTCTTTGATTTGCGCCACGCTCGGATTCGGGTTCCTGGCGAGCAGATCGACGGCGGCAATCATCATTCCGCTCTGGCAAAAACCACATTGCGGGACTTGTTCATCGATCCACGCCTGTTGGACAGGGTGCAAGCTTTGGGGCGCGCTCAACCCCTTCTGCGCGGCCCAAGCGCCGGGCAATCCTTCGATCGTGGTGACCCGCTTGCCAACCACAGAGGATGCCGGCGTGATGCACGAGCGGACTTCTTTGCCGTCCACCAGCACGGCGCAGGCCCCGCACTGTGCGAGTCCGCAGCCAAAACGCGGCCCGGTTAATCTCAGGGTGTTGCGAAGAACATAGAGCAGTGGCGTGTCCGGAGCGCTGGATATGGAATGATTCGATCCGTTCACCGATAAAGTCAGTTCAGGCGCCATACTGTCCTCTTGTCCGGCGTTTGGTGCTGGCCGTTGCCACCAGATACCAGGCTGGCCAGCTCAGCGCAAGATTCAGAATGGACGGGCCCGTCCTGATCCATAGGAGAACCGTCAATAATATCGTGGCCCAGGCTAGGAGCATCGCCGATCCGAGTGTGAGTCGAATCATTCTCAAACCCTGGTGAACTCCCTGGATTGCCGGCAGCAGAAAAAGCAGGAGGCAAAACCTGGACAGATCTTCGATGCGGAACCTCGCCAGACAAAAACAGCACGGGAGAAGAGACAGGAGGGCACTGACCCACAGAGTCCGCCGCGAGACGGATCCCATAACGAAGCCACCCGTCCACGACCAGGCGGTCAGCAACAGGAACTTGCTGAGGAGGAGCGAGACGTCTAAGTTGGTCATCTGCCGGGTTGCGGGATCGACGACCTGAAGAGACATCAGCCCGAGAGAGACAGAGAACCCCATCAGCGGGAAGCTGAAGGGAAACGCGATACCGAAGGCCGCGATCCAGGGGCGCCAGCTGTTCCAATGGGCTCCCTGGCGGCGGAGCAGCAGTCCGCACACATTCCATACCGCCTGCCGGGTGCTTTCCCCGGTTTCGGCCATGTCGCCCAGCACGGCTTCGCGTTCATCGCGCTCCAGCAACTGCGCCAGAGAGTCCACCAGCATCCCGCCCCATTTCATAATTGGCTCCAGTGGTGCGCCGCCCAGGATGCGCCACGGCTTGCGCGCGCCACGGTCTCGTAGAAATCCCTTGCCGCTCGTATGCCTTGCGGCGTAACCCGAACCATCCGTTTGGCTCGACCACCCCGTTGCGGCGTAGCATCGCCCATCCAGGTCTTCAGGAAGCCTTTGGTTTCAAGGCGGTCAATGGTGGTATAGAGCGCGCCAATCGAGCATTTGCGGCCGGTGACCGTCTCTATTTCCTGCCGAATCGCCGCGCCATAGCCTTCGTCGCCGAGTCCGGCGGCAGCAGTGATCAAAAGGTATTCGAACTCGCCCAGCATTATTGTTCTACATTGTGATATTAATTGCTTGCCAAGTCAAGGGGTGGGGAACTTAATTTCTGGTTCCGGGATGGTAGCGCAACAAAATCGTGCCAGTCTGAGGCTGGCCCTCCACAAATCCGAGAACCATCGTGTCAATCGGCAAGCCTGCATGAGTCTGCCTGGCCGTAGCTGGTAAGGTCGGTCCAGTCTCGGCAAGGGACCGGAGGAGCAACGATGACCGCCAAGGCAGTGGCTGAGGTTTCGACTGGCATGCAGAGGATCTACCGGCGGTTCGTACGCTGGCGGGGTTCGCACCGAGGGCGCTTGCCGATTCCACCGGCGCTGTGGGCCTCGGCCGCGGAGGTGGCTCGGGAGCACGGCGTTTTCCTCACCGCCAAGGTGCTGCGGCAGGAGTATGGAAAGCTGAAACGGATGGTGGAATTGGCCGCGCCAGCCAAGCGGGCGGCCATGCCGCCGGCGAAATTCCTCGAGTTGGTCACGCCCAAGGTGGTGGGTCTGACGGAGTGCGTGATCGAGTGGGAAGGGCCGCGTGGCAAGATGCGCATTCAGTGGAAAGGCGCCACGGCGCCGGATCTGGCGGGACTGAGCCGGGCGTTGTGGGAGTCGGCGTGATCCAGATCACACCGCAGATGCGCGTGCTGGTTGCAATCGAATCGGTGGATGGCCGCAACGGCATCGACTCACTCGCCCGACTGTGCCAGGACAAGCTCCAGGTGGAATCCTTTTTCCGGATGCCTATTTGTATTTACGCAACTGCCGATACAGGTGCGGTGAGCACGGATTTGTGCAAGCCCTTTGCCCAACAGAAGGGAGCCTAAGCCTAAGGTTAAGCCAACAAAATTCAAATGTCCAAACACCCGTAGCGGATTGCCAGACAATCTTCGAAACGATGCCTTGACCTTCGACCTATAATCGAGTAGGCTGAACAGTAGAAGGTTGAGGTATTAATGCCGCCATCACGATTTCCTATGCCGCAGGGCACGCTTGACATGATGATTTTGCAGATTGTTTCACTGGAACCGGCGCATGGATACGGCATTGCGCAAAGATTGGAACAGATCTCGCGATCGGTCGTCCGGTTCTTAATGTTCCGATCCATTGCTCGCGTCGTGGTTCCTGTTGGCATAGTATTTGTTTCCGTCTTGGCGTCCTTGGCCAACGCCCAAGTCTCGCCGAACCTGCCCAATCCGATCACGGCGCCGAATCCGCTGACGAAGACGCTATCCATTTTCCGTAGCAATATGCAGGACAAGATCATGAAGTCGGCGGCCGCGATGCCAGAGTCCAAGTACAGTTACCGGCCAACGAAGGAGGTTCGCTCGTTTGCCGAGATCGTGACTCATGTGACGGATATATCTTACGTACTGTGTTCAAACGTCAAAGGTGAAGCGACTCCCGCCACGGCTAGCGCGAAGGGTTCGAAGACCGAGATCATGGCCTACCTCAAAGGCGCGTTCGGGTACTGCGACGGCGTGTACTCCGGGTTCACCGATGCGCACCTCAACGACCCGGCGGACTTCTTCGGCGTCAAGACGAACAAGATGTTCATCTTGACGCAAGTCGGAAATCATGACGCCTTGCATTACGGCAATCTCGTCACGTATTTGCGCCTTAATGGCCTTGAGCCGTCCGGGGGCTGGTTTTGATTCGGACCGGGTGAATTGCAAGATGGCGGGAGTAATCGTGAAAAGCACCTCCCAACTTCCGGATCCGTGATTCGGGACGGGATCACAGACGCAAGTGACCTGCGATGGATCATTCGGTCGACAAACGACCTGAGTCGCCAAAAGAGGGGCAGGTCAACGGACTGCGGCGGGGGGCATTCGGCAGAGACAATCCGTAGATTTGCGGGGCGATACCTAGAGTGGGGGATGGAAGGAATGACGAAACTGGAGACTTGGGGAGCGAGGAAGGCTTTGGTTGTTGCCGTAATAGGATGTGTAAGCATGATCCCAGCCGCGGGACAGGAAAAGGCGCAATCCACTGCCCGAACCGTTGCGGCGAAAAAAGATGGGCGCGCCGAGATTGATGCCCATGCGGCGGAATGGTTAAAAGAGAGCGATGTGCCGAGCGTAGCGGTGGCATTCATCAAAGATCGAAGACTAGCGTGGACAGCGGTCTATGGGGAACAAAGCCCGGGTGTCGCCGCGACAGGAAAAACGCTGTACAACATGGCGTCGCTCACAAAGCCGGTGACGGCGGAGACAGTCCTGCGACTGGCGTCCGCAGGGAAATTCTCGCTGGATGAATCGATGTCGCCGTTCTGGCTGGACCCGGATATAAAAGATGATCCGTGGAGCAAATTGCTGACGCCGCGGTTGTGCTTGTCGCACCAGACTGGATTTGCGAACTGGCGGCGGATGACCGGCGGGGTGCTGAAGATCAGATGGGAGCCGGGAACCCAAACAGGATATTCGGGAGAGGGATACAACTACGTTGGCAGGTTTGTCGAAAATAAGATGGCAAAACCCTTTGATGCGCTGGCGCAGGAGATCATCTTTGATCCGATCGGCATGAAGGAAACATCGTACACAGAGAAGGCCTGGTATGCGGGGCGGTTGGCGGTTCCCCACGGGCCGAAGGCAGAGAAACCTGTAAACCCTGTCGCACAAGCCTGGAATGGCGCTGACTTGCTCCGCACGACAATTCAGGACTATGCGAAGTTCGTGGTTAGCGTCATGCACGACGAAGGCTTAACCAGGGAAATCGCGGCAGAACGGGCGATCCTGACGCGTGATCGCATGAGACCCGAAGATTTGAAGAATGTATGCAGCACCGGAGAGCCCGGACACTGCCTCGTGACCGCAGGAATGGGTTTGGGGTGGGAAGTCAAGACCGTGAATGGAGAAAAAATCCTGGATCATGACGGCTCCGATTGGGGAGTGAGGACATTCGTGATGTTTATTCCGGCGCGAGGAATCGGCGTGGTGGTTTTTACCAACGGAGAAAACGGCGAAGCGGTGATCAAGAAAGTGGTTGAGGTTCTTTATCCGAACAGGCTATACGTGGCTACGATGTAAGCAGTGATGCGAAAATGCCCTGGTGAACGGGCCTTTCATCCTAACTCGAATCGGGGTTCCCCTATCATTGGAACCAAAACGTACGCTAAGCGCCGATGCTTCCCGAATTCTGAACGGACGATCTAGAATCTCGGCAGTGGCCGTAAGTGCCCTTTGAGAATCGAGTTTGTTAAGCTTGAGGAGACATCCGAGGCGGCTCACAGCTACATTTTCGTTGACCAGTTCAGCGGAAGCTTGGTGAATTGGCTAAAGAAACTCGCTTAACGTGCAATATTTGACCATTGGAGGAGTGACCCCTCTAACGACATAGAGGTCAGGCCTGATGATGCGGCGTGGCACCGCCGCATGGTGAGACTCGCGCATCAGGCGCGCCGTCGCTTGGTGCCGGTTCATTAAGCCCTGCATGAGGTTTTCGTTCGACTCGTTCTCAGGGGTATAGCGGATTTCCAAAGAATGTCGAAACGATACCTTGACCTTCGACCTATAATCGAGTACGCTGAACGGTAGAAGGTCGAGGTATTTGTGCCGTCATCACGATTCCCGATACCGCAGGGCACGCTGGACATGCTGATTTTGCAGATTGTTTCATTGGAACCGGCGCATGGATATGGCATTGCGCAAAGATTGGAACAGATCTCGCGATCAGTCGTACAGGTGAATCAGGGCTCGCTTTATCCAGCGCTTCACCGGCTGGAGCAAAAGCAATGGTTGCGAGCTGAGTGGCGGGAATCCGAGACCGGACGCGAGGCGAAGTTCTACTCGTTAACGGCTGCGGGTAGGAAACAGCTAGTCGTCGAGAAAGACAGCTGGGCGCGGCTGGCTTGCGCGGTTCAGTTGATCTTTGGCGAGGGCAACCGATGATACGGCAACTGACGAACTGGTTTCGGCGAAGGAAGCTGGAAGGCGGTTTGGACCGTGAGCTGCGCTATCACTTGGACCGGCGAGTTAGCGATCTGGAAAAGTCGGGCTTGACCATTGATGAGGCTCGAAGACAGGCCTCGTTGGAGCTGGGCGGTGTGGCGCAAATTCAAGAAGAAGTCCGCGACGTCTGGTTGACTCAATGGCTGCGCGACTTTGCGTACGATCTTCGTTTCTCGGCGCGCTCTTTCCTCCGGACGCCGTCATTTACTATAACCGCTGTTGTCTCTATGATGCTCGGCATTGGCGCCACGACAGCGATTTATTCGCTGGTGGATCAAGTTCTGCTGCATGCGCTTCCCGTGCGCGAACCCGCACGGCTGGTGCTGGTCGATTCGACGAAAGGCCAGCAGGTTGCCGACGGTTTCGGCAGTTGGAATTTGATGTCCTATCCAATCTGCCGCGACCTGGATGCGCAGAAACAATTCTTCGAGGGAGCTTTTTGCCGGGCCTTAACCGATGTGAACCTTTCGACCGGGGCGGATTATCATCCGGCGACGGCGGAAATTGTTTCCGGCAATTACTTTAGCCTGCTTGGGGTCGGGCCGGCTTTGGGGCGGGTGTTGACACAGCAAGATGATGGCGTACCGAACGCGAATCCAGTGGCCGTCATTTCGTACGGCTTTTGGAAGACCCAACTGGGTGGTGCGGCGGATGTTTTGGGACGGAAGCTGATCGTCAATATGCATTCTTTCGTTGTGGTCGGAGTGGCGGCGTCGACGTTTCGGGGCATCGACGTTGGCGAAGTGCCGTCTGTCTGGGTTCCCGTGTCCATGTCCGACGAAGTGATACCGGGCTACACTGACCTCCGGCATAGCAGCACTCGCTGGATGCAAGTGCTCGGCCGCTTGAATGAAGGCGTCACGCTGAAACAAGCTCAAGTTGGGTTGCAGCCTTGGTTCAAGGCCATGCTGAAGGAGAATATGCATCAAGCCGGATTCCCCAAAATTACCCCGGAACAAATGCAAGAATATCTCCATTCGTCGCTCACGTTGACTGCCGCGCCGCAAGGCCACTCCAGTCTGAGGCGCATTTTGGTTCAGCCGTTGTGGGTGCTATTCGCGGCAACTACGGTGTTGTTGGGCCTGGCATGTTTGAATGTGTCGGGTTTGTTTTTGGCGCGTGGCTCGGCGCGCGATCGCGAGATTGGCACGCGCTTGGCGCTAGGTGCATCGCGCGGAAGGCTGGGACGGCAGTTTCTGGCCGACAGTTTGTTAATCGCGCTGACAGGAGGAGTTCTTGGAGCGGCGCTGGCTCCTCTTGCGGTCCGCGCCTTGATCGCATTCCTGCCCAAGAACACGGCAGCCAACGCATTGCACGCGGGAGTGGACACGCGGCTGCTGTTGTTTGCTTTCGGTGTGAGCGTCATAGCCGGTGTTTTGAGTGGCTTAGCGCCGGCGTGGCAATCGGGACGGCGGTCGTTAGTGCTGCAACAGCGTGGCGGTACGGCATTTGGCGGCGTTCGCCTCCGCAAGGCGATCGTGACGGCGCAAATCGCCTTGACTTTGACGTTAGTTGTGGGAGCGACGCTGTTTGTCAGGACGTTAGACGCGCTGATGACAAAGGGGCCCGGGTTTGTGACATCCAGCTTGGTTTCGTTTACACTGGCTTCTTCGCGCAATGGTTATTCCAATACGGACGGCAGCCGGCTGATTCGCCGCATTGACGAAGCCATACGCAACTCGCCTATTACGCAGGTGTCCGCCGTAGCAGGCTTTCCCTTGCTGACTGGCGGAAGTTGGAACAATCCGATGACGATTCAGGCCGGCAAGCGAATAATAACCGACCGTCCTGTGAATTTGAACGCCGTCACGCCGGGATTCTTTCGAACTATGGGCATTCAAATTCTGGCTGGCAGGAACTTCGACGAACGCGATGCGCGACCTTCGGGCGAAATGGGGTTTCGTTCGGCAATCGTGAACGAGTCTTTCGTGAAACGCTTTCTGGACGGGCGGAATCCGCTGGGCCTAGGCATTGGCATGGGTTCCGGACCGGACGTGAAGACAAATATCGAGATAGTCGGCGTTATGTCCGACTTCAGTTACCGCGGGCTTCGGGACGAGTCCGAACAGGTGTTTGTTCCTTTCCTCGAGGCAGGGAGTGGCAACGCAACATTCTATGTGCGAGTTCGCGGGACGCCAGAATCGGCTTTTCAAACGCTTCGAACGATTGCGCGCAACGCTGACCCGAGGCTGCCCGTGATGGGCCTGCGCACTTTGGACGAACAGGTGAGCCGATCATTGAATACCGAGCATATGCTGGCGACGCTGTCAGGTGGTTTCAGCCTGTTGGCATTAGTGCTTTCGGTGGTCGGTTTGTATGGCGTGATGTCGTTTGTCGTTACACGGCGTACGCGCGAGATTGGGATTCGATTGGCTCTTGGAGCGGACCGCTGGTCCGCGATTTGGATGGTGCTGCGGGATGCGTTGCTAATGATCCTTGCCGGAATCGGAATTGGATTGCCAGTTGTTTGGTTTTTGGGCAAGCTGATAGTGTCGCAGCTTTATGAAGTAAAGCCATTTGATCCTACCGTGATCACGATGGCGACGCTGGTTCTTGGAACGGCGGGGCTTAGCGCGGCGCTTGTCCCGGCGCATCGTGCGTCGGGCGTGAACCCGACCGAATCGTTACGCGCGGAGTGAGCGTGATGTCACGTCGCCATGCTGCGACGTGGTTTTGTATTGGGCGTGGCAGGGGCAGGTTTAGTTGACGGAAAGTTAGACGCCGCCCAGACAGAGCGCGCAGAGATTGCTGCTTGAGAAGTTACGCAAGGCTAACCGGAGAAAGACCCCGGTCCTTCTCCATAAAGTCTTTGAATTCGACCAGCATCCGATCGTATGCCTTCGCCGGTGCGGTCTGAGTTTGGAAACGGCCAAGAATGCTCAGCCATGCGATTGTCTCCGAGACGAACCCTGCCAGCAACTGTTTGGACGGTGGAGAACATCTCTTGCGTGACCATCGTCGTGCAACTTTATCGATCTCCTGAAGGCTGATTTGATCTTGAGATCGATGAGCCGGTTTCAGGCTGTCTGCGATGGATAGTAGCGCTCTCGCTTTGGAGCGCAGGGTGCTTGGGGACATGCCCTGCTCCTTGCAATTGGCGAGATATTGGCCGCGTTCATCAGCAAACGGGGCTGACAGGTGCCGAGTTAAAGCATCAGAACGAACGAATAATCGATTGAACATTGAGTTGGGTTCCTCGTTGTGGATTTAAAAGCACCACGACTATACGATGCGGTTCGTTTTCAAGACGCACTGATCGAAGGCGCGAACCAGATTGGTAAAGGTGCTATTCCACTCCTATCCGCGAAAAGGCCGGTTTCCGGTAACGCCCACTACACGGCCACTGAGCAGCTCGCTATCGGGAAATGGGTCTCAGGACGAGAGCGGGATTCTGCTCTCCGCTGTTTTAGAAAACTAGGCATTCGAAATTTCTCCGGCTCAGTGGTGGGCGAAGTCAATCAAGACTGCAGCCGTCCAAATCAGCGGTGTCAGCAGCATCATCCGGGCGCTTCGTGGGTGCTTCCGCAAGATGACAAATGCTGCCCAAGAAAGATTCAGCACAACAAATGGAAGAAGGAACTCAGTGGTTGCTATAGCCCAGACGAACGGCTCTCCCGTCACGGAGTGGATGCGTGCGCTGCGCTCTTGTGGTATTACCCACCATGTCCGTGACGCGAGAATCAGATAAGCGATAGCACCGACTGCATTTAAAGCTATGAGCGTACGAGTAACCCATGTAGTTGTCACTTGTGTTGATTTCATTAGAGCAGATTTGGTACCGCAGAAAGCCGTCTGTGCGCAACCTGCCACGCTGCTAGGAAACATCTTGTGAAACGTGATTATCGGACAGTATCGGTCGTCGGCCAGGTTAGCCAAAAGTCCGCGTTGGGGGAAGCGCGACCGGGGCGATGCCAGCGGCATCGTGATCTCCCCCAAGGCCCGTTTCCGGCCAATTGCGATGTCGCTGGGGGGTGCGGGGTCAATCTGGGCTGAAGATCCCGTCGCCGTTGGAGCTGTTTGTCATGATGAGGAGGCCGTCGCCATTGCTGAAGCATATGCCCTGATGCCGCCATCCGTCATCATATCCGCCTTTGAAGAAAGCATTTCCATAGGGAGAGGTGTACAGTCCCCAACCCAGACCGGCACTCAATTTAATCGCGTCGTGTGCGTTTGTGGTTTCAGGGGCGAGCGACGGAAACGTCGCGTCGACCTCCGGTGACGTCAGACTGCTTCCATCGAGCCGCAAAATAGTTGACGGCGCCAAAGGTTCCTGCGCGGGCGCCCGATGAGAATCCGAGCGGCAAGACAATTTCTACCAGAGCGTTCCGTTGGATCACTGTTCCTCCATCCGAACAGACTAACTCTCTGTTCTGAGTTATCACCGTCAATCCGGAAGCAACCCGCCGGGAGCAGAGTAGAGTCTAGGTTGGCGACCATTTGACCGGAACTCGGAAAAAGAGATTTCGGGGAAGCTCTACGAGTGAGTCAGGTCTTGCGCAAAATCCCGGAAGACTCACCGCAACTTCATGACTTTCCGGCGTGATCGCCATATTCCCAGTCATAAGGCACTCCGGTGTCGCCCAAGATAAACCTGACCAGATCGGCGAAGCCTGCCTCGGAGCGAACATCGTTTGACAAGATAACGACGCAACGCTGACCGGCTTCGATGCATACCACGCTATTGGCTGTCTGGCCGTCGTGGCCGCCCTTGTAGAAGCCGTGCCCCTGCGGGCCGTCGAAGACAACGACACCCAATCCGGCGTACAAATCCTTGCGTCGCGCGCTCACCGGCAGATCGGGGAGGAATGGGGGGAACTGATGGGCCGTAGTGATATGTAGCTGCCGTTTGGTCATCTCGGCGCGTGAGGCCGCACTCAGACCATCGCCGCTCACCAAGGCGGCAACGAATTTGGGCAGGTCGGAAATTGTGGTATCCATTGAGCCCGCCACGCGCGCCTTGCTGCGCTTGTCATGTGCCTGCGGCTGGCCGTGATCGTTCCAACCATCGGCGAAATTGGCGTCGAGACTGTCGCGCCAGATCAGGCTTGTGCGGGTCATGCCCAGCCTTTCGAAGTTGGATTTGGTCAGTTCGCCGACATCGAGCCCCAACCCCTGCGCCTTGCGGCCGTGTTCGATGACGAATTGCAGAAGTATGAGACCTTCGCCCGAATAGCTGAACCGCGTACCGGGTTCGAAATGGATGTGCAGTTTCTGGTCCGGTTCGAGGAACCAGAAGTTGTTGAAGCCGGTGGAATGAGTCAAGCACATACGCGGCGTGATCTTCCTCCAGCGCGAATCGTCGGCTAGATCCTTGTATGGCCCGTACTTGTCAGGAAAAACCGGATCGGGTCCATAGCTCGGCAGCGGCTTGTCGAGATCGTCCTTGAGGGGCGTGTCGAGGTTGAGCTTGCCCCGATCGACCAATTGCATCACAGTATATGCAAAAACCATCTTGGTGAGCGACGCGCCGTACATGACAGTGTCCGTGGTCAGCGGATCTCCGTTGCCGTTACGGATGCCGAACGCGTGGACATATTCAACCTTGCCGTGATCGATGACCGCAACGGCCATGCCGTTGGCGTGGGTTTCGGTCATGATCTTATTCACTTCGGCGTCAACGGCGAGGCCGCCGGGGATCGTTTGCGCGAACGTCGCGAAGGGAAGGTAGAGCGAAGCTATAAGTACAACCAAAAACTGAAGAGCCTTTACTCGCTTTTTCATGGAACTCCTTCAAGGCCGAATCATACCGGACGATCTTCTCGCGAATTTGTATCATTCTGATCATGGTCGGATCGACGCTCCAGACCTGAATGAGCGGCGTCGCCGGGTTTCGGCAATCTTGCGCTCTTGCGAATGCGAGCGTGCGAAGCCGTTAGAACCTGGTTTGGATGAGGAATCAATCATAATGCAATGTCCTTGCCAGGTTCAGCCGCAGCACGCGCCGTGCGGGCAACAGCGCTGCAAGGCCTACCATGGCCATCAACACGAGAATCGCAGCCACGTAGCTCGCCGGGTCAAGGTTGCTCACTCCATAAAGGGCGTTTCGCAACACTTTAGTAGTCGCTGCAGCGATCCCCGCCCCTGTCGCCATGCCTAGTGCTACTGGCCACACGAACTGTCGCAACACCGCTGCAAGCACTTGCGTCTTCGTCGCCCCCAAAGCCATGCGAATGGCTATCTCCTTCAGTCGTTGTGTGACCGAGAAGGATACCAGGCCAAGAATGCCCACCCCGGCCAGCGCCACGGCAACCAGTCCGATCAGCGTCACTGCGGAGGCCGCCAGTTCCACCTGCTCCATGTCTTTACGGAATCCTGACTTCAACAGGCTAATTTCGGGAAACAGCTTGGGGTTGAGGCTTTCAACGATCGACTTGGCCATTGGCGTCAGCCCTTCGGGCGCTTCCGCGCTCTTCACCAGAACCATCATATCCGGCATATCGGTTGGTTGCGCCGGGTAGTAAGCCTCCAGGGAATCCCCATCGTTCATCGCATTCACATGCGCATTCCCCACCATCCCCACTACCGTGTTCTCCTGATACTTTTTCCCAAACGGGTTTTCGCCCGGCCACTGCCGCCGCGCCAGCGCCTCGCTCACTATCACGGCGTTCTTTTCGTTTGGACGAAAATTCCTCCCCACGAGCACTGGAATCTCCATCGCCTGAAAGTACCGCTCGTCCACCCAGTTCGGATAAATCGAAGCTTTACGCCCACGGATCTCCGTGTCCACTCTGGTAATATAGTGTCCCAGCGGCGCTAATTTCACTAGCGAGACCACTGTCACTCCCGGCAGCGCCTCAAGCCGGCTCCGCGCCTGGCCCAAATATTCTTCCGCTGCTGCCGGGGTGTACCCGTGCCTTCCCAGTGCCGGATCGATCGAGACCACCCGCTCATAGCCAAAACCCGGGTTGGTGTAAAGTGCATGCTGGGCAGCCCGCACAAGCAGGCTTGCAACGATGAGCAACACACAGCTTGCAGTAATCTGCGCGCCCACCAAGAGCTGTCGCGCCAAGGTTTTGCGCTGCCGTTGCCGGGCAATCTGTAGCGCGGGAGCGAACCCGAACAACATGGTCGCCATCAGCGTCATCGCCACCGCAAATGCCAGCACCCGCCAATCCGGCGCCGCACTCAGCCATACCGGTGCAGCGGTCTTCGCCAGCACAATATTCAGTGTTTCCCAGGCGAGCAGCATCCCCGCCACCGAACCCATCAGCGCAAGCACCAGGCTTTCGGTCAGCAGTTGTCGAAATACCCGTGCTGCGCTGGCCCCCAGGCTCAGACGAATGCGCATCTCCCGCTCACGCGACACGCCACGCGCCAGTTGCAACCCGCCCAGGTTGGCGCAGGTCACGGCCAGAATCAGCAGAGTTAGCACCCCCACCATCTCCGCGACCTTGTACATCGCAGGCTCCATCACATGCAGGTGCCCGCCTGGGTCGCTGCGAATGTATTCGTCCTTCCAAGTGTCCTTGGGATACTGCTTACGGAGCTCGTTGGTGAGGCCCAGCAGCTCCTGTTCGGCCTGGCTGGCGGTCGCTCCCGCGGCCAGTCTGCCCCACACACGCACCGAGGCATTGGACCTATCCGTCAGCACCTTGCTGCCTTCCACAAAGTAGGGCTGTTGGGTCATCGGGAGCCACACTTCTGCTCCTTGGCCGTCGAGACTCGGAAACCCATAGGGCTCCACGCCCACTACCGTCACCGGCCTGCGATTCAGATGGATCACCTTGCCGACGATGTCAGGATCTGCTCGAAACCGCCGTTGCCAGAACTCATGTCCCAACACGACCACCGGCGGTGCATTCGCAGCTGCATCCCTTTCCGCATCCAGAAGTCGCCCGTAGGCGGCAGTGGCGCCCAGTTCCTTGAAGAAGTTCGCACTCACAAAGTTCGTCTTCACAGGCTCCAGATCGTCTTTAAAGCTCAGCCGCGCTCCCATCATCGTGAGCACACCCGAAAGGGTCTTCGCATAGTCCCGGTAAAACATCGCCGTGGCATAGGGCATCTCACCGCTGATGATCTCCGGGGACCGCCTTTGCAGACGTACCAGCGAGCCTGGATCGTGCACAGGCAGCGGCTCCAGCGCTACCATGTTGAAGAAGCTGAAGGCCGCCACATTCACACCAATCCCGATCGCCAGCACCAATACCGCGGTTAACGTGAACGCCGGCGAGCGCGCCAGTGTACGTGTCGCATAGCTCAGATCCTGCGTCAGCCGGTCCAGCCATGTCCAGCCCCATGCTTCGCGAGCTTGTTCCCGCATGCGCAGCTTATTGCCGAAGTTGTTGCGCCCTGCCCGCGCCGCCATCTCGCGATGAAACTCCATGTCACTCTCCAGCTCCACATCAAAGCGGCGACGGTTGATGAGGTAGTAAATGCGACGGAAGA
>Ga0302324_100015814_pt1 | contig 15099 bp, 8 predicted proteins | sample Palsa_T0_1_FD_201949 | JGI IMG/M metagenome (GOLD analysis project Ga0302324, IMG submission 201949) | Peat permafrost microbial communities from Stordalen Mire near Abisko, Sweden - Palsa_T0_1 | ecosystem: Environmental > Terrestrial > Soil > Palsa > Peat permafrost | place: Sweden: Abisko...
GCGCGGTCATGGAGACCAACTACTTCGGCGCCATCAAATGTATTCAGGCAGTCCTGCCGCCAATGCGCCAACGCCATAGCGGAGTCATCATCAACATCTCCTCCGTCGCCGGTAAAGTCTCCACCTCGCCGCTCGGCCCCTACGCCGCCTCCAAGTTCGCCCTCGAAGCCATTACCGAAGCTCTCGCCCAGGAAGTGAAGCCCTTCAACATCCGCGTCGCTATCGTCGAGCCCGGCATTATCAACACTCCCATGGCTCGCTCCATCGAAGTGATCGATCCCATAGGTCCCTACAGCCGCCAGGCCCGCCGCTTCGCTCACATGTTCGCCGCCACTCTCCAGACCAACCCGACACCGCCATCGCTCGTCGCCGAAAAAATCCTCGAAATCATTGCCACCGGAACCTGGCAGTTCCGCCACCCCGTCGGCGACGCCGCAGCCACCTTCGCCTGGCGCGCCTCCATGTCCGACGAAAACTACATCGCCCTCAACGCCGCTGATGACGAAACCTGGTACGCCAGCCTCAACCCCCGCGTTCGCAACATCCTTTCCCAAAAGAAATAAAGAAAATCCACCCTCCGGCAAGCGGACCGTAACCCGTTACCCCCGCATAACCTCGGTTACTAGCCAACTCCCTATCCGCGGGTATATCGTTCACAATCGTTGCGGCCTTTTCCATGCACAAGGCCGCATCGACCGAAGGCTGCATCCAACGGAGTGAACATCATGTCGTCTATGCTTCTCCATCCGGAAGTCCAAACTGAAAAGGACTTTCTCCCCATCAGCGGAACGGATTACATCGAGTTTTATGTCGGCAACGCCCGTCAGTCTGCATACTTCTATCGTGCCGCCTTCGGTATGTCGCTCGTCGCCTGGGCTGGCCCCGAAACCGGCCTCCACGACCGCTCTTCCTACGTCCTCCAGCAGGGCGAAATCCGCTTCGTCCTCACCACCCCGTTGCGCCCCAGTGGCGGCATCGCCGATCACATTCACCGTCACGGCGACGGCGTTCGCGACATCGCCATGACCGTCGATGACGCCAAACTCGCCTGGCGCGAAACCACCCGCCGCGGCGCGCGCAGCGTCCATGAGTGTCACGAGCTCCGCGACGAATACGGACGCGTCAAAGTCGCCTCCATCGCTGCCTACGGCGACACCATTCACACCTTTGTCGAACGCGAAAGATACTACGGCCCATTCCTGCCCGGATACGAGCCCGCTCCCCTCGATTCGCCCCACGACCCCATCGCCAGACCCGTCGGGCTGACCCGCATCGACCACATCGCCGCCAATGTCGGCTGGAACGAACTTCACCGCTGGATCGACTATTACAACGACATCCTCGGTTTCTCCCTCGACCTCGATTCCACGGAAAACAACTTACCCAGCGAAACCTTCGCACTCAACACGAGGGTCGTGGTCGGAGCCAACCGCCGCGTTCTCTTCCCTATCCACGAGCCAGCCGAGGCGCGCACAAAATCACCCGTCGAGGAGTATCTGGAGTTCTACCACGGACCCGGCGTCCAACACGTCGCTCTCGCTACCGGCAATATCGTCGAAACCATCGAACGCATGCGAACTCAGGGGGTCGATTTCATGCCCGCGCCCGCAGGCTACGATCCTTTCGGTCATAACCGTCGTCTCGAAGCCAACATAGCCGGAGTCACCCAATCACTCCCCGAACTCGCCCGTCTCGGAATCCTCGTTCACCACGACCAACAAGGCTGCATCCTCCACGCCTTTACCCGGCCGGTAGAAGATCGCCCTACCCTTTTTTTTGAAATTCTCCAGCGCAGCTCCGGCTGGTAAAGACGGGGATGAAGTGAAGCGGCCCGGCTTCAGCTGGGCGGGAGCCCAGAAAAACGGCAAAGGGCTTCAGCCCTAGAGGGTTTGTGCAACCCACGCCAAAGGCGGCTGGCTAGGCCGAACCCGAATCATGCGGTGTCATTCCCGGCGAATGACTTCCGCTCTCGGAACCAACGCCATATTCTGCAGTGAAACTCTTGCGAACTACCGCAGCCAGAGTCCAGAAAAGAAAAACCACGGCGGTCCAGCTCATCGCCGTAAGCAGCCAAAAAACAACTTCATCGAACGACATACTTAGATACCTCTCGTACCGTACCGGAGACGTATCTCACTCGGAGCACCAACGCAGCCAAGCAACCGGAAGTATTCAAATCAACCACGGATGTCCGAACATGCCAATGCCGCGAATCGCCGCACAGGTCCCTGCCCGAATCATGAACAAAACGTAATAATACCGGATTGCACAGAAATTCACCGAGTAATTACAGAAATTTGCAGTGCAAATCGAGTCACAAACACAGCTCGGAAGTCCCCGCTCGAACTATCGTCGGAGGCACTTTAGCCCCAGTCCCTATTCCCCTATTCCCTAGCCAAGCCCTTTCCCCGCATCCCCCGCCCCGCCACCGACATCTCATGTCCATGGAATTCAGACAACTTGGCTACTCCGGCCTCAAAATCCCCGTCCTCAGCCTCGGCACCGGCACCTTTGGCGGCTCCAACGAATTTTTCAAAGCCTGGGGAACCACCGATGTCGCTGAAGCCACCCGCCTCGTCGACATCTGCCTTGAGGCCGGCGTCAATCTCTTCGACACCGCCGATATCTATTCCTACGGCATGGCCGAAGAGATTCTCGGCCAGGCAATCAAGGGCCGCCGCAACCAGTTGCTCATCTCGACCAAGGCCACCTTCAGCATGAGCGACGGCCCCAATGATGTCGGCTCCTCGCGCTATCACCTGATCGAGTCCTGCGAAGGCAGCCTGCGCCGCCTCGGAACCGACCACATCGACATCTACCATATGCATGGCTTCGACGCGATCACGCCCGTCGAGGAGGTGCTCAATGCCCTCGACACGCTTGTCACCAGCGGCAAGGTACGCTACATCGCCTGCTCCAATTTTTCCGGATGGCACCTGATGAAGTCGCTCTCCGTCTCCGAACGCTACGGCTGGGCCCGCTACGTCGGCCATCAGGTCTACTACTCCCTCGTCAGCCGCGAATACGAATGGGAGCTGATGCCGCTCGCTCTCGACCAGAAAGTCGGTGCGCTCGTCTGGAGCCCGCTCGGTTGGGGACGTCTCACCGGCAAACTCCGCCGTGGCCAACCGCTGCCCGAGGTTAGCCGGTTGCATAAGGCGGCCATAGGAGGCCCGACCATCCCCGACGAACATCTCTACAACGTCGTCGACGCCCTCGACGAAATCGCCAAAGAAACAGAAAAATCCGTCCCTCAGGTTGCCCTGAACTGGCTCCTCCAGCGCCCCACCGTCTCGACCATCATCATCGGGGCGCGCAACGAAGAACAGCTCCGCCAAAATCTCGCCGCCGAAGGCTGGAACCTCACTTCTGAACAAGTAGCCAGACTCGACAAAGCCAGCGAAGTCAAACGCATCTACCCCTACTGGCACCAGGAGCAATTCTCTAACCGCAACCCGCTCCCTGTTTAAGCGGCAACCCGCCAACGAGCAAAAGGGGAAGCCAACTTCGGCTTCCCCTTTCTTGCTACCCCCGCGAATCCCAGCCTATTTTTCGGCCGCAATCGCATTGATGAACGCCTCGCCGCGAGGCGAGCCATATCCAGTCACATTGTCCCATCCCGTGGTCACCGTCAGGGTGCTGTCCAGACCGAAAGCAAAGGCGTAGTCCACCTCGCCCCCATCGAGCGGCCAAATCGCCGTTGTGTAACCGGTGTTCGTGCCGATCAGGCCGGAAAACAGGTCCGCCGGAGTGTATACCGTCGTCCCGCTCGAGTCCGTGATGTAGCCCGTCACCCCCACTGCAGGGGTAAACGGAACCACGTCGGTGATCGAAGCCGACGTCAGCGTCGAGATCAGCGGTGCCGCCTGTCCAAGAGGGCCGCCCGCCTTCTGTTCCGCCATCGCCCAGAATGCCGTGACGATCGGGCTGGCCACGCTCGTACCACCCCAGCCGGATTCCAGATACTGCGTGCCTTGAGACGTGATCACAATGTTCACGCCGGTGTACGGATCGGCCAGCGCCGAAACGTCCGGCGTCTGACGTCCGGAACCGGGCAGCGCAGCCTGCCATGTGGGCTTCGGGAGATAAATGCTCTCGCCGCCGCCCGCCCCGCCGATGAAGCCAAACTGCTCCGGCGGATCGAGAACGCCGTCATCATTGATTAGCACCACGGCATTGCCCCAGCCCGTAAGCCGGAAACCCGTGCCTGCGTTGATGATCGACGTGCCGCCCACGGATGTAATGTAGAGAGAATCTCCGGGAACCGACACTCCGCCCAGCCCACCCGTAAAGCCGTCATCTCCACTGTCTCCCGAGGAGAACTGGAAAGAAATGCCCTTGGCTGCAGCCTCGGCGAACAAAGCTTCATAGGCGCCGACCTCGGCTGGTCCGGCAAATCCCTCGATATCCTCTCCCCAACTATCGGAGATGGCGTAACCAGGCTTGTTGGCGATGATATAAGCGATCGCGCTCTGGAAGTCGTCGTCGTCTTGACCGGCGGCCGCCACTACCACGATCTTTGCAGCTGGCGCAATCGTGTGCGCGGTTTGGACGTCGATCGCAATCTCTACGTCCCAGCCCAGGTCTATACCCGCAGTCGGCAGTACGGGGGGACCATCCGGATAAACCACGCTGAACGTCGAAGAGGTCAACGCGGGCAGACCGGAAATCGAGAAATACGCGTTCGCGTCCGCCAGGGCCGTAGGATAGCCGTAAGCTTCCAGCAGCACGATCGTCTGTCCCTTGCCGTCATAGCCAGGTGTTCCGATCGCCGGAAGCCCATACGCCAGGTGCAGTTGCTCCGGCGTAAAGCTCACTGGAATCGTCGAATCGACGTCATACACATCCGCACGGTAGTTCCCTACCGGCAACGTTGCACCGGGAGTGGTGAAAGTGAAATCGGTCGCGCTCGTGATCGACTGGTCGGTAATCAACGATCCCAGTGTCGCTTCCTTGACCGCCGCCAGCTTTACATTCGGCCACGGTTGACCTGTCTTGAAATTGATGGCGCGCTTGACCATCGGACGCACCGTATGACTTTCCAAACCCGAAACCACCTTGACATAGTTCCCTGCCACGCCGGTCAGCTTCGCATCCGTGACGTTGGACCGGAAAACCTTGCCCTGCGCTTCGAACTCATGCAGTTCGGTGCCGAAAGCCGATTCCACTGCGCCGACGCTGCCTCTCGCGCGCACCCTGAATCCGTGCGAATCGACACTCAGAATCGTCAGGCCATGACTCTCCAGCTCCTTGCGGACCGCATAAACTTTGTCCGCCGACGGTTCGTACTGCTTCAAATCTTCGTCCGTCATCCACTTGTGGTAAGTCGGCGAACCCTTCGCATACAGAGCATCGACCGCCTTTAGAAAGCCTTCTTCATTGGTCTTCGTCAGGTGTACGGTCACGCTGATCTGCTTGCTCGCAGCCAACCTGCCGTGATCGGTCGCCACGCTCAGCGCCTTCGATGGATGGTTGAGGGATTCCGCGGCCACGGCCGACGACGGCGTCAGCGTTGCCAGCGACAAAAACGATGCCACCGCCACGCGCGCAAATACGTTACTTAGTTGCATACTTGACTCCTAAGCCTGATGTTGCGTTGAACTGAGTTGGCAATAGCTCCTGATGACGGAGCAGACACGTTTGCGTTTTGAGTTAAAGGTAATTTCACCCGAAGTCATCTACATCAATTCGCGTGTCGCCGAACGCAACAGAGGCAGTTAAAGCAACAAAAGTGGCGGGCGCCAAAGTCGGGCCTGTTAATCATTAGAGGAATTTAACTTACGAATGTGCGAGCTGTCTACCCGTAATCTGCGTCTATTAGCCCGATTACTCAGAATTGTCCGGAATCACACCACTACGCTGGTTCCGAAAGATTCTTACCACCATTCACTTACCCGATTCCGGCCTTCCTGATATATTCGGTACTCGAAAGAGAGACCCACATGACGGAACCCGCTCTCGCAGGCACCCTGAAGAAAGCAAGCGGCTGGGCGATCGCCTACGCTATTCTCATCATTCTCGCGGGCTTCCTCGCCATCAGCCTTCCGCTCGCCTCCGGCATCGGCGTCACCATCCTCGTCGGCTGGCTGCTTCTCTTTAGCGGCGTCTTCCATCTCGCCGACGCCTTCCACGCCAAAGGCGCGGGCTCCTTTTTCTGGCGTCTCCTCGTCGGCATCGTTTATATCATCGGCGGCCTCGAGCTGGCCTTCGTCCCCCTCCGCGGACTCCTCACCCTCACTTTTGTCCTCGGCATCATTCTCCTCGTCCAGGGGACCATCGGCGTCGTTTCCTTCCTCCGTCACCGCACCCTTCCCGGCGCCGGCTGGATTCTCTTCAACGCCATCATCACCTTTCTTCTCGGCATCATCATCTGGTGGGACGGTCCCGGCGCAGCCGTCTGGATCATCGGAACCCTCGTCGGCATCAACCTCATCTTCAGCGGAATCACCCGCCTCATGCTCGCCACCGCCCTCCGAAAATCCCTCAACCAACCCACCGTCTGAGCGGAACTCACCCAACTCAAGCGGGGTCATCCTGAGCAAGCGCAAAACGCGCGGCCGAAGGACCTGCGTTGTCAGCGATGCACTCTGGTTGCCACCAAGGTTCGACGCCGGATTTCCCCACAACTCGCTCCCCCACCAATTCGTTAGAATGAAGAAGAGCCAGTCAAGCATCCAACGACCAGCATCGAACCTGACGGTGCATCAAGCAGACTCCGCAAAGACGCGAGTAAACCCGAACCACCAACCACCCGGGGAATAGCCTTGATCATTAGCCCTAAACGCCGCGCAATCGCCTTGGTGGCGTTTGTATTGCTCTCATCGATTTGCATCCCGGCTTGCCTCGCCCAGGGTCCAACCGCCCCCTTCGACCTCGCCGGCCCCAAAGTCGATGTCCGCGTCGACCGCGCCGCCAAGACCCTCCCCATCGCCGCAGTCCCCAATCTCCAGCCCGGAGATCGTCTCTGGATCCACCCCGACTTCCCTCAAACCGAGACCGTCCATTATTTGTTGATCGTCGCTTTCCTTCGCGGATCGATTAACCCGCCCCCCGATAACTGGTTCACCCGCGCCGAAACCTGGACCCCCAAGGTCCGCGACGAAGGCATCTTCGTCATCGTTCCTCAGGAAGCCGAGCAGGCCCTCATCTTCCTCGCCCCCGAAACCGGCGGCGATTTCGGCACGCTCCGCGCCACCATCCAGCATCGTCCCGGAGCCTTCGTCCGCGCCTCGCAGGACCTCAACATCGCCAGCCTCGACCGTATGCGCCTCGAGACGTATCTCGCCGCCATCCGCGAAACCGCCGTTCACGATCCCGAACAACTCGAGTCCCGCTCCAAGCTCCTCGCTCGAAGCCTCAACATCAAGGTTGACCCCACCTGCTTCGACAAACCCGCCAACGAACAAGCCACCTGCCTCACCTCCCACACTGACCAGATGGTCCTCGTCGACGGACACAGCCAGTCCATGGTCGCCACCATCACCTCCGGCAACTCCGCCGATCTCCTCACTCAGCTAGCCTCCGCGCCCCAGGCCGGAGCAGGCTATTTCAGCCCCTACGTCGGCGCCATCGTCGACATCGCCCGCATCCTCGACAATCTCCACACCGCCGATTATCAATACATCCCCGCGCTCTCGCTACCGCAAAAAGACACCCTCAATATCAAGCTGAACAACCCTCCATCTTTCCGCCATCCCAAGTCCGTCATCGTCATCGCGCTTCCGCCTGTCGAATCCCCTCAACTCCCTCCGCTAAGATCCATCAATCCCAAACAAACCTACTGCCTCGGAAAACCCGAAACCGTCCTCAACGTCGAAGGTGCGCCACTCGTTTTCGCCACCGATTACGCCCACGATCTCGCCATCCACATCCCCGACCGGTCCGGCAAAGAAACCGTCCTCCCCGTAACCGCCGATCCCAAAGCCGGCGGCCTGATCATCGACCCCAAGGCCCTCGGCGATAGCAATCTCCAGCAGGAAGCCGTCGGCTACCTCCGCGGCACATGGGGATTCCAGCCCTTCGACGGCCCCAACTTCCATCTCGCCAGCGCCCGTCCCGAACAATGGCATGTTGCGCCCACCGACGAAAGCGCCCTCATCACCGGACGCACCGACACCCTCCATCTCCACTCCGACAACTCCGCCTGCGTCTCCAATGTCACCGTGAAGAATGAAAAGGGCGACAAAGTCGATGCCGGATGGAAAATGACCAGTCCCGGCGATCTCGAAGTCGCCCCCGCACTTGAAAACTCCCCGGCCGGCAAAGTCACCGTCGCCATCAGCCAATTCGGGCTAACCACCCCCGACGAACTCCAGCTCCAGGCATACTCCGAAGCCGCTCATCTCGCCAGCTTCACCGTCTACGCCGGCGACAAGCATGGCGTCCTCCACGGCACCCGCCTCGACGAAGTCGCGAGCCTCGACCTCAGCGGAGTCCGCTTCACCCCCGGCAATCTCTCCCGCGCTGACGAGCAGGACCAACTCCAAATGTCCGCCGCCGCTACCCCTGCCACACCGTCCTCCGCCACGCCCGACTTCCACCCCGAACAAAAACTCACCGCCAAAGTCACCCTCAAAGACGGTCGCATCGTGCCGTTACCCATCACCATCGCCATACCCCGGCCCGAAGTAGTGCTCATCAGCAAAAGCATCCAACCCGAAATAACGGCTCCGCCAACCTCAAATCCAGCGACCACCAGCGCCGTTAGCCCAGTCGCTGCAGTCTTCCCCACCCCAGCAATCCCTCAACCCGCAACTCCGCAACCCATCCAGATTCACCTCGCCCAGCCCGACGAACTCCCCCTCGACAAACGTCTCTCGTTCTCCATCAAATCCATCGTCCCCGAACGCTTCCCCCGCGCCGAAACCATCGACATCGCCACCGACGACGAATCCCTCCACACCACCCTCAGCGTCGCCAACGGCAACCTCGTCCTCGAAGACGCCAAAACCGTAGTCGCCACCCTCGACCCGCTCAAGGACCTCGGCCCCTCCGCCTTCGGCCCCCTGAAGTTCCGCCCCGTCGACGCCACCGGAGCCACCGGCAACTGGCAACCCCTCGCCGAACTCGTCCGCCTCCCTACCCTCACCCAGCTCAAGTGCGTCAAAGTTCCCCAGAAGCAATGCACGCTCACCGGAACCAACCTGTTCCTGATTGACGCCATCGCCGCCGACCCCGACTTCAACAACAGCATCACCGTCCCCGAAGGCTACGCCGACCTGACGATCATCGTCCCCCACCCCGACGCCACCAAAACCCTCTACGTCAAGCTAAGGGACGACCCCACAGCCATCAACACCGCCCAAACTACCACCACGAGCGACGCCTCCCAACAAGCCGCCAACCCACCACCAGCCACCACCATCACCACCCACTAACCACCACCCGCTACCCGCTAACTTGTCATCCCGAGCGAAGCCGAGGGACCTGCGTTGTCACAAAAGATCGTGTCGTCGCCAATCCGGACGCTATCGCCACTCCGGGTGCCCCAGGTACGCGAAGCTTACCTGGGTTTTCGTCCCGAACCAATTCGGGGTGCCCCATGTCTCGCCTTTGAGACATGGGAGCGGCCTCCACTGATCTCGATCTAGGATTTCGGTTCAACATAACGAGAACCAATTACAACCCCATAACTCATTGAAATCACGAAATAACGCACCATGTAACCCCATGCAGGGGTGCCCCATTCAAGTCTTCTTTTGGCTTGAGTAGGAATCATTGCGGCCGATGGACCGGGGTGTCCCATGTGTCGTTCCCACCACAAATTTAACTTGTAACGAAAATCCGTCCTGGCTCACTATTTAATTTATCGTCACCTCGGGAGCACTCCGGGCCGGCGCGAAACTCCGCAACTGGAACAACCCGGCCATCGGCCTTGAAGCTCGCCACCAAGTCAACACCACGTCAAGGAGAAACCATCATGAACTTCTATCGATTTGCATTCTTGACCCTCGCATCGCTCCTCGTAATGCCGGCGGCAGCGCCGCAGACAACCGTCACCCCCATCGCCGCCTCCGCACCAACCGCCGTGCCGTCGCTAGTCCCATTCTCAGGAACAGCCACCATCACCGAAGGCAAAGCCGGGCAAGCCACCATCACCTTCCAAATCTTCAAAGAAGAAACCGCCGGCGAATCCCTCTGGACCGAAACCCAATCCGTCCAGATCGACCCCGCCGGACACTACAAAGTCCAACTCGGAGCAACCAGCCCCAACGGCCTGCCCGCCGACCTCTTCACCACCGGAGAAGCCCGCTGGCTCGAAGTCCAAATCGCCGGCGAAACACCTCAAGCCCGAATCCTCCTGGCCAGCGTCCCCTACGCGCTAAAAGCCGGAGACGCCACTACATTGGGTGGCCTCCCAGCCTCTGCCTACGCCCTGGCAGGAAGTAAATCCCCAGCCATCCTCGCCCTTCCCGCGGGAGCCACGCCCGACGCTAATTCCACCGTCACCACCCCCGGCGGAACCACCGGCTACCTCCCCATGTTCACCGGAGCCGCCACCATCGCCGACTCCATCCTCTACGCGTCCTCCACCGGCATCGGAGTGGGCGACATCCCCAACTCCACCGCCGTCTTCGACGTCAACGGCAAGTCCATCTGGCGCGGCCTTCTGAACGTCTCCCGAGCTGGCAACGCGACCGCCTCGACCGGATACGATTCCTACCCAATGTTCTTCCAGGCAAGCGCCTATAACTCTTCCACCAAGGCAGCCGCGCTCCCCGCCTTCCAGCTGCAGGCGGAACCCACCGGAAACAACACCGCAACTCCCGCCGGAACCTTCAACCTCCTCTACAACTCCAACGGCGGCACGCCAACCGAAACCGGACTCTCCTTCAACGGCAACGGCACCATCAACTTCGCCCCCGGGCAAGCCTTCCCCGGTACGATCACCGGAGTCACTGCCGGCACCGATCTCACCGGCACTGTGACCAACGGGGTCGCCACCCTCAACCTCAACACTGCAGCCACCAACGCCCTCTATCCCCAGCTCGCCACGAGCAACACCTTCGCTGGCACCCAAAGCTTCACCAAAGTCGGCATCGGCACAACCACACCCAGATCGCTGCTCGAAATCCAGGCAGCCGCTTCGGCAGCCCTCGGCCCGGTCGCAACCCTCACCAACACCCTCGGCGGCGCCGGAGCCGAGTCCGCCCTCGACTTCAACACCTACAAGCCCTCCACCACGGGAACCTACAATCCCATGGTCCGCATCGTCGCCCAGGACGCCGACCACGATTCCGACAACTTGCTCTTCCAATTCAACAAACCTGGAGCCCAAAACAACGGCCTTCAGACCAACATGGCCATCACCCCAGCGGGGAGCGTTGGCATCGGTACGACCACTCCTATCTCGACACTGGAAATTGCAGCCGATGCCTATGCCGCTCTCGGGCCGGTTTTGACCCTCACTAATACCGGTGGCGTCGACATCTTCCCTGACGGAACATACCAGGCGGATTCAGTAGCTATCGACTTCAACGTCTACAACAACGGCCAGGACAGTGGTAACGGTAGACCGACAGCCGAGATCGCGGTGGTCAGCGACTCCTATAACAATGCTGAAATTGATTTCAACTTCAACCAGCCCAGCAATGCAAATACTGGCCTCTCAGGTGTAGCCTTCATGGACTACTCCGGGAACTTCAACACCAATGGAGGGATAAGCGGACGCGGCATAGGTAGCTATGGCACCGGGGGTCAATCCAATATGTACCCGGGAGACGGCGCCGATTTCGAGGGCGGCGAGGCAATCGATTCGACCCAACCTAACGGCGACGGAATAGTCGCCATGGCAGGCGGGTATGACGTTAGTCCTGCCGTCGGCACCCCCGGCGACGCCGGATACTTCGAAGGCAACGTCAACGTCACCGGGACGGTGTCGGGAGGTATGGCTAGAACAAGAATTGACCATCCCCTCGACCCAGCCAACAAATACCTGTCCCATGCGTCTGTCGGATCCTCCGAGCAAATGAACATCTACACCGGCAACGTCGTCACTGACGAGCTCGGCCTAGCCACCATCACACTTCCGGACTGGTTCGAAAGTCTCAACACCGACTTCCGCTATCAGCTGACCGTCGTCGGCCAGTTTGCACAGGCTATCGTCAAAGATAAAATCGCCAACAAGCGCTTCACCATCATGACCAACGTTTCTCACGTCGAAGTATCGTGGCTCATCACCGCCGTTCGTCACGACGCTTACGCCCAGGCCAACCCGCTCATCGTCGAGCAGGAAAAACCCGCGCGAGAGAAAGGCTTTTACATCCACCCCGATCTTTACGGTCAACCGCAAGAGAAGCAGACCCTCTGGGCCACCCACCCCTCAATGATGGAAAAGCGAAAAGCCCAGCAGGAAAACCGCCTAAATCCTACCAGCAAGGCCTCCGCCACGCGTATCCGGCAAAGGCCAGCGATGGTGAGGCCGGTCACAACAACCAAACCCTAAACTGTACATATCCGATCAAAAACAACACCCCCTGTTCGAAAACCCGAACAGGGGGTGTTTCACGATCGAAACTCAGTGCTTCTCGTCTTCTCTGGTGAATTCCCGTCCCTACTTTAGCCGCCCCATAATCTCATCCAAAACCGTTTTCCCCGGACGAACCCGCTCCATCGGCAGCTGCCCCAATGGCTCTTCGACCACATTCAGCAGGTCGATAAAGCTCGGCTTCTTCGGATCGACATAGAAAATTCCCGTCAGTACCTCGCCCCGCTCATGCGATTCCATCAAAGCCTTCACCGCTGACACCCGGCTGGAAGGATCATAGTCCTCATGCAGCTTGCGCAAGCGAAGATGCGACCCATCATGTAACTCGACGTCATACGTCGTTCCAGGATCATAGTCGACCGCGATGTCCTCGAAGCTAGGCACAAATCCAACTTCAGTAATCGCCTCTTCGTGCTCCTGCATGTACTTATAGCTCTTCGTCGAACCCTCATGGTCGTTGAACGTGACGCATGGCGAAATCACATCCAGCATCACCGTTCCCTTATGCGCGATGGCCGCCTTCAACATCGCCAGCAACTGCTTCTTATCGCCCGAAAAAGAGCGGCCCACAAAAGTAGCGCCTAACTGGATCGCCAGAGTGCAAGTATCGATCGCCGGAAGATCGTTCACCACCCCGGTCTTCAACTTCGAACCGATGTCCGCCGTCGCCGAGAACTGTCCCTTGGTCAGGCCATAAACGCCGTTGTCCTCAATGATGTAAATCAAAGGAAGGTTCCGCCGCATCAGGTGAACGAACTGCCCCACGCCGATCGAAGCCGTATCCCCATCGCCACTGACTCCCAGCGCCCTCATCGTATGATTGCCCAGCAACGCGCCCGTCGCCACCGAAGGCATGCGCCCATGCACGCTATTGAAGCTATGCGCGCGCCCCATAAAGTAAGCCGGGCTCTTCGACGAACATCCGATGCCGGATAGCTTCAGCACCCGTTCCGGCTGCACCCCCATCTCATACATCGCATCGATAATGCGCTCCGAGATAGCGTTATGGCCGCAACCCGCGCAAAGCGTCGTCTTGCCGCCGCGATAGTCCAGCACCTGCAGGCCAAGCCGGTTTGTCTTCGGATTGGAAGGGGGATTCGGCGGGGGCACCGGCGTATTTGTAACTGTAGCAACTTCAGACATAGAGAATGCTCCTAAACATGCTAGCGGCCCTCAAGGCGCTCAATCCGGTATTCATGGCCGCGGGCAAGCTCGGCCAACGCCGAAAACCCAACCATCAGGTCGTCCATGGTTCTTCTTTGCTTGTCAACGTTTGTGGTCAGATTGTCCATTTTGGTGGTCAAATCGTCCATTTTGGTGGTCAGATCGTCGACGCGTTCTTTCATCTGCACAACATCCGCGGTGAGAAGCTCAATATGACCGGTAAGTGCCTCATGACGTTCGGTCAGCCGGTCAAGTCTTTCATCGATGTTCATGCGCTCACAGCCTTTCCTGCATGACCAGCTCATCGGTCACGGAACGAGCATCGATCGGCAGTCCGTTGAAGTGCCGAACGCTCCGCAGCTTCACCGTCTCTGTCGCTGGAATATCCAGCTTCAGCAAACTCAACATCTGCGCATCGCGGTTCTGTTCAATCACATAGACCCGCTCATGCGAAGCAATAAACTCATGCACTTCGCGAGTAAAAGGATAGGCCCGAATCCGAAGATAATCGGTCTCAAGGCCATACTCCTTCTTCAGCTGATCGCGGCTCTCCACCACCGCAAAATCCGAGCTGCCAAAAGCAATCAGCCCGATTTTCGACTTACCCGTCTGCGCCACGACTGGCTTGGGAACCAGCGTCCGCGCCGTCTCGAACTTGCGATTCAACCGCTCCATCAAATTCTGATAGTCGTCTGGCCGTTCCGTATACTGCGCCTTCTCATTGTGTCCGCTGCCACGAGTAAAGTAAGCCGCCTGCGGATGCGCCGTACCCGGCAAAGTCCGATAGCCGATAGCGTCGCCATCGACGTCCTTGTATCTTGAAAATCCGCCCAACCTATCCAAATCGGCCGCATTTAATACCTTGCCGCGATTCAACGGCTTCTCTGGATAAGCAAAGGGCTCCGCCATCCAGTTATTCATGCCTAAGTCCAGGTCCGACAGCACAAATACCGGAGTCTGCAACTGCTCTGCCAAATCGAACGCCGCATAACCGAACTCATAACACTCACCCACGCTACCCGGCAGCAAAATCACATGCTTGGTATCGCCATGCGAAAGAAAAGCCACCGACAAGAGATCGGCCTGCGCGGTGCGCGTCGGCATTCCCGTCGACGGCCCCACCCGCTGCACATCGAAGATCACGCCCGGCACCTCGGCAAAATATCCCAGCCCGGCAAACTCCGCCATCAACGAAATTCCCGGTCCCGAGGTCGACGTCATCGACCGCGCCCCGGCCCAGCCCGCGCCCAGAACCATGCCCACAGCGGCCAACTCGTCCTCCGCCTGCACGATCGCAAAAGTAGCCTTGCCGTCCGGCTCCACGCGATACTTCTTCATGAAGTCGATCAGCGTTTCGACCAACGAAGACGACGGCGTAATCGGATACCACGTAACCACCGTCACCCCGGCAAACATGCAGCCCAGCGCCGCCGCCGCGTTGCCGTCGA
>Ga0302324_100015821_pt1 | contig 15097 bp, 16 predicted proteins | sample Palsa_T0_1_FD_201949 | JGI IMG/M metagenome (GOLD analysis project Ga0302324, IMG submission 201949) | Peat permafrost microbial communities from Stordalen Mire near Abisko, Sweden - Palsa_T0_1 | ecosystem: Environmental > Terrestrial > Soil > Palsa > Peat permafrost | place: Sweden: Abisko...
CTTGATGTGATGCCAAAAAAGAATCGACAGGACTCCCGATACGCTGAAGATCAGCGAAAAGGCAAGGAAGTACCACTTCTTCCCTAGCCAATCAACATTAACGCCACGAAATAGTTCCACTTGAAAACTCCGCCTTACTGGTACGCGACCCTACCCGATCGAAAGTGCCTCTCCGCGCTGCTTACGCTTGAGGATCGAATCGAAGATGTGGCGCGAGACAAAAACCGCAGTGAAGAGGTTTGCGAACAAACCAAAACTTAGCGTGATGGCAAAACCCTTGACCGGGCCAGTGCCGAAAAGAAACAGGATGACCGCCGAAACAATGGTTGTCACGTGGGTATCGACAATCGTCACCCAGGCGTGCGCGAAGCCCTGATCGACCGCCGCAGCGGGCACCTTGCCGGCTCGCAATTCTTCCCTTATGCGCTCAAAGATCAGCACGTTCGAATCGACGCCCATGCCGATGGTCAGAATTACGCCGGCGATTCCCGGGAGGGTGAGGTCGGCCCCTGCGTAGCCCATGAAGCCCAGCAGGATCACCAGGTTCAGCATCAGGGCCAGATCCGCATTGATGCCCGCACCGTGATAGTAGACGAGCATAAAGATCATGACCGCCAACATGCCGACGATGGATGCGAGCACTCCCTTGCGAATGGAATCGGCGCCCAGCGATGGTCCCACCACGCTCTCCTGCAGGTAATGAATGGAGGCCGGCAGCGCGCCGGTGCGCAGCATCAGGGATAGGTTTTGCGCCTTGTCCTTGCCCAAGCCGGTGATTCGGCCCTGGTCGCGGATGGCCTGCTGGATATTGGCCGCTTCCTGAACCCGGTTGTCGAGCACCACGGCCAGCGATTTACCGATGTTGGTGCTGGTGAACTGGTAGAAGCGGTCACCCGCGCTACGGGAGAGAATAAAGGTCGCGTCCGGCCGGCCATTTTCATCCACGGAGGGCTGGGCATCGCGAAAGTCGTCGCCGGCCACAATGGGGATTCTTTGCAGGACGTAATACTGGCCTAACAACTCCGATTCCGTACCGCCATAGGCCATGACCACATTTTGCTGCGGTTCCGTTATGCTCTGCACCGCCGCCTGCTCCGTGGGGAACGGCCCACCGACAACCAAGTGAATCTCCAGCCTGGCCGTCGACTGGATAATGTCGCGCACCCGGCTCAGGTCGTCTGAGCCCGGCAATTCCACCAGGATTTGGTTGGTGCCCAGGTTGTACTCCTGGATGGTCGGTTCCCTGACTCCGAGCGCATTGATCCGGCTGCGGATGGTGTCGATCGACTGGGTTACCGCACGCTGCTCGATCGACTGCACCTCGGTCTGCTTCATGGTGAGGGTCCAGCTGTTGTTTGGCGCAGAGCCAACTGTGTACTGGGTCCCGTAGCGCGAATCAAGCAGACTGCGTACATCGCTGACACGGTCGGGAGGCGTCCCCTGAATCTGGATCAGCTCGGGATGCTTGGGATCCGGCTTCAGCACCGAGCGCGCAGGGAAACCGCCCTGCTGCAACTCGGCCTGCACCCGCGCGACCGCATTATCCGTTTCCGCGCTCACGGCTTCCTGCACCATTACCTGCAACACCAGGTGGATGCCACCTTTGAGGTCAAGTCCAAGGTGAATGCGGTCGGTAAAGGCCGTCTTCCAGGCAGACGGTCCAAATCCCTTCGGAATGCCGAAGATGCCAAAGACGAATACGAGAAGAACTGCAACGATGAGAAGGGTTTTACGCATGGGAGTAATGATCGGTTTTCTGCCGGGCGGTTATTTTGCTTCCTCTTGGTTAGTCGTCACGGAAGCGATAGCACTCTTAATGACCTCTAACTTGATATTGTCGGGCGGAACGCGCAACTGGACCGCGTCCTCCTTGATAGACATGATGGTTCCCCGCATGCCGCCGGTGGTGGTGATGCGGTCGCCGGGCTTGAGACTTGCCAGCATCTCCTGCCATTGTTTCTGCTTCTTCTGGTTGGGGCGTACCAGCATCAGATAAAAGACCGCAATGATCAGAACGAAGGGAAGAAAGGTCACCAGGCCTGGCGGTATTGGAATCAAGAGCAACGGGGCGAAAGTCAACTTACTGTCCTCTGTAGTATTTCCTGTCCAGCTTTCTACTACAGCCTATCTGCCGCGGTTTGTCTACTGGGCGGGTCCTTGCTGACGAGGCGTTATCAGGCGCCAACCCGATCGGCGCGCGCACGTACGCGGGCTAACAGGACAGGAAGAGTATCCGTCGCAATAGCATTTCGTACCGATCGCATCGTGTCAAGGTAGAAGGCCAGATTGTGCAGGGTGTTCAGCACCCCGGCGAGCGGCTCCTGGGCGGCCATCAGGTGGCGCAGGTACGCCCGGCTATAGCGGCCGCAGACCAGGCAGCCGCACTCCGGGTCGGGCGGCTGCTGATCCTCGGCGAAGCGTCGATTCTTGATGTTGAGCCGGCCTCCGGAGGTGAACAGCAGCCCGTGGCGCGCCGCGCGGGTGGGTATGGTGCAATCCATCATGTCTACCCCCAGGGCGGCATATTCCACAATCTCATCCGGGTAGCCCACGCCCATCACATATCTTGGCTTGTCCGGGGGCAGGAGCGGCAAGGTGCTCTCGATGATCTCGCGGGTCAACGCCCGCGGTTCGCCGACACTCAGGCCGCCGATGGCGTAGCCAGGAAAATCCATGGCGACCAGCCGCTGGGCACATTCGCGGCGCAGATCCTGGTGCATGCCACCCTGCACAATGCCAAACAACGACTGGCCGCCATGGGAATGCTGGTTGAAGTGCCGCTGGCTGCGCCCGGCCCAGCGCAGGGTTAATTCCAGGGACTGGAGAGCACGGGCGCGGTCAGCCGGGTACTCGGTGCACTCATCGAAGGCCATGATGATGTCGGCGCCCAGCGCCAGCTGCACGGCCATGGAGTGCTCGGGGGAGAAGAAGTGGCTGGAGCCGTCGAGATGCGAGCGGAACTGCACGCCCTCTTCGCTGATCTTGCGCAACTGGTTGAGGCTAAAGACCTGAAAGCCCCCGGAATCGGTGAGCATGGGGCGCGGCCAGGAGATAAAGCGGTGCAAGCCGCCAATACGGCGAACCAGCTCGTGACCGGGGCGGAGGTAGAGATGGTAGGTGTTGCCGAGAATGATCTGCGCGTCGAGCTGTTCCAGCAGATGCTGGGGAATCGCCTTGACCGACCCGGCGGTGCCGACCGGCATGAAGGCCGGGGTCTGGACCAACCCATGAGGCAGCGTCATGGTGGCCCGCCTCGCCTGCCCACTTACGGCTTCTATCTGAAAAGCGAGGGACACATAGGCGATTCTAGCGGCTTATGGGCCTCCGCGCCGACTACCCCACTCAAGCCAAAACACGCTTGAATGGGCCACGCATTCGTTGCTTCATCGGGGCCAGCCCAACTCAGGCGGCAGCCTTCGAACGGCAGCGATGCGATTTTCGCCCTCATCGGGCAGCAAGGCTAGCAGTTCCGCCATGGTTTGCTTGCTCTGGGGATGGCGAAGCTGGGGCGCTATCTCGGCCATCGGCGCCAGCACGAAGCGGCGCTGGGCCAGGGCTGGGTGCGGCAGCGACAAATCCTCCCCTGCAACCACGCGATCCCCTAACAACAGCAGGTCCAGATCCAAGGTACGCGGCCCATTCACCACACCCTGGCTGCGATCACGCCCCAGTTCCCGCTCAATAGCCAGCAGGGCCCGCAACAAGGGCCGCGGCTCCATTTGTGTCTGGAGCGCTACCACCGCATTCAGGAAGGCAGGCTGATTGCGGTATCCGACAGGTTCGGTTTCATAGAGTGAAGAGCGCGCCGCCACCCAGCCGAGGCGACCCAGAAGGTTGACGGCTGCACCCAGAGTTTCGCTGCGACTGCCGTGCTCCGACCTGAGATTGGAGCCCAGCGCAATATAGGCAGCCGGCAGCGCGGCAAGGGTAGTCATCTGGCTTAAGGATATTAAAGCTCGCGATACGATGCCGTATGCGCATCGCCTTCTTCGGAGGCACCTTCGATCCGCCACATCGTGGCCACATCGCGATAGCCCGGGCGGCCATGACGCGGCTGGGGCTCGACCAGGTGCTGGTCGCACCCGTAGGAACCCAACCGCTGAAGGGAGCCCATTCGAGCTTTGAAGACCGGCTGGCCATGGTACGGCTGGCTGTGGCCGCCGAGCCGGGGCTGGTCGCGAGCAGCGTGGACGCGCCGCTACCGGGCGGCCAGCCAAACTACACCTTTGCCACCCTGCAACGCCTGCAGCGCCATCTGCAGCCCTCGGACGAACTCTTTTGCCTGCTGGGCGCCGACTCTTTCCTCACTCTGAAGCGTTGGCATCAGTGCGCGGAGTTGTTGCTGTTTTGCGATTTTGTTGTGGCCGGAAGGCCTGGATTCTCGCTGCGACAGTTTAGCGATGCTCTGCCTGAAGGGGTGGAGAATACGGGCGAATATCGCGAAAGCGCGTTCACCCGGTTTGAGCTCGCGGGGCCTTCAGGCCGACAATCAACTTTGTTCTTGTTGCCGGATCTGGACCAGGATATCTCCGCGACAGAGATTCGCGCCGCCCTGGCCGGAGGGTCGGAGCAGCAAACTGTGGTTGCCCCCGCGGTTGCGGAGTATATTCGCTCCCACGCGCTCTACCGGCCCGAAGCCTCGGATACCATAAGGACTGCCGACTGAGAGTTACGGGCAAGGGGAGACTCCACACAACCGAATGGCAACGACGGAAACCCGCCGCATGGTATTGGCCGCAGCGGAGGCCTGCGAAGACAAAAAGGCCGAGGATACCCGCATCCTCGAGCTTGACACTCTGGACGCCGGCTTCACCGACTTTTTTCTTATCTCAAGTGGATCGAACGAACGCCAGACGCAGGCGATCGCCGATGAAGTCGAAGTGCGCCTGAAGCGCGATTTTCAAACTTATCCCAACTCTGTGGAGGGGCGGCGCCAGGGCGAATGGATATTAATGGACTACGTGGATTTCGTGGTCCACATCTTCCTCACCGAAAAGCGGACCTACTACGATATCGAACGCCTGAGGAAGTCCGCTCGCACCGTCGACCTCGAGCAGTTGAAGGCGATGCTGGTGGAAAAGACTGCGGTGGCCCGCGCCAAGCCAGCGAAGAAGAAGGCGGTCAAGAAGGCAGCTGCGAAATCCTCACCCAAGGTAGTTGCGGTCCGCCGCAGACCCTCGGTGAAAGCGAAGAAGGCTACGTAATTCTGTCCTTTACTTAGCCCAGGACGTATTTTCAGTCGTCTGCGCCACGGTCTTTCAGATGCGCATGGGCATGATCACGTAACGATACTTGAAGTCATCGGCGGGATCTTCCGGGCGCATCTGACCGGCAGATTGAGCGTCCTTAAACTCGAGCCGAACTTCGCCGCTTGACCCGACCGCTTTGAGGAAGTCGATGAGATAGGCGGAATTGAAACCAACCACGATGGCGTCGAAGCTATAGGGCGTTTCGATGGTGTCTTCCGACTCGCCAGACTCGGTAGAGGAAGAAGAGATCTTCATCTCGTTCTGCTCCAGCCGGATCTTGATGGCGCCCGAACGCTCGTCAGCGAATTGCGCCACGCGCTGGATCGAGCCCATTAATTCTTCACTGCGTACAACCACAAACTTGTTGTTGTCCCGAGGCAACACCGCTTCGTAGTTGGGAAATTGGCCGGTCAGCTTACGGGTGGTAAGCACGCGGTGGCCGAGACGGAAAAACAACGTGTGCTCGTCGTCGAAAAAGTCGAGGGATTCTTCATTGGTGTCCGCAAGCAGCGATTGCAGCTCGGATAGAGCCTTGCGGGGGATCAATGTCTTCTTCTCCCCACTGATGTTCTTGAGTAATTCCCCTGTCTTTTCAATATGCGCCAGCCGATGACCATCGGTCGCGACCATGGATAAAGATTCCGCCTTTAGAATCAGCAATGCTCCATTGAGGGTGTAGCGCGATTCTTCATTGGAGATGGCAAAAATGGTCTTGGAGATCATGCCTTTGATGGAGGCGGCGGCGATCTGGGTCAGGCCAGTCTCAGGAAACTCCGGGACCTGGGGGAAATTGGCACGCGCCATGCCCACCATCTTGGTGTTGGAGCGGCCGGAGCGAATCTGCACCCAGTGGTTCTCCATGAGCTTGATGGAGATATCGCCGTCAGGAAGCAGTTTGACGTAGTCGAAAAGCTTGCGCGCCGGAATGGTGCAGGAACCCGGTTTTTTCACTTTGGCGGCACAGGATGTTCGGATGCTCTGGTCAAGGTCGGTGGCCGTAATGGTCAGGCGATCGCTCTCACCCGGCCCCGCCTCGAGGAGAAAATTGGAGAGGATCGGGATGGTCGTCTTGCGCTCAACCACGCTTTGCGTGGCATTCAGCTCCCGTAGCAGGTCCTGACGGCTGACGCTGATCTCCATGGATGCTGCTCCCTGTACGATCGCTCTCTCCTGCTCAACGCCCGCGCTAAGCATGATCTTTTCCCCCTTGTCGGTTTGACTCACTCTACACCACCCCGAAGCTGCCTGAGAATCTCGCCTGTGTTGTTTCTGTGGATTACGTGGGACCAAAACCTTCTACTACGACGAAAGACGCAAAACATCTCTTCTTTGTTAGTAGCAGTAACCGATTGCGCGGGAAAAGTGGAAAGAACGGTGGTAACCAAGCGGGTGGCGGTGATGACCGCTGGTCCCGTTTTAGAAAACCAGGTACCCAAAAAAGGAAAAGGCGGAAGAGCGGCCTTTTGGTGCCTGTTGGGCCCCGCGTTCCCCACGGTCTGCACAGCCAGCCTGGGGGAGGCTGTGGAAAGCAGCAGCCCGGAGTGCAAAGCGCGGTTATAAGCAGCCATGATGCGGCTCCGCAAGACCCGTGCTTTGCACAAGGCATCCGTCATGGTGCACTCGGCGGTTTCTCCGCAATTTTCTCCCAATGTTCCTGGTGGCGGTCATCGGAAAAAACAAGTCCGGTGACACGGCCATCGGGTCCTCTCTGGAATGTGATGCGGGTGCTGCTGCCGCTGGGATAAAAAAACCGGTCGGCGAGCTCCGGCAGCAGTTCGGTCTGGTCGCCGGTGCGGTTCCTGGACATCAACCGGTTGCCCTGGCGAAAGACCGTTACCTGGGTCACACCGGCATCGACATACTCACCCTGATATGCGTCATACACGCTCGGATCGACGTGAATCGGCACGGGATGGATGGGGATGATGCGTTTCTCGGCATAGGGTTTGGTAGTGGCGATGTCGGACAGACTGTGCGCGAGGAACCACTGCGGCAGTTCGGGGTCGGTATATGCCCGATCCCAGGCATTGTGATGATAGTTGGCGTATTCCCAGAAGCGGACGTTTCCACCTGCTGCGGCGATGGCTGAATACATAATCTGCGATTGAGCCGGGGAGACAACGGGATCGTCGGCGCCATGAAAGATCCAGACCGGAGTGCGGCCGATCGCTTTCACATATTCCGGTACGAGCTCGGGCTGGTGCCAGCGGCCGGGAGCGTAGGACCAGAATATGCCTCCGCAGACCGGAGCAATGGCGGCAAAGCGGCCGGGATAATTTTTGGCAATCTCCCATACGCCATAGCCGCCGAGAGACATGCCGGTAAGGTACAGACGTTGGGGGTCGCCATGGAATTCCTTTACTTCGGCGTTCAGCGCGGCCATCGCCATCGCCATGATGTCCGGATCGGTCCAATGATGGTGGTTGTATGGAACCTGGGGCATCACCACCACAAAGGGCCAGCGCTCGTAGTGGGAACGCAGCGCGTTGGGCAGACCCACCTGGGTTTCGTCAAGACCGTCCGATCCGCGCTCGCCGGAGCCGTGCAGAAACAATATGACCGGCCACTTCTGCTTAGGAGACCAATCCATCGGCAGATAGACGACATAGTGATAGGTGGTTCCATTGAGGGTGACGCTGCGGTTGAGAAACCCGGTGTCCTGCTGGCGGGCGTAGGCGCGCGGTCCCAGCGGCGGCACTGCGCCGATGAGCAGACCGGTGAGCAAATAACCGGCCAACCAAGCCAGACGGCGCAGCGACCCGAGACAAGACATAGACAACTTGAGCATACCGGGAAGCGCGCAAACGAGGAAAGGCGCCGGGCTCCGACTCTTCCGGGGAGTGGAGGGACCAGCACGGGTAGGCCGGGGACTCATCCCCGGCACAGCACAGAGCAGTTCATGGGCCTTCAGGCCCTGAGGTTTGTTTTAGCCGGTTTGAGGTTCAGCCGTTGAGGGTTTCCAGGAGTTTATTGAGGGTGCGGTTGAGATCCTTGTCGGCGCGCCGCTGCTCATCGATCTTGGCGATGGAGTGCATGACCGTGGTGTGGTGCTTGCCGCCGAACTGCCGCCCGATCTCGGGGAGAGAAGCTTCGGTCATCTGCTTGGCCAGGTACATGGCAATCTGCCGGGGAACGACCACGGAACGGGAGTTGTTTTTCTGCTTGAGCTCAGAGACACGCATGCCGAACTGCTCGGAAACGGCGCGCTGAATTGCTTCGATGGTGATCTTGCGTACCTGGGTATCGATGAACTGCTTGAGGCATAGCTGGGTGGTCGCCAGGGTGAGCTCCGCCCCATTGAGCCGGCACCAGGCCAGGAGGCGCACCATGGCGCCCTCCAGCTCGCGCACATTGGTACGCACGTTGGAGGCGATGAAGAGCGCGATATCGGTGGGCAGCAGGACGTGCTCGCTCTCCGCCTTCTTCTGCAGAATAGCCACTTTGGTCTCGAGATCAGGCGGCTGGATATCCGCGATCAATCCCCATTCGAAGCGGCTGCGCAGGCGGTCCTCGATCTCCGGCAACTCCTTGGGCGGACGATCGGAGGCGATAACAATCTGCTTCATGCTCTCGTGGAGCGCGTTGAAGGTGTGAAAGAACTCTTCCTGGGTGCGCTCCTTTTGCGCAAGGAACTGGATGTCGTCAATGAGCAGCAGATCGACCGAGCGAAACTTGTCGCGGAAGCTGGTCATTTTGTCGTAGCGCAGCGAGTTGATCATCTCGTTGGTGAATTTCTCGCTGGAGACATAGCAGACGGAGCACTGCGGCTGACGCTTCTTTACCTCGTGCCCGATGGCGTGCATGAGATGGGTCTTGCCCATACCGACACCACCGTAGATGAAGAGCGGGTTGTAGGCTTTCGAAGGGCGTTCGGCGACCGCTTCAGAGGCGGCGCGGGCAAACTGGTTGCCATTGCCGATGACAAACGCCTCAAAGGTATAGCGGGGGTTGAGCTGTGCCGCGGTGGCCCAGTCAAACTTGGCCTGCTGCGGCGCCGGGCTGGGCGCCCCACGATTGCTGCCTGCGCGCTGCGCGCCGGGGGAGTGGGATGGGACAGGAGCGAACCCACCATCCAGACGCACGCGGACCGCGTCGGGGTCTTCCTGGGGAATGACAAAGGAGACGTCGTCGAACTCCAGTTGGAACGCGTCAATGGCTTCCTGAATCAGGTCGCCATAGCGATCGCCGATATGTTGGAACTCGGGCGTGGGAACCCGCACGAAAAGCATTCTGCCGGTGACGTGGCTGAAACGCGTGGGCTTCAGCCAGGTATCGAAGGACTGCCGGTTGACCTTCTTTTCGAGAGCACCCAGGATCCGTGCCCAAGGATTGGGTACGGCGGGGGCGGTGGCGACAAAAGACATACGCTTCCTTCGTTCAACGCCGACTGCCTGATACTTTTCGCAAAGTACAAAAAGCAAACGAGCGCCAGCAAAAACCGTGGGCGTCGTTATTACTCCTGTGCTTAGGAACTGCTTTGGGGGAATCAAGCCCCTCGCGAAAGTATCCAGATCGAAAGTTCAGGTAGTGTGGACGTGCAGAAAATCATTCTTGATCGGAGCCGATACTAGCACAGTTACAAGGCGGCGCAACCCCTCATTTCCGGGCAAAATTTCTTTCTTTCCGGAGTTGCACCATGCGCAGTGAAAGCGGGCCCTCCCCCCGGCCTGAACCATTGTCGGGCTTGGCGCTTTAGGCTGGAATCCGATATACTCAAAGCTTGCCTTCAGGCAGAGATTTTCAAGAGAGATACAGGAGCGCAGTGTTATGCCCAAGCGCACATTTCAACCCAATCGGCGCCATCGAGCGAAGACCCACGGCTTTTTGACGCGGATGAAGACCAAGGCAGGGGCAGCGGTGCTTTCGCGCCGCCGCGCCAAGGGCCGCAAGCGCGTTGCTGTAAGCGCCGGCTACCGCGACTAGCCGTTTTTCACAGTGCCGGATTCCGTACATTGCGCAGGTTTTCTTACTCCGGGCGACGCCCGGCTGCGCAAGCACGCTGATTATCAGCGGGTGTACCAACGAAGCCGCAAGCATTTCTCGCCTTCGATGACATATTTTTTCGCCAAGCGGGTGTCGGGCCTGGGTCCCGTTTTGGGTCCGCGCGTGGGCCTGACCGCCGGCCGTGTTCTAGGCAAAGCGGTTGAGCGCAACCGCATCAAGCGGCGTATGCGCGAAGCGGTGCGACGCAACCTGGGGCTGCTGACGCGCGATGTGGACGTAGTGCTGCACCCCCGGCGGACCGTCCTGACGGCGGATTTCACCACCTTGCAAGGCGAAGTATCCAGGATCTTTGCAATGATTGAGAACACGGCCAAGCGGGATGGGGCGAGCTGATGTCTCAGGTCTACCAGCGCTGGATTTCCCCCTGGCTGCATTCCATCAGCGGCTTTTCAGGTGCATGCCGTTTTCAGCCGACCTGCTCGGAGTACGCCATCGCCGCGGTCGCTCGCCACGGGGTTCTGTGGGGCTGCACGCTGGCGCTGTGGCGGGTGCTGCGGTGCAATCCCTTCGGCCACGGAGGTTTCGATCCGGTACCTGGGACGTACCCGGTAGCGGGGGAGCAACCCCCGTCGCTTCCGCACAGATGACCCCCGCCATTTACCATAAGATCGTGGCCATAAGCGCACTGGGCGCCGGGCGCCGCGAGACCGTTCGATCGACAGGAACTCTCTTTGGCCGAAATTCGCAATCCTAATCAGCCGGGTGGTGGTGGGCAGGACTCCCGCACGCTTCTCATCTTCTCGATTGTCTTTGTTCTCATCTTCCTTGGCCTGCAATACTTTGGACCGAAAAAGAAGACGGCGCCGGAGACTCCGGCCGAGGTGGCATCGTCTACCACGCCCAAAGGGCCGGTGAATCCGGCCTCTGCCATGAGTGCCGGACTCGATGCCGGATCTCGTTCGGCCGGTTCTGCTTCCGCTGCTTCTGCCGTCGTGGCCAAGGATGCGGTGGTGGCCTCCGCCGAAAGCACGACGGTGGTCGAAAATGAGCTTTACAAGATTGCCTTTTCCAATCGCGGCGGCCAAGCCATCTCGTGGATTCTGAAGAAGCACAAAGACGATGCGGGCAAGCCGCTGGATCTGGTCAACCCCAAGGCAGCGGCTAAGCTCGGATATCCGCTGTCGCTGTGGGCCTATGACGCCAATCTGCGCAACCAGCTGGCGCAGGCGCTGTATGTGCCCTCGGCCACGGGCCGGTTGACGGCCCCGGCCACGCTCAGCTTTACCTACTCCAACAATGGCCTCGAAGTGAAAAAAGTTTTCAGCTTCGACTCCAGTTATGTGCTGCATGTAGATGTGACGGCTGCCGATCATGGCAGCCCGGTCACTGCGCTCGTGTCATGGCCCGGGGGATTCGGCGACCAGGAGACATTGCCGGATTTTGCCGCGTCGCAGTTCGACACCATGCAGGGAGGCAAGGACGATCGCCAGGCGGCGAAGAAAATCGCGGGGGGCGGCACGCTGCCCGGTCCTTTCGAATGGGCCGGGGTGAGCGATCTGTACTTCGCTGCGATTTTTCTTCCCGACGTGCCGTCTCAGACTTTGCTGGTTGGCCTGCACGATTCCATTGACGTCCCGCGCCATGGCAAGACGGACCAGACGGACGCAGCCTCGCTGCTAGGGGCTGCTATGGGCGCAACCTCCGGGCACACCGGTTTACGCCTTTACGCCGGGCCCAAGGACCTGGACGTGCTGGCCTCAGTGCGGGCGACCACGGCGAATGGGACGCAGACCGGGCCCAATCTCGAAGCGGTGGTGAATTTCGGCTTAGCGGGGATCATCGCCAAACCCCTCTTCCTGGCGCTGCGCTGGATCCATGAGCACATTGTCTCCAATTGGGGCTGGGCCATCCTGGTACTGACCCTGATCATCAACCTGGCGATGCTGCCGACGCGCATCCAGATGATGAAATCCGCGCTGAAAATGCAACGCATTCAGCCGGAGATGAACGCGATCAAGGAGAAGTACAAGAAATACAAAGCCACCGACCCTCGCCGGGCGGACATGAACAAAGAGATGTTCGATCTGCAAAAGCGCGAGGGGGTGAACATGTTTGGCGGTTGCCTGCCGATGCTGGTGCAGTGGCCGTTGCTGTTCGCGTTTTATCGCATGCTGCTGAACACCATCGAACTGCGGCAGGCGCCCTGGTTGTGGCTGCATAACCTGGCCGCTCCTGACCCGCTGCACATTTTGCCGGTTTTCTTCATCGTGACCATGTTCCTGGTGCAGTACCTGACCCCGTCGCCAGGGATGGACCCGGCGCAGCAGAAGATGATGGCCTTTACCATGCCGGTCTTTTTCGGTTTCATGACCTGGAACCTGAGCTCGGGCCTGGCGTTGTATTGGGCATTTGGCAACGTGATCAACGTAATCCAACAAGCGGTGATGAACCGTACCGGCATTGGCAAGCAAATGCGCGAGATCGCGGCGAAACGCGCGGCCAAGCGCAGTGGCGGCAAGCAGCCGAACCGAAAACCGAGCCTGGAACCGCGCAGACGTCCCGAAATCGGCGGCTAACTGAAACCCGATTACCGGCGGTAGAAATGGCGTCCGGCGAGGGCTGACTTCACTTCCCGCAAGGTGCGATACTAAACCGATGCCGATTGCCGATCACGCGGCTGCAGCCCAGAAGATTGCAGCGTTCCTCAAGACCCTTACCAGCACCGGCGGCCTGCGATTGAAGTACAGGATCACCGCGGGAGCTGGAGCCCATGACCCCGATGGCCTGGAAGCCCGCGAGATTTACGTGGAGATGTCGGGGCCGGATGCCGTGCTTCTTACCCAGCGCGGAGGTGAGTTGCTGCGCGCGCTGGAGCATATCGCCGCCAAGATCGTGCGGCTTGAGGCGGAAGAGCACGACACCATTTCTTTTGACGCAAACTCCTTCAAGGCGCTCCGCGCCCGGGAGCTTAAGCTGGCGGCGGAGACGGCAGCCGCGCGGGTTCGCAGCACTTCGCAGCCGTACAGCTTTTCTCCCATGAGCTCGCGCGAGCGCCGCATGTTGCACCTGGCGTTCCGTGACTATGCCGATCTAGAAACGGAGAGCAGCGGCGAAGGCTTGCGGCGTTTTGTGGTGGTTTATCCCAAGGGCGCGGCGCGTCCTCGAGGGCGATCTTTCGAAGCCGGGAATGCCGGGGCACGGCCTCCGCGCCGCCCCTCACCTTTCTAAAACGTTCTCCGGGGACTCGAGAGATCGAGATTCCATGCAGCCCGATCCACACATCGTCTATCAGAATGAGACCATCGTCGCCATCGCGACGCCGCCGGGGCGCGGCGGCATTGGTATCATGCGCCTTTCAGGGGCGGAGTCTACCCGTATTGCCGAGCCGATGCTGCGCCTGCGCAACCCCCTGGCTCACGCCCAAGCCCGCTTCGGTGATTTGCTCGACGTCGAAACCCAGGAGAAGCTGGACGAAGGCATAGCGACTTTCTTTGCGGCGCCCCACTCCTATACCGGCGAAGATGTAGTGGAAGTGGCCGCGCACGGCTCACCTGTAATCCTGGAGACGCTGGTGCGACAGGCGCTGAAGGGCGGAGCGCGTTTGGCTGCGCCGGGCGAGTTTACCCAGCGGGCGTTTCTGAGCGGCCGCATCGATCTGACCCAGGCCGAAGCGGTGCGCGATCTGATCGAAGCGCAGACGCTCTATCAGGCTCGGGTGGCGGCGCAGCAACTGGAAGGCGCGCTCTCACGGCGCATCAAGCCCATCAAGGAAGGGCTGGTGGCGCTGATCGCCTTGCTCGAAGCCGGCATCGATTTCGCCGAAGACGACGTGGACGTGCTGCCGGGGGCCGAGATCGTGAGCAGGATCCATGAGATTTGCGGCCTGCTGCAGCCGGTCGCAGAAAGCTTTGCGCGCGGCCGCATTGTGCACGCCGGTTTGATGCTGGCGATTGTGGGCCGGCCGAATGCGGGAAAGTCTTCTCTGTTCAATCGCATCGTGCAGCGGGAGCGCGCCATTGTCACGGCGGCGCCCGGCACCACGCGCGATTTGGTGACCGAGCGGGTCTCGCTGGGGGGAATCCCGGTCGAGTTGGTCGATACGGCGGGTATGCGTGAGGCCAGCGATGAGGCGGAACAGATTGGGATTCGCAAATCGCGCGAGGCCTTGGCGGATGCGGACATGGTCCTGGCGGTGCTGGATGCGACCGTCGCGCCGGCGCGGGAAGAGATGGAGCTGCTGGCAACGCTGGCGCTGCGGCGGGCGCTGGTGGTGGTCAACAAGAGCGACCTGGCCCAGCCGTCCGCTTCGATGGAAGAGGCACTCGCCGGCCTCGGCTTACCGGTGGTGCACACCTCTGCTCTGAGCGGAGAAGGAATTGGCGAGCTGAAGCAGAAGATGCTGGCCATGGTGGGCGACCGGACGGTGGAGACGGAGGGCGGCATGCTGACCAGCCTGCGTCAATACCAGGCGGTCACGGCAACGCTGGAGGGGCTGTCCGCTGCGGCTGCGGCGGCGGGTCAAAATATTCCCCACGAGATGGTGCTGCTGGATCTATACGGAGCGCTCCGTCATCTCGACTCACTGACCGGTGAAACGACCAGCGACGATATTTTGAATCTGATCTTCTCTACATTTTGTATCGGAAAGTGAACGGTCAGAACGAACTCAGAACTTCAAAAAGAATCATTCCGGAAAGGTCCGCAGAACTGCAGATCCCTCCCCTTTCGTCATCCCGAGCACCTCTACTTGCCTGCGGCAAGTAGAGGGAGAAATGAACAGCGTCCATGAGGTTGTCAATTATTGCCATCACACCAAATGGAAGCGCCACCTTTACTTCGAGGGTCCAGTCCCGAAGGGACGACCTGAAAGTAGCCCAGGACGTCAGTCCTGGGAACACTCTCTA
>Ga0302324_100015822_pt1 | contig 15097 bp, 11 predicted proteins | sample Palsa_T0_1_FD_201949 | JGI IMG/M metagenome (GOLD analysis project Ga0302324, IMG submission 201949) | Peat permafrost microbial communities from Stordalen Mire near Abisko, Sweden - Palsa_T0_1 | ecosystem: Environmental > Terrestrial > Soil > Palsa > Peat permafrost | place: Sweden: Abisko...
ATCCAGCGGTGCGACCTTGCGAATCTGCTGCCGCACTGACTGAATCGCCAGACTCTTGCCAATGATCGCATCGAGAACCTGCTCCCCGCGCTTGTCCTCGCTCGATTCCATTTTGTAAATGGCAATCTTCTGTTCCAGATTATTCACTCGGCGAGCCAACTCTTCGACCTGCTGGGGCCCCTTGAACATGATGCGGCCAATGGCACCCACAATATTGCCCTGATGCCGAATAGGATGGCGCGATACGATTCGCTCGCTGCCTTTGATTCGTAAGATCTGGCCGACTTCGGCAATTCCGGTGCGAAGGACATGTGGAAGTCGTGAGTTCTCTATCACCTCTCGCACATCCCTGCCGATGGCCTCGCCGGCTTGAAGACCGAAAAATTTCTCGTGCACAGGCGAGATGAAGGCCAACTTCTGTTTGTCATCGATGACGACCATGGCGTCATAAGGGTCGGTGAGCACGTGATCCAGGATGTCGTATGCAAAGTCGACGTTCAGCAGAAAGCGCAGTACGGTTTCTGGTGGCCCTTCTGTTAACAGGACGAGATGACCCGCCTGAATTTTGGTAACAAACGCCACCAATCTCTGGTTTATCAGTTCGAGCGGCACGATACGTTTCGTGAGTGCCGCGGCCATCCACTCCGAGTCGCCTACCATGGCTTGTACTCGCGAGTTGGTACCGAGCCCAAAGGACGCAACTACCTGACCGGATTCGCCGGTGACCATGAGTCCTGCTATACCGGCAGCGGGCAGGGCATCCGGTACCACCCCCAGCTTTGGCCTACTTCTTGGGAAGGTCTCTAACGGATATTGCATCGGAAAATCTCCGTGGTGCGGCCGCTACAGGCATGTCGGTGCTCCCCGGCCGAGTCGTAACCGGGGAGGGCCTCGGCGGGCCCTCAATCGCTTGCACAGCCAATAGATCCCCCGGGCCTGTGATATAGCAGCGCTGGTGTTCGTATGGCCGGCACTTTCTACGATAATTGTATTCCATCGAGACACTTGCAGCAAATATTTGCGATTGAGGCCTCGTTAGCCTTCTTTTTTTTTGGCCGCATGCCATCGGCAGCCGGCTGAAAACGGATTTGTGCTAGGCGCAGCCGTACGTCGCCCGGACACTGCTAGAAGGCAATGTCCGCCGACAATACACTTTGGTGAGAGTACGGTTGGGCGATTCAGACTGCTGTTAGCACCATGGCGGTGCCTTGCCCCACGCCCACACACATCGTACACAGCGCGTAGCGACCGGCCACGCGCTTTAGCTGGTAGGCCGCACTCAACACTAAGCGCGCACCGGACATTCCCAGTGGGTGGCCCATCGCAATTGCCCCGCCATTTGCGTTTACTTGCTGAGCATCATCCGGAAGCCCGAGTGCGCGCAGCGTTGCCAGAGCCTGTGAGGCAAACGCCTCGTTGAGCTCGATCACGTCCATATCGGCGATGGTGAGACCTGTACGCGCCAGTACCTTTCGCGTCGCCGGAATAGGACCGAGTCCCATGACGCGCGGTTCGACGCCCGCCGAGGCCATGGCCACAATTCGTGCGAGTGGTCTTAATCCGTGTTTGGTTGCCGCCGCCTCAGTAGCCAGTAGCAAGGCCGCCGCGCCGTCGTTAACACCCGATGAGTTTCCCGCGGTCACGCCAAATTGCGGCCCATTCACACCCTTGAGGACGGAGAGCTTTTCTACCGTAGTTCCAGGCCGCGGATGCTCATCCGTGTCGAAGATGAGCGGGGCGGCGTTGCCCTGAGAGATCGTGACCGGCACGATCTCATTCGCAAACACTCCGAGCCGCTGTGCATTTGCCCAACGTGCCTGCGATCGTGCAGCAAACGCATCCTGGTCGGCCCGGGAGATGCCGCAGTCGATCGCCACGTTGTCGGCTGTTTGCGGCATTGAATCCGTGCCGTACAGGTCTTGCATCTTTTGATTTACGAAGCGCCAACCAATTGTTGTGTCATAAATCGTCATGTTGCGGCTGAATGCGGTCGAAGACTTAGGCACCACGAAGGGTGCGCGACTCATGCTTTCGACTCCGCCTGCGATCGTGAGGTCGTAATCTCCGGCCTGAATGCCACGCGACGCCATCCCGACAGCGTCCATGCCGGAGGCGCAAAGACGGTTTACCGTAACGCCTGGTACGCTGACAGGCAGTCCCGACAGCAGTGCCGCCATCCGCGCCACATTTCTATTGTCTTCGCCGGCTTGGTTGGACGATCCAAAGATCACCTCGTCCACACACTCCCAATCCACGCTCGGATTGCGCGCCATGAGGGCGGAAATCGGTATGGCTGCCAAGTCGTCGGCTCGGATCGACGACAGCTGTCCGCCGTAGCGCCCGATCGGCGTCCGGACCGCATCGCAGATAAACGCGTACACGGGCAATGTCCCCTCGGTTCAGAATCCGAAAAAAGCCCGGGCATCTCTTTGCCAATGGCATCGTACGCACCGGGGAGCAATCGTCGCCTTTCCACTGTCGAAATGACGCGTTACGTCACGCGCGCGTGGAAAATCATAGCCAAAGCAAATTAGGTGCCACCTGGTCTATCCAAAGGCGCCGCGCTACGAAGATTAGGAGCTAAGGCAATAGGCGCGGATATTGCACTGGGTGTCAGTAATCTCGAACTTCGAGCCCCACGGTCGAAGACGGTTTCCGTATGGTAGGGGCGATGAACAAGCAGAGCTACGACTACATCATTGTAGGGGCGGGATCGGCGGGTTGCGTTGTGGCTCGACGCCTTTCCGATGACCCATCGGTCCGAGTGCTTTTGCTGGAGGCCGGGCCGCCAGCCAAGGGTTTCTGGCTTAGCACGCCAGCAGGTATGGCAAAGCTTTTCAAGAACCCACGTTATAACTGGGGCTACTTCACCGAACCGGTACCCACGCTTAACAACCGGCGTGTCTATTTTCCGCGCGGGAAAGCGTTAGGAGGGAGCAGTGCCATTAACGGCATGGTGTACGTCCGCGGCAACCGTGGTGATTTCGACCATTGGGCGAGTCTGGGCAATCCCGGATGGAAATGGGACGACGTACTGCCCTATTTCAAGCGATTGGAGAATTTCGGATCCGCGGCGGGAGTTCTTCATGGGACGGATGGACCGCTAACGGTTAGCGATCCGGCAGTCAAACACCCTACTGCCGTCGACTTCATCGAAGCCGCTCGTCGTATTGGAATCCCAAAAGTTGAAACATTCACCGGCGAAGAGCCCGAGAGCGTCGGATTTCTCCAAGCGAACATTCGAAACGGCGTCCGGCAGTCAAGTTACGACGCCTATCTTGCGCCGATACAGCGGCGCCCTAATCTCGACGTCAGGCCGGGCGCGCATGTGCGCAAAGTCCTGATCGAGGGCGGCAAAGCCATTGGAGTCGAGACATTGCATCACGGCGAGATCCAATCGATCGCCGCGACGGGGGAAGTGATTGTCTGTGCCGGTGCCCTCAATTCGCCGCAACTGCTGATGCTTTCTGGTATTGGAAATGGCGATGTCTTACGCGGGCATGGCATCCATCCAATAGTCCACCTGCCGGGGGTCGGCCGAAATCTACAGGACCACTTTGTGGTGAGAGTCCAGGCGGCTGCTACGCCGGAGAGTTCCTACAATCGAGCATTGCACGGTTGGCGGAAGTATGCGGAGGGTCTTCGTTACCTCGTCACTCGGGGCGGTTACCTGGCCTTAGCGACGTCGATGGCAGGAGCGTTTGTGAAGAGCGCGCCGGAATTCGAGTACTCTGATTTGGAGATCAGCTTCCGCCCGATGACATTTACCTACGACCCTTCCGGCAAGGTCGAAATTGACAAGCTGGATGCAATTAGTGCCTCAGTTTACAAGACTCGGCCTACCTCCCGCGGGGAGGTTCTGCTGCGTTCCAATAATCCGATGGAGGCCCCCCTCTTTGTCCCCAACTTCCTCGCCGATCAGAACGACGCTCGAGCGATGATTGCGGGCATACGGAAATTGCGCGCCATCTTCGCGACCGAGCCACTCGCGCCGCGGGTGATTTCCGAGTTGACCCCCGGATCCGCGGTAGTCACCGATGAACGGTTGCTTGACTACATGCAACGTGAAGGGCAGTGCGCCTTTCATCCAGCTGGGAGCTGCAAGATGGGGAATGATCCGATGGCGGTTGTGGATGCACAGCTCAGGGTGCGCGGAGTCGATCGTCTCCGTGTGGCGGACGCCTCCATCATGCCCACGGTGACCGCGGGTAATACCAATGCGCCATCTATCATGATCGGCGAAAAGGCGTCCGACCTAATTCGCGCCGACGCGAGAACAACCTAATGGTTCGGGTAAAGCGCGATGCCGGCCTACCTTGGGCGCACGCCTATCCATGTTGTATTCGTAGCGCACAATAAGTGTCCTTGCGGCCGACAAGCCCGAGACGTTGGGCTACTAGTAGAAGGGTCCAGCCATGGTTTTTGGAGGCGCCGCCCGCGAGATAACACCAGGCTATACCCACCTCTTATTTCATTTCCAAGATCGCAATGGCGCCATTTAGTATGCATGGCATTGCAGCGCTGGCGCGTACCGACGGGTGAGGGCGGGTGACGTTTTTAAGTCTGACAAAGTAAAGCGCGCCGACTGCTCCAATGCGACGCGCCCCTCACGGGGGGCTAGCCGAGCCACGAAGCTGCTACCTTGTGTGGATGTCGGCTTGCCTGAACACGCGTCTGCCGCCATACCCAGTTAACGGGTCGGTGGGTAGCGAGCGAGCCGCTGCTCTGAAGTAAGTCAGTTCGCGAATCGTTTCGTCTCCATTGCAAAGAGCTGTAATTCATGGCCGACCCATTTGCGCTTAATAGCATGTTCCGACCGGCCAGCATCGCCATCATAGGCGCGTCGCCCGAGCGAGGCAGTGCACGGAACAGGCTGGTCTGCGTACTGTTGAAGCATGGGTTCAAGGGGCGGGTCTATCCCGTCAACCCAAGTCACTCGCTTATCGAAGGTTTGAAGTCCTACCCCTCGGTCGAAGACCTCCCAGAGGTGCCCGACCTTGCGCTCATCATCACGCCGGCTCACACGGTTCCCAATATCGTCTCTCAATGCGGTGCGTTTGGCATTCGCGCAGCCATCGTATTCAGCGCGGGGTTCGAGGAAGTTGAGAGCGGTAAGCCCCACGCGGAGCGGCTCGCACGAGCGGCGAAGGAGCACAACGTCACCGTGCTGGGTCCCAACTGCCAAGGGGCCTGGTCCGTGCGCGAGCGCGCCATGCTGACATTCGGGGCGGCGCCGCTCGCGCTCGAGACGATAAAGCTCGCGCCTATCGCTGTGGTAAGTCAGAGCGGCGCTCTGGGTGGTGCCATTGGCAGTTATTTACAAGCGAGCGGGATCGGGTGCTCCTACGTAGTGAGTGTGGGCAATGAGACTTGCCTGGATCTTCTTGACGTGTTGAGCTGGGTGATAGAACAGGACGATGTGCGTGTGGTTGCCATGTACATCGAGGGTCTTCACGCTGCAGGGCGTCTGTTGGACATTGCAGCGCGCGCGCGGGTGCGGCGAATACAGCTTGTGGCGCTGAAAGCAGGCCGATCTGCGGTGGGTCAGCAGGCGACCGCATCTCATACCGGGAAAATAGCCTCTTCGCATGCGGTTTACACGGACGTCATGGACCAAGCCGGCGTTATTGCGGTAAGAAGTCCGGCCGAGCTGCTAGCGGCGGTGGAGGTCATGGGCTTCCTGCCGGATCCGCGCATCTCTGGCGACCCAAAAGGCGGAACGTCCATTCTGAGCATCTCAGGCGGCGCTAGCGCCCTGTTGGCGGACCATGGTGATGAACTGGGGGTGCCCATGGCCGAGTTCGGTCCCCAGACCATAGAGCGGCTGACTAGTATTCTTCCGGACTTCGCCAGGCAGGCAAATCCGGTGGATCTTACCGGGCAGATACGCGGAACGCCGAACCTCTGGCGCGATTCGTGCGCCGCCATCAGTGCCGATCCGCGAACGGAAGCCGTGGTAATTCAGTTCGCGAGCAGCGCCAAGCGGGACCTGCGGGACGAGGGCGAGGTATACCGGTCCGCCGCGCGGCAAGGCGGATATCCCATGGTGATCAGCTGCGTCGGCGAAGCGATCGATGCACAAACGCGACAATTATTTCGCGACTCCGGTGTGTATATTTCCAGCGATACCATGACGAGCATGCAGGCACTCTCGTGGCTCTACAGGCGGCATGAAATTCTCCGTCGGACCACGGCTCCGGCGAAAACATCGCTGCCGACGCGCGCGCCTCCCCCGACTTGGGCTGAAACTATGGAGTTTTGCAGCACCAGCGGGATCCAGCCTGCAAAGTGGACGGTGCTCGGACCCAGCGACCGCGCCGCGATCGCGTGTTCAGGAATGACCTATCCGCTTGTTGTCAAAGTGCTGCCCTCGGAGGCCGATCACAAGACCGAATTGGGGCTCGTGAAGCTGCGTGTAAGAACACCTGAGGAGGTCGAGGCCCATGTCGCTGACTTCAGGCGGCGATTGGGCAAGCCAGAGCTGGAAGTTCTGGTGCAAGAGATGGTGGAAGGGGGGATCGAGGTCGTACTGTCCTGTCTGCGAAATACAGATTTCGGGCCGATCATCTCCATTGGAACCGGTGGAATGGCGATCGAGCTGTTCCGCGATGTCGGGCATCTGGCGCTACCAGTATCCCGCGAGCAGGTATTGATGGCTCTCAAGAAGTTGAAGCTCTGGACATTATTGCAGGGCTTCCGAGGCCAACCGCCTACCGATGTGGAAGCGCTGCTCCGTGCGGCAGAACAGTTTGGGGATGCATTCATAGCAACCCCAGGGCTTATCGAATTTGAAATCAATCCGTTGCTTGTCAGACGCCAGGGCGAAGGCTTGATAGCGGTCGATGCACTGGTTTCTGTCCAAGAACAATTAGGGGCCCGGTCCGGGGCTTTGTAATAGCCGATGTCGCCTCTACAGGACATTTGCGTTCTGGATTTCAGCACGTTGTTGCCTGGGCCCTTCGCCACTTTGATGCTTGCGGAGGCGGGCGCCCGCGTGATCAAGATCGAGCGCCCTGGTAAGGGCGACGAGATGCGCTCTTACGAGCCGAAACTCGGCGACAACAGCACTAACTTCCATCTGCTTAATGCCGGTAAGCGCAGCATAACCATCGATCTGAAATCTAAAGACGCGTTTGAGCGGCTGCGCTCATTAATCGCCTATGCGGACGTGGTTGTGGAGCAATTCCGTCCCGGCGTGATGGATCGCCTTGGATTCGGTTATCAGGCGCTGCGCGCGGTCAATCCCCGTCTGATCTACTGCGCGATCAGCAGCTGGGGCCAGACCGGGTCGAAAGCGCAGAGCGCGGCGCATGATATCAATTTTATGGCCGAGGCCGGTCTTCTCGGTCTCAGCTGCGGAGACGACGGCGCCCCGGTGCTGCCGCCGGTACTCGCTGGCGATCTGGCAGGTGGCGCGCTCCCAGCAGTTATCAATATCCTGTTGGCGCTGCGTCAACGTGACCTCACCGGCGTTGGCGCCTATTTGGATATCTCGATGGGGGATAATCTTCTGCCGCTCGCCTACTGGGCTCTAGGCAACGGCTTCGCGACCGGCCACTGGCCAAAAGCTGGCGATGCCCTGGTAACTGGTGCGAGCCCGCGGTATCAAATTTACCGAACTGCGGACGGTCGCTATGTTGCAGCCGCGCCGATTGAGGAGAAATTCTGGAGCAACTTCTGTTCGTTGATTGGACTGCCTGAATCTCTGCGCGACCCGTGCGCAGATGTCGGAACCGTCAAAAACTCAATTGCGCACATTATCGCCACGCGAACCGCCGACGCCTGGCGGGCCATCTTCTTCGGCCACGATGTGTGCTGCTCCATCGTTGCCACGCTGGAGGAGGCAGTTGCCGACCCTCACTTCGCGGAGCGAGGGGTATTTGCGAAGCGGTTGAGCGCCGGTGCCCAATCGATGCCGGCGTTGCCGGTGCCCATTGCATCCTGCTTTCGCGCAGACGGGGAGCGATCTGCACCACTGCTCGGCGCTGATAACAAAGCGTTGCTTCCTGGCTAAGCCGCCGTCACTGATCCGGTCTCAGCAGGGCTTCGATTTCCGGTACCACATCGAACAGATCACCTAGTAGCCCGAAGTCAGCCAGTTCGAAGATCGGTGCCTCGGGATCTTTATTGATTGCGACAATGGTACCGGCATCCTTAATGCCGGTCAGGTGTTGGATGGCTCCAGAGATTCCAATGGCGATGTACAGTGCCGGTGCGATGACCTTGCCGGTCTGGCCTACCTGCAGCTCATTCGGTGCATAGCCGGCATCCACGGCAGCGCGCGAGGCGGCGAGCGCGGCTCCAATTCGGTCTGCGAGGCCGGCGATTATCTTGAAATTCTCGGCGCTCGCTAAAGCTCGCCCACCCGCGACAACCTTCGCGGCACTCTGCAAATCGGGGCGATTGCCTCTGGCGCCGGTCAAGGAGACAAATCGCGTATGGGCCGGAATCTTGGTGGTCACGCTCGCCATCTCAATGGGCGCACTGCCGCCCGCCGGAGCCGCCTCGAACGAGGCCAATCGAACGGTGGCGACGATCTTGGTGCTACCGGTGACCTCAACTGTCACGATCGCATTACCGGCATAGGTGGGTCGGCGGAAGCGCGTCGCGCTTTCGGCGGCCATGATGTCAGAGAGCTGAGGCGCATCCAGCAGCGCGGCGATTCGTGGCATCAGGTCCTTGCCGAAGGTCGTTGATGGCCCGAAAACGTGGGTATAAGGACTGGCAAGCGCAGCGATTTGCGGAGCCTGCACCGCGGCCAGCGCGTGTGCGTTGGACGGATGGTCCACTCGCACCACGTTGGCTACGCCTGCAATGGCTGCGGCCTGTGCGCAGACCTCCGCACCATCCGCCGCCAATACGACAATCGTAATCTTGGCATCGCGGATTGACTGCGCACAGGTCACACACTTGGCGATGCTGCCATTGAGCTTGCCGTTCTCGTGCTCGCCCACGATCAGGATGCTACTCATTACAGCAATCCCCTCTGCCTGAGTGCGGCCACTAATTCGGCTGCGGACTTGACCATGACCCCCTTTTTACGAGCAGGTGGTGGTTCGGTCCTGACCAGGCGAACCCGGTCGCTCAGCTCGATGCCGAGCTCTGTGATCGCAATGGTGTCTAGCGGCTTCTTCTTGGCCTTCATGATGTCCGGGAGCTTCACATAGCGGGGCTCGTTCAAGCGCAAGTCAGCAGTGAATACCGCCGGTAGATCGACCTCGATCGTCTCGAGTCCAGCATCGACTTCACGGGTGACGGTGGCGGCTGACTCAGTTAGGACAATTTTTGACGCGAACGTCGCCTGCGGGCGACCCCATAGACCTGCGAGCATTTGTCCAGTCTGGCCATTGTCGTCGTCAATGGCTTGCTTGCCGAGCATGACGGCGAGCGGCTGCTCCTTTCTAACGAGCTCGAGCAGCACGCGAGCGCCGGTCAGCGGTTCCATGCTCTTGGTTGTCTGAACCAGGATTGCCCGATCCGCGCCCATAGCGAGGGCGGCGCGTAGCTGCTGCTGACAGTCAGCTTCGCCGATCGTCGCGACGACGATCTCGTCGGCGTGGCCACGTTCCTTGATCCGCAGCGCCTCTTCGAGCGCGATTTCGTCGAAGGGATTAATACTCATCTTGACACCGTCTAGCGAAACGCCGGAGCCGTCAGATTTCACCTTGACGCGTACATTTGGATCGACAACCCGCTTGATTCCCACCAGCACCCTGCGCATCGATTGGGCCCCTTAACTAGGATCGTTATTTGAAAGCAAGTAACGTGCCGTGCTCGGTTGCGCGCATTTTCCGGTTTTGGTGGCACGAGCTTGTACGCACCAAAGACAACGTGGCCGGACGCGTCCCCGTGGTGGACAGAGCATTTCAGATTAACTGCCAGACACTTTGCTCTCGAAAGCGCGGACGCCCTGCGCGCTGTGGCATGGCATTTGCTTCACATAGCCGTCAAATGCCATGTGACAATGGCCGGCGGCAACAGGCACAGAGTCGTGAAGCAGCTCGCGAACCCTACGGATTTCAGTCGCACTTCGCCTCCGAATGAGGAGTGGCTGGCACGGTCGGTGCCGGAATCGGCAATCGAACCGGAGCTACCGATCATTGATGCCCATATTCATCTGAGGCACCACGGCTATCGGTATTTTGTCGAGGAGTACGCACGAGATCTCGACTCCAGCGGACACAATGTCGAGGCCTCCATCTTCATAGAGTGTCGATCCATGTATCGGGCGCATGGCCCTGAACACTTGAAGAGCGTGGGCGAAACAGAGTTTGCAGCTGGCATGGCCGCGATCGGTGCCAGCGGGAAATACACCTCGTCACGGGTTGTTGCCGGGATCGTCGCTAACGCCGATCCTATGCTGGGTGAGCCTCTGCTCGAGGTGCTGGACGCGCACATCCGCGCCGCTAACGGGCGCCTTCGTGGCATCCGTCACGGGGCGAAATGGGATGCCGACCTGGTGGTGGGCTCCATCAACCGTGCGCCGCCCGGCCTCTACCTGGAGCCCGAATTTCATCGTGGCGTGCGCCAGATCGCGGCCAGAGAACTGTTGTTCGAGGCCAGTGTCTATCACCCTCAGATCTCGGATGTCACGCGACTTGCGCAAGCAGTGCCTGAAGCCCGGATCGTCCTGATCCATTCAGGTAGTCCCGTCGGATATGGCGGCTACGCGGGCCGTGAGAAGGAGGTCCTCGCTCGCTGGCGCGCCTCGATGAGTGAGCTGGCCAAGTGTCCCAACGTGACCGTCAAGCTCGGTGGAATACTAATGACGCTGGCAAACTTCGATTTCGGCCAAGCGCCGCGCCCGCCAACCTCCCATGAACTGGCACAGCTATGGCGGCCTTTCATCGAGCCATGTTTAGAGCTCTTTGGCGCCGAGCGCTGCATGGTCGCGTCAAATTTTCCGGTCGATAAAGCAGGGATGGGATATGGCACCGTGTGGAACATGTTCAAGCGGATCACCTCCGGCTGCTCTCAGGGCGAGAAGCAGGCCATCTTCAGCGGGACCGCGCAGCGCCTTTATCGCCTCTGACGACCGAACTGAATTACGTCATGCAATGTCGTTTCGTGCCAGGAGGTATCTCAAGTGAACAAGAGTAAAGCGGCGGATCCTTACGATTTCGTACCGAAGCTGAAAAAGCTCAGAGACGACGTTCTGTATGGCGATGTCTGGGAACAGCCAGAGTTGTCCAAACGGGATCGCAGTCTGATTACCTGTGCGATGCTCGCAGCCCTATATCGGCCCCAAGAGCTCGAATCCCATATGCGCATCGCCATGACGAACGGCGTAACTCAGGACGAGTTGCGTGGCCTGATTATCCATGTCGCGTTTTACGCTGGCTGGCCTTGCGCGATCAATGCCGGACGCATTGCAGCGACCGCATTCTCGGACAAGAAGACACCGAAGTCCTAGATGCCTCAGGTGAGCGCATGCGCATCGCGGCGTAGGCGGCTTCAGATGTGTCCGGAATGAACGGGGCAACAATTGATGGGACAGAGTGGAGATCGACGGAATGATGGCGTCAAGTCATCAGAGGCCACGAGCGCTGATAGTTATGACCTGGTCGTCGTGGGAGCAGGCGCAGCTGGACTGACTGCCGCGTCGGTGAGTGCAGCGTTAGGTTTAAAAGTCCTGTTACTTGAATGCTCCAACCTAATCGGTGGAACCACCGCCATATCGGGCGGAATGATCTGGATTCCGGCGAACCACAAGATGGCGCTTGCAGGGATGGTCGATACGCTCGGCAACGCAAATGCTTACCTGGACAAGACGCTACCAGCAGAAGCCGACCGCCGGCTGCGGGAAGCCTTTCTCGCGCAAGGCGACGAGATGGTGCGCTTTCTCGAGGCAAGAACGGCTGTGAAACTGCGGTGCGTTCGCACCTATCCTGACTACTACCCTGAGTTGGAGGGCGCAACAGCGGGCGGGCGTGTGCTGGAGTCGGTCCCCTTCGATGGCCAGCAACTCGGCAGCTCCTTTTCTAAACTGCGGCCGCCGCTGCCGGAATTCACGTTGTTCGGTGGCATGATGATCAGCCGGGAAGATATTCCACATTTTCGCCGGGCGACGCGCTCATTGCGTTCATTCGTGCGAGTGGCCCGGCTCGCTGCAACCTATTTGCGCCAGCGGCTGCGGGCGGCCCGGGGTACCACTCTTTATCTAGGTAACGCGCTCGCAGGGCGACTGTACAAATCCGCCCTCGACCTGGGAGTGGAAATTCGGCTGGGCATCGGCGTAGACAGGCTAATCCAGGTCAATGGAAGAATCATCGGGGTGGCCTTCACTGCGGCGGATCAACGGGTCACTGTGCGTGCGCGTCGTGGCGTCGTGCTTGCGACGGGCGGCATTTCTCATGACGCGGAGCTTCGGCGACAGCATGTACCGCCGCAGGCCGGTCACCGCTCGGCCGCCGTGAATCCGCAAGCGCCGAAAAGCGGCGCTCGCCTCGCGCTGGAAGTAGGCGCGCGGATGCGTGAGCCGGGTGATGCCGGGGCCTTCTGGGTGCCCGGCTCCTACTTCACCCGCCGCGATGGCTCGGAGGGTATCTATCCGCATACCGTCACGGACCGAGCGAAGCCGGGGTTAATCGCTGTCGACGCAACCGGCAGACGCTTCGTCAATGAGGCGGTTTCCTATCACGAATTTGGTCTTGCGCAGTTGCGTGCGTCCGCCACGGCCATTCCGGCGTACCTGATCTGCGACCGACGATTCCTATGGAGATACGGTCTGGGACGGGTGAAACCATTTTCAATCGGAATTTCCGTTCATGTTGAAAGCGGGTACCTGAAGTGCGCACCGACCCTCGTGTTGCTAGCCCGGGCACTGGGTATTCCGGAACATGGCCTCACGGGCACCGTCGCGGCGTTTAATGCAGATGCCTCTAACGGAATGGATCTTGAGTTTGGCCGCGGCGAGAACATCTATCAGCGACATCTGGGCGATGCGGAGCGCAAGCCCAATCCCTGCGTGGCCCCGATTGATGCAAGTCCGTTCTTCGCTGTCGAGGTCTATCCGGCGGACCTCGGCATGTCGGCAGGCCTGCTTACCGACGGCAATGCCCGCGTCCTGAATCAGGATGGCGCACCGATCCCTGGTCTTTATGCGTGCGGCAATGACATGGATTCATTGATGGCTGGCGCGTATCCGGGTCCTGGTATCACGCTGGGTCCCGGGATGACATTCGCCTATATTGCGGCTCGGCATGCGATTGCCGCCACTTGATGCCCTTTGAAATCTGTCAAGGGAGCAAGGCCATCGAGCATGTCGCCACGCCACGAACCATCGTGTCGCGATGGATCACGCTCCGCAGTATTGACGTCCCAGGAGATAGCGGCACGGTCGCTAAAGCCCGTGAATTTATAGGGGATGATGATCAGCAGGCCATCGGCATAGGGAGCCCTGAGGGGGACGAATAACGCCGATCGGCCTTCCGTCTGACATCCCTATTCAAATAACAAGGCACACGCCGCAAACGGCAGCTGCACCCCGCTCTCAGCAGCGGGGATATAATGTCATGTTATATCCCTATCGCCGACCGATCTATGGCAGAGCAGTCGACCGAGTTATAGTGAATCGCAATGGCGCAAACTCATCGCCCGTGCTCATCCGGACGTGAGATTAATGATCACGCGCTAATGCCGGCCGGCTGCGCAGTATCGATTACGTCAACACGGTGTAGGGGCGGAAATCCGAAGCTTTGGTCGCGGCGCGCTCATATCGCCTGATGGAGAGTTGTCCATGCAATCCGCCCTGAATCGCCTGGTAGACAGCAAACCCAAACTTGGATTGGTACCCAATTGCGGCTCGGCCCCTAGTGTCGGACTTGTCGTAACCAGCGAATCTGGTCATGTGATTGCTTCCCTCGGGGTCGGTGCGGATTCCGGAGTTGCGGCGATCGTGAGCGACCGGCAGTGGCTCGCGGCGGCTCCTCCGCACGGCCTCGTCCCGATATTGCTGCGCGATCAGAAATTCATGGCTTCAGTGACCAGAGTCAACGCTGGGCATGTCGTGCTCTTGTCGGAAGGAGCGACTGGCAGTGTCCTGCGCTTCGAGGATCTGGCGCGCCGCGAAAGCGCGCTGGAGCAACGGCATGCATCATTCAAAATGGAATCGAGCGAGGACAAGCGCGGGGAGCAGGTTCTCGATGCGATCATTGGCAAGAGTCTGGCGATTCAGTCAGTGCGGCAGCAGATTCGCAAGGTCGCACCGCTGGATGTACCGGTGCTGATCCAGGGGGAGAGCGGCACGGGGAAGGAACTGGTGGCGGCGGCGCTGCACATGTTGAGTCCGCGACACTCCGCGGGTCGTTTGATCACTGTGAACGCGGCGGCGTTGCCGGCGGCACTGGTGGAGAGCGAACTGTTTGGTTATGAGGCGGGCTCCTTCACCGGGGCGGACCGCAAAGGCCGGCCGGGGAAGTTCGAGCTGGCCGACAAGGGGACCATTTTCCTGGATGAGATTGGAGACATGCCGCTGGAGGTGCAATCCAAGGTGCTGCGTGTGCTGCAGGATCGGGTGGTCGAGCGCGTGGGGGGCGACAAAGCGAAGCGGGTTGACTTTCGCCTGTGTAGCGCCACCCACTGCGATCTGGAATTGTTGGTCGAACAGAATAAGTTTCGACTGGACCTATTCTATCGGATCAGTCCGATTTGCATCGTTCTGCCGACGCTCGAAGAGCGGGTGGAAGACATTCCACTGCTGCTGCATCATTTCCTGCGCCTGCTTTCGGAAAAATTCGGTCGCCAGGCGCCCGAAGTTGACCAGAACGTGCCGGAGTTCCTGATGGCCCGCTCCTGGCCGGGCAATATTCGCCAACTGCAGCACGAAGTGGAGCGCGCTTTCGTCTTCTCAGAAAATGGACGGCTGAGCGTGGCGGATTTTCAGCAGGACTCGGTCTGGAAGAGCCCTCGCACGGCGGCCGTCACTTCCTCAGCACTGAACGCCACGCCCGGCCACGGACCGATGCAGGCGGCGATTGCGCAACTGGAACGCGATCTAATTGCTGATGCGATGACGCGCTTCAAGGGCAATAAGAAAAAAGTCTCCGAACACCTGGGTATCTCCCGCTCCTATCTCTATAAAAAACTCGGAGAGTGA
>Ga0302324_100015824_pt1 | contig 15096 bp, 13 predicted proteins | sample Palsa_T0_1_FD_201949 | JGI IMG/M metagenome (GOLD analysis project Ga0302324, IMG submission 201949) | Peat permafrost microbial communities from Stordalen Mire near Abisko, Sweden - Palsa_T0_1 | ecosystem: Environmental > Terrestrial > Soil > Palsa > Peat permafrost | place: Sweden: Abisko...
ATAGCCGATTTGGCGGTCGTCCCACAACTGCTCTGCGAAAGCCTTACGGTCGGCGTTCGGTAGAGGCTAGCTCTTCTTGAGAATCCACGGGGAGTGCCTGGGGCTGTTCTGCCACATTGACCGCTTTCAACGGTAGGCTGACAGCGAAGACGGTGTGGCCGGGTTGTGATTCCACGTGGATATTGCCGCCGTGGTTCTTAACGACGCGGGCGGCGATATCCAAGCCGAGTCCTGTTCCCTCGTTCACGCCCTTTGTCGTAAAGAAGGGCTCGAAGATTCGATCCTTGATTTCGGCAGGGATGCCGCTGCCATTATCGATAATCTTCACCCAAACCTTACCGTCAAAGCTCTTGGTTAAGATGCGCAGCTTACCTTTGCCCTGCATAGCGTCAACAGCGTTGGTGATGAGATTGGTCCAGACCTGATTCAACTCGCTACCGCGAACGACCATGCGCGGGATGGTGCGATCGTATTCACGCACCACCTCCACGCCGTTCTTCAAACGATGCTTGAGCATGATGAGCGTGGTATCGATGCCATCGTGGATATCGATTTCCTGCTCGGGCATTTGGTCCATATATGAGTAGTCCTTAACGGCGCGGACTAGCTCGGTAATGCGCTTCATGCTGTTTTCAATTTCGTCTACGAGCCTGCTGATGTTAGCCGAGGCGGTGAGGCGCGCGAATGCCATGGATAGGTACTGTTTCGGTATTCGCGCGGCGATTTGTTCGAGAGTTTCTTGCGTGCAGCCGGCGTCTACCAGATCCGGCGCCAAGGACCAAGCATTCTCCACCCCTTGTTTTTCCAGCCAAGAGGCCAGCGCTTCTTCGCGTTCACTGCGCTCCATGGAATCGAGAGTCAGCAGCACCGCCTGATCCGCCAGATCGCTTTCCAACTGAATGAGGAATTTGCGCGCTTCGAAAGTGAGCTCGAGTTTGCTGAGTTTCACGTTGGCGTAGCGAAAGTCTTTGACTGCTTTACATAAGTAACTGGCGGCGCGGCTGCCGGCCGCCGCGGGATTGTTCAGTTCGTGAGCCAAACCGGCTGAGAGCTGTCCCAAAGCCATTAACTTTTCGCGCTGCTGATCGGCGCGCGTGGCTTCGCGGATGCGATCGGCCATGAGATAGACGAGACGCTCCTGTAAAACAGGAATGCGGTGCAGCATTTCGGAGAAATACTTTTTATGCAGAAGGCCTCCGCGCGTATCTTTCGAGGCACGCACAGACGCGGGGAAATGAGTGAGCCGCGAAAACGGCAACAAGCCGGTAATGGAGCCGGCATCAGCCACAAATACCTGACCCGTCTCCCGTTCGCCACGGAGTTGACCGGAAAAAATGGCAATCATATGCTCGGCAGGCGTGCCGGCTTGATTGACAATTTCGCCCGCCTTACTCACGCGCAGATCCATGCGCTCGCAGAGCCACTCCAGATCTTCAGTGGATAGGTCTTTTAGGAGGTCGATAGCGCGGAGATCTTCTACGCATGGATGTAGGTCCATAGTTATGCTCCCACCGCGCTTAGGTACTGATGCACAAACTGGACGGCGACGGAACCTTCGCCTACACTCGAAGCCACGCGCTTGGCCGAGCCGCAGCGCACATCTCCCGCCGCGAAGACTCCGGGGATATTGGTTTCCAAGAGATAAGGGTCGCGATCGGGAGTCCAGCCCTTGGGACGGTTGCCATTTTTGATGAGGTCGGTTCCAGTGAGAATGAAGCCCTTCGCATCGCGTTCGACTGCACCATCGAGCCATTCCGTTCTTGGCAATGCTCCGATGAAGATAAACAGCGCGGAGGCAGGGACCCGGCTGGTCTCCTTACTGAGATGACAGTACAAGGAGATTTCCTGCAGTCGGTCTTCACCATGGACCTCGACCACTTCAGTGTTCACCTCCAATTGAATATTCGGTGTTTGCGTAATCTGGTCAATCAAATATTGGGACATGGTGGCGGAGAGGGAGGTACCGCGGACCAGCATGATAACGCGGCGCGCGTATTTAGAAAAGAACATAGCAGCCTGGCCGGCCGAGTTTGCGCCGCCGACTACATATACGTCTTCATTGCTGCACGAGAGAGCTTCCGTTGAGGCGGCTCCATAATAGACACCGGCGTCCTGCAAACGGTCCATGCCAGGAACGTTCAGCTTGCGCCACTGAACGCCAGTGGCGAGGACGACGGCATGGGCTGAGATTTGCGCGCCATTCTGAAGCTCAATGAGGCGGTAAGTACCATCCACTTTAAGACTGGCCGCGCGCACAGGCGCAAGAATTTCGACGCCAAAACGTTTCGCTTGTGTGACAGCGCGGCGGGCGAGGTCGGCGCCCGACAGGCCGGAGGGGAAGCCGAGATAGTTTTCGATGCGCGAACTGAGTCCAGCTTGGCCGCCGGGGGCCTCGCCCTCGAGCATCACAGTCTTTAGACCTTCCGATGCGCCATAGACGGCCGCTGCCAAGCCGGCGGGGCCACCACCGACAATCGCCAAATCATAAAATTCGAGGCCGGCACGCGTCTTGAGGCCAAGTTTATCGGCCAGTTCATTAAGATCGGGTTGCAGCAGCAGCTCGCCGCCGGGCAGGTAAAGCATGGGGATTTTGCGATCGGCGAGAGGGATGGGTTCGAGGGCCTTGCGAACGGCGGCGGTGCCTGCTTCAATATCGAGCCACTGATACGGGATTTGATTGCGGGCCAGAAAATCGCGGACTTCATACGATTTCTGAGACCAGCGGGTGCCAAGCACACGCACGCCTTCAAAGGGCGGCCGGTAATGAGCCGTCCAATCTTCGAGAAGATCGTCCAGGACGGGATAGAGATGCTGGTCGGGCGGGTCCCAAGGCTTCAATAAATAATGATTGAGCTGCACTTCGTTGATAGCTCGGATGGCGGCTTCCGTATCGGCATAGGCGGTGAGGAGCACGCGTTTCGCATCCGGAAAAACTTTCATGGCTTCGGCGAGCGTTTCGATGCCATTCATTTGCGGCATACGATGATCGACCAATAGAAGGGCGACCGCATCGTTCTGCTTGGCGAAACGGCGCAGAAGATCGAGCGCGCTGGCACCGGAATCGGCACGCACAATGCGATACTGCGCACCATATTTGGCGCGCAGATCGCGTTCGACGGCGCGCAGGACCTCGGGATCGTCATCAACTGTGAGAATTACTGGCCTTGGCAAGGGCACGCTCCTGGCACACTTGGTTGGATAGCGGAAAGGCGGAATGGGATTCAGTAGGGTGTGGCCAAACGATTTCGGACGTTCGGCCGAATCCGTTCCTCACCGCCGCCTCTCCCGCTCATTCCTCCGTCTTGAACCGGTAGATCGTCACACTGTGAAACGTCTCTCCCGGTCGCAGCACCGCGCTCGGAAAATTCGCATGGTTCGGCGAATCCGGAAAATGCTGCGTCTCCAAACACAGCGCCTCCCGGTACTTGAACGCGCCGCCCACTCCCTGCATCGACCCGTCCAGAAAATTTCCGGTGTAAAATTGCACCCCGGGCTGGTCCGTGTAAACCTCCATCACTCGCCCCGTGTTGGGTTCTTCCACCTTCACCGCCCATTGCGTCAGATTGCCGGGCGCATCCAGCACAAAATTGTGGTCGTACCCCTTGCCCAGCGTCAGTTGCTCGTTCTTATCGTTAATGCGCGAGCCAATCACATTGCCCTGCCGGAAATCAAACGGCGTGCCCTCCACGGCCTGAATCACTCCAGTCGGAATCAGTCCGCTATCCACCGGCGTGAAATGCTCGGCGCGAATCGTCAGCCGGTGCTTCAAAACACTCCCGCTGCCCGCGCCTGCCAGGTTGAAATAGCTATGGTTCGTCAAATTCAACACCGTCGGCTTGTCCGTCGTTGCGTTATATTCAATCTTTAATCCGTTCTTAGCCTCAACCGTATAGCGCACCGTCACGTCCAGGTTTCCGGGAAAGCCCATTTCGCCGTCCGGACTCAGGTAGTGCAGCTCCAGCACCGCGGCCTCGGGCGTCGAGATATCTTTCGCGTCCCAAACCCGCTTGTTAAACCCAATCGTGCCGCCGTGCAGGGCGTTCGCGCCGTCATTCACTGGAATCTGGTAAACCTGCCCATCGAGCTGGAATCTGGCTTTCCCAATGCGGTTGCCATACCGTCCAATCAGTGCACCGAAGTAAGAAGTGGTCGCCTGATAAGATCCAACCTGATCGAACCCCAGCACCACGTCCCCCATCGTCTTGTTCCGGTCCGGCACTTTCAGCGACGTAATAGCCCCGCCATACGTCGTAATCGTCACCTCCATGCCCGCTTTATTTCTGAGCGTGTAAAGCGATATGGGTTTGCCGTCGGCTTCGCCGAAAGCACGCTGTTGTATCGGCGGCGCCGCCGTCAGGGACATCGCCGCAAGTGCGACAAGGCTAATAGTCTGTTTCATAACGATTTTCTAAACACCGATACTACTCTACTCATTTGTAGGGCGGGACGGCATCCTTGGACGGCATCCTGCGCGCCGATTGGCAATCGGCGCTCTCCTCGGATTTCCTTGACATTCCGAAGCACCCGGTTATATGCTTGCGTTTTACTTTGAGTCGTTTCAAACCGCGACTTTTCTAGGTCTATACCATGCCGAACCAAAGTTTGTTTTCCGACGCCCTCTCCGCCGGCGATGGCGTTGTCAGGCTTGCCCCCTGTTGGGTACCTCGAGCCTTCTTAATGCCGGGCGGCCGCCTCAAACTCGACCCGCGCGATCTCTACGCCCTCGGCGGTCATCGCGGCGGTATCGACGAACGCTGGTTCTCTTCCACCACCAAAGCCGCCAACGGTCCCTTAACGGCTCCCGACGAAGGCTTAAGCTATATCGAATTCAACGGCAAGAAGGCGCTCTTACAAGAAGCCATCGACACCGTCGGCGACAAGTTTCTCGGCTCCGCCGTCATGCAAAAACACGGCGGCTGGAATCTTTTGTGCAAATTTTTCGATAACCTCGGCCCCATTCCTCATCACCTCCATCAGAACGATGAGTTCGCCGCCCGCGTGGGCCAAAAAGGCAAGCCGGAAGCCTATTACTTTCCTCCGCAATACAATCTCAAAAGCAACAATTTTCCTTACACGTTCATGGGCCTCAACCCCGGCGTTACGCGCGCTGATGTCAAGCGCTGTCTCGAACGCTGGAACGAAGGCGATAACGAAATTCTGTATCTTTCGCGCGCCTACAAATTGAAGCCCGGCACCGGCTGGCAAATCGATACCGGCATTCTGCACGCTCCCGGTTCGCTCGTCACCTATGAACCGCAAGTCAATTCAGACGTCTTCGCCATGTACCAATCGCTGGTGGAAGGTCGCGTCGTGCCCTGGGAGTTGCTCGTCAAAGACGTTCCTCCCGAACATCACAAAGATCTCGATTACCTCCTCGACATGATGGACTGGCCGGCCAACACCGATCCTGAATTCGCCGAACATCGTCACTTCGAGCGGGCGCCCGTTGCGGCCGTGGACACCATGAAAGAGTCCGGCTATTCCGAAAGTTGGGTCGTGTATTCCACGCCGCACTATTCAGCGAAAGAGTTGACCGTCTTCCCGCGCCGCTCCGTCACCATCAAAGATGCCGCCGCTTATGGCACGATTCTGGTGCAAGGTTACGGTACGCTAGGCAAGCATGAAATCGAAACGCCCACCCTCATCCGCTTCGGGCAGATGACTAAAGATGAACTGTTCATCACCGCCGATGCAGCCGCGAACGGCCTAGTGATCACCAATAAAAGCGACACCGAAAATCTGGTCATGCTCAAGCATTTTGGTCCCGGAAACCCGCAAGCACCTTCTCAAAAATGGGCGGCATAATCAAAGGATGAGGTCTTCGCGCTTTCTTATGGCTTGGCTGGCCACCGGTTCAGTTACTTTTGCCGCGGCAGACAAGCCCAAACTGCCTGAAGGCCCCGGCAAAGAAACCATGGTGCGCATTTGTGGCGGCTGTCATGGAGCGGAGATCGTTTTAGGCAAGCGCTTGGATCGCGACGGCTGGAGTCAAATTGTCGTAAACATGATCCAGCGCGGGGCACAAGGCAGCGACGACGAATTTGCCGATATCGTCGATTACCTTACCAACACCGTCTCAAAGATTAACGTCAACCAAGCCAATGCGCAGCAGCTTCAGTCTGGACTCGGCCTCTTAGAAAAAGAAGCCGCCGCCATTTTGCACTACCGCGACGAAAAGGGCGACTTCAAAACAATCGACGATCTCAAGAAAGTCCCCGGCGTAGACGCCGCGAAAATTGAAGCCAAAAGGAGCCTCCTTGTCTTCTAAAACACCATTTTGCCACTGGGTTTCCTTGGTGGGGCAGGCGCTTTCGCCTGCCGTCTTTTTCGTTGCCCTCACCTTCGCCGCCGACCTGCCCGACGGACCCGGCAAAGCCGCCACAATCCGCATCTGCAGCAAGTGCCACGCCGTCGAAAAAGCCGTTTCTCTGCGCCAGGACGACGACGGCTGGAGCGACACCATCGCCAAAATGGTCAAAATGGGGGCGCAAGGCAGCGACGACGAATTCAACGCCGTGCTTGAGTATCTGACAAAAAACTTCGGCCCCGAGGTCGCGCCTCCCATCAACATCAATAAAGCCGATAGCGTCGATTTGGAATCTTCTCTCGTGCTGACCAAAACGGAAGCCGCCGCTTTGATTCGCTACCGCACCGAAAAAGGCCCGTTTAAATCGATTGACGACCTGCGCAACATTCCGGGCCTGGACTTCAAAAAAATTGAGACGCAAAAGTCGAGAATCACCTTCTGACTGCGCGCTTAAGGACAAACATCAATGCTGACCAAAAAGAATCTCGGGTTCATCTCGCTGGCCGCAGTCGCGACATGCGCGGTCATTGGAGCCGCCGACTGGCCATCGCAAAGCGGCGGCCCGCAACGGGATGCCTGGGCAAGATATGAGAAGGCTTTCACCAAGGACAACGTCAGTGGTCTCGATCTCCTTTATAAGTATCAGTCCGATAACAAATCGAAAGGCTTGTATTCTTTAACCTCGCCCATCATCGACGGTCTTCTCATCACCTATCGGGGCTTCAAGGAGATGCTGGTCTTCGGTGGAAGTTCAGACAACGTTTACTCAGTAGACGCCGATCTCAACAAGCTGATCTGGAAAACCCATTTCGAATACCACGGAGATCAGCGCGAATCTCGCAAGGCGAGCGGCACCTGTCCCGGCGGCTTGACCGCTTCTTTAGCCATGCGCGGCAGCAGTTCCGCAGGCGTTAGTTTCGGCCGCAGACCGCCTGCGCCGGCGGCGAACGGTCCCGCCCCTCCCGCGCTCATCGGCGAAGGAGGCATGTACCGCGGAACGGGAGCGTTCTTTGCAGTCGCCAGTGATGGCTATCTGCACGCTCTCAATCCCTCCACCGGCGCCGACTTGGTTCCAGCTGTGAAGTTCTTGCCGCCCAATTCGCGATCGAGCGCGCTCAACATAGACGGCAACACAGTTTACGCCGCCACTTCCGGCAATTGCGGCGGCCATCCCAATGCTCTCTATGCCGTCGATCTCGGCAGCTCCGACAAAAAAGTATCCTCGCTGCCAACCAATAGCAACGTTGCCGGCTTCGCTGGAACGGCACTCGGCGGCGATGGAACCGTCTACGCGGAAATGCCGTTTGAGCAGGGAGCGACGGGCGAAGCTCACCATCGCACTATCCTCGCGCTTGCACCGTTGACGTTGGCCGTCAAGGATTCTTTCACTGCCGAAGATGAGCCAAACGCCAATAAGAAGGTGGAGGAAGCGGGCATCACTCCTCTGGTCTTTTCATGGAAAGGCAAAGACCTCATTGTCGCCGCTGGCAGTAAAGGCCGCCTATACCTTCTTGACTCCACTTCATTGGGTGGTCCCGATCATCGCCAGCCGCTGTTTGTAACCGCGCCTATCGCGGACGCCGGCGCATTCCAGGGGGGTTTTTCCAGTTGGACTGATGCCGATACCGGCACTCGCTGGCTGTATGCGTCGTTCTGGGGATCCAACCGAGACGCCCCCCACGGCAGCATCGTGGCGTTCAAGGTGGGCACCGACAATGGACAGCCAACCCTTGTTCCCGCCTGGACCTCGGCCGATATCCCCAGCCCCGCTGCTACCGTCACTGCGGGCGCCCTGGTGTTTGCGCTCTCGACCGGCGAGCCAACGCTCGAGGTTAAGGCAAAGGGCAAACCTTACAGCTTGGCTGAAATCGAAAAGGCGGCCACGCACGCCACTCTCTATGTGTTGGACGGCGAGACTGGTAAGCAGTTGTACTCGAGCGGAAGCCAGGTCTCCGCCTCATCGTATGGGAGCGGATTGGCGATTGCTAATAGCCGCATCTATTTCGGCGCCAGCGACAACAGTATTTACTCATTTGGCTTTTCCAAAATGGAGCCGCAGTTGACAGACAGGTAAAGATATTTCGATGCGAAAACTAATCTATTTCACCGTCGCCCTCTGCGGCGCAATTGGCTGGGGAGCCGACTGGCTGACCGATGGCGGCAGCCCGCAGCGGACCGGCTGGCAAAAAGACGAAAGCATCCTGACGAAGGATAACGTCAAAGGCCTGCAAATTCTCTGGAAGCTCAGGTTGGATAACCAGCCGAGGCACATGCATTCGCTGTTTCCTCCTTTGATCGCCGGTGACATGAAAACCAAGGATGGCGTCAAACAGATTGCCCTTGAAGCCGGCAGCTCAGACAACATTTTCGCCATCGACGTTGAGAGCGGCAAGGTCATTTGGCAGAAGCACTTCGAATATCCTCCTGTCACCGAAGGCCGCGGCTATGGCCCAGACGATCCTCTGTGCCCCGGCGGACTAACGGCGACACCGGTGGTCGGCGAGCGCAACGAATCGGGCGATAGAACGCTGTATGCACTCGCCGGCGACGGCAAGCTGCATTTCCTGAACGTCTCCGATGGCGAAGATGTGCAGCCGCCGGTGAAATTCGGCTTCGGCGACGGCAAGTCTTATGCATTGAACCTTTGGCACGACATCATTTTCACCACCACATCACAAGGCTGTAACGGCAATCCAAACCAGATCTGGGCCATCAATGTGAAAGATCCAGAAAAGAAAGTGATGACGTTCAATCCGAAAAGCGGTGGCTTGTGGGGTAGAACCGGCGCGGCCGTCGATTTTAATGGGACAGCTTGGGCTCCCAGCGGAGACGGTCGATACGATCCGGAAAACCATGTTTATGGGAACGGTTTGGTTGGCGCCAGGGTGGAAGGCGACCAGCTTGTCTTGAAAGATTGGTTTGAACCTTTCAATTGGGCCTGGCTGCAGAAGAGAGATCTGGATATGCAGGTGACACCGGCGGTCTTCAAGTTCGGAGGGAAGGAACTGATGGTCACCGGCAGCAAGGAATGCCGCGTCTATCTGCTCGATACCAACGACGCGGGCGGCAACGATCATCAAACTCCTCTCTATCGAACGCCGCTCCTCTGCAACGAAGAGGTGAACTTCGCCTCGGCCGGCATTTGGGGATCTATGGCGACGTGGGAAGACTCCGCCGGAACGCGCTGGGTCCTGACGCCATTCTGGGGCCCGGTTCGTCCCACCTTCAATGTGCCTCTTTCGTACGGCCCGGTCACTCATGGAGCAGTGGTTGCATTCAAGGTGAAACAGAACAACGGCAAGATTGCGTTGGAGCCGGCTTGGATATCGCGCGACATGAACCGCGCCGAGCCGCCGCTGATTGCCAACGGCGTTGTTTACGCCTATGGCAACGGCGAAAACACCGAGCAAGCCTATGCCGACCGCGGCCTGTTCGATTCGAGCGCCGAGCGCATCAAGAATTCCTCGCACGCCGTCCTGTACGCGCTAGACGCCGAGACGGGCAAGGAGTTGTACTCAAGCGGCGATCAGATTACTTCGTTCAACCATTTCAGCGGGCTGTCATTGGCGAACGGCCGCGTGTATATCGCAACCTTCGACAGTACCCTCTATTGTTTCGGCTTACGCAACTGAACCGCGCGCGTCAGCAAACGGCATTCCTCGCCGGGCGCTTCAATTTTGATTGGCGCAACTTTCAGAGCCGCGACCGCCAGGGAGCGAAAGCGAGCTAAAATAGAGTCACCATGAAGTTCGTTGTCAGCACCTATCAGGACGAGGATGGGATGTACATTGCAGAGTGCCCCTCAGTCCCGGGCTGTGTCAGTCAGGGGCAAACAGAAGCCGAGGCGGAGACGAACATCGCGGACGCGATCCGCGAGTGTTTGACGGTGCGGGCCGAGCGTGGTCTGCCCTCTACCGTGACTATGCGCGAGGTCGAAGTCGCGGTCTAGTGTCGGCTCTCCCGCTGTTTCGACCGCGCGAAGTCGTTCGCGCTTTCGAGGAATTGGGCTGGCAGGTCGCAAGGCAACGCGGCAGCCATATCGTGCTAACCAAGCCCGGCTCCGTGGTGACACTGTCGGTGCCAGATCACGCGCAAGTTGCTCGCGGCACCTCCCATTCGAAAATCGAGAGGATCGCGCGCGGCTCCCGCCGACTTGGCTCAGCCACAAGAATCAACCGGGACGCCGGATCATTTCCGCAACCGCTCCCCGAACCGTCCTAACACCAAAACCAATCCCGAGAGCAAAAGCACAGCCGTATCTCCAGGCTCGGCAGCCGGCGATCCCGCTGCCGTCGTAATATCCAGCGCCCATGCCCCGCTATCCGTGTTACAGTTATTGGCGTCTTCGCAAGTCTGAAACACCCCGGCCGTTAAATCGGTGAATCCATCGCCCAACTGGCCGGCAGGTGTTTCGAATACTGCGTTGGGGATGTATTCGCCGTCCGTCAGAAGCACCGTGTAGATCCCCGCCGGCAGCCCGTTGAACTGCAACGTTACATCGCCGCATTGATTTTTCAAACCCCCCACCGTCACGGTCCCGGCCGGCGGACATCCAGATGTATAGTTCGAAAGAACGTCCGATGTGCCGTTAATCAAAGTGGCGGATGAACCTGTTCCAGAGAAGAGACCCACGAAGGGATCGAAACCTCCCGCCGAAATCAATGTGCCCGCCGCGTTCGTTCCCCCTCCGAACCCATATGTTTGGAGCGTGACGTCGCCAGTCGAAGTTAAGGTTAGGGTCAGTGTTTCAGTGTCTTCGGGCGTTCCGAACGTTCCGGTCTTCGATATCGTGGCGGCGAAGCTGAGCACTCCGAGAAGCGGAAGTAGGCAAGCAATTACTACGGATCTCGTCATGATTTGCATAGCTACTTTCCGGCGCAAAATTCTTGAGCTAGGTTCTTTTGCCTGAGTGCGGAATAGGGGGCTGGCGTGCGTAAGCGACGGATCCTGACGTTTTGTGGAGCCGGTTTCGCGGTGGGCCTCAGATCCGATTTCTTCCTCCATAAATAAAAACATTTTCTTATAAAAATGGCTTGACAGTTTTCGTTTGTTTATGTAGCATCTTCATAGATGGCAATCAAAGGACAGAAGCAAACCTCGGCTCGGGTTTCCAAACTCCTCGCCTCTCTTCCTCCTCTCGATGCACTCCTGCGCGGCTCGCTCCTCGAACGCCACACCTTCCACCCCGCCGCTGTCTCCTGCGCCACCTGCGCCAGCGGCCAGGGTCATCTCCAATGGGTTCTCAACGTCAACTACCCCGGCGCCAGGAACCGCCAGCTCACTCTCCATCCCAAACAGGTGCCCCAAGTGCGCCGCCAACTGCAAAACCTCGAGCGCGTGCGGCAGGTCTTGGAACGGATCTGCGAGATCAATCAAGCAGTGTTGCGCGAGGAACGCGACCAGCTGCGGAGCGCCGACCATGCTTGAACGCCGCCGTGCCCAGACCACCTTTGCCGATGGCCTCATCGCCGAAGAAGTGGCGGATTTGTGGGAACCCTGGATGCGCCACAGCGATGCCATTCTGGAAGATGAGGAACTGGTCGAGATCGTGCGCCAAGCGTTATCCAAACGCTGTAAGAAGAGCAAGACGCGTGGCAGGAAAGGCACCCCAGCCGAGGTGGTGTTGCGCCTGCCGGCGCTCAAGCACATGTTCAATTGGAGCTTTGACGAGCTGCATCGGGAGGTGCGCGCCAATCTCGTCTACCGGGAGTTTACGCGCATTGGCGGCGGCAAAGTTCCAGACGACAAAACCATGGGACGGCTGGCGCGGCAACTGGGGCCGGAACCGGTGGAGCAGTTGCATCGGCGGCTGGTAGCCATCGCACAAGAGAAAGAGATCGTCGAGGGCCGCAAGCTGCGTGTGGACACCACGGTGGTGGAGACCAACATCCACTATCCGACCGATAGCAGTCTATTGGGGGATGGGGTGCGGGTGCTGACGCGCCTGATGAAGAAAGTTACCGAAGTGGCCGGCGCGGTGGGGACCAAACTGCGCGACCGGACGCGCAGCGTGAAGTTGAGGGTGGTGGAGATTGCGCGCGCCAGCCGCAGCAAGGGCCAGCAGGGACAGGAGCGGATGAAGGGTCTGTACCAGAAACTGCTGACCTCGGCCGTGGCCGTGGTGGGGCAGGCCCAGCGTTTTGTCAAGGACATCGCGGCAGGAATAAAACGATCTGCCGATGTCAAGAAACAAGCCGCGCTGGAGGGCATGAAACAAGAACTGGAGACGATGGCGCCCCGCATAAAACAAGTGATCCGGCAAACACGGGCGCGCGTGTTGCACGGCGACACGCACGCGGAAGGGAAAATCGTCAGCCTCTTTGAACCGACCACCGAAGTCATCCGCCGGGGCAAGGCCAAGCAACCAACCGAGTTCGGCAAGATGATCAAGGTGCAGGAGGCGGAGGCTCAGATCATCACCAGCTACGAAGTGTACGAGAAGCGGCCGAGCGACTCCGATCTGCTGGTGCCGGCTATCGAGGTGCATCAACAACGCCTGGGCTGTGTACCGGACCTGGTGGCGGGCGATGCTGCGTTCTACTCGGCGCGCGGCGAGAAGGCGGCCCACCAGATGGGAGTCAAGCATGTCTCGGTGCCCAATCGCTCCACCAAGAACCCCGGGCGCAGGAAACTCCAGAAGAAACGCTGGTTCAAGAAAGGGCAAAAATGGAGAACCGGCTGTGAAGGCAGAATCAGCGTTCTCAAACGCCGCCATGGCTTGAACCGCAGCCGTTACCAAGGCGACGACGGCATGAAAATATGGGTCGGCCTGGGAGTCTTCTGTGACAACTTGATTAGCATCGGCCACCACCTCGAAGAGGCGTCGGAGACCTGAGCGCCAAGCCCAGAAGAGAAACCAGGAAATCCAAATCGCGCCCTCTGAAGAAATCCTTCAGAGGGCGTTTTCACGTCTTTGATCGTCCGCTCCGATCCCCCCTTGAACCCTTTTCCCAAAAAACGAATTTTGCGCCGGAAAGTAGCTAGCCTGACTTTCGCAGTTCAGGGCTGAATTCATGGGCAGCGGGGCCGGAAGTGCAATGGCTGCAATGTGAAGTTTTCCAAAAGCCCTGAGTGAAGACCTACCCCCTTTTCAAACGCCGAGCTTTCTGGCATGCTGCTGCTTCAGATGTTTTTGCGCAGCACAAATCGCAAGAAGGACGGCAAGGATCACCGCTACTTCAGCGTGGTGGAGAACCGCCGCATTGCGAGCGGCAAAACGGCACAAAGGACGGTGCTGTATTTGGGCGAGATCAACGACCAACGGCAAGCGGCCTGGCGCAAAACGCTCGAGGTGTTCGACGAGGAAGAAGAGCGCTACACGGCCCTGAGCCTGTTTCCAGAGGACCGGGAGATTCCCGCCGACGCGCTGGATAGCGTACAGGTGAAACTGAATGAGCTGGAACTGCGGCGGCCGCGAGCGTTTGGCCACTGCTGGCTAGCGTGTGAGTTGTGGAGCCAACTTGGGCTGGATGAGTTTTGGCGGCAGCGTTTACCAGAGGCGCGGGAGGGCGTGAGTTGGGAGAAGGTGCTGCGGCTCCTGGTGGTGAATCGTTTGCTCGATCCGGGCAGCGAGTTTAGAGTGCATCGGCAGTGGTATGTCGATAGCGCGATGGATGAGTTGCTGCAAACGGATTTCACGGTGGCGGAGAAGGACCGTCTGTATCGCTGCTTGGACCGGGTGCTGGCGCACAAACAGGAGCTGTTCGTATGGCTGAAGCAGAAGTGGGCGGATCTGTTCGCGGCGGATTTCGAAGTGCTGCTGTACGATCTGACGAGCACTTACTTCGAAGGAGAGATGGAACAGAATCCGAAAGCCAAGCGTGGCTACAGCCGGGATGGGAGAGCGGATTGTTTGCAGTTGGTGATCGCGTTGGTAGTGACACCGGACGGCTTTCCGTTGGCCTACGAAGTAATGAACGGCAACACGTCGGATCGTGCGACGCTGCCCGGATTTCTGAAAAAGATCGAGAGCACATACGGCAAGGCGCGGCGCATATGGGTTATGGTTTCCGTGCTACCGGTTGGAGCGGGCGTTCGCCCGCATGGACCGAGGCATCCCAAGCGAGGCGATTTTGAAAGATATGCGCACCGCCGAAGGGCAAACGTTCTATTTGGTAGGCACGCCGAAAGGCAAGATCAACCAACATGAAAAGAAGTGGTTGGATCTGCCCTGGCAGAAGGTACGCGATTCGGTGGACGTGAAGTTGTACCAGCATGAGGGCGAGTTGTACGTGCTGGCCAAGAGTGAGGGCCGGCAAGCGAAGGAGATGGCCATGCGGCGGAAACGGCTGGCCCGCTTGCTGCGCAAGTTGCGAGCGATGCGCAAAAGTTTGCCCAAGCGCGATCAGTTGCTGCTGCGGATCGGAGCGGCAAAGAAAGAAGCGGGCCGGGCCTTCGGCTTTGTGAAGATCCGCCTGCCCTTGAAAGACGAAGCGGTCACCAAGGAGACCTTCTCGTTTGCGGTGGACAAACAGAAACTGAATGCCGCGCAGCAGCGCGACGGACACTATCTGTTGCGCAGTAATCTCACAGGCGAAGACCCTGCGGTGTTGTGGACCCGCTATGTGCAACTGACGCAAATCGAGAGCGTGTTTCGTTCGCTGAAGAGTGAACTCGGCATCCGCCCTATCTATCATCAACTCGAACATCGCGCCGATGCGCATGTGTTGATTGCCTTCCTGGCTTACTGTCTGCAAGTCACTTTGAAGAACCGCGTCATGATCCGTGCTCCGGGCTTGACGTCCACAGCCGTTCTCGAAAAGCTCGCCACGATTCAGATGGTCGAGGTT
>Ga0302324_100015827_pt1 | contig 15094 bp, 14 predicted proteins | sample Palsa_T0_1_FD_201949 | JGI IMG/M metagenome (GOLD analysis project Ga0302324, IMG submission 201949) | Peat permafrost microbial communities from Stordalen Mire near Abisko, Sweden - Palsa_T0_1 | ecosystem: Environmental > Terrestrial > Soil > Palsa > Peat permafrost | place: Sweden: Abisko...
TACCGACCGTGACCTGGCTGGCGGTATCGATAATTCCTTTGGCGCGGATCTTCCCGACGCTCAAGTCCACGACGATCAATCCGAGGCTGGAAGGCAGCATCGGGATGACCTTGAAGTCCGCGCCGGCACGCTGCCGGCGCGAATGCGTGATGCCGATGAAATCGTGCTGGAAGTCGATGTAGATGCGCATGTCGCCGAGCCCTTCAGTACCGAGGACCCCCTCGGCGCCGCCCAGCGCATCGGTCACGATCGGCAGCGTAGCCGGACGCAGCGTGAGGTCGCCGACCGAAAGGGGGCCGACTCGAATGCTCGGCACTGCGGCGCTGCCGGTCACACCGCGCAGCATCAGTTGGGGCGACTGGTCGAGCGGGATACCCAGCGCACGCGCGACCGATGCGGTCACGCCAGAGCGGCTCGCGGCGGTATCCAGCACCAGCCGGAACGGACCCTTGTCGCCGATCATGACCGGCGCCCAGATGCGGCCGATCCGATCCCGGCGCGTCGGCGACACGTAGCGCGGCTCCAGTGCGTCCACACTAAACTCTGGCAGCAGCGGAGCGGCAGGCAGGTACGTTTTTTCTACCGAAGACGAGCTGGAAGATACTCCTGGAACCACTTGGGCTACCGGAAATCCGCCGGGGGAGCCTTTCTCCCCGTCCTGAGGCTGCGGACTGTCGGTGCTGAGTGTAGATGTCAGGGAGATTGTCCGCGATGGCGGGCTTAGGTCCTCCACACTCGGTGGGCCTGGCACCACTGTTACTGTCTTGTCGTCTACGTATCGAAAGGTAAAACCAGTTCCAACCAAAAGTTGATTAAGCGCCTCTTCGGGCGTGAACTCACCCTTTGCGCCCTTAGTACGAGAGCCCTCGAGATCCTCAGTAATGTAGACAATCTGGAAGCCACGCTGTTTAGCGAGCGTATCAAGCGCGCCGCCCAGGTTCCCGGCTGGAATATAGAGGAATTTCTTCACCGACGCGTGGACAGCGTCGGCCCTCGATAGCCCCACGATGGAAATGCAAATAGCGGCGGCCAGTGCGCTCAGACGAGCGTTTGGTAAGCGATCGGTTACCCCATTATGAAATAATTTCTTCAATTCGAATCTCAGTCGCCGTCTCTACGATACGCAGGCCAGGTCGATCGCGCAGAAACCGAATGAGCGATTCTGTATCCGTGGAAGAAAACACGCCACTGATATGAAACGTATCAAGCCGTGAGCCGTCGATGACGAGGTGTTTGCGGTTATAGCGATTGAATTCATCCGCCACATCGGTCAGCGACGCGCCTTCAAAAACGATTTGATGTTCCGTCCATGCTGTTGCGCTAGCAACATTCGCGTGCTCTGTCTTGCGCACGGAACTGGCCGTCACAGTGAGCTGCTCACCCGCGGACAGCAGCAGGCTCGTTGCCGGTGTCGGCGACGCCGCCGTAAAGGTGAGCGGTACGGTCCGATTGGTAGCGCCATCGGTGCTTGGTTACCGCCTGCGCGGGGAATATTTCGAGTGACGAGTCAGTCGGATCCGCAAATCGCATCGACTGCTGCTCATCTACAGGCGATGCTGTGCCGCACAAAAGTACGAGAGCTCGAAGTGCGGCCGGCTAGGGGACAAGCTCCGACACCCACACCTCGCACAGTAGCGCCTTCAGCCGGTTGAAGTCCTTGTCGCCAAGGGTGGCTCGCCATTCGGTCTCGATCTCGGCCAGGATTTCATGCAGCTTGGCCCAAGCCGCGCGTCCGCGCTTGGTGAAGTGCACGATGCGGGCCCGCTGGCCCTTCTTGGCATCGCGACGGGATATGTAGCCGAGCCGCTCCAGGCTCTGAAGGAGCTGATTCATGGCTTGCTTGCTCATTCCGGCGCGCTCGGCCAGCTCGCTCGGCCGACGCCCGTCCGGGCCCGGGTACTGCAACACCGCCATGTGTGGCAGACGTAGATCGCTAAAGCCGGCGCTGATCAATCCGGCGACGATGCGGCGGTGGATAGCCTGAGCCGGTACTCGTAGCAGAGCGCCGATTAGAGGATTCTCGGGAAGTTTGAGACTTGACATTTCTGGTAAACTAAATTTACTCTAACCTTGGTAAATGAAGTTTACTAAGAGGAGGGGTATCATGGCAACGCAGGCCGCAGTGAATCCAGTGGAAGAGATCATCCGGATCGGACCGCTCGGCATTCGTTTTCTCCTGAGCGGCGACGACACCAACGGCAGCGTCTCCGTCTTCGAAGTGACGGTCCCGGCCGGGCAAAAGCTGGCCGCTCCACCCCACAGGAACGACGCATACGAGGAGACCCTGTACGGGATCAAGGGCGTACTGACCTGGACCATCGACGGGAAGGCCATCGAGGTCGGACCCGGCCAGGCCGTGTGCATCCCACGCGGCGCCGTCCACCGCTTCGACAAATTCGGCACCGAGGACGCGAAGCAGCTATCAATAGTCACTCCGCCGGTCATGGGTCCAGCCTATTTCCGAGAAGCCAGGGAGGTGGTGAATGCCGCCGCCGGCGGGCCACCGGACAGGGCTAAGATGGTCGAAATCTTTCGGCGACATGGGATGACGATTGCCGCACCGCCGCCGACGCCTTAGCCATCGAACTCCCTAAACCGACGGGCGAGGCACTCCTTTCGCCTATCATTGCAGCCGGCCACTTTGTCTATGGAGCTCGCGATGAAATACTACCTCGCTGCCGCGGCCGCGATGTTTACCCTTTGCGCGACGGCTGCGCCGCCCCAGGACACTGCGGCTGGCGAACAGCGCTTCCGGGAGCTGTACCGAGAACTCGTCGAGACCAATACCACCCTGTCGGCCGGCAGCTGTACTCTGGCCGCCGAACGTATGGCGGCGCGGCTGAAGGCAGCGGGTTTCGCGGACAGCGAGTTGCAGCCCTTTGCCGCGTCCGACCACCCCAAGGAAGGCGGCCTCGTCGCGGTGTACCCGGGGCGAGATCCGCACCTCAAGGCGATTCTTCTGCTGGCTCACCTCGACGTCGTGGAGGCCAATCGCGCGGATTGGACGCGGGATCCGTTTACGCTGGTTGAAGAGAACGGCTCGTTCTACGCGCGTGGCGCGATGGACGACAAGGCGGAGGCATCGATCTGGGTCGACCTGTTGATCCGCTACAAGACCGAGAGCTACCGGCCGCGGCGTACACTCAAGGTAGCACTCACTTGCGGCGAGGAAACGGCGGGCGCGTTCAACGGTGCGCAATGGCTTACCATGAACCGCCGCGAACTGATCGACGCCGCGTTCGCACTCAATGAAGGCGGTTGGGGTGAACTCGACACGAGCGGACAGAAAGTCGCCCTCGATGTCGAGGCGGGCGAGAAATTTCCGCAAAACTACCGGCTGGAGGTGACAAATCCGGGGGGACACAGCTCCCGGCCAGTGCCGGACAACGCGATTTATCACCTGGCGGCAGCGCTAACCAGGATAAGTGCGTACGATTTCCCAGTTCAGTTGAGTGACGCGAATCGCGCATACTTTGCCGGCATGGCGAAGATCCAGGCGGCAAAGGGCGAGAACGCGCTGGCGGACGCCATGAATGCATTTTTGCGTGACCCGAACGATGCACAATCAATCGCACTCGTCGCGGCCCAGGACCCGGGCTGGAACGCGACACTGCGCACAACCTGCGTCGCGACAATGCTGGAGGCTGGTCATGCCACAAACGCGCTACCGCAGCGGGCGCGAGCGATCATCAACTGCCGCATCTTCCCCGGCGTATCCGCAGAGGCGGTGCGCGCGAAACTCGAGGAAATGGTGACGGACCCGGCGGTCACGGTAACGACGCTTGAGACGCGAGGTCCGACGTCACAGCAGCCACCGTTAACGTCTGCGGTGTTAGGGCCGATCGAGAAACTGACCAATCAGTTCTGGCCCGGCGTGCCAGTGCTGCCGATATTGCAGGCGGGTGCCACGGACGGCGAGTTCACGAACGCGGTTGGGATCCCGACTTACGGCGTGGAACCAGTGTTTATCGGCCCCGACCTCGGCCACATCCACGGCCTCAACGAGTACGTCGGTGTTACGTCCTTGCTTGAGGGTCGCGAGTTTCTATATCGCCTGGTCAAGATCTACGCTGAGCAGAAGTAGTCCACCGCGGGGCTGCTACTGCTTATCCCAGACCGAGACTTCGTGGACCTTGGCGCCCTTGGCGTTGGTCTCATCGACCGTGATCGTCATGGTCTTACCGTCCTTCGAGACCACACGGCCCAAGTGTCCGATGACCTTACCGGACTTGATCAGATCGGTCTTGGATTCGGAGATGCCGAGCCGCGTAACCGCGATGGTGTCGTAGTCCGTCGGTCCCATCACCGGGTGCGGCTTGCCGTCATAGGTGAAGCTCGAGCCGGTGTCGTGTGCGGTGCCGTCGGCGTCTACCGAGTGGATCGCGACCTGCAGTCCATCGGACGTGGCGGTGTAGACGCGCACCGAGCTTTTCATGGCGGGCTCGTTCGGATCGAACTTCGACTTCGAAAGATTAACCGCCCAGCTGCCCACGGCCGGGTCCGCCGCCATATCGGCTCCGAGAACAGCCAACGGCAACATGAAACTCACGTTCAGCAACGCGAATGCAATGAATCCACTGTGATTATTCATGGCCTGTCTCCTTGATTTTGATTGGTATCGAACGCTGCAAGAGCGCCACTGTACCTAGATAGACCTCCAATTGTCACGGAGCCAGACAGACTCTCCTCGGAGACCTCATTGCAATCAAGGTTGCTAGGATCAGGATCGATGGACAGATTGATCGCCATGTGTGAACCTCCAACATCACGCGGGCGATCCGCCAAGCTGGCTAAGTGTCAGGGAAAGCGGCCGAGGCGCGGATTTCCGAGATCGCGACGCGCCTCAATCAACTCTAGGCGTCAGTGGGCTCATGTTGCCGGGCCATTGCCACTGGATCGCAAATGGCGTGAGATTCAGGTCGAGGTGACATTAAAAATGGATCTGACAACGTTTGCCATAGAGGCCGTATCTGACTTCCGTACCGTCGGTGCGGTTGTTCCCAGCTCCCGTTATCTCTCGCAGGCCATGCTCGGGCCACTTTCGCTGGAAAGGGCGCGCGTTGTTGTTGAAGTTGGCCCGGGCACAGGGGCCATGACGCAAAGACTGCTTAACCTGATTCCATTTGATGCAACTCTGCTTGCCTTCGAAATCAATTCTCGCTTTTCCAGGTACCTGGAATCAAATATTTCCGACCCCCGCTTGGTTGTTATTAATGCCAGCGCAGATACGCTTGAAGAGGAATTACACCGTCGCGGGTACGAGAGTGTCGACGCGGTAGTCTCCTCGCTGGCTTTGGGGCTTATGCCCGACCGGAAGAGGCGAACCTTTCTGGGTGAGCTCGCGAGCCTTCTCGGCGAAGCAGGCGTCTTCACCCAGTATCAATACTTTCACCGTCTGCAAATGAAGAACGGGCGGATCAGGAAGTTCCATCTCGCGCATCTCCTGCAGGTGTATTTCAGCTCTGTGCAGCAGAGGATCATCTGGCGCAATCTGCCTCCTGCTTTTGTTTTTGTGTGCCGTGGACCGTTGTCATCTGGAGGTAAGCTTGAGCGGTCGCATTACCACGCACTACTCAAGGACTGAGCGGTCCCGTCACTCGTGGAACATAAAAATCAAAGAACTTCTGCCAATCTGAATACAAGGCTCAAGTCGTAGTGCGGCCAAGGCGAAGGCATCCCGAGAAAACGGCAAACGTCGCGGCCGTCCCAAGGATAGCGTGGCCGCATCGCACCGAACTGCTCGCCGCTAAGCTGCCGCTCGGGAATTGGCGAGCTTTTGCCATTCACGCATAGTCTCTCGTGCAAAATCCTCATAGGCGCGGGGTTCATGGCCTAAGAGCTTTGTCAACGTCGCAGCATCGCCGTCCCCGGCAACAAAACCCCGCTCGAGATACCCTTGAAACATCATGCGGATATCGAACGCCGCCCAAGAGGGGGCGTGCTTACGCATCTGTTCCTCGAAGGTATCGAGGTTGTCTCCTGCATATTTAATCTCCTTGCCGAGCACCTCGCTCCAGATCGACGCGGCTTTCGGCCCGCTTAGAATCGCCGGGCCATTCACGTTATAGGTCCTCCCAAAGTGTTGGTCGGACATCAGCGTGATTGCTGTGGCTTCGGCTATGTCGCGAATATCGACTGCCGAGATACCAACGAGCCCAAGCGGATTGGGATACACGGACATCTTGGTGAGTATGTCTTTAAAGGACGCGTCGTTCTGGAAAAAATAGTTTGGACGAATGATCGTAAACGGCACATCAAATTCTCGGATCGCGCTCTCGATAGCGAGCTTCGAGGCGAAGTGCGGAACATCCTTGAAATGCTCGACGCGAAACACCGAGTGGTAAACAACGTGCGACAGCTTGCGCTTCTTGGCGAGATCGTAGGCAATCAGCCCCTGTGTCAACTCATCAGGAGTGACAGCGTTGAGAAGATATAATTTATCGACTCCCTGCAACCCCTTATCGATCGAAACAGGATCGAGCAAGTCACCTACGACCATCTCAACCCCGGGTAGCGATTCCGAGTTGGGTTTGCGCACCAAGACCCGAACGTCGGCATCCCGTTTTTTCAATTCTTTGACGACTTCTGAGCCGACGTGACCGGTGCCGCCGATGACTAATATTTTCAACTGGAATCGCCCTAGATTGATATGGTTAGTAACGATAAAGACATTCACTCGGCAGTTCGGTGCTCGAGCGTACACAACAGCGACATTTCGGCGCGAGACCATGCAGGATCGTCAGGCGCCTCCGGCCCCGGAGCGGCACGATTTCCCTCAATAGGACGATCTTGAACCGCCGGTCAGATTCTCGACTGATACGCTGAATTTTAGAATGCAGCCAACTTTGATCTTGCGGACACTTTTGCGAAGGTTTACTTCTACTTACGAGAGCAGTGCCAAGCCCAGAGCGAAGTCCTGGACGCTATTTTCCAGTTTCCAGCCATTCATTGTATGCGACGTCCTCGCTTAAATTGCTCCAGCTTCTTGCAGTGCTTTTTTCATGCCGGCCCAACTTTGCCGCGTTGATTCTTCTGGCGTGCCCGCGCCGCGCCAGTGAGTTTCCAGGCTGACGGCGAAATGATAACCGTCGCGTTTCAGCGCCTTAAACTGGCCTACCCAATCGATTATGCCGCGGCCCATCGCCGCCCATTCGTAGCGGCTGCCATCCGGCTTCTTTACCGCATCCTTGCAATGGCAGTGACCAATTCGAGCTTTCGGCAGAAGATCGTAGCCGTTTGGATAGGTCTTTTCATCATGCTCCGCTGCGTTTCCCGGATCCCAATTAAGCATGAGATTAGGTGATGTGACCGCGGCAAGTACTTTGGCTGCTTCAGCCGCGGTCGCAGTATTGCAAGCAACCTCATTTTCGAGAATGAGGATCACGTTCTTTTTGGCGGCTTTTTCCGCGGCGTCGCGCAATTTTTCATTGATGCTTGCACGATAGGGGGCCTGATCGTCCAGCCGCCAGAAATCGAAGAAGCGGACGCGATCGGTATTGAAGGCCTGAGCCAACTCGATGCTGCGCTCGAGCACTTCGTCCTGTTGTTCGAACGTGAAGTCAGCATTAAATTGGTCGCGCCTGGGGCTGAACTTCGACTTGGGCGCACCCGGCCAGTCCACCTTGAAGAGGGGGCTAGCGATGTCCGTCACACGCAGCTTATTTTTGTCCAGGATTCGCCGGGCTTCTTGGATTTCCTTTGCGTCCAGTCTGAGCAGGTTCTTGTTCCACATACTGCGCAGCTCGATCCATCCCATTCCAAATTCCTGCGAAGCTATTTCGCAGGCGTGGCCGAAGTCCTGGCTGATCTCGTCGTTGATAACCGCAATTCGGAAGGGCGAACTCATGGGTGGATCCGAAAATGCGCGGGCTGGAATCGGGGGAAGCGCAGTTGCGACTGTCACCATCCCGAAGCCATTGAGAAACTCACGGCGTGAAAGGCATAACGTCATTCAGGCTCCCATAGCCTGATGCCATCAGGCACGGCGGTCATTGTCTGTGAGAAATGTCGCATACCCCGGACGATTAGTGATGGTGTCGGGCGACCACCCGATCTGTCAGTGTGATATCAGATAGCTAAACTCGTACTGACCGGAACCGACTTCGACGATCGCATCCGGTCCGACCTGCTGCACAGCCAGGATACCGTTGGATACATCGATGTGTTTTCCACTTTCGAGCAGCGTGCTTGTTCGAGCTGCAGGCACACGGACAGTGGCAGTCGCATTCGCGGGGATCTGCACCGTTAAATGGAAGGTGCCGGCAACGACTCGCCACCGCGATGACACCTTGCCATACGGGGTGATATGACTGGCACTGACGCTGGACAATCCGCCGCCGAGCTGAGGCTGGATGAGGATGTGCTTGTAGCCCGGCGCAGCCGGATCGACGCCAATTCCAGCCATCACGCTATACATCCAATCACCGACCGCGCCGTAAGCATAGTGATTGAAAGAGTTCATGCTCTGCTCTTCGAACGTGCCGTCCGGCTTGAGCCCATCCCAACGCTCCCAGATAGTGGTCGCACCCTGCTTGACCGGATACAGCCACGACGGAAAGTCCTCGCGAGTGAGCAGGCCGTAGGCTTCCCGCAGATAACCGTAGCGACTGAGCACAGCGAGCAGCCGCGGTGTACCAAGGAAGCCCGTGGTGAGATGCCCGCGTTCACGCACGTCCTGGGCGAGCCTGGCTGCGGCCAGCGGCCGCAGGGATTCGGGCAGCAGGTCGAAGTCGAGGGCGAGCACATAGGCGGTCTGCGTACCTTCCGCGACGACGCCGTCGGGTTGCACAAATCTGGCTTGAAATGCAGCCTTTACTCGCTCGAGCAAAGCCGCATATCGCATGGCGTCATCGCGTTTGTCGAGTACCAGTGCGGCGCGCTGCAGAATATCGGTCGAATGCGCAAAGTACGCGGTGGCGATCATATCGGTCGACGTCGAGCCGAAATTGGTGTGCTTCGCCGGACCAAAGAAATCCAGCCAGTCCCCGAATTGAAAATCGCCGCTCCATACCAGTGCGTCGCCGGCTCGCCGGTGCTCGTACTCTAGCCACTTGACCATGCTCTCGTATTGGTCGGCGAGCAGGCGTCGGTCGCCATACGCCAAATACATATCCCAAGGAATGAGTGTCGCCGAATCGCTCCAACCTGCCGCGCCGGCAGACCGCATCGTGCCGCCCTTGGGATCAGTCCTGACGCCAATCACATCAGGCACGACGTAGGGTACGGCGCCGTCGGAATATTGATCAGCCGCGAGATCTTGCAACCACTTGGCGAAAAAGCCATCGACATCAGCGTTGAATGCCGCGGTTGGCGCGAATACTTCGGCATCACCCGTCCAACCCAATCGCTCGTCCCGTTGGGGACAATCGGTCGGGATATCGACGAAATTACCCTTCTGCCCCCAGATGATGTTGTGTTGCAGCTGATTAATGAGAGCGTTCGAGGTTTCAAGCTCGCCGCTTCGCCCGATATCAGAATGAACGACCACCCCTGTCAGGCCTTCAGGCGTGAGCCTGCCCGGATAGCCCTCGACGGCCACATACCGAAACCCCTGAAAGGTGAAATGCGGTTGGTATATTTCGACCCCGCCTCCCTTAAGTGTGTAGCGAACCGTCTGCGCGGCCGTCCGCAAATTATCGGTATAAAAGTTGCCCTGAGCGTCGAGCACTTCAGCATGGCGCAGAGTCACCGTGGTACCCCGCGGACCGCTCACCTTCAGGCGTATCCAGCCAACCATGTTCTGGCCCATGTCCGCGACTGTTTGACCGGCGGGCGTCGTAAAGATGCGAATCGGTGTCAGTTCTTCCTGCTTACGCACTGGCGGTGATACCGGTGCCACGAGGTGCTCTTGAGGATCGTCTAGCCTTATGACGCTCTTCCAGTCCGAGTCATCATATCCGGGCGCGCTCCATCCGGTTTTCTCCTGCCGGGCGTCGTAGGTCTCACCCGCGTAAATCTCGGACATGAGAATCGGGCCGGTGGCCGCTCGCCAGTTCTGATCCGAGATGACGAGACGTTTGGTGCCGTCTCGATACGTGATCTCGATCTGCAGCAGCATCGCCAGGCGATCCCCATAGTGATTGCGGTGCCCCGCGAAGCCGATGACACCGCGAAACCACCCGTCGCCGAGCAGTGCTCCGGCGACATTGGCGCCCGACCGGATGAGCCGGGTTACGTCGTACGTCTGGTACTGCAGCCTCTTGTTATAACTAGTCCAGCCCGGCGTCAGTTCGGCGTCGCCGACGCGCTGGCCATTCAGAAAAAGCTGGTACAGGCCGTGACTGGTTACGTAAGCGCGCGCCCGCCGCACCTCCCCGCGCGAGGTGAACGCGCGACGCATCATTGGCACTGCCTCAGGAGCCGACGAAGTCCCGGCATCAGGGGGCCCTATCCATTTGGCCTGCCAGTCCGAGGGCGCGAGCAACCCCATTTCCCACCATCCGGGGGAACTCCATGCCGACTGCCTGCCCGTTGTGTCCCACACGCGCACTTGCCAGAAGTAGCGCTGGCCCGAGCGCAGCGCTGGACCGCCGTAGGCGAGTTGATTGGATTGATCGGACGAAATCCTGCCGCTGTCCCACAGTACATCGGCGGACCGCGACACACCCTCAGGGCTCTCAGAGACGCGTATCTGATACGCACTTTGCATCGTGGCGCGGGTGATGGATTGCAGTTGCCAGCTCAGCCGCGGCGATCGCACGTCAATGGCCAGCGGATTGGCCCGGTATTCGACTCGCAGCTCGGTGGCCCGAAGGGCGGTATCGCTTTGCCGCCCTTGAATGGCACAGCCCCCAAGGATCGAGAGTCCCGCGACGCCCAGCAGGTATGACGCCAGTGACTGGTATCGTCTGCGCTCATTGCGCAAGCATGTATTCAACAGTGGCATATTGTTCCCATTGAGCTTCAATGAGCTGCCTGTGCGAGCGTGGAGGACCTGCCGCTTGGAGCGCGGCCCCATAGCCTACGAGCTACACCGCCAATAAAATATTTTGAATTGTCGCGCGCCCGGAGAGATTCGAACTTCCGACCCCCTGGTTCGTAGCCTGACCCGCGCGTGCGTCCAAGTAACTGAGTCGGCTCGAAATTCATAGCATCAAAACGTCCAGAATGAATGCGCGATAGGCACGGATAACAGATTGTTTTTATTGAATCGAGCGAGGTAGTTCTGGACACTATTTTCCAGCCTTGGCCCGCGTCAAGTTTCGCTTATAGATTCGCTTCACCCACCTCGCGTGCTGCGGCAGGCACGGGTGATATCTCTTGGGTGCCGTTGCGCGAACTAAATCATTGGCGCCGGGGGAAATAGACTGGGAATGAATCCCCCAACGCCTGTACCAGTCGCTACCAAGCGCGCCCAGCTGATGATCGGAGTCGGACAGACTCTCCTCGGGGGCCTCAGATGCAATCAAGGTTGCCAGAGCTGTAGAGCGCTATGGTCTGCTATACCCTGAAAATCCCGATCACTCGACAGCATCAATAAGCCGTGGCGGATACACAATTGTGCCAGGAGCGCATCGATCGTGCCAATCTGAACGCCATGACCACGGCAGGTGTTACGAAGCGCCGCGGCTTCGACGTGATCGGCTCGATCGGGCACGAGGAGGGGAAGCGCGGAGAACCGATCCAGAATCTGCTGACGCGATTTTGGTCCGGAGAAGCCCTGCAGTAGCTCCTGCAGCATCAGGCCTGTCGTCAGGATCGGCTCGCCGTTCGCAATCGCCTTAACTAAGGCGATGACCTGTGGAGCAGCCGAAGGCCCATCACGACGCAGCGCTAGGGACCAGACGCTGGTATCAACGAAGAGACTCAACTGCGTGAGCGCTCCGACTTATAGTCATAGCTCTGATCCCACTCGAGCTTACCCATGAGGTCCAGTAAGCGCTTCTGCTTGCGCCGGGCAATGAATTCCTGCAGCGCTTTGGTGACCGCGGCTTTTTTTGTCCGCTCACCGCTGACTTCCAGCGCGCGCTCGATAAGATCAGGATCGATGGAGAGATTGGTCGCCATGTGTGAACCCTCACACATCACTATACACATTATGCGGCGATCAGCCAACTTGGCTATGTGTCAGGAAACGGTATGCCGGCAGCCTTGTTAGCAGCTTGATATCAACGCGGTAGTCCGGCGCGGTCGTCGTCGGCTGGCCGCTCGCGCCCGCCGGGCGCGGAGCTAATGCCGCATCGGATTGAGCCCTCTCGCGCAGCGCTAGCCGACTCGCAGCGGCGCTGAGATTCCGTCACGTCGATCTCAATCATCGTATCGTGGCCCGATTGCGGCTTCTGCGAGAGGCGGACGCGCACTCGAGCATGAATTCCGCATCGGCGAGCGCGTCGCGTTTCATCCTGATGGGCGTCCAGTAGTGACTGGCATGATCACGCGCTACAACAAAAAACCGTCAGCATCGTCACGAACGATGGGCGGCGCTGGAACGTGGCGCCGCAATTGCTGCGAAAGGCAGGTCCTCGCGAACTTGGGGCTGCGCGCAAAGGCAACGTCATTACTCTTGCGCGGGATGACAAACACTTCCGTTAATGGCGGAAATGGGTGTGTTCAGCGCGCGAGTCATCCGGCGGCAGCCGGCCCAATATCGGAAGTTCGTCGGCCTGAAATGCGCGCCACAAAGCCGACATTCCGGGAGACCCGGTCGGGCGATTGTTGCCAACGCTGATAGCATCAGCGAGCATCGGCCCCGTCAAGGAGAGAGGGAACTTGGGAGACAAGCCGACCGAAGGCGCGGCAAAAGGCCCGCCACCGAGCGGATTCGGGACGATTGCGCCTGCGAGCCTCTCAGCACCGGTAGCCCACGCTACCCACGGCGCTGAAGCGTCGTGGTGGGGCAGCGTTTGGCGCCGCATCAAGGAACACAAGATCGCGGAATGGACGATCGCGTATGTAGCATTCGCCTTTGTAGCGTTGCACGGCGCGACGCTCCTCAGCGATGCGCTCGAGTGGCCGCATGTCATCGTACGTGTTGTGACATTTGTGTTGATCCTCGGGCTTCCGATCGTGCCCATCCTCGCCTGGTATCACGGCGTACGCGCCTTGAAGCGCGTCAGCGGCTCGGAGCTGATCATCATTGCTTTGTTGCTTGCGATCGGTGGCAGCCTACTATGGCTTTTCCCACACCCAACTGCGGAACGCGCCAGGACCGAAACTCCGAGCCCACCGGCGACGATCAATCCTAGACCTCCGAGTAGCGCGGAGATATTTGCGCCGCCGCCGCACTCCATCGCAGTGCTGCCGTTTGTGAACATGAGCGGGGATGCCAAGCAGGACTACTTCGCTGACGGCATCAGTGAAGAACTGCTCAATGCGCTCTCGCGCCTGAATGACCTGCAGGTGGTCGCGCGAACGTCATCGTTCTCATTCAAGGGAAAAGATGTGGATATTTCCACGATTGCGCACAAGCTCAATGTCGGAGCCGTTCTAGAGGGCAGCGTACGCCGAGCCGGCAACACCGTGCGCATCACCGCGCAGTTGATTAACACCGTGAGCGGCTTTCATCTGTGGTCTGAGACCTATGACCGACCCTTCAGCGATATCCTGTCGGTGCAGACGGAAGTGGCCACTGCGGTGGCGAAGGAGCTGCAGGCGAAAATGCTCGGCGATGAGTCCGCGAAGCTCGAGATCGGCGGGACGAAGAATCCAGGCGCTTACGACGCCTATTTGCGTGCGGATCGAGAAATCAGGGATCCCCCCAACAGCGGCGCTACTTTTGATAGTCGCCGACGCGCTGCTTTGGCGGCACTCGATGAGGCCATAAAATTGGATCCGGGGTACGCTGCGGCCTACGCGCAGCGATCAGGGGTGCTTGAGGTCATGTCCATCAATACCTCCAGCGAACACGAAAATCTGGCCAAACAAGCCCTCGCTTCGGCGGAGCGTGCGGTGGCGCTCGCGCCTGATTATGGGGAGGCGCACGCCGCTCTCGCGCGTATTCTCAGCGTGCTGTATTTTGATTTTGCAGGTGCCGAGTCAGAATACGAACGAGCGCTGGCGCTGGCACCTGGCAGCGCTGAAGTGCAATGGCTCTTTGCCTCCTTCGCCGCCAAGATGGGGCACGTCGAACCCGCTCTCGCTGCGACACGCCGCGTCGCCAGTCTTGATCCACAAAACTATTCGTCGTACCTCCGTCAGGCGGGAGATCTGTCCTTATTACGCCGGTTCGACGAGGCGCAGGTGGCGCTGCAGCATGCTCGGGCGCTCAAGCCTGAATTAGTCGGTCTAGACTTGGAGCAAGCCAGAATATTTCTTGCCTCGGGACAAGCGGAGCAGGCACGTCAGTTGTGTGAATCCCTCGAGACACCGACTGAAGAAAACTTTCGGCACTACTGTCTGGCACTCGCCTACCACGCTCTGGGTAAGCAGGCGGATGCTAAGGGCGAGTTGGAGCGGTATAAGGCGCTGAAAGGGGAAGGCGATGATGCGGCGTTTGACTATGCACAGATCTATGCGCAATTAGGCGACAAGGCTCAGGCTTTACAGTGGCTGAGCAAAGCGGAGCGAGTCCACGACTCCGGAATGACGTACCTTAAAGTCTATTGGCAGTTGGATCCGATTCGCAACGAGCCACAGTTCAAGGCGATCGAAGCGCGTATGAAGTTTCCGCCCTAATTCAGTTGGTGGCCTGCCCGAAAGCTGCGCCATCGTCTCCTTCGGGTCTAGGTCGTGTGAAAACTCAGCGAGCGCGAAATTCGTGCTCTGGTAGGTGCCCTAAACGACCTCGCAAGCTACCCCAGTATGTTAGAACAGCACGCAGGTGCCCCATTTTGCGAGCTGATGAAATGCTCGCAAACGTTTTCACACAGCCTAGGTCAACAAGCGTCTTGTGCCCTATCCGTAATAGCTAGGTCGCTGATCGGCCATGCAGGCCGCTCCTCGGTAGCGTTCTCTGCAATAGCCACCTTCAAATTATTGGTGATTAACCGCACTTCTGACGCCGAGGCCGTCGATGAACGACAGCAGCTTGGGTGCTACCCGCTCCGGCATCTCGGTGTGTGGATAGTGCCCGGCACCGTCAATAATCAGGCTCTCGGCATGGAGCTCGGAGGCAAGCCAGCGAGCTTCCGCGGTAGCATCCGGGAAGTCCGGATCG
>Ga0302324_100015828_pt1 | contig 15094 bp, 15 predicted proteins | sample Palsa_T0_1_FD_201949 | JGI IMG/M metagenome (GOLD analysis project Ga0302324, IMG submission 201949) | Peat permafrost microbial communities from Stordalen Mire near Abisko, Sweden - Palsa_T0_1 | ecosystem: Environmental > Terrestrial > Soil > Palsa > Peat permafrost | place: Sweden: Abisko...
GATTGATGGAGCGGGAGCGGTTCCTGTAAGCGGAGTTCGTCGCTCTTAGCTTTCAGGCGGTTTGGGCATCGTCCCGTCCGGCGCGTGATCGGACTGCAGTGTGCCTGCTGCACTGGCGTCGGAGAGGGGACCCCCGTTTGTATCCGGCGATTCCAGGAAGCGCGGCCCAGGCCGAGTTGAGGTGAATAACCTCAGCGCATAGCCGCGGAGGAGCGCCGAAAGGCGAGCGGTCGCAAATGACCGCGGCTGCGCCTGCTTACCGGGTGCAGCTACCGAGGTGCGCCGTTCGGCGCTCCGCCTCCCTTGTTTTTCAAGGGAGATAAATTGAATGCCTCGCTTGCGTATGAGGCACCTTTTTTACCGCGTGAACAATAACTCGGATGCTGGTGCATCGCGGGAAGGGAATAACGCGCCCTCATCCTGAGGAGCGCGAAGCGCGTCTCGAAGGATGCGGGAGCCCCAGATGCTTCGAGACGCATTGCTGCGCAATGCTCCTCAGCATGAGGACGTGTTTTGCATTTCAGCATGGACCACCGGGTCAAGCCCGGTGGTGACGAAGGTAGAACAGAAAGCGCGGAAGACCCGGCCTTGACCATGCATTCGCATAGGAGAGACTCGCTGTCATGACCGACCGTTTGCAACAGATGGCGCAGTGGATGTGGGATGCGCGGCAACGCCGCCTACCCTGTGACAACCTGCCCGACGACCTGACGCCGGCTTCGATTGCGGAGGCCTATGCGGCACAGGAAATCTATTACCGGCTGGCGGAGCCGGTTTACGGCGCGGTCGGCGGCGCCAAGATCGCGACCACCACCAAGGTGATGCAGCAGCTGATGGGCATCAATCATGCCTGCGGTGGCGCGATCTTCTCCCGCACGATCCATGCATCGCCTGCGAAAATCACGGCCGCGGATTTCGTCAATCTGCGGATCGAGAGCGAGATTGCGCTCAAGCTCGGCGGCGACCTGCCGGCGCGAAGCGCGCCATGGACGCGCGAGACTGTTGCCCCGGCCGTCGCGGGCGCGATGCCGGCGTTCGAGCTGATTGAGGATCGCAATGCCGATTATGCGCGGACCGCGGCAACCTCGCTGATCGTCGAGAACTGCTGGAACGGCCGCGTGGTGACCGGCGCGGTCAAAGCGGTACCACTCAATAAGCTGATCGGCATCCATGGCCGCCTGAGCATGGACGGCAAGGACGTCGGCGAAGGGCTGGCGGAAGACCCCGCTGCCACACTCGCCTGGCTTGCCAATCTGCTTGCCGACCGCGGGCGCGATCTTAAAGCCGGCATGGTCGTGATTACTGGAAGCCTGATCGCGACGGTCTCGATCGCGCGGGGCCAGCGCGCGCTGTTTAGCGTCGACGGCCTCGGCGAGGTCGCGATGGAGGTGGTTTGAGAGCCCGCTAGCTCCGGGCGACAATCTCGCGCTCGCCGCAATGCACTACGGGGATCGCAGGCAGCTTACCGGGACGGCGGCGCATCAGGCGCGACGGCCGGCGGCGCGCAATCGCCGAACGGCGGCGTCGGCGCCAAGTCGGCTTTTCAACACGGAGCGCGCCGAGCCGGGCGAACGGTTCGCGCAACGAGCCGTCATTTTCGGCAACCAGCAGCGGCATACCGAGCACCCGGCCCCACGACTGCCATTCGGCGACGATCTCATCGCGTTCGGCGGAGGCGAACAGCTGCAGCGACAGCGCCGGATCGGAATGTTCGAGCACGACCGCAATCGAGGTCGGCGGCCGATCGGCTTCGCCGTGCAGACGGATCGCAACGCCGCGATACGACTTCACCGGCATGTTGAGCGCCATGCGAATGCCGCGCACGGAGCGGCGCAGCACCACGCGCTCACGGTGCAGATCGACCACGCGCAGGCGCTCGTCGGCCGCTTCGTCGGCGGCCTCGAATCGCACGGGCAAGGAGAAGGGGTCGAGCCGCAACGAGGCCCCCATCGCGTTTGCGCGATGGGGGACCCCGGCATGGCTCGGCCCGGCAGCAAGACTGCCGGATTCCATTTGACGCCTCGAAAACTCCCGCCGGACTGTTGCCGCCCGGTTGCCGTCACCTTGCCAAATAGCAGTCGCAATCGGCTTAAGGAGAACGGTTAAAAGCTTATGTTTGCAGCCCTCATGACGCGCATGCTTGACGAGTCGTTTCGCGCCGGCCGCGAATTGCCGGCAGATGGCTTGAAACCCACGTGTTTAGCGCACATCTTGCATTGACCCGCATCGCCTCATAAACCAAACAACAACCCTGACAATGACTTCACTCCTCGATCAAACCGCACTGTCCGATCTCGCCGAGCGCCTCGTCAGCGCGGCCAAGCGTGCCGGCGCCGATGCGGCCGACGCCATCGCGGTGCGCGGCGCCTCGCTTTCGGTCGACGTGCGCGACGGCGCGGTCGAGGAATCACAGCGCTCCGAAGGCGACGATCTCGGCCTGCGCGTGCTGGTCGGCAAGAAGCAGGCGGTGGTCTCGACCAACGATCTCGACGGTTCGCGTTTCGAGGAGCTCGCCGAGCGAGCGGTCGCCATGGCGCGCGCGGCGCCAGAGGACAAGTTCGCCGGCCTCGCCGATCCATCCTTGCTGGCGCACGATTTCCCGGCACTCGATCTGCTCGATCCCGACATGCCGGACGTCGCGGTGCTGGAGCGCCGCGCCAAGGAAGCCGAGGCTGCGGGGCTCGCGGTCAAGGGCGTCAGCAAATCAGGCGGCGCCTCCGCATCCGCCGGTATCGGTGGCATGGTGCTGGTGACGAGCCACGGCTTTCATGGCGCGAGCATCGGTTCGCGGCACTCGATCGCGATGTCGGCGATCGCCGGTGACGGCACCGGCATGGAAACCGACTATGATTACACCTCGACGCTGCACGCTTCCGACCTCGAAAGCGCCGCCGAAATCGGCCGCAGCGCGGGCGAGCGCGCGGTGAAGCGCCTCAATCCCCGAAAAGTCTCGACCCGCAAGGTGCCTGTGGTGTTCGATCAGCGGATCGCGGGCTCGCTGGTCGGCCATGTCGCGAGCGCCGCCAACGGCGCCTCGGTGGCGCGCAAGACCAGTTTCCTGCGCGAGAAACTTGGGCAGCAGATTTTCGGCAAGGGCATCGAGATCGTCGACGATCCGCTGCGGGTGCGCGGGCAACGCTCGCGGCCGTTCGACGCCGAGGGCGTCGCCGGAAGGGTGCGCAAACTGATCGAGGGCGGCGTTTTGAAAACCTGGTTCCTCGACAGCGCCACCGGGCGCGAGCTCGGTATGCAAACTACCGGGCACGCCAACCGCGGGGTATCATCCACCCCCTCCCCCGGCCCGACCAATCTGCATCTCGTCGCCGGAACAAAATCGCCGGAAGAACTAATCGCCGAGATCCAGGACGGCTTTTACATTACCAGCCTGATCGGCATGGGCGTCAATCTCGTCACCGGCGATTACAGCCGCGGCGCTTCCGGGTTCTGGATCGAAAACGGCAAGACTACATTTCCGGTGAGCGAGGTCACCATCGCCGGGCATCTCTTCGAGATGTTCAAGAGCATCGAGCCGGCCAACGATCTCGTGTTCCGTTACGGCACCAACGCGCCGACCGTCCGGGTAGAGGGGCTGACTGTTGCCGGCCAATGAGGTCGATCTGCAACGGCAGGCCGCACGCCTCGAAGCGAGCGTGCGTGAAGCGGGCGCTCTCGCGCTGTCGATGTTCAAGACCCCGCTGAAGAACTGGACAAAGGGCGAGGCACAATCGCCGGTCTCCGACGCCGACATTGCGGTCGACAATCTGCTGCGCGAGCGACTCACCGACGACAGTATCGCCTGGCTGTCGGAGGAGAGCGTCGACGATCCGGTACGGCTCGGGGCGCGGTACGTCTGGATCGTCGACCCGATCGATGGCACGCGCGCCTACATTGCGGGCCTGCCGGACTGGTCGGTATCGGCGGCGCTGATCGAGAACGGCCGGCCGGTTGTGGCGTGCCTGTTCGCGCCGGTCAGCGAGGAATTCTACGCAGCCGTCGCGGGCGCGGGCGCGACGCGCAACGGGGCGACTATCGCAGTCAGCCAAGGGACCGATCTTGCGCAGGCGCGTGTCGCGGGACCGCGAAAACTCCTCGACCGCCTGCAAGCAGTGTCGCCGCCGTTCACGGTGATGCCGCGCACGCATTCATTGGCGTTGCGTCTTGCGCGCGTCGCCGACGGCACCTTCGAGGCCGCGTTCGCCGGCGGCAATAGCCACGATTGGGACCTTGCGGCCGCTGACCTTTTGGTGCACGAAGCGGGCGGCGCGTTGACGCCTTTCGGGGGCGGCACTGTAGCCTATAATTGTCCGGTGCCGCGGCATGGGATGCTCGTTGCGGCCGGCAAGGATCGCCACGCAGCGCTCCTCGAAATCATCAGGGATGAACGCCTCGTATCAACCTAGATCGCGAACCCGAGCGCGCGGATTTTGCGGAATTAAGCATCATGGCGGATACCCAGCAGCAGCCCAAGCAATTGCTTCATCTCGTTCTTGGCGGGGAATTGTCGAGCGTCGCGGACGTGCAGTTCAAGGATCTCAACAAGATCGACATCGTCGGCGTGTATCCGAACTACGCAACCGCTTACGCTGCCTGGAGGGCGAAAGCGCAGGGCAGCGTCGACAATGCCGAGATGCGCTATTTCATCGTGCATCTGCACCGGCTGCTCGATCCCGAAGCTACACCGCAGCACTGAGCAAGGCATGAATCTTTGGCGGCGCATCGGCCGGCAACGCTGGGTCCAGATTACGCTCGGCGTCGTCGCTGCCGAGTACATCCGTTTTGTCGACAGAACGACGCGCCTCACGATCGAGCCGCCCGACGCTTTCGAGCGCGCCGAGGCCGACATGCCGATTATCATCGCGTTCTGGCACGGCCAGCACCTGCTCGCGACCAATGCACGCAAACCGGAGTATCCCGTAAAGATGCTGGTGTCGCGCCACCGTGACGGTGAAATCAATGCAATCGCTGCCGAGCGGCTCGGCGTCGGCGCCATTCGCGGCTCCGGCAACCATGAGGGCGGCTTCCTGCACAAGGGCGGCGCCGCCGCGTTTCAGGGCATGCTCGATGCCTTGAAGGATGGCTGCTCGGTCGCGCTGTCGGCCGATGTGCCGAAAGTGTCTCGCAAGGTAGGGCTCGGAATCATCAAGCTCGCGAAGATGTCAGGTCGGCCGATTCATGGCATTGCCATCGCCACTCACCGCCGCATCGTACTCAACAACTGGGATCGCTCGACGATCAACCTGCCATTCAGCCGCGGCGCCGGGGTAACGACGGAACCGCTTTGGGTCGCTGCAGACGCCGACGATGCGGCGCTCGAAGCGGCGCGCCTGGAACTCGAACAGCGCCTCAGCACCGCCACGCAGCGGGCCTATGATACAGTCGATCGGCCGCAAACTAAGCGTCACTAGAAAGCGTCAGCGTAGGGAGAGTGTGCGCGTGCCTGACCGGTTGCCGCTGGCGTTGCGCCTTTACCAGCTTGCGTCGTCGGCCGTAACGCCGGTGGCCGCGCCGCGGCTGTTGGCGCGAAGGCTCGATCGCGGCAAAGAGCATCCGGAGCGCCTGGCCGAGCGCCGCGGCGAAGCCAGCGGACCGCGCCCTGCTGGACCGCTGATCTGGCTGCATGGTGCCAGCGTCGGCGAGATGCTTGCCGCCGTGCCGCTTATCGAACGCATCCGTAACCTCGAGTTCGCGGTGCTTGTGACTTCGGGAACGGTAACGTCGGCGGCGCTCGCCGAGCACCGGCTGCCGCCCGGCACGCTGCATCAATTCGTTCCGCTCGACGCACCGCGCTATGTCAAACGCTTCCTCAATCACTGGAAGCCAGATCTCGCGCTGTTTATCGAATCCGACCTATGGCCCAATCTCATCCTGGCCACTGCGCAGCGCCGGATTCCGATGATCCTGATCAATGGCCGGTTGTCGGATCGCTCGTTCCGGCGCTGGCGGAAGGTGCCGAGCGTGATCGGTGCGCTGCTGTCGCGCTTCGATATGTGCCTGACGCAATCGGCCGCCGACGCCGAGCGTTACGGCGAGCTTGGGGCGCCCCGTGTCAGCTCGATCGGCAACCTGAAACTCGACGCCCCGCCGCCGCCGGTCGACGAAGCAGACCTCCGCAAGCTCAAAGTTGCGATCGGCGTGCGCCAGGTGATCGCGGCAGCCTCGACACATCCCGGTGAAGAAACCACCATTATTGCCGCGCACCGGCGGTTGCGAGCGAAAAATCCGTCGTTGCTGACGATCATCGCGCCGCGGCATCCGGAGCGCGGTGAAAGTATCACGGAGATCGCAAAGGTTGCCGATCTCACAGTCGGGCTGCGCTCGCGCGGCGAATTGCCGAATAAAGACATCGACGTCTATGTCGCCGACACGCTCGGCGAGCTCGGGCTGATCTATCGGCTGGCGCCGATCGTATTCATGGGCGGATCGCTCGCGAGCCACGGTGGTCAGAATCCGATCGAGGCGATCCGCCTCGACGCCGCGGTGGTGCACGGCCCGAACGTTTGGAATTTCGCCGAAATCTACAGCACGCTCGATGCGGCCAAGGGCGCCAAGCTTGTGACCGACGAGGAGTCGCTACTTTTAGAGCTGAGCGGCTGGCTGCATAATCCCGGATCTCGCCTCGAGGTCGCGGACGCCGGGGGCCAAGCGATACGGCAACTCGGCGGCGCGCTTGAGCGCACGCTCGCAGCGCTTGATCCGTATTTCATGCAGCTTCGCCTCGAACAACAGCGTGCCTCCTAGTGATCCGATTGAAACGCTCACATCCCGACTTCGGCACACTCCTTGGGATCGCACGCTGATGCGAGCGCCGGCCTTTTGGTGGCGACCCGGCACAGGCACCCTGCTCGCTCCGCTTGGTGCAATTTACGGTGCGGTGGCGGCGCAACGAATGGAAACGCCGGGCGCGAGCGCCGGCATTCCCGTGATCTGTGTCGGCAATCTCACCGTCGGCGGTGCCGGCAAGACACCGACGGCGCTCGCCGTCGCGCACCTGCTTTTGCAAGTCCGGGAGCGGCCATTTTTCCTGAGCCGCGGTTACGGCGGCCGGCTTTCCGGCCCGGTTCGCGTCGATCCGTCGTTTCATCGCGCCACCGATGTCGGCGACGAACCGCTGCTGCTGGCAAGGCTCGCACCGACTATAGTTGCGCGCGACCGCGTAGCGGGTGCCCGCGTGGCGCGGACCGTCGGCGCGAGCATTATCGTCATGGACGACGGCTTTCAAAATCCGTCGCTCAAAAAAGAGCTATCAATCATCGCGGTGGATGGCGCACGCAGTATCGGCAACGGCCGGGTCATTCCGGCCGGCCCGCTTCGCGCACCGCTCGATGTACAGATCAAACAAGCGCGTGCCATCATTTTGGTTGGCGGAGCCGATGGCGCCGCAGGAATTGAAGATCTGGCGCGCCGCTACAACGTTGCGGTTCTCCATGGCCGCCTGGAGCCCAATCGAGCCAGCCTCGCCGCGCTTGGCGGACGAAAGGTGCTGGCCTTCGCCGGCATCGGGAATCCCGACAAGTTTTTCGCCACACTTGCCGAAGCCGGCGTGACCGTCGCGGAGCGCGAAAGCTTCCGCGACCACCATCGCTACACCGCAGCGGAAGCCGAGACACTGATGAGACGCGCCGATACTGCCGGGTTGGTGTTAATGACAACGGAGAAGGATCACGTACGGCTCACGGGCGATCCGGCCCTTACCAAACTGGCAGCCCGCGCCACCGCGTTACCGGTGCGCCTCGTCGTCGATGAACAGGATCAATTCCGGCAATTGGTGCTGGGCGCTATCAAGCCGGGTTAAAGATCAGGCTTTACGGTCGTAGCCGGGGAGTTGCCGCTGCATCACGGCCTCAGGCGTCGCATAGGCTTCCTGCAAGTCGACGCTCCAGTAACGCAGCTCCTCAAGCGGGATTTGCACTCCGGTCACCGCACAGCGCACAAACGCACCCGGCCGCACTACGCGAAAATCGCCGTCAAGATATTTGACGTCGGCTTCGCCCGGGGTCGGGCTTGAGCGGTCGGTACGATTGAGCAAGCGCGCCTCCCGGCAACCTTACGGAATCATTGGATCGGCCATCGTCTCGGAAAGATAATCATTCCACGGCCGGGGCGAAACCTCCCAATTGTGATCGCCGTAATGCTGCGCCGGCAGCTCGCTTTATGCTACGTTGAGTGTCGGGGATGCGGCTTTCGGCGGTACAGTCATCTTGGCGGGCATGGGTTTGCGACTGGGCTTTCGAAGAATTCTCCTCGCGCTGGCCGCTGCGAGTTATTGCGTAACGGCACAGGCCGCGCCGGCACCGATCGATATCCCGGCCGACGGAATTACGCTGCACGCCACGCTATACCAGCCTGAAGGCGACGGTCCGTTCCCGGCCGTGGTCGCGCTACACGATTGCGACGGCCTGAGCGACCGCCAAGCGGCTGGGTCGCAGCTCTACACCGAGTGGGCCAATATCCTGGTCGCCAAGGGCTTTGTCGTGCTGTTTCCGGATTCGTTCAGTTCGCGGGGCGTCGGCTCGCAGTGCCGCGAGAGCGAGCGCAAGGTGCATGCCCGCCGCGAGCGGGTCGCCGATGCCAACGCTGCCCGGCGCTGGCTGCAAAGCCAGGGCTATGTGAAGGGCGACCGCATTTCGCTGCTCGGCTGGTCGAATGGCGGTTCCGCCGCGTTGTGGGCGGTGCGGCCAACCACCAGGCCGAAAGATGCCGCCACCGATTTCCGATCCGCAGTCGCGCTGTATCCGAGCTGTCGTCGACTCCGTGAGACCGCCTGGAGCGCGCGGGTGCCGACGCTGATCCTGATCGGCAGCGCGGACGACTGGACGCCAGCCACGACATGCCAGCAAATGGTTGCCGGCGCTCGCGGCCGTACCGCGCGTGCCGAGATCATTGTCTATCCCGGCGCCTATCACGAGTTCGACCGGGCCAACTTGCCGGTCCGTGTCCGCACCGGCCTTGTCAACACCGCCGATCCCGCAGGCAAGGCTCATGGCGGCACCAATCCGGCTGCCCGCAACGATGCGATCAAGCGCGTGCCCGAGTGGCTGGCGCGCTAGAGCATGATCCCGAAAAGCATGCCCCCGGACTTGATCGGGGGGTGAATGCCGGTTTTCGGAAAAGATCCTACTCTCGTTCTAAGGCTGCTTGCCGGACTTGAGCCTGCGCACCAGCGACGTCAGCAGCAGCGGCGACAGATAAATCGGAAACTGCGCCAGCGCAAAATAGAGCCAGGTCAAGGCCGGCAAAGCGCCGCTCGTTGCCGCCAGCATCAGGCCCATATTCCGCTGCGAAGCCATCAGCCCGAGCACGAAGGCGCGATCACGGCCGGCTTTGGCAAACAGAAATGCCGTGAGGCCGAGAATAACGAATGACAGCACGAAGGCGAGGATGGTGATACTTATCATCATGAGCGGCTCGTTATAAAATCGTGCGGCGACGTCTTCCATTACGGCGGCAACGAAGATGAAGACGATAAGAATGTTCAGACCGTTGATCTGATCGTTGTAACGAAGCAACGTCCCCAGCTTGATGAAATAGCGTGCCGCGACCGCAACAGCCAACGAGCCGGCCAGGATGGCAAAGAGCTTTACGCCGAGCGCTAGCGGCGACAGCGTCAGCGCCGGACCGATGAACAAATAAGAGAAAACCGGCGCCGTCAGCGGCATCAGCGCGGTACTGACGACGAGCGTTGTCAGCACCAATGTGGCATCGAGGCCCATAACGGCCGCGAATGCTGGCGCCGCCATCATTGGCGACGCAATAGCCTGCAACATCAGCCCGAGAAACAGATCGGGCGCACGCACGTCGGCCTTGAATGCAAGGCAAGCCAGGCCGATCAAGGCCGGGATCACCAGTGACGTCCAGGCTGTCGCAGCGAGCACGAGACCCGGCCGCTCGAGGTGCCCACGCAATTGCGCCGTATCGACGCGAATGAAGGCAATGCACAGCAACGCGAATATGGCCTCGCTAACATAAGGCTTGAGCACCGCGTCGACCGGCGGCACCACGATTGCGATCAACACCACGGCCGCGATCGCGCGGGTGCCCTGTCGTCCAAGCCAGGCTAAAACGGTCATTGGCGCTGCGTGCGTCGACATGGACTTCACCGCATGGAGGCGCGACCGGCGGAACTAGAGATAGCCGGTTCCCATCTCGGCCGCGAACTTTGCCGGTTCGCCTTCCCAAACAATCCGGGCGTGTTCAAGCACATAGACACGATCGGCATGCGGCAACGCGAAGGTAACGTTCTGTTCCCCGAGCAACACGGTGATCTGAGTCGTCTGGCGCAGGCGTTCGAGCGCTTTAGAAATTTGTTCAAGGATAACGGGCGCGAGGCCGAGCGTAGGCTCGTCGAGGATCAGGAGCTTCGGCTTCATCATCAGCGCACGTGCGATCGTCAGCATCTGTTGTTCGCCGCCCGACAGCGTGCCGGCCGCCTGATTCTGCCGTGCTTTCAGAATCGGAAACAGCTCGAATAACCAAGCCATCTGCATGGCGTTTCCCGCGGTCGGCAGATGCTGACCGCCGAGGTCGAGATTTTCCCGTACTGTCATGTCGACGAACAGTTCGCGGCCTTCCGGGGACTGCACGATACCTTTCCTGGCAATGGTCGCCGCAGTCTGGCCGCGCAGCACCGCGCCTTCGCGCCTGATCTCGCCGGAGTATGGCAACAGCCCGGAGATTGTATTGAACAGCGTGGTCTTGCCCGCTCCATTGAGCCCGACAACCGAGACGAATTCGCCGGCGTGGACATGAAGCGAAACGCCCTCCAGCGCCTGCGCCTTGCCGTAGTGCACGCTGACGTCTTTCACTTCAAGGAACGGCACCGCAGCATCTCGAAAAGACGATTCCGGCCGCGCCGCGGTCTCGATGCTGCCGCCGAGATAGACGCGCCGCACCGTCTCGTTGCGCATCACCTCGTCGGCGGTGCCTTCGGCGATATGCTCGCCGACATACATCGCGATCACCCGATCGACCAGGCGCAAGACACTTTTGACGTTGTGATCGACCAGCAGGATCGCGTGGCCGGAGTCGCGTAACTCGCAAATCAAATCGGAGAACGCGGCGGTCTCCTTGGAGGTCAGGCCGGCAAACGGCTCATCGATCAGCAGCACTTTCGGATTGCGGGCAATCGCCTTGGCAATCTCGATCTTGCGCAGATCGGCAAACGGCAGGGTCGCCGGCCGCCGGTCGAGTACACCGTCAAGACCGACGCGCTTGGCGATGACGCGGGCGTGCTCATCGGTCGCCGGATCCGCAAACAGGCGGGTCAACTTGTCGGGCAACAGCGCAAGCTTGATGTTCTCCAGCACGGTTTGCCGATGCAGCGGACGCGAATGCTGGAATACCATTCCGGCGCCAAGCCGTGCGATACGGTGTGACGGCCAGCCGGCGACTTCGACGCCGCCGATCCGCACCGAACCGGCGTCTGGCCGCTCAATGCCCATGATCAACTTCATGACGGTGGATTTGCCGGAGCCATTCGGACCGATCAGGCCGAGAATTTTTCCGGATTCGACGCGTAGCGCCATGTCCTTGACGGCTACGAGCCCGCCGAAGCGTTTGGTGAGACCTGAAACTTCGAGGTGCGCCGGCTCCGCCATGCTCAACCGCCCTCTTTGGCGCGGGTAAGAAGGCCGAAGAATCCGCTCGGAAACAGCAACACCACGACGAGCGCCATCGCAAAGACGACGAAGTTCGCGAGGTCGCCGATCGGCCGCAGCGCCTCTGCCATGGCGATAATGAAAACGGCGCCGAGTACACCGCCGAGGATAGTGCGCCGTCCGCCCAATACTGCGGCGATGATGATCTGCACGCCAACGGTGATATCGACGAATGTGCCGACCGAGGCCGACCCGAGATAGAACACCATCAACGCACCGGCGAGGCCGGAGAAGAAGGCGCTGATGATGAAAGCAAAGAGCTTGTGCTTGGTGACATTGAAGCCCAGCGCACCGGCCTGAACAGCATCCTGCCCGCTTGCCTGCAAAATCAACCCAACCGGAGAACGCGACAGCGAGAACAATATCGCAGCGCTGATCGCCATGAACCACAGCGCAATCTCATAATTCTTGGCATCGCTGATCGTAATGACATCCGGCACGGTCAGCCCGATTTCGCCGCCAGTCAGGCTCGCATCGACGACCACATAATTTTGCAGCATCAGCACCGCGACCAGCGTGGTCAAACCAAAATAAGGGCCACGCACACGCAAGGCCGGCAGCGCCAACACAACGCCGCCGACCACGGCGGCGACAGTACCGGCTACGACACAAATCCAGATCGGCGGTTGATAGAGATTATCGAGAATTCCGGCGGTATAAGCCCCCGTCCCGATCAGGAATGTCGGGCCGAAATTCACTTCGCCGGCAAAACCGAATAGCAAATCCCAGGCCATCGCGAACACCCCGAAATAACAGGCGATGGTCAGAAGGCCGAGCACATAGCCGGAGACACCGAGCGGCAAAAACGACGCAACCACCACGACGATGAGAAGGACGAGCAGCGTGCGCATGGCGGATGAGAACCGCATCTAGCGCCGTCCCAACAGACCACGCGGCCGCACATACATAACAACAATCAGCAGCAGCAGCGCCGGAATGGTGCGGTAGGCTGGTGAGATCAAATAGGCGGTGACGGTTTCGAGATAGCCGACGACGTAAGCCGCGATCAGCGCGCCCGAGACGCTTCCCAAGCCGCCGAGCACAACAATGGAGAACGCGCTCGCCGTCAGCGGGCCTACGCTGTAGGAGGAAACGCCGAGAAACATGCCAAGCAATACGCCGGCGATGCCGACCAGCAAGCCATAGATTGCCCAGGTCGCGACATAGATCTGCGACAGCTCGATACCGAGCAAGGTCACGCCGCGCGGATTCATCGACGCCGCCAGAACCGACTTGCCGGCGCGGGTGCGATTCACCAGAAGCCACAAGCCGCCGATCACCAGCCAGCAGACAACCGCGGTGAAGAGCTCGTTCTTTGGCGTGCGCACGCCGAAGATCGACATCACGCCTTCGACGATGGGAGCCACGGTCTTGGCGTTGTTCGTATAGAGATAGGCGATCAACTCCTGGATCATGATGCCCCAGAGCAGCGTCGCCGTGAGGATGAATATTTCCTTTTCCTCCTCGCGGATTTTGCGCGTGCGCAGCAATGGGCTGACGATGATGAAATAGGTCAAGAGCGTTGCGATAAATCCAACTGCGATCCCGATCGCCGCTCCAGTATAGGGCCCGACATGCAATTGATCGCCGGCTGCCCAGGCGGCGACGACGGCTGCAACCATCAACGCACCGTGGGAAAGATTGAGGACTCCGGAAACACCGAAGATCAGCGCAAAGCCCATGGCGCCGAGCGCGTAAAGCGAACTGACAGCAAAGCCGTCAACCAGGATTTGCCAGAATACCACGCTCACGGAAGCGGTCCCCAATCAAAATTCTCCCCGCTCGCGAATGCGGGCGGGGAGAACAAAACCAGCAGCAATCGTTCCCTTGGCTTAGTTAGCTGAGCCGATTTTTATGAATTTCGGGAACCTCAGCTTGCCGTTGGCAACATTGGCCGGCCACAGATTGGTCTGCTTGCCGTCCTGCCACTGCAACATCAGGCCGGTGATGGTATCCGGGCCGACCTTGAGCGCATGTGGATTAGACGTGTCTTTGCCCTTGAACTGTATGCGGCCGATGGTGCCGACATAGTCAGTGGCCTCAAGCGCGGTGACGAGCTTGTCGGAGTCGGTCGAGCCCGCGCGCTTGAACGCATCAGCGAGGTAGTAAACTTCGTCATAGGAAGTGTAACCGGCGTAAGACGGGAAGTTGCCGAACTTCGCCTTGAAGGCTTTGACGAACGGCAGCGTCTTCGGCGTCACCGCAACGTCAGGACCGGACACGGCTTGATAGAGCACGCCTTCGGTCGCCCCGTTGGTATCGTTCCAGAAACTGGAGTTGGTCGCTTGCGAGGCGACACCCAGCATCGGGATCGGAACTTCCTGTTGCTTCCACTGCACTGTCGGCTGCACACCGACGTGGGAGATGCCAGTGATCATCACGTCGGGCTTTTCGCCCTCGATCTTGTTGAAGATCGGCGTGAAGTCGGTGGTGTCCGGTGAAAAGCGGATGTGATCGAGCACATTGAGCCCCGCGTCCGGCAGACATTTGAGATATTCGGCGTCAAGCGGCGTGGTCCACGCCGCGTCCTCGCTCATGACGACCGCGCTCTTCATATGAAGCTGGCCGACCAGCAGATCCTTTGCCGCGGCGCAGGTGGAGTCCGCAAGGCTGGTCGAGGTCAGATAGCCATGGAAGGTATATTTGAGATTGTCGTAATCCTTGGCGATGTTCTGAGTAATGACATCGGACGCCGCACCGGGCGTGATCATCACGGTCTTGAGCCGCCCGCTCCAGGGCTCCAGCGCCAGCACGACCTCGCTGATATAGCTTGCGATCACCGCGTTGACATGATCCTCGTTCACTGCGCGCTGAAATGCGCGGATCGATTCAGCCGCCGACGAATGATTGTCGTAGGTGACGAGTTCGATCTTCTTGCCGTTGACGCCGCCAGCGGCGTTGATCTCATCGGCGGCGAGTTGCGCAGCCTGCGGGATCGACGAACCAGCGACGGCCTGCACTTCGGCGATGACGCCGATCTTGAAAGTGTTACTGTCCTGTGCGTAGCCGGGCGTCGCCAGAGCAAGTGCCACGGCGCTCGCGCCAAGCGCTGCAAACAACGCACGCTTTTCAAGCTTAGCCATTGATAATCCTCCCTAAATCCGTCCCGTCGCATTCTGATGGCAACGGCTTGCGGGCACTCTATCGCAACGTCTCGATGCGGCAAGGGCGATTTTGTCGCGCAATTCTAATCCTTTAGACCATAGTGAACCGCGCACCGCCGCATAAAAAAAGCCCGCTTGGGCCGTACTGCTGGCGCGACAGGGCAATCACGGTATTCTTGCCACGGGGAGGAAAACGACCATGGCCAACAACAATCCCGAGCATTTCGATTACATCGTCGTAGGCGCCGGCTCGGCCGGCTGCGTTCTCGCCAATCGCCTGACAGCATCAGGACGACACCGCGTATTGCTGCTGGAAGCCGGCGGCCATGACCGTCA
>Ga0302324_100015830_pt1 | contig 15092 bp, 15 predicted proteins | sample Palsa_T0_1_FD_201949 | JGI IMG/M metagenome (GOLD analysis project Ga0302324, IMG submission 201949) | Peat permafrost microbial communities from Stordalen Mire near Abisko, Sweden - Palsa_T0_1 | ecosystem: Environmental > Terrestrial > Soil > Palsa > Peat permafrost | place: Sweden: Abisko...
GAATATCATCGCTAGCGACCGCATGGAGAGCGTTCAAGGCGCCGCAGGCAACGTTGAGGGTGATTGGAAAAGTTTGGGCAGAGCACCCTGGGTGCTCAATCCGCCCGGGTGCTTTCTTCGGGCGAGCCTCATCGATCGGATGGAGCGTGCCGGCTTCACCCCCATGATTGCGGCTGAAATCCACAACATGCATATGCAGCTGGCGTTCGTTCAGTCCGGTTATGGTGTCGGGCTGCTACCCGCTCGCTTTATTGCCAGGAATTATTCTATCGATCCCGTAAAAGTATTGCGTCCCCCATCGTTTGACCTGCACCGATCCGTCGCGATAGTCCAGGTTCGGCAACTCGGCGCCTTGGGGAAGGCCGTCGAACAGTTGGCACACGGGTTTCGGCAATTGTTTGAGGCAGCGGACACCACGAAGCCCGTGACGAGGCACCTCAGAGGTGTGCCCGCGAATCGGCGCGCGGCGCGACGGCCCAAGTAGAGTCTTCTCCGTCTGGCCGGAGTTCTTCTTCGTCTGGTCGAGCCGTTCGGGCATCCTGCCCTCGCGCGCCGACGGCGGCCAAACACACGGGTGAGGCGGATACGCCGAAAGCCGGCACAGGAGGTGGCGGCCGGTCCGCAAGCGAAGCAGGACAGCGCAGCTTTGCGGTGTGAACACGGCGACGTTCCAATGATTGGCTTTCATTCACATTCGGATACAATCTATTCTTCACTTCAATCAAGGAGTACTCGACAACCCATATGAACCAGAATTCTTCATCAAATCCTTCTGCCCCTAGACTCACCCTCAAACTGAAAACCGGCATAAAGATTTCTCCACGCGAGATTAAATCCCAGCCTCAACAGCAAGCCCAAAGCAAAGTCAGCAAAAAGCCGGGCGCCGCCTGGTCTGATGAGCTAAAGAGTCGCATGCAAGAAGACATGGACGCGCTAGTTCGCTGATTGAGGTTCTTCGTCTGGGCTGCTCGTTCCGCGACGCTACGCGCGCGAAACCGAGAGAGCCGATCACCAAGGACAACGGGCTCCTAGGCGCGGCAGCCCGGAACCCGTTGTCGCTATGTCTTCTATGGAACGCTGGCCGCCTGTGCCGCCGCGATATATGCCTGAACATCCGCATCGATCATCAAGCGCTCAGCCTGCAGCTTTTGCGCTGCTTGAGTCACCATATTTACGTAGGTTGCGTGGTCCGGATAGCGTTCCTGTATCGACAGGCGTGGATCACCCGCCGCGACTCGCTCCGCCTGGGTTTCCAAGAAGGGGATCCGCTGGCCCGACGCATCGCACCCGTCGACCACGGGTACCGGATCACCGGCCACAGGGGCGCGATACGCATATCCGGTGTAGGTCGCCAGCGGCGCCGATATGTCTGGCAAACGGATTCCGGCGATGTCGTTTCCGTCGGCATCAGTCTTAGGTACAAAGACGCGATACGGAGTTCCGAGAAGAACCGGTGGCTGAATGTCGAGGATCCCCTCGCGGAATCTCGGCCCAAAATCAAACAGGTCGCCCGTATGCATGATGCCGTTGTAGTAGACGCCGGGGATGTTGGGAAAGCCCATGCCCGCCTGCGGCAACGAGGGGACCAGCGTCCCACTGGCGCGTGTCGGTACCCGATTGCTCGGCGGCTGTGTTCCTGATGTTACCCACTCATCCATATCAACCGTAAGCGCGCGTAACGTCGTGCTGGCATTCAGAGGATTCTGCGGCTGGCGGCAGATTCCGGCGGCCGTGCCGGCACCGTGCGGCAGACTCGCCAATTGATAGTAGCGAACGTTCGGAGTCGCATGCAGATCGAGGTCATGGCCTTCCGCGTCTGTCGTCAGCATCGATCCGCCCTTTGAGTAGTACTCATTCTCTGAGTTCAGCTCGAAGATCTTTGGACAGGTGTCGCTCCTCGAGCACGCGTCCAGACGCCCGGCGTATTGTCCCGTGACAGGGTCATACAGCGGCTGGTTCGCCCACGGGAACTGGAACTCCGGATACCAGCGTGCAATGTGCTGCCGCGAGGTACGGGTGGGCTGGGCGAAACGGTAGTTCATGTAGATGCCGTCCCCGCCGCCGATCCAATTTATCATTCCGTCAAATACAATCTTCTTGGCGCGCCGGGAAAAGTGATCATCACCCCACGCGCCTCTCCCGCGCGCGTGCGCGAACTCCTGCTGATTGAATCCGAGCAGAAGGAAATCATGCGTGGTGCGGCAGGGCTGAGACACACAGGTGGTGTAGATGGCTTGTACGTCGCCGGCAAGGGGGTTAGCGACGCCGCTGTCATCGGTCTTCGCGGCACGCAGGAAAGTCGCAAAATCGCGCAGCGATACAAAGCCAAGTCCGGCCACCAATGGATTCTCGGCAATGTAGGTAAATTCGTACAGGGCCGTTGGACTGTAGGTGCCTGGCCCCCCAAAGACTAACCCGTTCGTGAGCTTGATTGCCGTCAGCGTCAAATCGGTGTACGCCCATCCAGACGATGGAATTGCGATCGGTGTATCGCCGTAATTCTCGCGCACGGTGAGAGTCGCCTTGGATTGGTCGGAAGTGGCCGCCGCGTAATGCAGCGGCTCGGTCGCCGCCGTCGCCGTGAAGTCGATATCGAATTCCTCGGTCGCAGGACCGGTGATGACGGTGCCGTCGTGCTTCGTCGCCACCGGAAAGGTCACGCCGAAGGACGCTGCGCCGCTGCTGCCGCTCGGCGTGACGGTGATGTCCCACGCCGTGTCGACGACCGTAAATCCCTCGTTCATGAGAAAGCCGTCACCGACGGTAAACTTCGCCGGTAGTCCCGAGGTGCACCACGACCTGTCATTGCCCGTACCGTTGTTGTATGTGCTCAAGGCGGTAGCGCCTCCCCGGTTCGGCAGATCGTATATGACTCGGTGGTTGCCCTGGGACAAGTTGATCGGCCGGAAAATCTGGAAATCAGCCGAATAAGTCACCATTCCCTTGGCATTTCTCGGCGCATTTTGTATGTCGACGATCACGGCATTCTGCGGATTGAAAGGGTCTACCTCGCCGGTGAAGGTCCCTTGAATGAGTTCGTACTGGCCGACCGAACCGAAATTCGCGCCTCCGAAGGTTGGCGACTGCACACATGTAATGTTGATCTGCGTTACCCCGGCATACGAGGGTGCTGCGAATCCAAACGCAGCGATACTGATGAGAAATGCGGAAGAAAGTACCGACCAGATGCAATGCTGGGACCGACTTGAACTAAAAAGAACCGACCTCGCCGTCACCTGACCGCCAAGCGGCAGGTGCTTGGATAGCTGTCTCATTGCCGACTCCTGATATCATCGATTTTGTACTTTGATGGAATTTGTTCCAGCTCGATGGTCCCCCCACCGGTTAGTACCCCCTTGGCCCACGGCCTATACGACGACGGGGGACACATATTAGTCCCCACAGCCGCCACGAACAAATGTGTAAGCACCGGGGGTTCTTTGTCTAGCCGGGCGGTTCATACGCAACGCTGCGCACGACGAAGTGAAATGACGAGACCGCCCGACAGGGCGGCGCCGAAGGGCTGCATGCCAGCTGCCTGGCTGCGTGTGGATTACTCGTAAGGGGTTCATATTGAGGGAATCGTATTCGGCAGGAGAAACGCGACACCGTTGAATAATAACGTTGAGCCACTGGCTTGCCAGCGCATTCATGCGTCAGGCAGAGTCATCCATGACCCGCCGTTCGCCGGCATGGGTCTCACCCAGGCACTCGTTCGGCAACGGCGCTCCCCCAGCCGCTTCCCGGATCTCGGGCGAGCACGTCGATCCGTTGGGATGTCCTTGTCGCAATGTGCGACTTGATCTACTCCAAATTCGAAATCCTTCCCTGACTACGACGTGAAGCGTCGGAAAACGACCTTTAGGTCGGCCCGGAGCATAAGCGACGGGTGAGGCGAAGCGCCGACTAACGCGGACATCTGTCCGCGTCGAACGCCGGAGACTCCGTCGATGGCGGCCCGAAGGGCGAGGCCGGAGGCCGAGTAATAACACAGGCCCGTCTCCGACGGGCCCTCTGGGTGCGCCAGCACCGAGAGCTCTTCGTCTGGCCGGGCTGACCAACCAAATCACATGTTGATCGTCGCTACGGCGCCTCCAGGTGATAACTCTCAACTCTTCCCACTTTACGAATCGCCGACTGAACCTCTTTGCGCGCAATAATCGACCGCCAGCGCGGGTGGTGCCGATGGCTGGCACTCATTGAAGTGCTGGTAGGCAGACTTCTTGAGCTCGCGATTGTCACCATCGGTTTTGCAATCATCATACGACAGACAATCCCGCCCTCCTCGCATCCATAAGGCTCCAAGGCAATCGGGTGCAGTTAACAGCATTGTGCAAAATCGCGCCCACCGACCGGTCGCATGCGCTTTGACATGGGCAGGTATCTTGGTGGATTTCACTTCCGCGACGGCCCCTGATCGGATCGCGCTACGGACTAACCGCCGCATTCGTCTGAAGCTTCCCATGCGCGTAATCCGGATCATTCGCATCCAGACACAGGAATGTTAGGTTACTTTGTCGCGGACTAAAGCCGAACACACCCGCCTCCGAGTTGTGCTGTGTGACCAGGTGCTTCCCCAGCTTGTCGCAGTAGTCACTGGCGCTCTGAAGAGCCTTTTGGTTTGTATTGGCCTGAGTGGCAAAACCGACTCCGGTCATCGACAGCTGATACGTATCCTTGCCAACGGGCACGACGTTTGAGCGCACCGTCACGCAACCGGCTACGAATACGAGGACCACGGCTGGCAGAAGACGCAGTTGGCGACCGGACATACACCGCTCCCTCAATGACTTGCCTCCGATACTGCCCCAATCGCATATTGGGGGATTGCCGCAGGTCCGCAATCTGCGACCGGCCTGTGACGAGCGTCGCGGATGGAATGAATCAAAGCTCGCCTCGTCTCGGCCGTTGCAGCCTCAGAGCCAGCTAACAGCAGCAATAGCGTTATTTGAAAAACCTGTTCCGGATCAACGGCCCAAGCCATAGACGAAACTTAGGTTCGAGAATCGCGTTTGACATTGCGCAAGAAGCTGCAGAAACGCTGCGACGTCGTCGCGGGATAATTGCGACTGCGCATGGCATAAAGATGCTCTTGGCGAATGCTCACTCTGAGCACGGAGCTATCATGTTTTCCTTGACGTATGTGAGTTCGGCACTCATGCCGTTTTCCGCTCGACAATTGCGCTCACTTCTCGAAAAGTGCGTCAGCAATAATCGGCCGCGCGACATCACTGGCATGCTTCTCTACAAAGATGGCAATTTCATGCAGGTTTTGGAAGGTGAAGAGAGGGTTGTCCGCGCCGTGCATAACGTTATTGCCGCAGACCCCCAACATCGAGGGGTCACTACACTGCTGCAAGGCTTGACGCCCGGGCGTCAGTTCCCCAATTGGTCGATGGGCTTTAAAGACCTGGGCGCTGACTTGGACAATCCCGAAGGCTACAGCGAATTCATGAACATCCCGCTTAACGCCTCGCAATTCAAGACCGAGCCTACGAAAGCCCAAGCGCTGCTGCTCACATTTAAACAGAACCCTTAAGGTGTCGCATGGTATCCGCCGACAACTGGGAAGCTACACGCATACGGAGCAAACGCGCATCATCGGCATTTCGGCACACTGCATAGCCGCCGACCACACTGCGAGCACCGCAACCGTTTCACCACATCAGCCAGCAGTGCTTCCCACCCCGCCAGAGCCGCGAGCGTCTGCGGCGCAGTACGCGTGTGGCCACAATTACAACTGAGCGTCAGCACATACTGACCGAAGTGATCAGAAAGCTTCACGACGGTGAGCGGCGGACGCGGCGGCAACATCCCGCGATTGTCGCGAGCGAAGATTCAAGCGTCCATCCAGCTCTCGAGGAGCACCACTACTGTATGAGTTGCCGTGCGGTAGTATCCGGCTAGGGAGACCGGCTGTGAGGATGACGCGCCCTTGAGTGGCTCCGAGCATTTCCCGCTTGACTACTGCACATCGCGGAGGTGATCGGCACACGTCGTAGCGCATTCATTTGGCGGACTCGTGGCCGTGGCTGACCAGATCCTGGGTAGACGCAAACCAGCAAGCCTGGTCCTCGTCGAAGCGAATCCCCTCGACATACTACGTGCCGGAGGCGACCAGGCGCATTACGACATGTTCGGGGCCATGACCAAAGTCTACTTCGCGGAATTCGAAGCCGGCAGGCCAGACGCGGCGCGCCACGTCATCGACTTCTACGCGGGGCCCGGCACGTTTGATGCGCTTCCCCAGAAAGTTCGCGATTTCGTCGTCGCGACGACCGCGAGCAACATTCTAGACTGGGCTGCCGCCACGGCATTTCGTCCCGCGCTTGCCGACTACAACGCCATTGCTATACCCACACTCGTGGTCCGTGGTGGAGACGGGCATCCGGCCATGCTTCGAATCGCGGAACTGCTCGCCGCACGCATTCCTCGCGCGACGTTGACGACCATTGAAGGGGGCCGCCACTTCCTGCCAGCGACTCATGCGGCCGCTCTCGCGCACCTCATCGCAGCCCACGTCGCCAGCGTCAGCGGAACTCCTGTCCAGCAAGGATCAAATGCTTGAGCGAAATGCCCATTGCAACCCTCTGCGTCTTAAGTCTTCTCATTGTCGGGCGCAGCAAGACGACTTCAGGCCCGAATCCTAGTCGGGTGACGCCCGCTGACGAAAAAGATGTGAATCTCTACATCTGGCCGGGCCTCGCCAGGCCGGGCCGTTCGGCCGCATCGGAACAGTCGCCTCGAATCCACTGAGCGACCGAGGACGAATGGCTAGATAGACACGTAGTTGACAGCGCACAGGTGCGGTGCGGTAAATGGTGCTCTGGCCGGTTACTTTCTTGGCGGTGCGAATATGGAATCCTGGACTTCTGGACTGGCGCAACACGGCTACGTGATTCTGTTTGCTGTGGTCTTTCTGGAAGCAGTCGGCATTCCTCTTCCAGCGGCACTAGCGCTCCTGATCGCGGGCGCCGCCGCAGCGCACGGCTCACTGCAGGTTCCTTATGCCGCAGGCGGGGCTGTCGTCGCGATGCTGGTTGGCGACAGTTTGATGTTCCTACTGGGGCGCGCAACGGGGTGGTGGCTCCTCGGAGTGCTCTGCCGCGTTTCGCTGAATCCTGAAGCATGCGTCCTGCGTTCCGCGGATTCCTTCTACCGACGCGGCCGTAAACTGCTGGTCGTGGCGAAGTTCATTCCCGGCGTCAATACCATGGCGCCGCCGCTCGCAGGAAGCATGCAAATGCGCTTCCTGCCGTTCTTGCGATTGGATCTGGCCGGTGCCGCACTCTACGTTGGGTGCTATTTTGGGATCGGGTATCTCTTCAGCGGCGCCTTACAAGCGATCACCCAAGGGTATCGAGCATTCGGCAGCGTACTAAGTAGTATCGTGATCGCGCTGGTGGCGGTATATGTCGCTGTCCAAGTTTGGTTGTGGCTCAAAGAACGCGCGCAGCCACCGGTTTCTTTTGCAATCCCGCTTGAGGCATCTGACGGTTCACTAGCGGGCGCCCAAATATACGACGTTCGCAGTCACGGGTATTTTGAAGTAAATGCTGTGCGCATCAAGGGATCCAAGCGACTGGATCCGCACGCGCTCCATCAGACCAATGCGGATTTCGAAAACAAGGTATATCTCTATTGCACGTGCGTTCGTGAAGCGACCAGCAGTCGGGTGGCACGGGAGCTTGAGATTACACTTCGAGGCAAAGGCGTGCGCATCGCAGTTATTAAAGGTGGCCTACGCGCGTGGAAAAAGGCCGGGCTGCCGATAGAGGTCGTACCGCGCGATGATATGGCTGCGCTTCCCGTTTTCGATTAGACGAGCGACTTTGCTCCATATGCAAGCCCTGTGTGCTTCTTCGCGTCTTCTGAGCATCGATCAGGCGAGGTAATCACGCACAGTTATGGACCGGGGCGTGCAATCCGGGAGCACGACGCCTGCGTCGCCCGTTGTGGATAGGACGGACTCCCTAGTCATACGACGGAGCGTGGAAAATAGGACCTTTTCCTCGCAGCCGCCAAGGATGGCTTCACGGCGGCCCGAACGATCACTGCCTGGCCACCTACTCTGGCAAATTCATCTTCTCCAAGAACGCCTTGTAGCGCCGGTCGTCGTGCAGACTGTCGAACTCCGACGCGTACATGACACGGTTTTGGAGCGGCCCCTATTTGAACCGGACACAGTCGCATTAAATAGGAGCTAGGCGTACGCCTAGTCTTACGACTATGTCTAACAGTGTTGATCGAGTTGAAGTGTTTGCCGGGATCCAGCGGCGGCGCCGATATACCGCAGAGCAAAAGATGTCTGTGGTGCAGGAAGCAATGGCCCCTGGGATGACGATTTCCTATGTGGCCCGCCGTCATGGTATAGCCCCCAGTCTGATCTTCGGTTGGAGGCGGCGCATGAGCGAAGGCGGCAAAGAGGCGATCAAGGCGGATGATGAAGTGGTGGCCAAAGCGGAGATCCTGGCCCTGCAGAAGCAGGTCCGAGAGCTGCAGCGGATCTTAGGCAAGAAGACGGTCGAGAACGAGATCCTGCGGGAAGCCGTCAAAGTAGCGCACGAAAAAAAATGGATACCGCGCTTGCCGTCGTTGCCGGACGAGGATACGCCGTGAAGCGGGTTGCTGAAGTGCTGGGCGTGTCGCGATCTCAGCTGACGGAACGACTGAAGGGAGCGGCCAAGCCGCGCTCGGCTTACTTTAAAAGCGAGGATGCCGAACTGCTGAAGGCTCTGCGCTCGTTGGTCGATGAGCGACCGACTTACGGCTACCGGCGGATCGCGGCGCTGCTGAACCGAGAAAGGCTTAAAAACAGCCTTCCGCGTGTCAACCACAAGCGCGTTTACCGCCTGATGTCGCAGAACCGGATGCTCTTGCAGCGATACACCGGCAAGCCCTCGGGCCGCGTTCACGACGGCAAGATCATCACGATCCGGCCAAACCTGCGCTGGACGTCCGATGGCTTCGAGATCGCATGCTGGAACAGCCAGGTGGTGCGTGTGGCCTTCGCGCTCGATACCTGCGATCGAGAGGTGATGGCCTGGCGTGCCAGCACAGGCGGAGTCACCGGTGAGATGATCCGCGATCTGATGCTCGAGAGCGTCGAACAGCGCTTTGGGTCCACCGCCGTGCCGCATCCGGTTCAGTGGCTCTCGGACAACGGCAGCTGCTATCGGGCGCATGAGACGATCGACTTTGCGACCCGCGAAATCGCCCCGTGAATTTATGCGCAGTTACCAGCCCGCCTGTCCGGTCTGATGGGGCAACTCCACTTCCCGTGTTGCGTGCACTTTCCTGGTGTACATGCCGTCGCCACTACCCCGGCGCAGCGACTGAGTGCATCGTCTGCTCGCTTCCCCAGTCGTATCAGCCTTCCCGATAAGGGTGATTCGGTCGGCCCGCGCATTGGCATTTTCGAGGATTGCTCAGCGTTCATTCACATTACAGCCTGCACACTCGTTGGATCACCCAAGGTGATCCGTTGCATCGAAGGCTTCAGCCACTTCGTTACCTCCATGACTGCTCCGACTACTTCCGGCTGGAGCATTTTTCGCCGGGTGGGATTTACACCCACTGGAAAGCGCCGCCTTTTCACGGCGCACACCCATTTCTGCCGGTGAGGAACGTCTGCTTTCCAATCGTGAATCACGCAGACACCTTGGCTATTTGCCGCCTGCTTGTGGTTCCTTTGACTGTTGCCTAGCGCGAGTGCAAAGTGCACCGGTTTAGACTATGGATTGAACAAAAAACCATCACGCACAATGAGAGAAGGAATTCCAACATGAAGACACTCATAAAGGCGCTAGCAATTAGCGCCACAGCGACTCTCGTTATCCTTTCCGCTCGTGCTGCTAGCCCGAATCCATTTATCGGTACGTGGTCACTCGACCTCAAAAAATCGACATTCCAGCCCACGCCGTGGCCCATCAAAAGCCAGACTCTAGCAATTACCGCCGCTTCCGCAGGCAAAACTAGCATCGTCCTTGATACTGCGGGAAACGACGGATCGACTTTCCACGTGCAGTACACCACTTCGAATGACGGCAAGCCTGTGCCAGTAACCGGCGATCCTGACGATGATTCGGTTAAGGTAACGTCGATCAATGGAACTACGTCTAGGACAGTTTGGATGAAGGATGGGAAGGTTACAGGCGACGGAACGCTCACCGTGTCCGCGGACGGCAAGACCCTTACCGGCCCATTCTCGGGAACGAATCCCGACGGCACTACATCGAAGGCTCGCCTGGTGTACGTCAAGCAATAGGGGCAAGTAGTTCGCGTCCTGTAGCGATCCAGAAGGGTCGCGTCATAAGCTTTCCTGTTGGGGGGGCGGTCGCTACAGGACCGGTCAATCACCTAGTCCAAAACCAGGTGGTCGGGACTTTTGGCGGCTTACGCGGGGTATCAACCACAACAGGTTTGCAATACGCTTGTAGTCAGGATTACTGTCGTTGGACAGGTGCAGGACGTCGCTCGCGATATGGCTGACGAGGGAGCTTCGCGGCGTGGAGCTCGGATTGACCATGGACACGAATGTACCAAAACCGTGGTCAGACCAAGGTTTTGCAAATTTGTCATAATATGTATTATGCGAAGGCATGGCAGGTTTGAATCTGTTGCGTTTCTAGGCGCTTCCACCAGTTATTCACCACAACAGCCTAGGGCCTGAATGGTAGGTTTAGCCGTTGCATCAATCCAAGGATGCTGGCTTGTTCCAACAGATCTACAACCCGTTGGTTCCCGTTGCTCTTCATGGTCCGTTACTCACGGATCAATCGGGACTGCCGAGATATTGGTCAACAATCTGGTCAGTAGTTTCGTCCGGCCAGCTTGCGGCGTCGACGCACACAAAGAAACTGCGCTACATAGATGATCTTTACTCGCATGCCGATCGCCTGCGCGGTAAGCACGCTCTGGATGACGCCTTAGGGAGCCTGAACGAAACGGCTTTAGCCGAGATTCTCGAATCCTGGTTTGTGTCGATTCGAAACCGGCCGACCATAACCCGGTCTGATGAGAAGCGCTGGCAGACGGGTCTCGCATTTGTTACCTCTACGGTCACCTGGCTTTCCACGAGCGGCACATCGAACGATCGGCTCCAGAGAATCGAACAGCGAATTCATCGGCTCTCAACGCTTTACAGTCAGTTACACGTCCATAAAAATACCCAGGCAGAAATCATTCGTTCGCTGCCGGCGAGTACCGTCGAATGGCTCTATCAAACTCTCGATCCAGCGTCGGCCGATAATCCATTTAAACGCACCAGAAAACGCTGGTGCGTGTTCGTCGCCTTCGTCCTGATGCTGCATCAAGGCCTCCGCCGCGGCGAGATGCTGCTTCTGCCGGCGGACGTGATTAAAAGCGACTACGACCACAAACAACAAAGAACGCGGCATTGGCTATCTGTACGCGAAAGCAAGTATGCGGAATCTGATCCAGATCCTCGATATTCGAGGCCCCAGATCAAGACCGTCCATTCACGCCGTCAGGTTCCGGTGAGCGAGTTAACAGCGACGTTGGTACAGTCTTATGCCGAGAATTATCGGGGTCGACCGAACCATTCGTTCCTTTTAAATGCCCAGTCGAATAGGCCGCTTTCCACTGAATCATTGACGAGCGCGTTCAAGCAAATCTCAGATTCTGCAGGATTTCCCGTTTGGGGACCGGCCGATTTCCTAAGTTCGGGACCACCTTGAAGGGGTCACCGGCGGAGCCGTAGGCGACGATTCTTAGCTATCCTTCCTCTTGCTGGCAAGTTTTCGAGCTTTGACGCCGCGATAGCTCTCCCCGGTGATGTGGATGGCCAGAGCCGAGTGCTCGAGGCGGTCGCGGATAGCATCGGCGATGACCGGATCGCCGATTACCTCGCTCCAGTGATCGAGCGGCAACTGAGTGGTGAAGAGTGTGGATTTGTTGATCGAGCGTTCTTCGAGCAGCTCACATAGATCCTGCGCCTCGGTGGCGGAGAGTTTGCGCATGCCCATGTCGTCCAGGATGACTAAATCCGGTTTGGCGAGCTTGTCGCGGTAGCGCAGATACGTCCCGCTGCTGCGGGCGAGCGCCAGATTCTCGAGCCAGGTGGTGAGCGTCATGTACAGCACCGATTTGCCGCACGCACAGGCGTGAAGGCCGGCGGCCTGCGCGATGAAGGTCTTGCCGACACCGGTCTGGCCGATCAGAAGCACCGGACGCGCATCGTGCAACCACTGCAGGCCGTAGAGTTCTTTGATCTGAGTTTTGCTGATCGAGCGACTGGCGGTGAAGTCGATGTCCTCGAACGCCGGACGCAGGGTGAACTTAGCGGCTTTAATGCGATAGCCGGTCTTTCTTTCCTGCCGATAATCAGCCTCCGCCTGCAGCAGCGTATCGAGCAACTCGCTGTAGCTGGACTTATCGCGGGTGGCCTCGTTGAGGGCTTTGTCGACGCTTGCGAGCATGCCGAGAAGTTTCATCTCGGCCATCAGATTTTTGGCAATGGCGGTACTCATAGGTCTAAGGTCTCCTGGGTTGAAGTGGACGGGACAGAACCGATCTCGCCAGCGGTGCTGGCGTAACGGAGCATGGGATTGCCGGGCCGGCGTACAATGTCGCGCTCGGTCTGGGGCTTTATAGCTTGCTTGCGGGATTGATCGAGCAGCGCCTTGAAGTACGGAACGCGGAACTTGTTATAGCGGCGCATGCTCGTGATCGCCGCGGCAATACGCTCGCTCGCGAGCTCGTGGCCGCTAAGGTTGATCTCTTTGGTGCAGCGGCTCACGAAGCCCTGGCAACGGCGGATGTGGCCGAAGATATCGGCGTTGAACAGATCCACGAACAAGCGATTAAGCTCGGGGTGGATAAACCGCGATTGCGACAGCAGTTTTTGCGGCGTCACCTCGTAGTAGGCTTGGCTTGCGGGCGGGAAGTGCGCATCGATCTTGACGCGCTTGCCGTTGCGATGACGGCTGCGCGGATGGATCGCCAGTCGCTCGAGCCTGAGGAAGATCTCGACCTGGTTCTCGGTGATTTTAATCCGCAGTTTCTTGTGCCGGTGGATATGCGGGGCGCTGTAGTAGTCGCCCTCGACGTAGACGTAGCAGTCGGCATGCAGTTTTGCGTCTTTCCACTCCCCGCAGTCCACATCTGCGATGGGCAACGGCTTGAGCGCGGCCTTCTCAACCGTCTCGAAGCGCTCGCGGCGCGAGACGCCGAAGCGCGAGTGACGCCGGTCATTGATGCGCTCAACGCACTCGGCCAGCGCCTGGTTTATCTCAGGGATCGAGGTGAAGCGCCGGCGTCGATACCGGAAGCGCACATAGCGCATGAGGATTTTAACCAGTCCCTCGGCTATAGCCTTATCCTTGGCATGGCCGGGACGCGCCGCGACCACCGCGGTGGAGTAATCGGTGGCGAGCTGCGCGTAGCCTGGGTTCAGATCCGGATCGTACCAATGGCACTTCAATACGCCCTGTTTGAGGCAGTCCGGCACGGTCACGTGTGGCACGCCGCCGTAGTAGGCGAACATGCGCCGGTGACTGGCCAGCCAGTTGCGACTCTTCATGTCCTCGGCCGCCCAGGCAAAGAGCAGCTGGCTGAAGCCTAAGCCTGCGACAAACACCCAGGCTTTACGCACTTCGCCCGTCTTGATGTCGATCCACTCGATCGGATCACCGGCGTAATCCACCTCGACGCGCTCGCCCGGTTCGAACTCGCGCGCCGTCACGGACGCTTCTCGGTACTGTGGGAACTTGCGGTAGAACTGTTTCCAGAAGTTGCTGTAGGTGGTGAGGTGCTGGGCGCGCTCCTCCCATAAGAACTTCAACGGATGACCCAGGCCCAGATCGTGAATGATCGCTGGCCAATCGAGCTCACGCATCCACAGCGGATCGGCGATCGCCTTGGGTGCATCCGGTGAGACACGCTCCCCGTCACGCACTTCGCGCACCGTGCGCCGTGAACACCCCAGAGCCCGTGCGATCTCGCGCAGCCCGCGGCCCTCCGCGAGTCGCCGCCGGATCTCCTCATACCGATGCACCGTCATGCTCCGAAGCGCCATGCTGCCGTCTCCTTCGTGGTTACCCACGAAGGTTGCGGCGCCGACGGCTCGGACGCTCGACAATACGGCTTTGACAGCGCTGGCCGTAAAATCGACCGCATAAGAGGCCCGCAGAGCGGTGATCGCTCCTCACCCACGGCCTCTGATACCCCTAAAAACCCGGCAAACGTGGTAAATCTCGACATCGGCGGACGACTCCTTCAGCGCCAAACAAGGCACCGCAGGTGGTCCCCAACTGAGGAAATCGGGTGGTCCCGAACTCAGGAAATCAGGTGGTACCCAACCGAGGAAATTGGGTGGGTCCAATCAGAGGAAATTCTGCAATTCGATGCCACCGAGCGTATTGAACGATTTGAGGCATCGTACAGGCAAGGAATCTATCTCACCACAGGATCTCCGGCACACCTCCGCCGTCGTCCGGCTTCACCAATTGCTCGAGCAGGGCGATTCGATGGACGAGGCCCTTCAAAAGCTCCGAACCTTTTTCGGCTGGTCAAAGAACTCACAAATGCCGCTGCGGTATGCCCGCGCGGTTTTCGAGGATCGACTGGCTGGTGTCTGGAACAATGCGTTCGACGACCGCGTCACCCTGCTTCGCGCCCTTTCGAGAGAACATTAGGATGAACCGGTCTGCCACATCCTTTGGGCCGATCATGCAGTCCGCCGGCGCCGATGATCCCGTCCACCAAGTGATTGCGCGTTTACCTCCGCTTCCCTCCGTAATTCGTTACTACGATGAATTCGACGACACTTCCCGCTCGATTCGCGACCCGGCCTACACCGAGAAGTTTGAGGTATGGATAAATGGAACTCGGACGCCCATCGATTTTGGGCGCCTTGAAAAACACGACGGTAGCCTACTGAAGCACCTGTTCACCTTCTTGCTTGGTCAAGATCTAAGTATCCAAGGCATCTACAACTACTGTACGGCTCTCTTAGCTCTCACCCACGAGGATTTCGCCGAGATCGCTGCAGCCGGTCCAACTTCGATCGGCTCAGTGTGGGCTCGGTTGCGTGCCAGAAATCTACAGCACTTGGCCTACTCCGGAGTCAA
>Ga0302324_100015831_pt1 | contig 15092 bp, 18 predicted proteins | sample Palsa_T0_1_FD_201949 | JGI IMG/M metagenome (GOLD analysis project Ga0302324, IMG submission 201949) | Peat permafrost microbial communities from Stordalen Mire near Abisko, Sweden - Palsa_T0_1 | ecosystem: Environmental > Terrestrial > Soil > Palsa > Peat permafrost | place: Sweden: Abisko...
TATATTCAACCTTATGGTTGAGCTTGAGCCACCGCAGCTGGATGCCGTCTTTCACGCGCTTGGCGACCCGACGCGGCGGCGGATGCTGCGCGCGCTCGCCGACGCCGGGGTGCGGACGGTCGGGCAGCTCGCCGAGCCGTTCGCGATCTCGTTGGCGGCGGCATCGAAGCACATCAAGGCGCTCGAGAGCGCCGGGCTGATCCGGCGCGAGGTGCGGGGGCGCACGCATCTGTGCCGGCTCGAGCCGGGGCCGCTCGCCACCGCCAACGAATGGCTGCGCCTCTACGAACGCTTCTGGACCGATCGGCTGGATGTCCTCGACCGGCTGTTGCGCGAGGACGACGCCCGCCAGGCCACGATCGCGCCCCCGACGCCGCCGCTCCCGACACCTGCGACCCCCAAGCCCCCGAAGACCCGCAAAGGAGACAAGCCATGAACGACGTTGCGAGCCCCGACGCCTATGGTGCGCTGACCGAGCCGACGACCTTGACGATCCAGCGCCTGCTGCCCGGCCCGATCGAGCGCGTCTGGGCGTATCTCACCGAGAGCGATCTGCGCCGCCAGTGGCTGGCTTCCGGCACGATGGAGATGACGGTCGGCGCGTCGTTCGAGCTGGTCTGGCGCAACGACGAGCTGACCGACCCGCCGGGCCAGCGGCCGCCCGGCTTCGGCGCCGAGCACCGCATGACCAGCCAGATCATCGAGCTCGACCCGCCGCGCAAGCTCGCCTTCACCTTCGGCACCAACGGCGACGTCACCTTCACGCTCGAGCCGACGGGTGATCCGACTGGCAAGCGGGTGCTGTTGACCGTGGTCCACCGCCGGCTGACCGATCGTGCGATGCTCTCGAAGGTCTCGGCCGGCTGGCACATGCACCTCGACATGCTGGTCGCCCGCGCGACCGGCGCGACCGCGGCGCCGTTCTGGGACGGCTGGAGCCGCCTGCATAAAGAGTATGAGGGACGGTTGTCGAATTGACGCGCGCTCGATCGTCGTAACGGAATGGGGCAGGGTGGCGGCGCATCCGGCGCCGTCACCCGGCTCCGCACGCGGCGGCGCCTGGCGTGATGTCGAGAGAAGAGGACGAGGCATGACCAACTCGCGCTATCGGTGGGTGATCGTCGCGGCCGGCGGCGTGCTGAGCTGCGTCGCGATCGGCGCCATGTTCTCGCTGCCCGTGTTCCTGCTGCCGATCGCGCGCGACACCGGCTGGTCGGTGACCGGGGTGTCGAGCGCGTTGACGATCGCGTTTCTCGCGATGGCCAGCGCCAGCATGGCGTGGGGCACCCTGTCGGACCGCTTCGGTCCGCGCATCGTCGTGCTGAGCGGTGCCGTCCTGCTGGCGGCGAGCCTGGCGCTGGCCAGCCGGATGACCTCGCTGCTCGCCTTCCAGCTGATCTTCGGCTTGTTCGTCGGCGGCGGCATCGCGGCGATCTTCGCGCCCATGATGGCCTGCGTGACCGGCTGGTTCGACACAAACCGCAGCCTGGCCGTGTCGCTGGTCTCCGCCGGCATGGGCATGGCGCCGATGACGATGTCGCCCCTGGCGGCGTGGCTGGTCTCGGGCTGGGGCTGGCGCAGCTCGATGCTGATCATCGCCGCGATCGCCGCCGCCGTGATGATCCCGGTCGCGCTGCTGGTGCGCCGCCCGCCGGCCCTCGCGGGCGGGAGCGTGCAATCTACTGCGAGCGAGGCAGCCTCTGGCATGACGGTCGGGCAGGCGCTGCGCTCGCCGCAGTTCATCATCCTGCTGCTGACCAACTTCTTCTGCTGCGCGACCCATGCCGGTCCGATCATCCACACGGTGAGCTACGCCGTGAGCTGCGGCATCCCGATGATCGCCGCGGTCTCGATCTACAGCGTCGAAGGGCTGGCCGGGCTGGGCGGACGCATCGGCTTCGGGCTGCTGGGCGATCGTTTCGGCGCGCGCCGCGTGCTGGTCGTCGGGCTGCTGGCCCAGGCGTTCGGCGCGCTCGGCTATTTCTTCGTGCGCGAGCTCGCGGCGTTCTATGCCGCGGCGGTGCTGTTCGGCTTCATCTACGCCGGCATCATGCCGCTCTACGCCGCGATCGCGCGCGAGAACTTTCCGCTGCGCATGATGGGCACCGTGATCGGCGGCATCGCGATGGCGGGCAGTCTCGGCATGTCGACCGGCCCGCTGGCCGGCGGGCTGGTGTACGACAATTTCGGCAGCTACGGTTGGCTCTATGTCGGCGCCTGGGGCATCGGCATCGGGGCGTTCCTGATCGCCATGACGTTCCGGCCGTTCCCGAGGCCGCCGGTGCCCGCAAGAGTAGATTTTTCCCCGGGAAGTGGGATTTCCTCGCGGGCTTGAAGGCGCGTGGCCCGGCATCTATTCTTACGGGGGTTGGTAAGAAAGGGACGCCATGCGGATCACGGCAAAGGGACAGGTGACGATCCCGCAGGAGCTCCGCGAGCGGGCCGGCCTGATGCCTGGCACGGACGTCGAGTTCAAGCTGGATGCGGGCGGCGTGCGGCTGGTCAAGGCCAAGCCCGGCGCGCGGCGCAAGACGCGCGGCCAGAAACTCGTCGGGCGGCTGCGCGGCAAGGGCGCGTTCACGATGACGACCGACGAGATCCTCGCGCTGATGCGCGGGCCACCGGCGGACGCCGACGTCAAGCGGCGCAAATGATCCTGGTCGACTCCAATGTGATCATCGACGTGCTCTCGCGGGACGCCGCGTGGCGCGCCTGGTCCGAGGCGGCCCTGGAGGACGCGGCGGATCACGACGAGGTCGCCATCAACCCGATCATCTATGCGGAGATTTCGTCCGGCTTCGCCACGATGGAGGCCTTGGACGCCGCGCTCGGGGCGGGGGAGTTCCGCCGGCTGCCGCTGCCCTACGAAGCCGGGTTCATCGCCGGCCGGGCGTTTGCGGAATATCGCCGCCGTGGCGGCGCCAGACTGTCGCCGCTGCCAGACTTCTACATCGGCGCCCACGCCGCGGTCGCCGGCCTTCGACTGCTGACGCGGGACGCCAGACGCTATGTCGGCTATTTTCCTGGGGTCGCGCTGATCGCGCCGGAGAGATAGCCAAGTCGGGCAGAGTGGGGCTTGCCCGGGCATCCCGGAGGCGCGCCGTGAAATATTGGATCGACACGGAATTCATCGAGCGACCTTATACGATCGAGCTGATCAGCATCGGCTTGGTGGCCGAGGACCGCCGGGAATTCTACGCCGAGAGCAGCGAAGTCGATTGGTCGAAGGCGAGCCACTGGACGCTTGAGACCGTGCGGCCCCAACTCGACGGCACGGGCATGACGCGCGAGGACATCGGCTATGCGGTCCGCCGCTTCACGGACGGCGATCACGACCCGGTGTTCTGGGGATATTTCCCGGCATACGACTGGGTCGGGTTCTGCTGGTTGTTCGGCGGCATGAAGGATCTGCCGTTCCACTTTCCGCAGCTCTGTCTGGACATCAAGCAGTGGGCGATCGAGCTGGGCGATCCCGAATTGCCCCACCAGGTCGGCGCGCGCCACCACGCTTTGGCCGATGCGCGCTGGACCCGCGATGCCTGGACATTTCTCGCCGGGCTCGATCAAGCTGCCGGCGAGCGCCGCGCCAAGGGCGCGAAGAATCAAGCTCCGACCTGAGGCGAAATGGGGGGGCCGTTACGATTGCCGAGGATGATGGAGCGAGCTACGCGATGACCGACATCGTCAATCTGCGCCAGGCGCGCAAACGCAAGCTGCGCGCCGACAAGGACCAGCAGGCGGCCGAGAACCGCGCGAAATTCGGCCGTACCAAAGGCGAGAAGCAACGCGCGGCGGCAGAGGCCGACCGTGACAGCCGTCATCTGGATCAGGCGAGATTGACGCGAGACGAGTAATTGCACCGCGGGCAAACAGCCGACCGAACGCCGGCCTCGAATTCGGCTCGGTCGCGTCCGCGGTTTTCGACTGATCCGACGGCTCACGAGGCGTGATCGTCGGTGCTATCGCATCGCACGGCGGAGGGCACGATGAGGGGGCTAACGATTGTCGGAGCGGTCTTGATCGTTCTCGGCCTGCTCGGGTTTGCGATCCCGGTATTTACGACGGACCAGACCAAGGACGTGGTCAAGCTCGGGGATCTGAAACTTCAGACCACGGAAAGCACGTCGCACATCGTCCCGCCGTTCCTGAGCGGAGGCGCTCTGGTGCTTGGCGTCGTATTGGTCGGAGCGGGCTTCTATCGGAAACGCTGAGAAGCGGCAACTCCGGGTCAGGCAAATCGGCGCGAGAGTGAGATCGCACGCCGACCCCGAATTCCCACACCGGTCGCGTCGGCGTCACTCCGCCTTGATCCCCGCCGCCCGCACCACCTTGCTCCACTTCGCCGTCTCGTCGGCGATGAACTGGCCGAATGCGGTGGGCGTCGCGGCGAACGGCTCGGCGCCGAGCTCGACGAGCCGCGCCGTGAAGGCCGGATCGGCCAGCGCTTCGTTCACCGCCTGGTTCAAGCGCGCGATGATGTCCGGCGGCGTGCCGCGCGGCGCGCCCAGGCCCTGCCAGCCGGTCGCCTCGTAGCCGGGCACGAACTCGCCGACGGTCGGGACGTCCGGCAGCGCCGGCGAGCGGATCGCCGAGGTCATCGCGAGCGGGCGCAGCTTGCCGGCGCGGATATAGCCGATCGACTCGGGCAGGGGGTCGAACATCACGTCGATCTGGCCGCCCAGCATGTCGATCAGCGCGGGGCCGCCGCCGCGATAGGCGATCGTCACGAGCTTCACGCCGGCCATCATCTGGAACAGCTCGGCGAATATGTGCGGCGTGCTGCCGTTGCCGCCGGTCGCGACGCTCAAGGTGCCGGGCTGCGCCTTGGCCTGCGCGATGAAGTCGGCGACCGTGCGGGCCGGCGCCGACGGGTGGACGATCATGACGTTGGCGACGCGGTCGATCGGCGCGACCGGCACGATGTCGCGCAGATAGTCGAAGTTGAGGTTGCCGTACAAGGTCGGGTTGACGGCGACCGGCACGCCGACCTGGAGCAGGGTGTAGCCGTCGGGCGGCGATTTCACGACGGTTTCCGCGGCGAGGTTGCCGCCCGCGCCGGTGCGATTCTCGACGGTGAACGAGCTGCCCAGCCGCACGCTCAGCCATTGCGCAATCAGGCGCGCGGTGATGTCGGCGACGCCGGCCGGCGCAAAGCCGACGACGATGCGCACCGGGCGCGCCGGCCAGGTCTCGGCGCGCGCTGCGCCTGTCCACGCCGGCAGCGCGGCTGCCGCGGCGAGCTGGAGGAAGCGCCGGCGGCAGAGTCTCATCGGCGCCTCCCGGCGGCTTGCAACATCGGGGTCGGATGGCGAATGATGCGCACGCGCACCCCTCAGGCCTTGGTGAGGTAGCGGAAGTCGGGTTCGCGGCAGGGCCAGTATTGGTAGCCGCCGATCGTCTTCTGCATGGCGACGTCGTGCAGCGGCTGGCAAATCGGCACCATCGGCACGTCCGTCATGCCGGTCTGGAGGAACCCGCGCACATCGGCCTCATAGGTCGCCTGGTCCGCCGCGAAGCGCGCGCCGTCGATCAATTTGTCCATCGTCGGGTTCTGGTACGCGGCGATGTTGAAGATCGAATTGTTGCCGTGATAGTTCCAGAAGAAGAAATAGTCCGGATAGTCGAGCCAGCCGCCGAAGCGGTTGATCACCATCGGCGCGGTCTTCTTGTTGAGCTCGCCGCGGAAGTTCGCCCCCGGGATCTTGCTCAGCTCGACCTGGATGCCGATCTGCGCGAGACTCTCCTTGATCAGAACCGCCATCGGCTCGGCGATCGTGGCCGCGCCGGTATCGAACAGCAAGGTCGTCGACAGGCCGGCGGCGCCGGCCTCGGCGACCAGGGCGCGGGCGCGCTCCGGGGAGGTCGAGTATGGCGACGGCTGGGGCCAGGCGGTGCTGGTCACCGTCGCCGGGCCGCCCCACATCGGCACGCCGCGCCCGAACAGCGCCGCCTGCATGATCTTGTCGTAGGGGATCGCCCAGGCGACCGCCTGGCGCAGCCGGACGTCGTCGAACGGAGGCAGCGCGCTGTTGAGCGCGACGTACCAGATCGCATTCGGCACCGGCACGCCGACCACCCGGATCTTGCCGCCTTCCGCCAAATCCTTGAAGTCCTTGGGCGGCAGCCCGTAGGAGATGTCGGCGTCGCCGCGCTCGAGCAGCGCGCGCCGCGTGCTCGGCGACGGTATGTCGCGCGCGATGATCCGGCGCAAGGCGGGCAGGGCGCCGTTCTTCCAGTCGTCATTGCGCGCATAGACCGTCTCGGTGCCGGGCTTCCAGGACTCGAGCTTGAAGGCGCCGCCACCGGCGATGTTGCTCTTGAGATACTCCTTGGCCCACGGATCGCCGCCGGCGTTCGCCAGTGCCAGCTCGCTGTCGAACACGAACGGGATCGTCACCGCCAGGTCGGGCATGGTCAGCTTGTCGCGGCGGACGAAATCGATGCGGAAGGTCTTGGCGTCGAGCGCGACGAACTGCTCCGGCTTCTCGAGGCTGCCGGCGGCCATCTGGGTGGTCGCGAAGCCGCCGATCGACACCGCACGATCGAGCGACCATTTGACGTCCTTGGCGGTCACCGGCCGGCCGCTGTGAAACCGCGCCTCGGCGCGCAGCTTGAAGGTGCAGCTCGTGCCGTCGCTGGCGACCTGCCAGCTTTCCGCCAGCTCGGGCTCGAGCGCGTTGATGTCGAACGACATCGCCCCGTCGGCGAGCGGCACGCGCTTGAAACGGACCAGCCGGTCGTAGCAGTTGAGCGCCACGCCGTTGACCGGCTGGGACGAGCCCAGCCCTTGCATATCCATGCTGTTCGGGCCGTATTCTTGGACCAGCAACAGCGTCTCGTTGCGTGCCGGAGCGGCCGTCTGCGCCGCGGCGCAGCGGACGAACGGCGCCGCCAGCGCGGCGGCGGGGATCGCTTTGAGGAACCAGCGGCGCTTCATGCGACCTCGCGGGAGCTGTGCAGGACGGAATGCCGCAAGGCCCATGCCATTGCAACCTGTCTCTGATTTCCTGTCGCGCGACAGGGGTGTCGTCCTCGGGGTAGCCTCTCCATGTCAGAGGCGTCCCGCTTCGAACCAGCGCAAAGGATCAAGCCCATGCCGACGATCACGACCACGGACGGCACCGAGATTTTCTACAAGGACTGGGGCAGCGGTCGGCCGATCGTGTTCAGCCACGGCTGGCCGCTCTCGGCGGACGATTGGGACGCGCAGATGCTGTCCTTCGTCGGCAAGGGCTTCCGGGTGATCGCCCATGACCGGCGTGGCCATGGCCGCTCCACCCAGACCGGCGGCGGCCACGACATGGATCATTATGCCGACGATCTCGCGGCGCTGACCGCGCATCTGGATCTCAAGGGTGCCGTGCATGTCGGCCACTCGACCGGCGGCGGCGAGGTGGTGCGCTACATCGCCCGCCATGGCGAAAGCCGGGTGGCGAAAGCGGCGATCATCAGCGCGGTGCCGCCCCTGATGGTCAAGACGGCGGCCAATCCGGGCGGGCTGCCCAAGGACGTGTTCGACGGGCTTCAGGCGCAGCTCGCGGCCAGTCGGGCCCAGTTCTATTACGACCTGCCGGCCGGGCCGTTCTACGGCTACAACCGGCCCGGCGCGAAACCGTCGCAAGGCGTGATCTGGAATTGGTGGCGCCAGGGCATGATGGGCGGCGCCAAGGCGCATTATGACGGCATCGTCGCCTTTTCGCAGACCGACTTCACCGAAGACCTGAAGAAGATCACGGTGCCGGTGCTGGTGATGCACGGCGATGACGATCAGATCGTGCCCTATGCGGATTCCGCGCCGCTGTCGGCAAAGCTGCTGAAGCACGGCACCCTGAAAACCTACAAGGGCTTTCCGCACGGCATGCCGACGACCGAGGCCGCGACCATCGACGCCGACCTGCTGGCTTTCATCGACGGTTAGGGCGGGATAAGGCCAAACCGCATCAACCGGCGGCGCGCGCCATCGCCGGCGCGAACCGTTCGCGCGCCGTCTCGTGCGCCGCCAGCACGTCGCGGTCGATCTGCGGCCGAAATCCCGCCGGGAGAACGAGGTCGCCGGCGACGAATTGCAGCGGATCGGCGAACAGCCGGACCTGCGGCTTCAGGAACCCGTTGAACTCGCCGGCATTGCGGATCGTGACGCGCGCGACGCAGGCTTCCATCCAGCATCCCAGCTCGATCCCGAGCCCGTCGCCGAGCACCGGCTCCATGCCGTGCGCGCGCACCGCATCGAGCGCGCCGCGCACCAGGTCGAGGCCGCCGAACCGTTTCAGCTTGAGCTTGCAGAAGCCGACATTGTCGATGTTGCCGGCACGCTCGACGTCGGCGAGCGCGCAGATCGGCTCATCCAGCATGACGGGCACCGGCGAGACGCCGGCGACCTTTTCATTGGCCGCCCAATCCTCGGCATCGCACGGCTGCTCGAACAGCTCGATGCCGGCCGGCTCGAGCGTGGCGGCGAAGCGGCAGGCGTCGGCTTCGTTGTAGGCGCGATTGGCGTCGAGCCGCAGGGTCGCGCGGCCGGCGATGGCGTGCTGGATCGTCTTGACGCGCCGCGCGTCGGCCTCCGCGTCCTTGCCGACCTTGATCTTGAAGGTCCGGAAGCCGTCCGCGAGCCGCCGCTCGACCTCGTCGGCGATGTCCTGCGGTGCGGCGCTGTTGAACGGCGTCAGCAGCGGCAGCCGCGCCGCGCGCTCGAGCCGCAGCAGCTCATGATCCTCCAGCATCTCGATCGCGGTCAGCAGCGCGGTTGCCGCGACCTTGCTCGCGCCCATGGCGGCGGCGATCATCGCCTTGGCCGTCGTCGTATCCTGGCCGACGATCGAAGCGGCGTGCTCGCGGCAGAACGCCCAGCCGCCGTCGCGCGTCTCGCTGCTCGAGCCCGGCGAGATATGTCCCTCGCCCCAGCCGATCCTGCCGTCCTCGTCGCGCGCCTCGACGATGATCGGCTCGAACTCGGTGAACGTGCGGTAGGACAGCACGTAGGGCCGGATCAACGGCAGCCGCACGGTCCGCAACGTCAGCTCCTGAAGCTTCATGATCAGGCGATCCGCTCGTTGCCCTTGATCTGGCTGCGATGCATGACGCGCCGCGTTGTCGGGTCGAACGGGTCGCGCCGGTGCAGCACCGAGACGTTGTTCCACATCAGAAGATCGCCGACCCGCCATCGATGGCACATGGCAAAGCGCGGCTGCGTGGCATGCGCCCACAGCGCATCGAGCAGGGCATCGCTCTCGGCGACCTCGAGGCCGAGCACATAGGCGTTCGGCCGCCGGCCGAGGAACAGCGCCTTGCGCCCGGAGGTCGGATCGGTGCGCACCAGCGGATGCCGCGCGCCCACGGTCTCGCGCACGTCGGTGACCGCCTGGTAGCCCTTGCGCAGCATGCCCGCGCTGTTGCGCGACGCATCATGCACTGCGCTGCGGCCCGCCGCGGCCTGCTTGAGCTCGGCGGGCAGGCTCCGGTAGGCCTCGAACATGTTGGCGAAATAGGTGTTGCCGCCGGCTTCCGGGGGCGGCACCTCCAGCGCATGCAGCATCGCGGCCTTGGGCGGCACCTCGACATAGGTCATGTCGGCATGCCAGACCGCCTCGCCGTCGCCGAGATTGCCCACCGGCTTGCCGTTCTCGACCACGTTGGAGATCACGTTGAGCTCGGGATGCGCCTTGTTGAACGGCTCGCCGTAGGGGTTCGGCCCGGGCGGATCGAGCTCGCCGAAATGCTTGCTGAACGCGATGAGCTGCGGATCCGACAGGCTTTGCCCATGGAAGACGACGACGAGCCGCTCCCGCCATGCCGCCTCGATCGCGTCGATGCTGGCCGGCGGCAGCTGCTTCGAGACATCGATACCGTCGACTTCCGCGCCCAACGCGGCGTCCAGATTTCTGATCGATAGGGTCATGTCTACACCTCGCGTCAGCCCATCATCGCATGGTCTCGCCGCCGGCGCGCCATTGTGCGCTCTCTTCGAGGCGGCGTCATGGTTCAGTCGAGCTCGATGCCGCTGGCCTTGATGACGCGCGCCCACTTGGCGATCTCGGCCGCGACGAACCCGCCGAGATAATCCGGCGACATCTGCTCGGGCGGGACCAGGTCGGAGCCGATCTCCTTCAGGTGCCGCTGCACCAGCGGCGTTTCCAGGGTCGCGATCGTCGCCCGGTTGAGCGTCTGGACGATCTCGGCCGGCGTCCCGGCGGGCAGGAACAGCGCGTACCAGCTCGGCAGATCGCAGTCGATGAGCCCCTGCTCGTGGGCGGACGGCAGGTCGGGGATGGACGGCGAACGGCTCCTGCTCAGGTTCGCCAGCGCCTTCACGGTCTTGGCCTTGATCTGCGGCAACGCGACCGGCGCGCTCGGGCATTGGTAATCGACGCGGCCCGCCAGCATGTCCTGCATCGCTTCGGCGCCGCTGCGATAGGGGATATGCGTGACATCGATGCCGATCAGCGCGTTGAGCAGCGCGCAGGCGAGGTGGTTGGAGCCGCCGATGCCGGCCGAGCCGTACTTCAATTCCGCTTGGTGCGCCTTGGCGTAGGTGATGAATGTCTGCAGGTCGTCGGCCGGGAAATCGTTGCGCACGACCAAAACCAGCGATTGATTGGTGACCAGCGCGACCGGCGCAAAATCGGTCGCCGCATCGTAGAGCGGTTTCTTGTAGAGCGACTGGTTCTGGGCGTGCGTGCCGACATTGCCGAGCAGCATCTGATAGCCGTCGGGCGGCGCCTTTGCGACGCGCGCCGCGCCGATCATGCCGCCGGCACCGCCGATATTCTCGACGATCACCGATTGGCCGAGCTCGACCCGCAGCCCTTCGGCGACGATGCGTCCGATCACATCGCTCGCGCCGCCGGCGGCGAACGGCACCACCATGGTCAGGCGCCGGGTCGGCCAGGATTGCGCTGAAGCAGGCGGGATGCCGGCCAGCAGCACCGCCGCGACGGCAAGCAATCTCATGATCGGCATCGTCGCGCGATCTTGGCCCGGCGAGACGACGCCATCAACGTGTTTGTCGGCTGCTCGCTCCAGTTGCGGCGAGCCACGGTCGGTGCTCCCAGACGATCGGAGGGTGCTGAAAGTGCAGCGATCGGCAACCGCGGTTTGACGCCTGTCGAGGGCGACGGATATGGTCCTTGCCGCGACTCCAGGGGAGAGATCGATGACGCATCCGGTTGGCCGCCGCCGTTTCCTGCAGCAATCCGCCCTGATCGGCGGCACGGTGCTGGCCGGCGGCGTCCTGATCGAGCGGCCTTCCCACGCCGCGACGGTGCGGATCGATGTGCCGGTGGTCGACGAGGTGACGATCCGCGAGATCACCGACAACGCGCATGACATTTTCCTGAAGGGATCGGAGGCGCCGGGGCTGGCGGTGCGGCGTCCCAAGACGGCGGCCGCGGCGGCGCAAGGCAAGACGCTCGAAAGCGAATGGGGCCTGGCGCTGCATATCGAGTCGCGCCGCGGCCAGGAATGGCGCCGCTTCCTGCTCGATTTCGGTTTCACGTCGGACGTCTACGCCAACAATCTCGACATCATGCAGATCGACGTCGCGCAGATCGACGCGCTGATCATCAGCCACGGCCATTTCGATCATGTCGGCGGGTTGATGGGTTTCCTCGACGGATTCCGCCCGCGCATGCGCAAGGAGCTGCGGCTCTATACCGGCGGCGAGGACGATTTCTGCGCCCGCGTCAGCAAAGCCGAGGACGGTAGCTTTACGCCCTTCGGCATGCCGCTCGACCGCGCCAAGCTCAAGGCGCTCGGCGTCGAGCCCGTGCTGTCCGAGACGCCCCGCGTCATCGAGGGCCACGCCTTCACGACCGGCGCCGTGCCGCGTACCAGCCTCGAGCACGTGCTGCCGAACACCTGGGTCGAGTATGGCGTGCGGGACGCGGTCGGCTGCGATCCGCGCGCCTATATGAACCACCATTTCACCGAAGCGGAGCTCGCCGGGAAACCGCAGCCCGACCAGCATTGGCACGAGCACGCGACCTGCTTCAAGCTGGGCGATCGCGGGTTGGTCGTGATCAGCTCGTGCGGCCATGCCGGCATCGTGAACACGCTGCGCCAGGCGCAGGCGGTCAGCGGCACCGACAAGATCTATGCGCTGGTCGGCGGCTTCCATTTGGCGCCCGCGCCCGACGAGTATCTGCGGCTCGTGATGGCGGAGCTCAATAAATTCGACCTCGAGCACGTCATGCCGATGCATTGCAGCGGCCAGAATTTCGTCGATCTCGCCAAGCGGGAGATGCCCGAGAAGCTCGTGCTCTGCGGCACCGGCAGCAGCTACACCTTCACGGCCTAGCACATCGGTTCGAGCCCGGTCGGCGGGGCGACCGGCGGGGGCGACCAACATTCCTCGCATGAGGGGTGGACTCGCGTCCGCCAGTATTTCACATTTGGCGACATGGCGGACGCGAACACCCAAGCTCAGGCGCTGGCGCGCGAACTGGCGACCGCGAACTACGATGCGGACGACCTGCCGAATCTGGCGCGCAACATCTATGTGCGCTGTCTCCTCAAGGTCCATGCGGTCGGCGGGCCCAACAATTCGGCCAAATCGGTCGCCTTGACGGTAACGGGCAACGTGATGAAGCAGATCCTCGGCATGCATTTCTCGGTCGCGGAAGTCCAGAAGCTGCTGGACGAGCAGGCCGGGCTGACCGAATCCGCCTCCGACAAGCCCATCAAGGCCACCCCGATCGACCCCTACGACCTGGGCATGTAGCCCATCGGCGCGCGCCAAATCGGCGCAATCGGGCCCGATCGGCGCCCGCCCATGGCGGTCCGCATTCCCAATTCCCAGCGGTTTGACGCCGCGCGCCGAGCGCGTTGTAGTCGGGGGCAGCCGCATCCGACGGGAGCTCCGCCATGACCGGCACCGCAGCTGACCGCATCGCCCCGCCCGCCGTGCGCGACCCGCTCGGCCGCTTCCAGCCCGGACGCTCGGCCAATCCGGCCGGCAAGCGGTCGGGCAAGCTCAACCGGGCGACCATTCTGCAGCGCGTGACGGTGGCCGCCATCGCGGCGGGCGCCGACGGGCCGGCCGACCGCCTGCATTCAGCCTGCAATTTGCACCCCTGAGCGGCCGGGAACGAGCGGCCCGAGGGACCGTCACGAGAGGGGAGTGGAAGCGCGCCATGGCCAAGCCGAAAGCAGTCACGATCTACGGCATCAAGAATTGCGACACGATGAAGAAGGCGCGCGCCTGGCTCGACGCGCATGGCATCGCCCATGCGTTCCACGACTACAGGGCGGTCGGCATCGAGCGCGGCGTGCTGCAGGGCTGGGCGCGCGGGGTCGGCTGGGAGAGCTTGCTCAATCGCGCCGGCACGACCTTCCGCAAATTGCCCGACGCCGAGAAATCAGGGCTCACCGAAACGAAAGCCATCGCGCTGATGGTTGGCCAGCCCGCCATGATCAAGCGCCCGGTGCTGGACGTCGACGGCAGTCTGATCGTCGGCTTCAAGCCCGACAGCTATGCGGCGGCGCTTGCCTAGGTCACCCGGTCGCCGATTCGGCGCCGGGCGCGACGATTGCCTCGTCCGAACGTCGGACGGCGCGCGGCGGGCTGGGCGTATTGTGGCGATTGCCACAGCCGGCCCGGCGGGATTCCGGCACCGAAGCGTGGCACCGGCCTCGAAAGCTGAGCGCCATCCCAACCAGCTTAGACCGAGCCGCATAGGTGCTCAGATCAGGTGAAGGCAATCTATTTTTGTTTTAAAGTCGACGCATGTCCGAGGGCGAAGAGATCCTGGCCGCGATCGAGCGTGACACCGCGCGCCAGGACCAGTTGGCCAAGCTGGTCGGCTGGCTGGTCGCGGCGGCGATCGTCCTGCTGTCGGCCAAGGTCGTCGATCTGATCTGACGCGGCGCCCGCCCGCCCGTCGACTCGCCCGCCCCGCCGACCCGCCCGTCCGCCGCAGCGATGCCCGAATCGACGCCGCGGGTCGACCTTGTGCAATCCCGTACTGGCAGCGTTCGCGAATGAGAGAGGCTGCGAATGTGTCTGAGTTCCGATTCCAATGCTCGGTTGCGGGCGCCAAGCATCGGGGCTCGTGAAAAAGAATGAGTCCGCGGCTTTTCCAATGCCGATTCCCCCGAATGCCTGGGGTGTGAACGGCTTCGCACCTGTCGCAATTGGGTTACGGCACGAATTATTGTGATCCCGCCGATCGCGCAAATTGACGAAGCCGACAGCTTGACCTAGTTTCACTGAAAATGCCGACGACCGACTGCGGAGTGGGGCTTGCGGGGACGACGGACCTTAGTCTTTAGCCTGGCGTTTTTGCTCGCCGGCGCACTCGCCCCGATCGGCGCAAGCGCGCAGACCGCCGGCGAGGTCAGCAGTGACGCGGCGCTGCAGACATCCTATGACGACGCCTTCGCTTCCATGATGGCCGACCCGCAGAATCTCGATAAGACCTTCGCGTTCGCAGAGGTGGCGGCGCGCAAGGGCGATCTCGAAGGCGCGGTCAGTGCGCTCGAGCGCATGCTGTTCGTCAATCCCGACCTGCCGCGGGTCAAGCTCGAGCTCGGCGTGCTGTATTTCCGGCTCGGCTCGTACGAGACCGCGCGCGCCTATCTGCAGAGCGCGCTCGACGCGCCGGAGGTGCCGCAGGCGGTGCGCGATCGCGCGAACACCTTCCTCAGCGAGATCGATCGGCGTGCCTCGGTCAATCAGCTCACCGGCTCGCTGTTCGGCGGGATGCGCGTCCAGTCGAACGCCAACGCGGCGCCGTCGGGCACCGGCGTGATGGCGAACGGCCTGGCGTCGACCTTGAGCAGCCAGTTCACCAAGAAGGGTGATTTCAACCTGTTCGCCGCCGGCAGCGTCAAGGATGTCTACGACTTCCAGGACCAGAACCGCGACACCATGGAGGCCACTCTCTCGGCCTACAGCGCGCGCCAGCAATCCCAGACCCTGTTCAACCTGACCTTCTTCGAGCTGACCGTCGGCCCGCGCATTCCCGTGCCGTCGGACTGGCTGTGGGAGGGCGGCACCCTGAACATGCGCGCCTACGCGATCTACGATTATGTCGATCTGCACGACGATCCGTATTATCGCGCGCCCGGCGCCGGCTACGAGTTCCTCAGCCAGA
>Ga0302324_100015832_pt1 | contig 15091 bp, 11 predicted proteins | sample Palsa_T0_1_FD_201949 | JGI IMG/M metagenome (GOLD analysis project Ga0302324, IMG submission 201949) | Peat permafrost microbial communities from Stordalen Mire near Abisko, Sweden - Palsa_T0_1 | ecosystem: Environmental > Terrestrial > Soil > Palsa > Peat permafrost | place: Sweden: Abisko...
AGCGGTGCCACGTTCACGTTCGCAGCCACCGGATCGCCCAATGCGACCAGCAGCAAGATCATCGCGCTGCCGGCTGGCAACTACACCAGCCTCAGTCTGCTGGGCGCCGGCGCTAACGGCAACCAGCCCAATCAGAGCTTTGTGGTCACCTACGCTGATGGCACCAGCTCCACCTTCACGCAGAGCCTGAGCAGCTGGCTATCACCGCAGGGATATGCGGGCGAGTCCACGGTGTCGACCATGGCCTACCGCGTGTCGCCTACCGGCGCGACATCGCCCGGGCCGGTCTATCTGTACGGCTACCGCTTCGCGCTCAACAACGCCAAGAGCGTCGCCAGCATCACGCTGCCGAACAACGCCAACGTATTCGTGCTCTCCGTGAGCCTGCAACCCTCGACCGCCGCGACGCCGACAGCTGCGAGCCCGATCTTCAGTCCGGCAGCGGGGAGCTACAGCTCGACGCAGAAAGTCACGCTAACCGACAGCACGACCAATGCGTCGATCTACTACACCACCAACGGTTCGACGCCCACGGCCGGCTCCTCGAAGTACAGCGCGCCGATCAGCGTCAGCGCGACCACGACCCTCCAGGCGATCGCGGTCGCCAGCGGCTACAACAACAGTGCGGTGGCGAGCGCGACCTACACCATCAGCGCACCGGTGCCGGTGAGCGTGAGCCTGAATGGCGCGGCTAACGTGTATGCGATCGTGAATGTTGGCTCGGCCGTGCCCGGAACCGGCGTGGACCTGCATAAGTACGCGTATCCGGCGCAGCAGCTGGGCTCGCAGCTGTCCTGGGCCGGATCCACCTTCAGCTTCGGCACGCCAGGAACGCTCAATGGCATCGAGAACAAGACGCTGGCGCTGCCGTCCGGCAATTACAGTGCGCTGAACATGCTGGCCACCGCCGTGAATGGCGACAAGGTCAACATGCCGTTCATCGTCACCTATTCGGATGGCACCACGACCACCTTCTACCAGTCGCTGAGCGACTGGTGCTGGCCGACGTCCTTAAGCTATGCGGGACAAACCATCGTCGTGACGACGAGCGGCCGGGTGGAGCCCAACGGCACCGAGCAGGTCGCCACCTGTCATCTGTACGGCTATTCCTTTGCGCTCAACAGCGCCAAGAAGGCCGTCAGCCTGACGCTACCGAGCTATATTAATAACGTCGTGGTGCTGGCGGTGGACCTGGCGCCGCAATAGCAGTAGCCGCCCAGCCGGATCGCAGGCATCATCGCTGCCGTCCATGAGCCTGTGCATATCAATTGCAGACGTGCGCGCCGCGCAGCAGCGCATTGCCGATCAGCTGTGCGTGACGCCGTGCCAGCATTCGCGCACGCTCTCCAGGCTCACCGGAGCGCAGCTTTACATCAAGTTCGAGAACCTGCAGTTCACCGCCTCGTTCAAGGAGCGCGGAGCGCTCAACTGCCTGCTGCAGCTGTCGGCGGAGGAGTGCCAGCGCGGCGTATGCACGATGTCGGCCGGCAATCACGGGCAGGCGCTGGCCTATCACGCCCACCGGCTCGGGATACCCGCCACCATCGTGATGCCGCGGCAGACGCCGTTCGTCAAGGTGGAGCACACGCGCTCGCACGGCGCGCAGGTGGTGCTGCACGGCGACACGCTGGGCGAGGCGTTCGAACATGCGCAGCAGATCATGCGGCAGCGCCATCTGAGATTTGTACATCCCTACGACGATCCGGCCGTGATGGCGGGGCAGGGCACGATCGGCCTGGAGATGCTGCAGGCAGTGCCGGACCTGGACCTGCTGGTGGTGCCGATCGGCGGCGGCGGACTGATCTCCGGTGTCGCGGTGGCCGCCAGGGCGCTGTCCGCGGACATCGAGATCATCGGCGTGCAGACCGAGAGCTATCCGTCGATGTCGGCGGCGCTCAAGGGCCAGGACGCCAGCTGCCAGGGCAACACGATTGCCGAAGGCATCGCCGTCAAGTCGGCCGGAGTGCTGACGCGCGAAGTGGTGCGCGAGCTGGTGCAGGAGATCGTGCTGGTCAGCGAGAACGACCTGGAACACGGCGTGGCGCTGCTGCTCAACGTCGAGAAGACTGTCGCCGAAGGCGCCGGCGCCGCGAGCCTTGCGGCCGTGCTGTCACAGCCGGATCGCTTTCGCGGCCGCAAGGTCGGGCTGATCCTGTCGGGCGGCAATATCGATCCGCGCCTGCTGGCCTCGGTGATCATGCGCGAGCTGGTGCGCGAGCAGCGCATCGTCACTCTGCGCGTCCCGATCTTCGACCAGCCCGGTGCGCTCGCCAAGGTGACCCAGGCGGTGGGCGATCATGGTGGCAACATTCTGGATGTGTTTCACCGCCGGCTGTCGACCAACGTACCGGCGAAGTCGGCGACCCTGGAACTGAGCTTCGAGGCGCGCGACGCGCAGCACGCCCAGGGCATCGTCGCGGCCATACGCGCCGCCGGCTTCGAACCCACGGTGCTGCCGGGATGAGGGCGCCGGACGCTATGCTCACAACGGCAATGCAGCCCCCGGACGTCAGCTTGCAGAACATCCAGGCGGCGCGCGAGCGCATCGCCGGTCGCGTCCGGCTCACGCCGGTGCTCGAGAACCAGGCGCTGAACGCGCTGGCCGGCGCGCAGCTGTACTTCAAGTGCGAGAACTTCCAGGAGGGCGGCGCCTTCAAGGCGCGCGGCGCAACCAATGCGGTGTTTTCCCTGTCGGCACATGAGCTGCGCGCCGGCGTCGTGACACATTCCTCGGGCAATCATGGCGCCGCGCTGGCACGCGCGGCAGCACTGCGCGGCGTGCGCGCGCGCATCGTGATGCCGAAGGATTCGTCACGCGCCAAGCTTGAGGCGGTGCGCCACTATGGCGGTGAAGTGCAGCTGTGCGAGCCGACGCTGGCCGCACGTGAGGCGCTGGCAGCACAGCTGGTGGCGGACAGCGGCGCGGCGTTCATTCACCCCTACGACGATGCGCGGGTGATCTGCGGACAGGGAACGATCGCGCTCGAGTTGCTGGAGCAGGTGCCCGATCTCGACTGGCTGCTGCTGCCGGTCGGCGGCGGAGGTCTTGCCAGCGGCGTGGCGGTGGCGGCCAAGGCGCTGCGCCCCGCAATACGGCTGGTGGCGGTCGAGCCAGCCGGTGCGGATGACGCCCAACGCTCGTTTGCCGCCGGTGCACTGGCGCCGTTGCGGCCAGCGGCGACGATCGCCGACGGGCTGCGCGGCGCGCTGAGCGCACGCACCTTCGAGCTGATCCGACGGCATGTGGATGCCATCGTCACCGTGAGCGATGAGGCGATCGTGCAGGCGATGCGTACCCTGTGGCAGCAGCTCAAGATCATCGTCGAGCCATCCTCGGCGGTGCCCTACGCCGCGGTTCAGGCGCAGCAGCTCGACGTCAGCGGCGCGCGCGTCGGCATCATCCTGACCGGCGGCAACGTCGACCTGGACCGGCTGCCCTGGTAGTGCGAGCGGCGCCAAGGCAACGCCGGCGACCAATGGCGCGACACTCAGGCGACCCGCGGCGTGGCCTGGTCCTCGGGGTTGACCTGGGTACGAACACAGTTGCGGCCCGCATCCTTGGCCGCGTACAGCGCCGCGTCCGCCCGGCGCAGCATGACGCTGATCGAGTCGCGCGCTGGCACCGAGGTCGCGACGCCGATGCTCACGGTGACCCGCCGCTCGCCCAGCCAGCGCGACAGGTCAATGCGCAACACGCGCTCGCGCAGCCGCTCAGCCATGGTGATCGCCTGATCGAGCTCGGTGTCCGGCAGCACCACGGCAAATTCCTCGCCGCCCAGGCGCCCGAACACCGCCGGTTCCGCCACCGCCTCGCGCAGATTGGCCGTGATCGCGCGCAAGGTCTCATCGCCGATCAGGTGACCATGCCGGTCGTTGATGGATTTGAAATGATCAACATCCATGATCAGGATCGATGTGGCGGTGGCGCTGCGCCGTAGTAGTTGCGCCAGCAGCCCGAGCACCGAGCGCCGATTGGGCACGCCGGTGAGTTCATCGGTCATCGCCAGCTCACGCAGGCGCAGCGTGGTGCGCCGCTGGTGCACCGCCAGCCACACCAGCATGGCCAGCAGCAGCACCGTAAGCACCACCACGGCGGTGCGCAGGTTGCTCGCCCGCTGCTGTTGCGACAGCGCCTTCTGGTTGGCCTCGTTCTCGCGCGTCAGCAGTACGTTTTCCTGCTCCCTGGCCGCGGTGTCGAACTCGACCTTCAGCGTCGCAAAGCGCTGGTCGAGCTGATTGCGCAGCAGCCTGGTCGCCGTCGACTGGGCCAGCGTGCGGTATTCGAAGGCGCTGCGCCAGTCGCCCAGGTCCGCGTCTACCGCGGCGAGCTCATCGTAGGTCGGCGCGAGTTCTCCGACCGAGTCGGCCTGGCGGAATACTGCCAGCGCCTGTTCGAGCGCCGCGGCACTCTCCTTCAGCCGTTTCAGCTGATGCAGCGCGATGCCGCGCGCCAGCTGGATCTGCGCCAGCAGGCGAGTGTCCGGCGTGCGCTTTTGCTCCGCGGTGGCGCGGTCGAGCAGCGTCATCGCAGAGTTCGGGTTGCCCTGCGCGTTGGCGACGCTCGCCAGCCCGCGCAGCGCATAGGCCTGGCCGCGCACGTAATCGAGCTGGCGGCTGAGATCGAGCGAGGCCGCGAACTCGCCGCGCGCGGCATCCCACTCCTGCATGTTTTCATGCGCGCGACCCAGGTTGTGCAGCGTGACGGCTTGTTCGCGCTTCAATCCGGCCTTGGTCTGGGCGTCGAGCGCGCGCTGGTACAGGTGCGCCGCCTCGGGATAGTCGCCCATGCGGTTGTAGATGATCGCGATGCTGTCGAGCGCCGAGAGCGCGTGTTGCGGCATCTGCTGCTGCTCGAACAGCGTCTGCGCGCGCCGCAGTTCGCTCAGGCCGGTCGCATATTCACCGCGCAGGCCGCGCAGGTAGCCGCTCGAGAACAGCACCTGCGCCAGCATCTGATCGTCATGCGCCTGGGTGGCAATGACAGCCGCCTGGGCGTACAGGTCGCGGGCCTGGTCGTTCTCACCGACGGTCTGCAGCGTCTCCCCCTGGCAATCGAGCACGCCGGCCTTGAGGCCGGGTCGGCTGGTGAGTGGCAGCAGCGCTGTAGCCGCGGCGATCTGCTCCTCGGCGGCGGCCCGGTCGCGCTCCGAGTAGTAGTCGCACAGCACCAGCCGCGCCCGGATCTCAAGATCCGGATTCGGGTCACGACGCAGCAGATCGAGTGCCGATTCAGCCTGGCGTCGGCCGGATTCCGGGTCCACACGGGCGGACTGCTCCGCCTCATGGATCAATGTCGGCGCCGAGGGCTTTTCCGACGCCCGGGCCGACAAGGTCGAGGCGCCGGACAGCAGGGCTGCAGCGACGATCGGCAACAAACGGGTAACGGCGACGCGGTTGATCGGCAAGGGGCTATTCCGTCAGCCTGGAGCAGGGGACCGGTCCATTCTAAGATTTCGGCGCCGCAGTCACCGCGATAAATCGTCATTTCCAGCAATCCCGGCCCCTGGGATTGACATAACGCGGTGGATTCGCGGGTGCGCTCAGTAGATGCGCTCAGTAGATGCGCTCAGTAGATGCGCTCAGTAGATCTCCGCGTGGGCGGATTCGCCGGCGCGCACGCTGGCACGGAACATCAGCGGTGTGTTGTAGCCGATCACGATATGGCCGAGCGCATCCACGGCGATCAGGCCGCCGTCCGCGCCCAGGCTGGTCAGCCGCCGGGCCACCGCGTCGTTAACCGCCTGCGCAAGGCTTGCGCCGCCGTAGCGCAGCCGTGCGGCAATGTCGTATGCCTGCACGGTGCGCAGGAACCATTCGCCATGACCGGTGGCGGAGACCGCGCAGGTCTGGTTGTCGGCATAGGTGCCCGCGCCGATCACCGGGGAATCGCCCACGCGCCCGGGGCGCTTGCCACCAGTGCCGCCGGTCGAGGTGGCAGCCGCCAGTCGCCCGGCGTGGTCGCGCGCCACCGCGCCGACCGTGCCCAGCGGCGGCTGGTCGAGCGCCACCAGTTTATCGGCCTGGCCGTCCAGCGCCTGGAACTGCTGCCGGCGCTCGGGCGTGATCAAGCTGTCGTTCTCCACCAGGGCGAAGCCGGTCTCGGCCGCGAAGCGCTCCGCGCCATCGCCGATCAGAAAAACGTGCGCCGAGTCCTCGAGGATGCGCCGCGCGAGCTGCACCGGATTGCGCAGGTGACGGATCCCGGCTACCGCGCCAGCGCGCAGATCGCAGCCATCCATGATCGCCGCGTCCAGTTCCACCGTGCCGAGAGCGCTCAGCACCGCGCCGCGGCCGGCGTTGAACAGCGGTTCGTCCTCCAGCACCGTGACCGCTGCCTGCACCGCGTCGAGGGCGCAGCCGTTGTCCTCGAGCAGGCGCTGGCCGGCGGTGAGCGCCTGCATCAGGCCGTGCCGATAGGCGTCCTCGCGCGCGCGGGTGAACGGCTCGCGCGGCAGGGCGCCGGCGCCGCCATGAATCGCCAGGGCATACATGGGTCCCAAGCGTACGCGAACTGAGTTAGCCTGTGCGGCCTATGCACAGCGATGCCAGGCGCGCGCTCCCGGGCTGGCAGTTCGCCAGCGACAACACGGCCGGTATCTGCCCCGAGGCCTGGGCAGCACTGCAGTCCGCCAATGCCGGCTTCGCCCCCAGCTACGGCGCCGACGCCTGGACCGAGCGCGCCGCCGCGCTCATTCGCGCGCTGTTCGAGCACGACGGCGCCGAAGTGTTTTTCGTATTCAACGGCACCGCGGCCAACGCGCTGTCGCTCGCGGCCCTGACACGCAGCTACCAGGCGATCATCTGCCACGAGGCCGCACACGCGCAGACCGATGAATGCGGGGCACCGGAGTTTTTCAGCGGCGGGGCGAAATTGCTGCCGTTGCGCGGTGCCGGCGCCAAGCTGTCGGTGGACCGTGTGCGACAGCTGATCGACCAGCCCGATGACCTGCATTTCACCAGACCGCGCGCGCTGACGCTGACCCAGGCCACCGAATGGGGCACGGTGTATCGACCCGAGGAGATCGCGGCGCTCAGCGCCCTCGCACACGCCCACGACCTGGCAGTGCACGTCGACGGCGCGCGCTTTGCCAACGCGCTCGCCGCGCTGCCGGGCGTGAGCGCGGCGGACCTCAGCTGGCGTGCCGGTGTCGACGTGCTGTCGCTGGGCGGCACCAAGAACGGCCTCAATACCACCGAGGCGGTGGTGTTCTTCCAGCCGGCGCTGGCCGCGCAGTTCGGCTCCCGCGGCAAGCAGGCCGGCCAGCTCGCGTCCAAGATGCGCTTCCAGAGCAGCCAGTGGCTGGGAGTGCTGGAATCGGGGGCCTGGATGCGCCATGCGCTGCATGCCAATGCGATGGCACAGCGGCTCGGCAGCGCGCTCGGCGGCGTCCCGGGCCTGCAGCTTGCGCGCCCGATCGAGGTCAACGCCGTGTTTGTCGACATGCCGCTGGCCACTGCCGAGGCCATGTTCGCCATCGGCTGGCACTTCTACACGCTGGCGGATGCCGGCTATCGATTGATGTGCTCGTGGGCGACCACCGCTGAAGACATCGAGGCACTGGTGCAGGACCTGCGGCGCGTGGCGCGGTGACCCGTCGGCGAGCTGACGCGCCGGCGAGCTGACGCGTCGGCGTTACAGTCGCAGCGACGGATCGATCTCGGCCTTCCAGGCGAGCAGCCCGCCTTCCAGCTGCCACGCCTCGCTGACCCCCATGCGATCGGCCAGTGCACAGGCCTGGCGGCTGCGTACGCCACTGCGGCACATGAACACGACGGTGCCGGCGTGCGGCAGCTGCCGACTGTGCTGCTCGACCGTGCCCAGCGGAATGTTGATGGCGCGCGGCAGATGTGACGCGGCGAACTCCGCCGGCTCGCGCACGTCGATCAGGCTGATCGGCAGGCTGGTGGCCTGGATACGCTGCGCCAGCTGGGCCGCGGAGATCGAGCGCACGCGCCGCAGCTGGTCGGCGGTGCAGAAACCGGGCGGGTCCTGGGGCGCGCTGATGCTCGGGTGCTCGCCGCAGACCGCGCAATCGACACGTCGCTTGCAGGCCAGTTCCTGGAAGCGCATCTCGAGCGCATCGTAGGTGAGCAGCCGCCCGATCAGCGGCGTGCCAAAGCCGACCACCAGCTTGATAGCCTCGGTCGCCTGGATTGCGCCGAGCACCCCGGGCAGCACCCCGAGCACGCCGGCCTCGGCGCAGTTGGGTGTTACGCCCTCGGCCATCTGCGGAAACAGGCAGCGATAGCACGGTCCGCGCTCCGGCACGTAGGTCATCGCCTGGCCCTCGAAGCGGTGGATCGCGGCCGAGACCAGCGACTTGCGGTAGATGACGCAGGCGTCGTTGACCAGGTAGCGCGTCGCGATGCGATCGCTGCCGTCGACGATGACATCGTAGTGCTCGAATATTTCCTGCACGTTGGCGGCGCACAGCTCGGTCTGGTGCGCTTCCAGCTGCAGCTCCGGATTAAGCGCCGCGAGCCGCATGCGCGCCAGTTCAGCTTTCGGCATGCCGATGCTGGAGCTGTCATACAGCACCTGGCGCTGCAGGTTGGATGCCTCAACGCGATCGAAGTCGAGCACGCCGAGATGGCCGATGCCGCCGGCCGCCAGATACAGCGCTGCCGGCGAACCGAGGCCGCCGGTGCCAATCACCAGCACGCGCCCGGCCTGCAGCTTTTCCTGCCCGGCCACCCCGATCTCCGGCAGCGCGAGGTGCCGGCTGTAGCGCAGCAGTTCAGTGGCAGACAGGGTCATGTGCGCATGCTACGCCTCAACGATGGCGGCCGCGGTATTGTAAATTTAGCGCACAATCGGCGGCTTATGTCCGCCGCTGCCCCGCCTACAGCGCGCTTTTCCCGCACCTGGGTCATGCTCGGCCTGCTGCTGCTCGGCCTGCTGGGCTGCAATCGCGGCCTGTGGACACCGGACGAACCACGCGAGGCTGAGATCAGCCGCGAGATGGCGCTGGCGCCTGCATTCATCCCGACACTGAATGGCCAGCGCTTCATCGAAAAGCCGCCCCTTTACTATTGGGTAGTGGCCGCCGCCTATCGTCTGACCGGTGCGCCTTCGGTGCTCGCCGCGCGCGCCGTCAGCGTCGCGGCCGGATGGGCAACGCTGCTGCTGCTGCTGCACTGGGGCGCCGCTGCGTGCTCGCTGCGCGCGGGGTTGATATCGGCCTGCCTGCTGGCGACCAGTGTGCAGTTCATGGTGTCAACACACTGGGTACTGATCGATCCGCTGCTGATGCTGACCACGACGCTTGCGGCGTGGGCGGCCTGGGAACTGCTGGCCCTGCGCGATGACAGTGCGCTGCGACGCCTGCTGCTGTACCTGGCGCTGTTGCTGGCGTTGTGGATCAAGGGACTGGTCGGGCCGGCGCTGATCATCGCCGGACTTGCCGCCTATGTGCTGGTGGATCGCCCGTTGCACTGGCGGCGGCTGCGGCCGTGGTCGGGCGTCGCACTGCTGGGGGTAGCGGTGGCGACGCTGGCGCTCGCCATTGCCAGCCAGGGTGGCGCGGCGGCCGTTTGGGAATGGGCCTACGTGAATCACGTGCGGCGCCTGGTGGACCCACTGGCCAGCAGCGGGCACCGCCAGCCACTTCTATACTATGTCTGGACACTGCCGTACGCGCTGCTGCCGTGGCTGCTGCCGGTGATCGAGGCGCTGCGGCCGGTGCACTGGCGCCGCACCGCGCCGTTGCCGCAGGCAGCACCACCACAGGCGGCGGCATCGCCGGATGTCGGGCGCTTCGGTGCGCTGATGGCCGGCGGCATGCTGCTGCTGCTGTCGCTATCGGCGACCAAGCGCGAAACCTACCTGCTGCCAGTGTTGCCGCTGCTGTTCCTGTGGCTCGGCGTGCGCACCGAGCAGTGGTGGCTGGGCTGGCGCCAGCAGCGCGCGCGCCAGCTGGGCCTGGCGTGGTGGCTGCAAGTGGCGCTGCTGAGCGTGTATTGCCTGCTGCCGCCGGTCGCGGCGCGGGTATTTCTCGGCAAATTCAGCGCGCCGATCCTGCTCGCGTTGGCGCTGGCAGCGGTGCCGGCGGCGGTGTTGCTGTGGCTCAGCGGCGCACGCAAGCGCAGCGGCGCCGGTCTCGCGGCGCTGATCGCGGCGTTTGCCGGTGCCGGCGTGTTCCTGGCGCTGGCGCCGACGCTGCTCAACGACACCAAGGACATGGGGCCGTTCGTACAGGGGTTCGGCCAGCAGCTGCCGCCCGGGCAAGCGGCTTACGCGGTCAATATCGACGAGACGCTGGCGGCGGAGATCGGGTTCTATACCGGGCGCCGGGCGCTCGCGCTGGACCCGCAATCGCTGCCGCAACCGCTGCCGCAATGGGTGCTGGTACAGGATAATCACCAGGGCAACCGGCCCGCGCTCGGGCCTGATTACCTGCTGGCAGCCGAACGCAATTTCGGGCCGCGGCGCAGCCTTGCACTGTGGCAGCTGCGCGATCGCGCCGCGCAACCCCAGGATCGATAAAGGTCATTCATGCTCCAACGCGAGTACCGCCGTTCCCTGTTAGCCGTGTTCTGGCTCGGCCTGGCGCTGCTGTGGTTCCTGCCGCTCGAGCGTCCGCACCTGTTCGATCCGGACGAGGGCCGCTATGCCGAGATTCCGCGCGAGATGGTCGCGAGCGGTGACTGGGTGACGCCGCGGCTGGATGCCATCAAGTACTTCGAGAAGCCGCCGCTGGGCTACTGGGCCACCGCGGTCGCGTTCCAGATCTTCGGCGAGCACGCCTGGAGCGTCCGGTTGTGGCCGGCGCTGAGCGGCATGTTGGGGCTGCTGCTGACCTTCTGGCTCGGCAATCGTCTGTTCGATCAGCGTGCCGCGCTGCTGGCGGTGGTGGTGCAGGCGAGCGCACTGCTATACATCGGGCTGGCGCGCGTCGCTACCCTCGACATGAGTCTGAGCTTCAGCCTGCAGATCGCCATGAGCGCGCTGGCGCTGCTGGTGGCGCCGGCGCGGCCGGGCGCGACGCACGGCTGGCGCCTGCCACTGCTGCTGGGCGTGGGCGTTGCCCTGGCGGTGCTGTCCAAGGGACTGGTAGGCATCCTGATACCCGGTGCGGTCGCGGTGCTGTTCATGCTCATCCATCGCGACTGGCAGCTGCCGCTGCGCGCGCAGCCGTGGTGGACGCTGGTGGCACTGCTGCTGCTGGCGGCCCCGTGGTTCGTGCTGGTGTCGGTGCGCAATCCGGAGTTCGCGCATTTCTTTTTCATCTTCCAGCATTTCGAGCGCTATCTGAGCCGCGAGCAGTTCGATCGCTACCAGCCGGTGTGGTTTTTCCTGCCGGTGCTGGCGCTCGGATTCCTGCCATGGACGACGCTGTTGCCGCAGGCCGTGCGCTCGGGCTGGCAGGCGGCGCGCGGTGGTGAGCGCGCCAGCTCGCTGCTGTTGATATGGGCGGCGTTCGTGCTGGTGTTCTTCAGCCTGTCGCAGTCGAAGCTCACGCCCTACATCGTGCCGATGCTGCCGGCGCTGAGCCTGCTGAGCGGACGGGCGATCGCGCGGTTGCCAGCGGCGCGATTCGCCGCGCACCTGGCCGCGGTGAGCGTGATCACCGCCGCGATCGCCGGGCTGGTGCTGCTGCTGTGGGTGATGCCGGCGATGGCGGCGCTGGTGGCGCGTGCCTCGAGCGCCAGCATCGTCGGTTTCGCGGCCGCATTCGCGCTGCTCGCGCTCGCCAGCGGGATCGGAGCGCACCTGGCGCGGCGCGGCGCGGTGCTTGGCGCGGCGCTGGCCGCCGGCCTGGGCGGGCTGCTGCTGGCGCAGTCGGCGCTGCTGGCGGCCGATCGCCTGCCGCGCATGCGCGCGCTGGTGGATCTGACGCAGCAGCTGCGGCCCTGGATCGCGCCGGGCACGCACCTGTACTGCGTGAATGGCTATCCGCAGCCGCTGCCGTTCTACCTGCGCCGCACCTGCACGCTGGTGGGTTATCGCGGCGAGCTGGATTTTGGCCTGCAGCAGCAGCCATGGCTTGCGATCGACGATATTGGCCAATTCGCGGCCGACTGGCAACGGCAAAGCGATGCGCTGGCGATCCTGCGACCCGAGGATTATCAGCAACTTGAAGCATTGGGCGCCCCGATGCACGTGATATACACTGCGCCGTCTTTGGTCGCGGTGCGCAGATGATGAAAAGCGCGGATCTGGCGCTGGTACTGACCGGTGTGATGCTCAACGCCGCAGCGCAGCTGCTGCTGAAGGCGGGCTCGCGCGCGATCTCGAATGTCGACTTCAGCCTCGCTAACGCCTGGACGCTGGCCGAGCGCATCGCACTGAATGCGCCGATCCTCGCCGGACTCGCCCTGTATGCGATCAGCGTGGTGTTCTGGATCCTGGCGCTGTCGCGCGTCGATGTCAGCATCGCCTACCCGATGCTGTCGGTCGGCTACATCGTCAGCGCTCTGGCCGGCTGGCTGCTGTTTTCGGAAAGCGTCGGCCCGGCGCGCGTGGCCGGGATCCTCGTCATCATTGCCGGCGTGTGGCTGGTGGCGCGCAGTTGAGGCTGCCGCGCTCCACTACGGTGTCATCGTGAGCCAGGAGTTCCTGCCGTTTACCCGCCCTTCGATCGACGAGGCCACCATCGCCGGCGTCGCCGAGGTGCTGCGTTCGGGATGGATTACCAGCGGCCCGCAGGCGCGCGAATTCGAGGCACGGCTGTCGGAGTATTTCGGCGGGCGTCCGGTGCGCACGCTGAACTCGGGCACCGGGACGATGGAGGTTGCGCTGGCGCTTGCCGGCGTCGGCCCGGGCGATGAGGTCATCACCACGCCGCTGTCCTGGGTTGCCACCAGCAACGTGATCCTGCGCGCCGGTGCGCGCCCAGTGTTCGTCGACGTCGAGGCGGCGAGCCGCAACATCGACCTGTCGCGCATCGAGCCGGCCATCACGCCACTGACCCGGGCGCTGCTGCCGGTGGACCTGGCGGGCCTGCCGGTCGATCGCACCCGCCTGAATGCGATTGCCCGCGCTCACCGCCTGCGCGTCATCGAGGACGCCGCGCAATCGATGGGCGCCAGCTGGCAGGGCCAGCGCATCGGCGCGATCGGCGACCTGGTGTCGATCAGCTTTCACGCCAACAAGAACCTCACTACCGCCGAGGGTGGCTGCCTGGTGTTGAACGATGCGCAGGAGGCGCGGCGCTGCGAGCTGTGGCGCTTGCAGGGCGTGGAGCGCCTGGCCGACGGCGGACTCGACGTGACGCTGGCCGGCGGCAAGTACAACATGACCGACATCGCGGCGCGCATCGGGCTGGGCCAGCTGGCGCGACTGGCGGAATTCAACGCGCGCCGCCAGGCGCTGGCGCGACGCTATTTCGAGTGCTTCGACCGATCGCTCGGCTGCGAGCTGCCGCTCGAGGATTTCACCAACAGCAACTGGCACATGTTCCAGATCGTGTTGCCGCAACAGGTCGAGCGCGGCGCGTTCATCCAGCAGATGCACGCGGCCGGCATCGGCATCGGCGTGCATTATCCGGCGATCCACCTGCTGACGCTGTATCGGAAGATGGGCTTCAAGCCCGGCGATTTCCCGATCGCCGAGCACATCGGCCGCGGCATCGCGACGCTGCCGTTGTTTCCGGCAATGCGCGAGCAGGACGTGGAGCGAGTATGCGAACAGAGCGCACGCACGCTGCGGGCGCTTTCGAACCGGGCGCCCGCGGCGAGCCGGTCCGCCCGCTAGTGGCGCGCAGCATGGCTTCCGCCGCGCCCGAGCTGAGCGTCGTCATTCCGGTATACAACGAGGAGGAAGTGTTGCCGGCGCTGTTTGCGCGGCTGTATCCGGCGCTCGATGCGCTCGGTCGCGGCTACGAGATCGTGTTCGTCAACGATGGCAGCCGCGACCGCTCGGCTGCATTGCTGACGGCGCGATTCGAGCTGCGGCCCGACGTCACGCGAGTGGTGCTGTTTTCCAGCAATTTCGGCCAGCACCGCGCGATCCTGGCCGGATTTGCCCACAGCCGCGGTCGCTACGTCATCACGCTGGACGCCGACCTGCAGAACCCGCCGGAGGAAATAGGCCGCGTGCTGGCAGAACTTGAGGCCGGCCACGACTACGTGGGCACCATTCGCATCGAGCGCCAGGATCTGGCCTGGCGCCGCTACGCCTCGCGCCTGGTCAACGCCGTGCGCGAGCGCACCACGCGCGTGAAGATCACCGACCAGGGCTCGATGTTCCGCGGCTACGGCCGCAGCGTGGTCGACGCCGTGAATCTGTGCTCGGAATACAACACGTTTGTTCCGGCGCTGGCCTACACCTTCTCGATGCACCCGACCGAGATCCGCGTCGCGCATGAAGAGCGCGGCGCTGGCAAATCAAAGTATTCGCTGTTCAGCCTGGTGCGGCTGAACTTCGACCTGATGACCGGCTTTTCGACCGCGCCGATGCGGCTGTTTTCGGGCATCGGCATTGCGATTGCGCTGCTGTCAGTGCTGTTCGTGCTGTACCTGCTGGTGCGCCGCTTCGTGGTCGGTCCGGAGGCCGAGGGCGTATTCACGCTGTTCGCGATCGCGTTCTTCCTGCTCGGTGTCGCGCTGTTCGGCGTCGGCCTGCTGGGCGAGTATGTCGGCCGCATCTACGACGAGGTGCGGCAGCGGCCGCGCTACATCGTCGGCACCGTGCTGGAGCGGCGCGAGGAACCGAAGTGACGCCGGTGCGCCCGCGCGGCTCGTCGTCGCGCCCGGTTTCGGTGCGCCACCCGCCGCGGGCGGTGGTGTTCGCCTATCACGATGTCGGCGTGCGCTGCCTGCGCACGCTGCTGGCGCGCGGCGTGGATGTGGCGCTGGTGTTCACGCACCTGGACGCTCCCGGGGAGAACATCTGGTTCGACAGTGTCGCGCGCCACGCGCGCTGGCACGGCATCCCGGTGCTGACCCCGGAGAATCCGAACGTCCCGGAGATGGTCGAACGGGTACGCGCGCTCGCCCCCGATTTCCTGTTCTCGTTCTATTACCGCTCGATGCTCGGCGCCGAGCTGCTGGCGCTACCGGCGCGCGGCGCCTACAACATGCACGGCTCACTGCTGCCGAAGTATCGCGGCCGGGTGCCGGTCAACTGGGCGGTGCTCAACGGTGAGCA
>Ga0302324_100015835_pt1 | contig 15090 bp, 15 predicted proteins | sample Palsa_T0_1_FD_201949 | JGI IMG/M metagenome (GOLD analysis project Ga0302324, IMG submission 201949) | Peat permafrost microbial communities from Stordalen Mire near Abisko, Sweden - Palsa_T0_1 | ecosystem: Environmental > Terrestrial > Soil > Palsa > Peat permafrost | place: Sweden: Abisko...
AGGTGGCCGATCGCCTGCGGCAGTAAGAGGCTGCTCGCCGCTTCCGGCACGATGCCGAGATCCACGAACGGCAAGACGAATTTCGCGTTCGGCGTCGCGTAGACGAAATCGCAGTGCAGCAGCATCGTCGTGCCGATGCCGATTGCGGCGCCCGGCACCGCAGCGATGAGCGGCACGGACGAGCCCGCGATGGCCCGTAAAAAGCGGAAGACGGGGCTGTCGAAATCGGCGGGCGGGTTACGCATGAAATCGGCCAGGTCGTTGCCGGCGGTGAATGTCGAGCCCTCGGCTGCGAACACGATCGCCGAGATGTCGTCGCGCTCCTGGGCTGCGACGATCGCGTCGGCCAATGCCGCATACATCGCCACGGTCAGCGCGTTCTTCTTCTCCGGCCGCGCGATGCGCAGCCAGCGCGCGCCCGCGACGTCGCTGACGAGAATCTCTTTGCCGGTGTCGATCATAACGAGGGCCTCCTTAGCTGCGCGTGCTGCGACCTATCCGTGGGCGGGTGAGGCGGCTCCTGGGGGCGCCGCTACGATGCGCCGATCGGCAACGGCCTTGGCGAGTTCGGCGTGATCGAGTTCGTTCTGATCGGCGTAGGCCTCGGAGAACGTCACGAGCGCCTCGTCGAAGACGTCGCTGCGCCCGAGATAGCCGGCGATCGTCGCAGCCACGCCACCGCTCTTGGCGTGCGCCCGCGCCAGAGCCCAACCGCAGACGATCGCGTAGCGTTCCAACTCGTCTTCGTTCATGTGCGCAACATCGGCTCCCGCCTTCATGTCGCGGAGCTGGCGGACGTAGTAATCGCGGCCGTCGTCCGCGCGCCCCCAGCCGAGGAAGATGTCGGTCGCCGCCTGCATGAGGTGCTGGCCCGCGACGACGCGTTCGCCGTGATCGCTGAAGCCGCACTTGCCCACATACCGCTCGTACACCGAGGCACGCGCTTCTTTGATCTGCAGGAAGAGCGGGTCGCCGGCCGAGGCCAGGAAGAGCGCCACCGCGCAGCGCGTTCCGACGCTCCCGACGCCGACGACCTTGTAGGCCGCGTCGAGGAACGTAAAGCGTTCGAACAGGACGCGGCGGTCGGTCGGCAGCGAGCGACCGTAGTGCGCGAACGTCTTTATCACCCGATCGACGAACTCGGGGTCGTTCGGGTGGAACACGTCGGGCGGCTTGTCCGCGATTCGGGGCGAACCGGAGCTGGCGTCGACGAGCTTTCCATACAGCTCTTCGGACGTATGCGACGGCGTATCGAGCCCCGACGGTAGCCGAACGCTTGGCACGACGAACGCGGACTCGTCGATGCGCGCGTACCACACGTCGAGCACGTGCATATCGGCAAACTGTTGGATTCGCTCGCGATAACTGCGCACGCACGCGAGCGTGATCCGGGCGCGCGAACGGGCCCGGAGCGCGAGAAACCGTCCGGCGACAACGAAGCTGGCCGCCAGCCGCTTGACGTCCCATTCCCAGGCGCCGCCCGGCGTCGTCTCGTCGAAATCGTTGACGTCGAACACGAGGCGCCGTTCGGGCGTCGCGAAGATGCCGAAGTTGGCGAGATGCGCGTCGCCGCAGATCTGCGTCACGATGCCGGCGTGCGGCGTCGACTGCAAATCGTTCGCCATGATCGATGCGGCACCGCGGTAGAACGAGAACGGCGATTCCAGCATCCGGCCGTAGCGAGTGGGCAGCAACTCGGGGATCCGGCCCTCGTCGTCGCGCTGCAACAGCTCGAGCGGATCCGGCCGGTCCGTAGGCGGCTTCCAGTGCGCGTGGGACGAGCGCGGCACGCGCTCGCGCGCAGCCTTGCCCTCGGCGCGCTGGGGGGCCGCCGCGCCGCCGGCGCTCCGCTCGGTCAACTTACGGTTTGTCGTGAAAGGTGCCGCGCTCGGCGGCGTCGTCGAGTTCCAAATCTTCGAGCAGATAGTAGACGATTTTTCGATCGTCGAACCCGACCTTGGCGAGCTGCTTCCCGCCGATCGCCACGACCTCGTGAATGTGCCCCGCGATGCCGGCGTAGCGATAGTTCACCTCGGTGTAGTCGGCCTGGCCGGCCGGCGGTCGAGGCGTCACTTTCGTTCCGCGCAAAGGGGTCTGGTGGCGGTGCTGGCTCACGAGGGTCCTCTGGGGAGGCTGCGAAGTGCAAGGTCCGCCATCTTCGACCGGGGGACCCCATGTTCATCGAATACAACGGGAAGACACCGAAAGTCCATCCCACCGCATTCGTCGCCCCGACGGCCGTGCTCATCGGCGACGTCGAAGTCGGCCCGGAAGCGAGCATCTGGTTCGGCACCGTGATTCGGGGCGACAACGGGCCGATCCGCATCGGCGCGCGCTCGAACGTGCAGGACAACGCGGTCCTCCACGTCAGCGAGAACAACCGAACGATTCTGGGTGAAGACGTGACGATCGGGCATTGCGCCACGCTCGAAGACTGCGTGATCGAAGACGGCGCGCTGATCGGCACGAACTCCGTCGTCCTGAACGGCGCGACCGTCGGTCGCCGCTCGCTGATCGCCGCCGGCGCCGTCGTCCCAAGCGGCGCGAAGATTCCGGCCGAGACACTCGCCGCCGGCGCCCCGGCCGTCGTGAAAAAGAAGCTCGAGGGCGGAGCCTTCGTGTGGGTGGACCACGCCGGCCCCGAATACGTCAAACTCTCTCGCTCGTATCTTCAGATGGGCATCGGCGATCCCGACATCCACGAGGTCGCCGAAGCGTTGAAGTAGCGAACGGCGCCTATGCGGCCGCTGCCGCTACGGCCCCGCGTAGTGCGAGCTGTCGCCGTAGGGAACGAAGAGCGTGTGTTCTTTGAGGAAGCGGAGCTTGACCGTGCCGGTCGGCCCGCTGCGGTTCTTGCCGATGATGAACTCGGTGAGATCGGGCTCGGGCGCGCTCTCGGGATTGTAGTACGAATCCCGGTACAAGAACGCGACCAGATCCGCTTCCTGTTCGATCGCGCCCGAGTTGTGCGTCACGAAATCGTCGACGCAAAAGTTGTGCAGATCGTCGACGGTCAGATCGTAGACGTCCTCGATTCCCGCCTCGTCGATCGTTAGGATCGGGTCCCAAAGTACGTCCTCGCCGCGTTCGACGACGGTCGCGCTCCGGACGCCCGCCACCACCGTCGCTTCTTCACCGAGCGCGCGCTCGACGTGCGCGCCGGTGCCGTCCGAATGCGTTCCGGCGTCGCGCCCGGCCGGGACGACGACCGCGACCGCGTCGCCCACACGCAGAGCACGCAGCTCGAACCAACCCGAGGCTTTCCGGAATTTGTGTCCGGCGGTACAGCGAATGACGCGACCGCCGGCCGTCGCGACACGATAGACCGTTTTCGAACTGACGTTCCAGGCGTCGACGATCGGGCGGCGGACGAGATGGTGCCGCTCGTCGAGCGCTAGTACGTTGAAGCGCAGACCGCGCTTGACGATCTCCTCGAGTTTCACGCGCTCGCCCGTGTCGGCGTTGGTGACGAGGGCGCTCCCCGGCAGGCAGTCGCGTAGATCGGCCAGCATCGGACGCTTGTCATTTCGCGTCTCGACGCCGCGATTGAGCTGCGCGAGCGCCACGATCGGAATCTTGAGGTCTTTGGCGGTCGCTTTGAGCATGCGGCAAATCTCGGAAAGCTCGTCGTTGCGATTTTGCGTCCGCGAGGTACCGGTCGGACGCACGAGTTGCAGGTAGTCGATGAACACCGCGGCCAGGCCCTCGGCGGACTGCAGGCGCCGGCAACGGCTGCGAATCTCCGTGACGGTGACCGTGCCCGAATCGTCGATGTGGATCGGCAACTGCGAGAGCGCGCTCATCCCGGTCGAGATCTTCTCCCACTCCGGGTCCTTGATGTTCCCGCGCCGCAGGTTCTGCGAGTTGATGCGCGCCTCGGCGCATAACAGGCGCGTGACGAGCTCCTCGTTCGTCATCTCGAGGGAGAAGATCGCGACCGGCTTCTGTTCTTCTTTCGCCGCGGCGGAGGCCATCGTGAGCGCGAGCGACGTCTTGCCCATGCCCGGACGCGCCGCGAGGATGACGAAGTTGCCCGGCTGGAACCCCGCCGTGTACTCGTCGACGTCACGGAAACCCGAAGTGAGGCCCGTCCGGTCGCCGCGGCTGTGGTAGAGCCGGTCGATCTGCTCGAAGGTACCTTTGAGCAGTTTGTAAATCGGCGAGAACTCGCCGCGCTTCTGGCGACGCCCGACCTCGTACACGATCTGCTCGCTCTGATCGAGCGCGGCCTCGACATCTTCTTCGTTCTCGAAGCCGATCCGCGTGATCTGCGTGCCGGCGTGAATGAGGCCGCGCAGCGCCGACTTCTCGCGCACGATGTTCGCATAGTACTCGGCCGATGCCGCGGTCGGCACCGTATCCATCAGCGAGGTGAGATACGACAGTCCGCCGACCTTGTCGAGCAGCGAACGGGTGCGCAACTCCTCGGCGAGCGTGATCTTATCGAGCGGCTCGCCCCGTTCGTAGAGTCCTACGAGCGCCGTGTAAATCGTGTCGTGAACGTGTGCGTAGAAGTCGCCCGGCGAAAGAATTTCACCGACGGTCGACATCATCTCGCGATCGACCAGGATCGAGCCGAGCACGGCCATCTCGGCTTCGAGGTTGTTCGGCGGAATGCGGTCAACGCCGCCGACGCCCTGCGCTGCGAGCGCCACTAGCGCGCCACGCGCCGGGCGCGGCGAACCGGCCGCGGTTTGTGCGCGATGCCGAGCGCGTCGAGCACATCCTCGACCTTGGAGACGAGCACGACTTCGACGTCGTCGATCGCGCGGTCGACGTCGCGAGCGTTCTCTTTCGGGACGAACACGATACGCATCCCGGCTTGGCGCGCGGCGTAGAGCTTTTCGACGATTCCGCCGACCGGCCGGATGTGCCCGGCGATCGAGAGTTCGCCCGTCATCGCAACGTCCTGTGGCAGCCGGACCCGCAAGACGGCCGAATAGAGCGCGAGGAAGATCGCGAGGCCCGCCGACGGCCCGTCGATGTTCCCGCCGCCGACGACGTTGACGTGCAGGTCGAAGTCGAACGGATCGATGCCGGCCACGCTGCGCAGCACCGAGCTTGCGTTGAAGACGCTGTCTTTGGCCATGGTGCCGGCGGTCTCGTTGAAGCGGGCCGTTCCCTTTCGGCGCTCCGCTGCCGGAAACGCGAGCGCCTCGATCTCGATGAGGCTGCCGATGTGATAGGCGACCCCGAGGCCGAGCGTCTTGCCGATTGCCTTGCCACGCTTGGCATGCACGGGCGTGTGCGGTACGAGCCGGCCGCTCTGCACGACGGTCGTGACGTCCGCCGCAACGATCGTCACCGAGCCCGGCTTGCGCGCCGCCGACGAGTTGAGCCGGTACAGCGCGTGGCCGTGCGCGTCGGCGAGAATCTGCACGGCCTTGCGACCTTCGATCGTGTACGACCCGATCGTCTCGAGGACCCCGCGCGCAAGCTTCACGCCGAGCCGCTTTGCGGCGCCCGCCACGATCTCGCGAATCTGCATCTCGGTCAGCGGCTCGAAGTACACCTCGGCGCAGCGCGAACGGATCGCCGGATCGATATCTTCCGGATCGCGCGTCGTCGCCCCGATTAAGATGAAGTCCGCCGGCGCGCCGTCTTCGAACAGCTTCTTCACGTAGGCCGGAACGCTCGGATCCGATGGGTCGTAGTAGGACGACTCGAAGGTGAAGCGCTTGTCCTCCAGCACCTTGAGGAGCTTGGCTTGCAGCAGCCCATCCATTTCGCCCAATTCGTCGATGAACAGGACGCCGCCGTGCGCTTTCGTGACGAGTCCGAGCTTGGGCTCAGGGATGCCGCCCTCCGCGAATTCGCGCCGGCTGCCCTGGTAGATCGGGTCGTGCACGCTGCCGAGCAGCGGGTTCGTCGTCTCGCGCGGATCCCAGCGTAGCGTCGCGCCGCTCGCTTCGACGAACGGTGCGTCGGCCGCGAACGGCGTGTAGCCGCGTTTCTTCGCGACCTCGAGCGCGAGCCGCGCCACCGTCGTCTTGCCGACACCGGGCGGCCCGTAGAGGATCACGTGCTGCGGATACGGGGACGAGATTTTTGCGAGCAGCGCGGCGATCGCGGACTGTTGGCCCACGACGTCGCCGAGCGCGGTCGGACGCAGCAACTGCAACGCGGACGCCGAGAGCCGGCGCGCGTCGAGCGCGACGAGATCTTCGAGCTTGCGGCGCGTGGCGGGCGTCTCTGGACCGCCGTCTTCGCGGATCGCTTCGAGCTTGAGGTCTTGAAGATATTCTTGGTGGCGCTCCGCCATCTTCACGTTGACCTTCGAGTCGATTTTGTCTTCGACCGAACGTTGCGCGACGAGATCTGCCAGGCCGTCTTCGATCTCGGCGATCACTTCACGATACTTGCCGGGCTGCGGCATGCGCTCCACCGTCGGGTCTTCGAACACCAGGCGCTGCAGCGCGAGAATGCGTTCCGGCAAAAGCGTCGAGCGCATCAGCTTGAGCGCGTTGAGCTTGCCCGCGCGCAGGACCATTTTGTCCGGCCCGAGCGTGGACGCGAGTACCTCGTAGAGTGCCGCCACGTAACGCCGCAGTCCGTCGTCGCCGCCGTACTTGCGACGGAAACGGGCTACGTAGGCCGGGTCCCCGCCTTGCGCCATACCGGGCTAGTGCCCTGAATCAGAAATGCCGCAACAGTCGCTCGGCGCTTTTCCGCCCCAGCTTCGTTGCTCGTCGCTCAAAATGCTGCGCATTTCCACGCTCCTCGCGCCTCGCTGGGCCGAAAAATCGCTCTCGCTTTGTGTCACGCCATTTCTGATTCGGGACACTAGTTCGACGCAGCGACGACTTTAACCGTGGTCTTTGCGACGATGTTTTTCCCCAGGCGAACCTCGACCGGGTACGTCCCGAGCGACTTGATGTTGTCGGGGACTTCGATCTTGTGACGGTCGATGTCGATGCCCGTGGCCACGCGGATCGCCTCGGAGACGTTCGCGTTCGTGACGGCGCCGAAGAGCTTGCCGTTGCCGCCGGCCTTCGCCGGGACCGTCAGTTGCAGGTCTTCGAGCTGCTTGCCGAGCGCTTCCGCGTTGGCGACCGCTTCCGCATCGCGCCGCGCCTTGGCCGTGCGCTGCTGCTCGAGCAACGCAAGCGAACCTTTCGACGCTTCGGCCGCGAGCCCGCGCGGGAGCAGATAGTTGCGCGCATAACCGTCCGCGACCTCGAGGACCGTGCCGATGGTACCGAGCGACTTGACGTCGCTCATCAAGATAATCTTCATGCTCTACTCGGAGACGAAAGGAAGAAAGGCGATCACGCGGGCGCGCTTCACCGCAACCGTCAACAGGCGCTGATGCTTGGCGCAACTGCCGCTGATGCGGCGCGGCAGGATCTTGCCGCGTTCGGAAATGTATTTGCGCAGGCGCGTGACGTCCTTATAGTTGATGTCCGCGATCTTGTCCGCGCAGAAATTGCAGATCTTCCGTTTGGGACGACGCTCTTTTTTGGCGGCGTTCCGTTTTTTCGACACGCTGGCGGCCACGGGGTTCCTTCTTTCGATGTAGGTGGAAATGGCTGCGCGGCACTCTGCGGCCGGCAACCCTACACACGTGACGCTCGGCGTCACGACCGGACGAATCCGGATTTTCGGGAGCAACGCGGCTCCCAGGGTCACGAAGGGGAAGTTTACCGTATCGGGTCTCGTAAGTCCAGCAATTGTCCCTGCAGGGATCAGGCGGGAGCGGCGGTCCCGGCGGCGCCCCGCTGCGCTTTTCCGATTTCCAGCGCCGGCTGCTCCGCTCCGGTAGCCGGGACGATCTCGTCCGTACGGTCGGAGATCCGCACATATGCGTCGCGCACGGCTTCGGCCGTCCGCTGTTCTTCCTCGAGCCAGATCCCTTTGGTGAGGGTCACGTAGGCGCGCTCGAAGCTGCCGCCGCCGGCGCAGAGCACCGTATGCGTCGGCGCCTCCTCGGACGCGAGGAAGAGCATGCCGGCGGTGACCGCCTCGGGCCCGAGGATTTCGAGCGCCGCCGGGGGCAGCAAGCTTTCGGTCATACGGGTGCGAGCCGTCGGGGCGAGACAGTTGACGCGAATGCCGTACTTTTCGCCCTCGATCGCGAGGGTGTTCGAGAGGCCGACAAGCGCCATCTTCGCCGCACCGTAGTTGGCCTGGCCGAAATTGCCGTAGAGGCCCGTGGACGACGTGGTCATGACGACGCGGCCGTAGTTTTGCTGGCGCATGATATCCCAAACCGCCTTCGTGCAGACGAACGCGCCGGTCACGTGGACGTCCATCACGGTGACGAAATCGTCGTACTCCATCTTTCCGAAGCTCTTATCGCGCAGGATGCCGGCGTTGTTGATCAGGATGTCGACGCGCCCGTAGGCGCCCATCACCCGTTCGACGAGCGCCCCGATCGCTTCGCGGTCGGACACCGAGACGGACGCCGCCATCGCGTGTCCGCCTGCTGCGATGATCTCGTCTGCGACGGCTTCCGCGCCGGCGAGATCGGCGACGACGACGCGTGCGCCCCGGGATCCGAGGGCCATCGCGTGAGCGCGGCCCAGTCCGTTGCCCGCACCCGTTACGATCGCCACCCGCTGCTCAAACGTCACGATGCCATCTCCTCACAAGAAAACACGGATAAGAAAAGACCGGTCCCGCGTTCGGTTACGCGATTCCGCGCTGCCCCTCCCGCGATTTGCGCGCCCTACGATGCAAACGTTTCGGGCACGTCCTCGAGGCGGGCGTCGAGCGCCGTGCGGACTTCTTCGCGCAGCGCCTCGCTTGGAAAGCGCGAGATCGCCGGTTCGAAGAACGCAAGCGCGACCATGCGCTCGGCGGCGGCGCGGGCGATCCCACGCGTCTGCACGTAAAAGAGCTGCTCCTCGTCGAGTGAGCCGACCGTCGCCGCATGCGACGCGGCGACATCGTTCACGCCGATTTCGAGGGCGGGCACGGACTCGAGGTAGGCGTCGCGCGAGAGCACGAGCGCGTCGTCACGCATCGCGGCCCGGGACTCGTGAGCGCCCGGATCGATCCGGATGATGCCGGCGAACCGGCCCGACGCACGATCGCCGGCGGCGCTGCGCACGATCGTCTCCGATCGCGTCCGGGTACCGCGGTGCGCGACGTCGACGGCGAGATCGACGTTCGCGAAGCCGTTCGCAAAGAAAAGCGCGTTCACGTCGCCGCTCGCACGCTCTGCGTCGAGATGCACGTCGACCGCGGACCGCGTCAAGGCGCCGCCGAGTTCGGCTATGTGCCAGGCGATCGTCGCACCTGCGGCACAGCGAACGCCGCGCCGCACGATCAGGCGCGCGCCCGGGTCCGCATGTTGCAACACGACGTAGTCGAGCCGCGAACCGGGCTCGAGATCCACTTCGACGATGCCCGCGAGGAACGATTCGGCGTCGCCGAGGTGGCGCTCGACGATCGTCGCCGACGCGCCCGCTCCCACCCGCACGACCGTGTGAGGGAATATCGCGCCGGCTTCGCCCGGGCGCGAGGTCCAGACGAGCTGGATCGGCTCCGCGATCGCAGCGCCGGGCGCAATCTCAACGAAAGCCCCGCAGTTCTGAAAGGCAGTCGACAGCGCCGTGAAGCGATCCGCGTCGGCCCGAACGGTGCGGCCATGCGCGGCGGCCACCCGCTCCGGCCAGGCGCGCGCGGCGTCGGCAAGCGAGGAGAGCACGAGGCGCGAATCGGCAGCCGGCGTCGTCGCCTCGAGGTACGTACTGCCGGCATGCACGATGCCGCCCTGGGCGTCGCCCCCGGACGGTACGCGCAGACGTCCGGTCGTCCAGACGAGATCGGCGAACGGGAGTGCTGCGTAGTCGTGCCGGAACCGGCGCGGAACGCTTGCGCCGCCGTCGCCGATGCTGCGGTACGCCGCGAGCGCCCGGCGCCGCCCGAAGGGGTCGACGACGCCGCCGCCCTGCGCGCCGAGGTCTTCGAGTTCGCGCACGGCCGCAGCCAGCACCGGCTCCGCCGGTGCGAAGGCGAGGGCGTCGGAAATCAGGCGCGCGCTTCGGACCGCGACGCCTCGAGCGGCTGCTCGATCCCGAGGCGGCAGAGCATCGCGGAGGTCGAGCGGTCCATGAGCGTCTCCGCGTCGACGAAGGGAAACGCCGGCATAGTCAAGCGTAACGAGGCCACGCCGTGCAACGTGCTCCAGCACAGTTGTGCCACCTCTTCGGCGTCGACGGAGGTGAGGTTATGCGCATCGAGCATCGCGCGCACCACACCGACGAGAAACTCGTAAATCCGGTAGCCATGACGCTCCAGGGCTTCGTGCATCAACTCGTCGCTGAGCTTCGCCTGGTTCATAAAGATGAGCCGGAACCAGGCGGGTTCTTCGCTCGCGAAGGCCAGGTAGGCACGACCGATCGCGCGGAGCCGCTCGACCGGGTCGGCGACTCCCTGCGACCGTGCCATAAATTCTCCGAGACGTTCGAAGCCCTCGTGAACGAGTTCCATCGCGATCGCTTCACGCGAATCGAAATACGAATAGATGCTCCCGCCGCAGTAGCCGATCGCCTTCGCGACCCGGCGGATCGTCAGCGCATCCACGCCTTCAGCCAGAACGATCTCGCGCGAAGCAGCCAGCATGAGCGACCGCACCTCCTCGCGATGCCGCGCCTTCATGCGCTCCTTGGCCATCTCGCGGAACGCTTTCCCTGGAACTGCCACCTGGGCGGACCGGCTCATAGCTTCGACCTTCGCGCGCCGGTCCGGGGATTACCGCGTGGCGCGTGTATTGTGACCAGCTGTTACACGCCCTTCCGTAGATTAAAGACTAAAAAAATTTTGGCCCGTGGAGATGAGCGGCGAGTGCCGCGAAGGGGGGCATCGGGGGGTGTCACCGCCCCGATCTTAAAGGGGCCTCGTGGAGATGAGCGGCGGCATCGGGGGGTGTCACCGCCCCGATCTCAACGAAAGAGTGCAAGCAGCGGCGCTAGATTCGCCGTGATCAGTTCGATGGCGAGCACGCCGATCCCGAAGTAGATGGCCGCCGTCGTCACCAGGCCCAACGCCGTCTGCACGGGCGTTTCATTCGACGGTGCGAAGCGGGTCGCGAAGGCGCGCAAACGCTCGCTCGGAAAGCCGCGGGTTTCGCTGCTGTCCGCGAGGCGTCGCACAAGCGCCCCCTGACGGGGCAGCGCGAGATGGAGGGCGTGGCGCATTCTTGACCTCAACCGTTCATCGTATTGAACGACGTTCATTATACTGACCGTTCGACGATTTTGTCAAGTGAAAGCCGGGGCAGGCCGGCTGCGCGACTGCGCGAGATGCCCGCATTCCTTGTTACATATGGCGGCAAGATTGTTGAGGCCCCAAGCCGCACCGAAAGAGACCGAACCAGCGCTCGATATTCAACTGGCGCGCCCAGCTCTTCAAAGGGAGTGTAATTACTCTATGACGACCGACCTTCGCGACTTCCTGACGCTCCCGTATGCCAAGCTCGAAGAGCTCAATCTCGCCGCAAAAAAACAGCGCACGGACCGCGTTGCTCCGGATAAACTGGCCGAGGAGCGGCTCAAATATCTGACCGATACGAAAAACATCAAAGCCGTCACGGTGCTGTTCAGCGACCTCGAAGGCCGCTTGCACATGCTCGACTACGACAAGAAGTTTCTGCTGAAGGCACACGACAACCTGACGTTCGACGGCTCGTCGATCCGCGGTTTCACGGCCCAGCGCGAAAGCGACTTGCGCCTGTCGATCGACTGGGGCTCGTTCTGGTGGGGGCCGGCCGACATCTTCGGGCCCGGCAAGGTGCTCGTCTTCGGGGACGTGCTCGGACGCGACGGGTCGCCGTACCCCGCCGACATCCGCGGCAGCCTCAAGAAGCTCGCGGCCGACGCGTACGAGAGCCACGGCTACACGCTCAACGCCGCGAACGAAATCGAGGGCTTCGTCTTCGCCGGCCTCGATGCGGAGCGCCGCTATCACGAGACCGGCAAATTCGAGTACGTCAACACCGGCGGATACTACCATTCGCTGCCGGGCGATCCGCTGCGTCTCTTCATCGACACGGTTGCCGAGGTGCAACGCGCGATGGGGTTCGAGAACGAGAAGGATCACCCCGAGGTCGCCCCGTCGCAATTCGAGATCAACTACAGCTACGGCGAAGTCGTCTCCGCCGCCGACACGATCCAGCTCTACAAGCTGATCTGCCGCCAAGTCGCGACGAAGCTCGGCATGTCGGTGAGCTTTCTGCCGAAGCCCGTGGTCGGCGTGAACGGGAACGGCATGCACACGAACGTCTCGGTCAGCAAGGACGGAAAGAACCTGTTCTGGGATGCCTCCGGTGAAGAGCGCCTGAGCGCCTTCGGCTGGGATTTCATCGACCGGATCTTGACGCACGGCAACGACATTTGCTTGATGTTCAACTCGAGCGTGAACGCCTACCGGCGTCTCGACCCGCACTTCGAAGCCCCGAACCAGATCAAGGCCTCGGCCATCGATCGCGGCTCGATGGTGCGCATCCCGTTCGGCAACGAACGCAGTTCGCGCGTCGAAGTTCGTTCGGTCGCGCCCGACGCGAACCCGTACATGGTGATGCTCGCCGTCTTCAAGACCGGTCTACACGGAAAAATCGCCGAAGGCGATCTGCGTCAAGCCTCGCGCTATCTGCCGGACAACATCTACGACGCACTCGCCCACTTCCGAGGTGCGGAATGGACGACCGAATTGCTCGGCGAGGACGTTAAAGGCCGGTACGCGGACCTCAAACAGGGGAGCGCCGACCGCTGCCCGCGGCTCTTGGGCACGTTCGTCAAAGCCCAGGAGGTCCAGTACCACCACGAAGTCTACAATCAATACCTCTGGAATCTGTTCTAGAGGTTCGATGCGGCTGGGGGAGCCGGGGCTTAGGTCCCGGCTTCGCAGGCCGAAGAAGTAAGTGATGTTTCTGGCAATCGTCACGCTCGCTGGGTTACTGCAAACGTGTGCGCCGGGCGTCAGCCCCAGCACGATGACCGCGATCGTCCGCGTCGAGAGCGGCGGAAACACGTTCGCGCTGCGCGACAACACGATCGATCACGTTTACGCCCCGGTCGACTATCGCGAAGCGGTGGCCTGGGCCAATCAGTTGCTCGCCATGGGCCACAACCTCGACCTCGGGCTGGCTCAAGTCAACAGCGCGAATCTCCCGAAGCTCGGCATCTCCGTCGCGCAAGCGTTCGACCCGTGTACGAACCTGCGGGCGGGGGCGACGATTCTCGCCGAAGATTATGCCAACGCCGCGAGCCACTTCGGACCCGGGCAATTCGCACTGCGCCGCGCGCTCGGTGCGTACAACTCCGGCAGTCTCTACGCCGGGCAAACCTACGTCAACGAAATTCTCCAGGCGGCCGGCCTCGCACCCGAAACGAACTATCCTCCGGCGCAGTCTTCCGCCGCGACGCCGCCCGGAAAAACGAAGCATCGGGTGGCGGCGGCTGCCCCCGAGACGCTGTACACGGTCCAACATACGGCCGGATCTCCCGTCACCGTCTACGTAGGTTCGCCCTAGCCGAACCACGCCGCGATGTCGGCCATCTCCCGATTCGAGATGGCGTGCTCGTGGGGATACTCGCGCAGCGTGAGCGCGGCCCCGCTCTGATCTTTGAGATACGCGAGCGTCCGGCGCACGAGTTCCGGCGGTATGACCACGTCGTGTGTGCCGTGCCCGTAGAACACGGGCAGCCCGGCGAGCCGCTGCGGCGTCGTCGCGATTCCGGCGTCGAACGCGATCGCGCCGCTCAACAGCACGGCGCCCGAAAAGCGCGCCGGATCGTCGAGAACGAGGGCGGCCGCCATCATCATGCCGGCGCTGAAACCGAACAGAAAACACGGCGCGCTCGTCGTTTTGTCGAGCCACGCGCGGAGGTCCCCGACCGATCGGCGCACGCTAGCCGGAATCGGCCGTGCGGGGCCCGAGTTTTCGAACCACGTGAAACCGCCGCCCGGCACGGCAACCGGAGCGCGCACGCTCGCATAGGCGAAACTGCGCGGCAGACGATCGGCGAGGTCGATCAGATCGTGTTCGTCTGCGCCGCGGCCGTGCAGAAAGACGACGAGCGGCGTTGCGCGACCGCTCTTCGGTGGCCTGCGCCAGACGACGACGGGATCCATGCCGGCCGTTTCTCTCGGACAAAGGCGGCCTCTTGCCGTTGGTGAACCGAACGCGCGTGAGTTCCATTATCGACGAACTCGTCGCGAACGCCGTCGCACACGAAGAAGATTTTGAAGGCCCGCGCGCCCTCATCCCGGCGAAACACGTCGCCATCGTGACCTGCATGGATTCGCGCATCGACAGTTTCCGGATCTTCGGTCTCGACTCGGGCGAAGCGCACATCCTGCGAAACGCGGGCGGGCTCGTCACCGAGGACATGCTCCGCTCGCTCGTGCTCTCGCAGCGGCTCCTTCAAACGCGTGAGGTAATCCTCATGCATCATTCCAACTGTGGCCTGCACCGCGCAGACGAAGCGACGCTGCGCGCCGAGATCCGCGCCGAGACGGGCTCCGAGCCCCCGTATGCATTCGGCGGCTTCGGCGATCTCGATGAGGCCGTACGCCGCGCAATCGTGCGCGTTCGCGAGCATCCTTTTCTGCCGCATCGCGACCACGTCCGGGGTTTCGTCTATGAGGTCGAAACGGGACATCTGCGGGAAGTGTTCGTCGTTCGTCCGTGAGCCTCTCGACGCTTCTATCGCAAGCGTTGATCGCGTTCACGATCGAGTTCGACAACGAGGCCGAGCGCCAGTTCGCCGAATCTGGCCTGAGGCGGCTCTTCCCCGTGTCGCTCGTCATGTGGTCGAATTTTGTGCGCTTCATCGAACCGGGCGGCGTGCTCGTTCGCGACCTTCGCGCTCGTGCCGGCGTGTCGGAGAGCCATCTCGCTTCGCGCTTAGGAGCGTTGCAGCGCTGGGGCTACGTGACGGTCGCCGCGGAATCTCCGGCCGGCGAACCGCTGCCGCGCCGGCGCGACTGGACGGTTCGTCTCACCGTCTTCGGCCGCAAAGCTCGAGAAGTGTGGCTGCCGCTCGTCGCGATCATCGAGGCGCGTTGGGAGGCGCGTTTCGGCGCGGACCGGATCGAGGAGCTTCGGCAGCGACTGCGGCACGTGAGCGCCGAACTCGAGCG
>Ga0302324_100015838_pt1 | contig 15089 bp, 15 predicted proteins | sample Palsa_T0_1_FD_201949 | JGI IMG/M metagenome (GOLD analysis project Ga0302324, IMG submission 201949) | Peat permafrost microbial communities from Stordalen Mire near Abisko, Sweden - Palsa_T0_1 | ecosystem: Environmental > Terrestrial > Soil > Palsa > Peat permafrost | place: Sweden: Abisko...
GCGATTCTCGGTCGGGATCGTCGCCGAACCGTATCTCCCGGAATTCCGGCACGCGGAGCTGATTCGCGAGGCGCGCATCCATCTCGCGGGATATGCGCTGATTGCCGTCATTTCGGTGCTTGCGCGAAGTTGGGCGGCCGTGCTCCTGTGGCTCGCGCCGATGTGCGTCATGAAATTCACGCATCAATTGCAAAACACCATCGAGCATCTCGGATTGCCGCATGACGATGACACCCTCATCAACACGCGCAGCACCCGCACCAATGCCCTGGTGCGCTGGCTGGCCTGGCAGATGCAGTATCACACCGCGCACCACGTCTTCCCGGGAGTACCCTTTCACCACCTTCCCGAGCTGCACAAGATTATCTTCACCGATCGCGGAGCCGTGGCCCCGACCATGACTTACTGGGGATTCCAGCGCGCCGCTCTGCGTGCCCTCGCGGACGGTAGGACCGAGGCCGACTATCCCGCAGGGCGCTTGTGGATTTTCGAGTAACCCCATGATCGAGTTGTGCTCTGAGTAACCGATTTCAGGTCTACCAGGCCCTTTGGGCCATGAACAAGCTGGTCTCGCCTGAAGCCTCCACCGCTCAGAAATTCGACCGCGTACGCGCAGCGGGCTTCGATGGCATGGCTATCGACTTGGGTGACTTGAGTTTCTCCGAGGCCGAAGCCACCGTCCCTCACTTCGCCCGCACGGGATTGCTCGGCGGCCTGACTGCCTTTCCCAAGTCCGTCGAGGACCTGCGTCCGGCATTGGGTCTGGCTCGGCGGATCAACGCGTCCTATGTCGTGGTCATCGGCCAGCAAATGCCCGTCAAACTCTCCGAGATGATTCCCGTGATCGAGGGATGGCTGCGGGTTGCGGAACAGGAAGGTATGCCCATCCAGTTCGAGACCCATCGCAACTGCATTACCAATGACTTGTTCACGACGGTGCAATTGCTCGATGCCGTACCGGCCATGCGCCTCGCCGCCGATTTGTCGCACTACGTTGTGGATCGTGAAATGCCCTGCCCGCCTCCCGGACCCCTGCAGTCGCTGATCACGAAAATTTTGGAGCGCTCGGATTCTTTCCAAGGGAGAGTGGCCGCGCGCGGTCAAATCCAGATCCCCTTGGGCTTTCCTCAAAACGCCAAATGGGTGGAATTGTTCCGCGGCTGGTGGCGCGAAGGATTCATGGCATGGCGGGCGCGGCATCGGACCGATGACGACGCGCTGGTATTCCTTTGCGAGCTGGGGCCTCCGGACTACGCAATTACCGCGGCGGATGGTCGCGAGCTGTCGGATCGATGGGAAGAGGCCCTGACGTTATCGCGCTGGGCGCACGAGATCTGGCGCGAGGTGTGCCCGGAAAAATGAATACGCTGGTCAGTGACCCTAGTAAGCAACGCACCCTTGGTTCCTCGCGCATTGTTGAGCTTGCAGAGGCCTAAGTCGTTCATGATGTGCCGGATATAGTCGAACTCCGCTCAAAATATTGATTCAGCAGAATGATGCCAGCATCTGCCGGCGCGTTGCGCTCTGTTGTCAGCGCCATGGCAAATTGGCTGCGCGCGGCCGCTCGGCCGGTGCCGGCATTCATGCAGCTAGCCAGTCGAATTCGAGTAAGCTGACGTTCGCGGACGAGGTCGGCGGCACCTTGTAAAAGGTCCCCGAGCTACGGCCGGGGGAGCAACGCCTCGATGATCGAGCCGGCTAGAGCCGTATTCCTGAGCTATGCCTCGCAGGATGCCGAGGCGGCGCGACGTATCGCCGACACACTACGAGCCGCCGGCGTCGAAGTCTGGTTCGATCAGAGCGAACTTCGCGGCGGCGATGTTTGGGACCAAAGAATTCGCCACCAGATACGGGACTGCGCGCTCTTCCTCCCGATCATCTCGTCCCACACACAGGAGAGGACGGAGGGCTATTTCAGGCTTGAGTGGAGGCTCGCGGATCAGCGCACGCACCTTATGGGGCGCACCCGACCGTTCATCGTGCCGGTCTGCGTCGACGACACGCCCGAGACGGACGCGGATGTGCCAGACGCGTTCTCCGCGGCGCAATGGACGCGCTTGCACAACGGGGACGTGCGACCGGCCTTCGTCGAGCGCGTGTTGCGGCTGCTGTCGCCCGAAGCGGCTCATGCGCCGGGAGGGGTCAGATCGCCAGCCACCCCCGCAGTCCCACCGACTGGGGCTGCGCCCCGACCGCCTGCGCCGAGTCCCGCCACGCCGCGACCAACGCCGCGTGTCCTGGCGCTGATCGCGGCAGCCGCAGTCATCGGCGCCGGCTACTTTGTGGTGGACAAGTTGTGGCTGTCGAAGCGGTCTGCAGCAGGTGCGCAGACCTCGTCATCGACTGTTCAGGGCGGCACACCCCCACAGGGTGCGATCCCGGAGAAGTCCGTCGCGGTACTGCCGTTTATCGACATGAGCGAGAAGAAGGACCAGGAGTACTTCTCGGACGGATTGAGCGAGGAACTCATTGACCTCCTGGCGCAGGTCCAGGACTTACGGGTGCCGGCCCGCACCTCGTCGTTCGCCTTCAAGGGCAAGCCTGACGATGTTACGAGCATTGCTCAGAAACTGCGCGTCGCCCAAGTCCTCGAAGGGAGCGTGAGGAAAGCTGGAAACACGCTCCGGGTGACCGTGCAGCTGATTCGCGCCGACAACGGCTATCACCTTTGGTCGAGGACCTACGACCGGGACATCAAGGACATTTTCAAGGTCCAGGACGAGATCGCCGCCGCCGTGGTGGAGGTGCTGAAGGCCAAGCTCGCGCCGGCGCAGGCCTTCGCCGCCTACCGCAGCTCAAACACCGAGGCCTACAGCCAGTATCTGCTCGGCAAACGGTTTCACAGTCGAGGAAACGTCGACGGCTGGCGACGGGCGATCGACGCCTTCCACAAAGCGATCGCACTCGATCCCGACTACGCCGCGGCCTATGCCAGTCTTGCTCTCTCGGAGTACGCCCTCGCAGATTCGACCGGCGATGCAGCAGGCCAAAGGGAAGCGATGGCCGACGCCGAGAGGGCCATTACCCTCGCACCGCAGGAGGCCGACGGCTATGCGTCGCGCGGAGTTCTCCGGATGAACGTCAGCTGGGACTGGAACGGTGCTGAAGCGGACCTCGAGAAGGCGCTGGCGCTCGATCCCGCGGCCGACAAAACCCAGGTAAACTACGCTACTTTGTTGGAAAGGCTCGGCCGGTTGCCAGAGGCCATTGCGGTAGGGAGACGGGCGACCGAGATCGATCCATTGTCCGCTATTGCTTGGTCGAATCTTGGTCAATACCTGACGTTCCACAGAGACTACCCCGCCGCTCACGAGGCATTGCGTCGCTGCCTCGAGATCAATCCGGAATCGAGCTTCGGCGGGCATCACGTGGCTATCCTGCAGTTGCTCGAAGGCAACGCGGTCGAGTCACTCGCGACGGCGCGCAAGATCGGCATCGAAGCTTTTAGGCTAACCGACCTCGCCACGGCCGAGCACAGCCTCGGTCATACGAAGGAGTCCCAGCAGGCCCTTGACGAGTTGATCGCCAAGCATGCTCGGGATGGCGCCTATCAGGTCGCCGAGGCACTTGCGTGGCGCGGTGAGAAGGACAAGGCGTTCGAGTGGCTCGAGCGCGCCTACCAACAGCGCGATGGCGGGCTGTCAGAGATCAAAGTCGACTTGCTGCTCGATCGCTTGCGCGGCGATCCGCGCTTCAAGACAGTACTTAAGAAGATGAACCTGCCGGAGTAGCGCGGCCGGGCGAACGCGCGCCCACAATAGGCTTGCGGGTCACCACGGTGCAATTGACGCGAGCTCCGCGGTCAGCTATATCCTCAGCCGTGTTGTGAGCCTTTGCTGGCACACGCGTATCCAACCGTTGATTGAAAGGAGTTCGTTTTCACAAAACGACGGGCCCCAATCGCCACCTCTTTTGCAGAGCTGCGGCAACCGTCGTGCGACACGCCAGGTCATTCCAGTTCTCTTTTTTCACGAAGGAGCTCAGCAATGAGTGCAGTAGCACAGCCAAAGATCGGCGATATGACAGCCGTCCGCCCGTTTCATGTGAATATTCCGGAAACAGAGCTGACCGAATTGCGCAGGCGCATAAGCGCAATGCGTTGGCCTGACCGGGAAACGGTCACGGATCAATCGGAAGGCCCACAACTCGCGACCATGCAGAAACTCGCGCGCTATTGGGAGACGGAGTACGACTGGCGCAAGGTCGAGGCCAGATTGAACGCCCTGCCGAATTTCATCACGGAAATCGACGGTCTCGACATTCACTTCATTCACGTTCGTTCGAAACATAACAACGCGTTGCCGCTTATCGTCACGCACGGCTGGCCTGGCTCGATCATCGAGCAGCTGAAGATCGTCGATCCGCTGACCAATCCGACGGCACATGGCGGGAGCGCGGCGGACGCTTTCGACCTGGTGATTCCGTCGATGCCGGGCTACGGGTTTTCGGGCAAGCCAACTACTTCAGGCTGGGGCCCAGCCCGCATTGCGAGTGCGTGGGTCGTGCTGATGAAGCGCCTTGGCTACACGAAATTCGTGGCACAAGGCGGCGATTGGGGCGCGATTATCGTGGACGTGATGGGCACACAAGGGCATCCGGAACTGCTTGGCATTCACTCAAACATGCCAGGCATCTTTTCGCCCGACATTGACAAGGCTGCCCGCGCGGGCGTTCCGGCGCCGGCGGATCTCTCCGCCGACGAGAGACTTGCGTACGAGCGGGTCTCCTTGGTATATGCGAAGGGGATCGGCTACGGATACCAGATGGGATTGCGCCCGCAGGCGCTATACGGGATCGCAGATTCCCCCATCGGCATAGCCGGTTACTTTCTAGATCACGACGCGCGTAGTTTGGCAATGATCTCGCGTACGTTCGACGGGCAGCCCGAAGGGCTTACACGAGATGATGTCCTGGACAATGTCACGCTTACCTGGTTGACGAATAGCTTTATCTCCGGGGCGCGCCTCTATTGGGAGGACTTCGCTTCACAGATCTCTTTCTTCGGTGTCAAAGGTGTCTCCATTCCGGTTGCCGTGAGCGTCTTTCCCGATGAGCTCTATCCGGCTCCGAAGAGTTGGTCGGAGCAGGCATATCCCAAACTCATCCACTACAACAAGCTCGATCGAGGCGGGCACTTCGCGGCCTGGGAGCAGCCGAAAATCTTTTCCGAAGAAGTTCGCGTGAGCTTCAGATCGCTCCGCACATAGTGAAGCCACTGACTCTGGTCCGCCCGATAGGGTTTCGGGCGGACCATGGCAGGCGGTGCGTGCAGAGGAGACAAGAATGCTTCTGTGCAGGCTTTGTAGTGTCGCCTTGAGTTGCGCGGGTTTCTCGGAGACTCGCCCGAGCAATAGAGGCTCCAAAGAATAGCCCGGACGAGATGGTGAAGCGCGCGCTCGACGCCCTGGAGTCCGGCTTCGATGAGGTGCTTGCCGACGAGTCCACCAGACTGACAAAGCAGGCACTCACGGTATTGCGTCCGAGTTATTTTCCACGAACGGCTTGATACCGCACTTGTAGGCGACCTTCAGCAACCTGCCGATCAACATGAGGAAATGCGCCATGCCTGACCATTCGCAGTTCAACACCGACCGCACCTATCCGGGCCTGTGGGCGGTCACCTTCAGCAATCCGCCGATCAACATGTTTGTTCCCACAACGATTGTTGAATTGGGAGCGCTGATGGCCGACCTCGAGGCGGACCCGTCCGTGAAGGTCGTAGTGTTCCAATCGGCGAATCCCGATTTTTTCATCGCCCATCTCGACGTATCCAAGGCAGCTGAACGGCCAGAGGTACTCGGCCTTTGGCGCGACTTTGTGCTGCGCCTCTCGTCCGCGCCAGTCGTGAGCATCGCCAAGATTCGCGGCCGCACGCGCGGCATCGGTAACGAGTTCGTGCTGGCCTGCGACATGCGCTTCGCCAGCCGGCAAAGCGCCCTATTCGGCAACCCCGAGATCGGCGTCGGACTGGTCCCCGGCGGCGGAGCGCTGGAGTGGCTCCCGCGCGTGGTCGGCCGCTCGCGCGCACTTGAGATCGTCCTGAGCGGCGACGATTTCGATGCTGATATCGCCGAGCGCTATGGCTGGGTGAACCGCACGCTGGACGATGACCAACTCGACTCGTTTGTCGATACGCTCGTCCGACGTCTGGCCTCGTTCGACCGTGAAACGCTAGCCGCGGCGAAGGCCCAGATCAATCGGTTCGGGACGCCGACAGCTGCCGAGCTTCAGTCGAGCACCGACTTGTTCTTCCCATTGCTGGCCTTGCCCAGTGCCCAGGCGCGCCGCGCCAAGATCCGCGGTATCGGTTACGGCGCTCCGAGCGACTTCGAATTGAACTTCGGCCGGTACCTCCCTGCGTTCGGGCGGGCGGACGGCGATGACATGACTACGCAGCCGGACTGATCGGCGCCCTGAATCGGCGGACCCGCGTGGCTTTGGGCGTCCCGATCCGGGCGGGTCCACTGCGCAGAGGAGATGGCAATGAGGCTTCAGGGGAATACCGCCCTGATCAACGGTGGCAGCAGTGGCACAACCGGAACGTTTTGATGCCCTGGTTCTCGGAAGCGGCCAGGGCGGAGATCTACTCGCGTGGTACTTGGCGCGATCCGGACAACGGGTGGCAGTCGTCGAGCGGCGGTATGTCGGAGGTTCCTGCCCCAACATCGCCTGCATGCCCAGCAAGAACGAAGTCTGGGCCCGCGCATCGCCTATCTGGTCCGGCACGCGGCGCAGTTCGGCACAATCACCGGCCCGGTCACGACCGACATGGTGAAGGTGCGCCAGCGCAAGCGCGACATGGTCGATCGAGAGATCGCTCGCTACCTACCGGCGTTCAAGGAGCACATGCACGCCGCTCTCGACATCAACCTGCCGACTAACCCGAGCCGAGCCGCCGCACAAGACGCGCTGTGGTCGAGACTAAACGTCAAGGCCGCCGAGGTGAAACACGGACCCGCTGAATTGGAGCCACTGGCCGAATGGGTCAGAGGGTTCGGAACTGCGGAGAAGCTCGATCTGCTTGTGCAGCAGAGCATAGGAAGATTGTTCGTGGAGACGCTCACGGCCACTGAGGAGAGTTTGGCAGCGGCCCATATGGTGCTTGAGGCGGCAAGCTCTTCCAATGTCCTGAGAATGCTGGGGTGGCGCATCAGCGGCAGGCTGGAGCGGGCCAAAACGCTTCTTGGTTCCATGGTGAACGGCGATCTGGCTGGCGTTATCGCGATGATTACAGGTCGGCAGCTCATTGTTGATGGCCTGCATAAAATGCGGCAACTTGCTGCCGACTCAGCGCTTCGATCTTCGATAACGACGGATGCTGCCGTGGACGAATGCCTCTTTTCACCAATCACGGTTGTACGCCAGGCGAAAACCTCCGGCGAGGTCGGCGGTTGTCCCTTTAAGAGAGGCTCGCTCTTCATCCTTGGGCTGCGAAGCGCGAGCAAAGGCGCAGCGAATCGTGACATCGTCTTCCTCAGTCAGAGTTGGAGCCGCTGTCCCGCCGAAAAGTGGGTGCCTGCGCTATTGGAAGGCGTGTGGACGCGTGTCTCAGCTACGTTGCATGAGTCTTAAAAAAACCTCGCGGCCCTCATTGATTAATTCCTGACCGTGGCGGTCCACATTTGTGGGCCCAGGGTGGCCCGCTTGACACTTTCTACGGCAAAGGGACGGGGGCGCCCTGGGAATTTGGCGGCGACGGACCGCCCTCGACCCCGGAGCCGTCCATGGCAACCGTCGGCTTTCCGGCAATCAGAAATCGAGCGGCTTGTGGTCGTGGCCGTTCAGAGACCGCCGCCCGCCGGCCCTACCGCCCGATGTCCCTTATCGACCTATTCTGTTGAAAAACTCCATGTGCAGATCCAGCCAGAAATTAAAGGGTTTTAGAAAGGCTGAATTTTGAACGGGCCGGAGGACCAGCGGCTTCCGACGATCCCCAGGCTCAAATGTTCGTACGATGTTAGACCGCGTGTTTATGGCTATTTTTAGACTGCAATTTTGATTCATCGGCAAAATCTCGAGTTCGTGGGAACCGAGTTTTTCAACAGAATAGGCCCTTAGGAGCCGTTCGCGAATGTCCGCTGTCGGATGCCTCTTGCACTGCCGACCTTCACTCAACTCTTGCGACCGTCGCTTGGCGGAGCGCGAGACGCCAGGCACCCTGCTCATTGCGCCAAATATCCGTGAATCTTCGATGCACGATTTTCCCTGCATTGGGGGCCTTGCCCTTTGGAGCGAGAATCTCATTTCCCATTATGACGACGAGCTCGCCCAGCTTTCCCGCGTAGTCAATTCGCCGGTCGAAGGAGTCGTAACGGATAAATCCGCGCGCAAACGCGGCCAAGGTGTCGTCGCGGCGATTGATGGTCAAGCGGCGAGTTGACGATGACATCAGCCGCGAGCGAATCGCTGAAGGCCTTGAGATCTTCAGCGAGTATTGCGGCGACCTCCGCATTGCTCGCAGCGAGCGCCTCCGCCACGGCGGGGTCAGCGAAGCGGTGGGCGTCAGATGTGTCCGTCATTTGCGGCCACGCCTCGATTTGTACTCGGAGCGGATATTATCTCAACAAGTAGCCGGCGAAGGATAGCCTCCAGGGCAGATTCCAAACCATCACGCTGCTCTCGGCCGAACTCAGCCTGTTGGGCTGCACGAGGACGTCAATGCTAACTATCGACCCAAACGCGCCAGTGGTGAACGGCCGGTATCGAGCAACCCAATCAGGTATTGGGCTTCTAAACTAATAGCCCGGAACCAACTAAGGTTCTCTGTATATCACGGCGTGTGCGTGCCTCTTCATAATCTCCGAGTCCTGCGCTTTCGACAGCGGAATCATTTTATCTCCTTCACTAACGGACTCGGCGCGCATGAATTCCTCGAATCCGGGAGCGGAAAAGATGAAGACCGCGCTGATCGCGTCAGTGCCAATGTTGGTGACGGAGATCCAGGTATTTGCCGGGATGAACACCGTGGCGCCGCCGTGCACTTCCCTCACCGTATCACCCAAACTTACGCGCGCTTTTCCATTCTGAAGGAAGAGAATCTCGTCGGATCCTGGGTGCCTGTGAGCGTCTATCTTTCCGCCGGGAGCTAGGTCCTCGGTTCCGAAGACGAGGTGTGATGAGCCACCGTTGTGCGGATCGACCTTCAGGATGAAGAGCCCAGGCCCTCCCGTGAGACCCTCGACTGGTCTCCAGACGCGCCGCTCGCCCTCGTTCTTCTCAAGGATGAGCGGAGTTGCCTTGGTGCCGTTCGGCGGTTGCGGCATTGTTCCTATCGGTGCGGTGGCACCGATACACAGTAGTACCGCGCAAACTGCGATGGCGAAACGAGTAATTCTCACAAGGCACCTCCTCGCAAAACAATCTCGGCCGGATTGTGATCGCAGTCGTACTCCGCTACAAGAACGTCAAGCTGACCGGCGACGAAGGAGCGCGCAACACCGATCCGTTCGCCGGCCGCAAAACCGCGGCTTCCGCGAAGGCACTTCGATCTATTGAACCTCCGGGTTTGGCCCGACTGCCGCGCGATGAATGGACATCACTGGCGAACTCACCCTTTCGACCCCAAGGAGACGGCGACGAGTGTCAGCAAGCGGGCAGACCGATTAAGACTGCAATTCGAGATCGGTATGCCGTGAGTGGCGTTGAGTTCTATTTGCTCCAAGTCCAATCGGCGCTGCTCGCTCGGCAGCCGCCCCCTAGCGCTCCAGTCCAGGCACGACCGTGTACGATTCGGCCGCTCGGAGCTCGCGTCGCTGTCCCATCTTTTAGTGCACGCACGCCGTTGACCCACACGTCCTGCACGCCGGTTGCAAGTTGGTGGGGGTTCTCGAAGGTTGAGCGGTCCTGGATTGTGGCAGGATTAAGGATTAGCACATCCGCGAAATAGCCCACCTTGAGCCTTCCGCGCCTCTGTATTGACAGATTTTCGGCGGGGAGCGATGTCAGCTTCCTAATCGCTTCTTCGAAGGTCAACACGTGTTCCTGGCGCACATATTTCGCCAGCACACGCGCGAAATTGCCATACGCGCGCGGATGCGCACTGGACTCAAGAAATACGCCTTCAGGAGCGATCCCACCGTCGTCAGAGCCAAAGCTGATCCAAGGCACAGCCACTTCCTTTCGGATATTGTCTTCACTCATCTCGAAATAGGCTATGTTACTCCGCGATTGATCCTCAACGACCATGTCTATGGCGGCATCCTCCGGGCTCACGCCGCGTATCTTGGCGATCTCGGCGAGCGTCTTGCCGGTCAGTGGCTTGAGCTCCGGGTTCCTGAAGCTGAGGAACAGCACGCCGCTCGCTCCACCCGCCGAGGCGTAGACGTTCTCCCAATCTGCTGGATGTGGATTGCGCATTTCCGCGGCGACACGCGCGCGTACTCCAGGATCCCTAAGTCTCTCAATCCACTTCTCGAGACCGCCGTCTTGGACCCAAGCTGGCATCGCGGCGTCCAGGCCGCTGTTACTTGCCGCGTAGACATACATGTTTGCCGAGACGCGGATGCCGTTCGCGCGGGCTTCGTTGATCAGGTTGATCGCCGCGTCATACCTGCTCCAGTTGTCCACGCCCGACTGCTTGAAGTGGTAGATTTCCGCCGGAGCGCCCGATGCTTGAGCGATAGCAATGGTTTCTTGAATCGCCTCGAGCAATCGATCGCCCTCATTGCGGATGTGGGCAGTGTATATACCACCGCACCGTGCGGACTCTCTGGCCAGCGCGATGAGTTCCGGCGTCTTGGCAAATTCCTCCGGCACGTACCCCAGCATATCCGTGACACCGAGGGCACCTTCCTCCATCGCCTGGTGGACAAGCAATTCCATCGCTCGCAGCTGCTCCGCGGTCGGCTGTACGTCGCTTTCCCCGAGGACGTCTTTTCGAACCGTACCGGCTCCAACGAAGGATGCGACATTGGGTGAGATGCCGCGGCGCTGAAGCTTGTTCAAATACTCGCCGAGCGTGCTCCAGTCCATATCGTAACGAATGTCCGCCTGCCGATCTTTGAGTAGCTCTCTCATTTGCGACGTAAGGGGACCCATCGAAAATTCCCCAAATACCTCCAGAGTCACGCCCTGGACAAGGTCGCTAAGCGCCCGTCCATCAATCAATAGCGACTCTTCCGAGTGCCCAAGCATATTGATGAAGCCCGGGGTGACTGCTTTGCCATGCGCATCCACCTCTGCACGACCATGGCCGCTTGCGTGCCTGCCTACAAAGGCAATTCGGTCGCCATCGATCGCAATATCGCCAGTGTAGGGGGTAGTGCCGGACCCGTCGTAGATCAGGCCGTTACGAATGATTGTGTCGTGATCGGGTCCCATCGCACCCGCTGCGATCGGGGAGATGAGAGCAGCAAGCGAGACTGCAGCGAGAAATGTTCGCATCTTGGCCTCCCTTACAATTGGCGAAGCGAAGAATGCGCCGCGTGCCCCCTGGCTGGCAACTCAGTCTGTTTGCCTTGACTACACTAGACGGCGACAAATCCCGAGAGCCGAGTGTCCCCACAGCGACTGGCAGCTAACGGGTGGCGAGCTTGACCCCGCGTATGACTGGTCGTGGCCGCCTGCTGACGGATCGACCCCGTTTCAGCCGATCGCGAGCGTCTCCATCGAGGAGGACAGATGCAGCTCTCCTGCTTATCTGCGGTCTTGCGTGCTTTTAGATTACGAGCCGAGAGATGTAAATGCCCAAATATCCGCTACAACGCGACGCATCAATATTCGAAAGCGGCGGAGATTTTCTGGCTCCCCATTAGCGCAGTGCGTGACCCTCCTTTCCTCAACTGGCTCCGGTCTCCTTTCTAAGACACTGTCCCGCGTACCCGACAGGTTGCGATCGATCATGAAATCGTCACTACTGCGCCTAGGCACTTGCAATTCCATGGCGCCGGGAGACACCCCATGAGTAAGATTTTATTGATCGCAGCACTGCTAACAGTAGGCGTGGGCGTGCGGCTCAAACCGATGGTTGCGGATGATTCGTCTAGCGCACGGGCAGAATCTCCGGTCTCACTCGCCAGACGGGCAAGTCGTGACCGCACTCGGGGTATTAATCTTTTTAGTTCAGTGGTACTCCCTCACTCACCGAGTAATCAACCTTGATACGGCATTCAATTGGCAGCCGGCCCCCAATGGATCGATGCGACTTGAGTTCAGCTCATAGGCACGCTCTTCCAAATTTCGTAGCAAATACCTCGGTAGGCGCCTTGATGGGCACCGTTGGCGACCGCAGTTTCTCGAGCGCATGAACCGAGCTGTCGATGACCGTTTTCCGGTGGCTACTCGGCCCAGGTGCGAGGCTGGCCGACTGCCGCCCGATGTTTCGAAATCCTTCGTGCCAATATTGATCCCGTTAGCGACTTCGAGCTTGCCGTTTGCGCCAGTCCCCGGGCGGTAAACCGAAGTGGCGTTTGAAGGCCCGACTGAAAGAGGCTTCTGATTCGTATCCAACCTGATCGGCGATGGCTTTCATCGGCAGACGGCCTTTCTTTAAATGTTGAGCCGCAAGCTGTAGGCGCCAGTGCGTTAGGTACTGCATCGGCGGTTGATCGAGGTAGTGCCTGAAGCGTTCTGCTAACACCGTGCGCGATACCCCGACCTCGCGCGCCAGGCTTTCTACATTCCAATCTTGAAGGGGTGCGGCGTGTAAGCATTTCAACGCCGATCCGGCCACAGAATCGTTGAAGGCCGCGAACCAGCCGACCTCGTCTGCCGACAGGCCCTTCACGTACTTACGCAAAATTTCCAGGAACATCAGTTCGGTTAGGCGCGGTAGCATGCTGCGTGAGCCGGGCGCGGGTTTGCTGGCTTCTGCCGCGGTGTGCCGGATCGTGCTCGCCAGCCATTCGTCAGCCGGCGTCGCGTCCGGGCTGACGTGCAGCAAGACCGGCAGATGGCGCAACATGGGATGGAAAAGCAATTCATCGCATTGCAGGAAGCCGCAGATGATGCTGGTGTTGACGCCGCGGCCGCCGTGTTCAAGCACCAAGATGTCACTCCACGGCGGTTGCGGCAGCAGCTCGCCGACCTCCACGCAAGTGGCGGCATCTTTGCCACTCAAACGGTGACTGTCGCCATAGGGCAGAAGTATGGCGTCGCCCTCGCTCAGCCATACCGGCTCTTTTTTGGGCATCTCTAGCCAACAACCGCCGGCGGCGATGAGGTGAAAAGGAATGATGTGCTCGGTTCGAGGTGGCAAGACCCGGGCAAGCTGAACTGAATCGGGTGTGTTTACCGACCATGGTTCGCGAAACTCGGCGCGGAATAGCACCATGCCGGCAACGTGCATGCTGGTCAGTAAGTCTGAAAGAAAATCAGCCGATGTCGGCGGTGTTTCGGACAAAACTGGCGGCTTTTCGATCATTGCCTCTCGCAACGAACCCACTAGGATGCGTTTAAAGACGAATCGCAGCGAGCTGCTGGCTCATCCCAGCTCGGCTCGGTCGTGGAAATTGGCAAGATTGCCATCCGCTAAAGGACCCTGTCATGAAACGATTGCTGATCTTTATCTATGGCCTGATCAGTTACGCTGTCTTCTTTGCCACATTCTTATACGCCATTGGCTTTGTCGGCAATCTTTGGGTCCCGAAGTCGATCGACTCAGCTCCTGATGTACCGCTCAGGGTCGCGCTGATGACTAACCTGTCATTGCTGGCGCTCTTCGCCGTGCAGCACAGTGTAATGGCTCGCCCGGCATTTAAGCGTCGGTGGATCCGCGTTGTGCCAGAGTCAGCTGAGCGTAGCACCTACACGCTGTTCTCCGGCCTGGCGCTCATTGTCTTGTTCGCCCTCTGGCAGCCGATGGGCGGGGAGATCTGGCAGGTCGCCTCACCCGTTGGTGCAGCGTTGCTTTACAGCGCCTTCGCCTTCGGTTGGGGACTGGTATTGATCTCGACCTTCCTGATCAGCCACTTCGATCTGTTCGGGCTGCGCCAGGTATGGATGCAGCTTCGCGGCGAGGCATACCAACCAGAGCCTTTCCGGACGCCCGCGTTGTATCGCTATGTCCGCCATCCACTCTACGTCGGTTGGTTTTTCGCATTTTGGGCTACGCCGACTATGACGATTGCGCACCTGGTATTCGCGATTGCCACGAGCGCCTACATCCTCATCGCGATTCAGTTCGAAGAGCACGACCTGGTCGCTGCGCACTCGGAGTACGAAGATTATCGCCGCCGTGTGCCGATGCTGGTGCCTTTCGTGAAGAGACTTCCGAACGCGGCCAGACGCGCGGCAGGTAGCCCTTAGCATTTCAGATGACTGCACTATGATCTTGTACAAGGAATTGAGCTGGTGGTATTGGGCCGCGACCTCGTTACTTCTGATCGTCGGGCTGGCTGCACAATTCCATGCGTTCTATCTGGCTATTGCGCTGAGCGTCGTACAGGTGATCCATTTCCGTGTGCGCGAGCGCAGCTTTGCGGCATTCCCAGTGCAAGTGCGTATGTCCTATGCGGGCTTCCTGTTGCTGGCCGCGTGGACGCCAATGCACTGGCTGTTCTGGCTCCCTGCCATCGGCACACCTGCACAAGTGCTGTTCGGCTATTGCGCCCTGGCACGCTGTCTGTCCCTGCTGCCGTGGAACCGGCGCGAACCTTTTTCTTCGAACCTGGCCTGGCGTACGTTGTCTACGCCACCGCTGAAGGGCGACATCCTGCAGGGGCTACCGGCGACGAGGTAGCGCACCGTGCTCTCGAGCTTCGTGTGTCCGAGCAGGAGCTGAACGGCCCGCAGGTTCTTGGTCCGCTGGTAGATCAACGTTGCCTTTGTGCGCCTGAGCCTGTGCGTCCCGTAACTCGCCTTGTCCAATCCCAGCTGCCTTACCCAAGAATCCACTATCCTGGCGTACTGCCGGTTCCGGGTGGTGAGATCGCAGACGCTCCCATTTACGAGCACAGGCGCGGGTGCGCTCATTGGCGATCAAGGTTATCCTAAGCAGAGATTTCTCGTCTGGGAGAACAAAGGCGTGAGCAAACTAGTGGCCTGTAACAACTGATTTTGCACTGATGTGTCGCGATGGATCTGCATATTTCCACTTCACGGTACGCGGCGCTTTGTTGTACTGGCGGATGTAACGCATGAGCTTTCTCTTT
>Ga0302324_100015839_pt1 | contig 15089 bp, 13 predicted proteins | sample Palsa_T0_1_FD_201949 | JGI IMG/M metagenome (GOLD analysis project Ga0302324, IMG submission 201949) | Peat permafrost microbial communities from Stordalen Mire near Abisko, Sweden - Palsa_T0_1 | ecosystem: Environmental > Terrestrial > Soil > Palsa > Peat permafrost | place: Sweden: Abisko...
GGCTCGTGGAAGGCGGCGGTGGAAAGGACACGGCAGATCTCCCGGAACGACGTTAGGGCTAAGCGCCCCCTGTCCATGGCATGGCGCTGCAACGACGGACACCCGGCGTTTCGCCCGATTTTGGCGAAGGATGACGGGAAGCCGGTCGCCCGAATCCACAATATGGGCGCTTTGCCCGTGGCAGTCAATGTGTTTTGAAGTGGTCTTTCCCCGGCCGGGTAGTCTGAAGGACACGTCAACGAAAATAGGCGGGGATGCCGCCAAGTCGAGATTCTTGATTCTGCGGGCGCCCAGGATGACCTACCCGGCAAACTCTGTGCCAGGAAAATATTGGAGAGGTGACTTGTTAGCCGATCCCGAGATCATCCTTACGCAAAACAGAATACATGCCAAGGGCCAACGTCAGAAAAAAGTGTGGAATAATAACTTCCTTCACGGACGGAAAGGACATCCCATGAACAGGCGAACTTCCGCCGCAATCACGATCTTTGTGCTGGCCCTGAGCTCGTTCAACGGCATGGCGGCCGACGACGTTTCGGACCCGGTCCCGCCCGCTCGCCTGGCGCTCTTTAATCAAATCGGCATTGGTGCGAACTACGGAGCGCACTACCCTTGCTACGGGAGCAGCGGAATCATTCAGTGTACCGGCATGTCATCGGATATTCAGGATGCGAAGAACGGCTATATGGAATCCAGCGTTCCTCTCGATATGGCACAGCTGCGTTCGGCAGGCTTTCTGTCGGTTCGCGCCTATGGAGATCCGGCCAAAGTCTGGATTGCCATCATCAATCGCGTCAATCAACTGAACCTGGCCAATCCCAGCGGGCCGCAGCAGACCGTGGTGTATCAGGTCGATCTATGCCAGACCGATCCGTCCCAGGGCCAGGCCTGCACCAACGTGTCGGGCATGACGTTCCAGCAGGTCCTGGCTTTCTCCATGATTCAACTGCGGCAGGTCATCCAGCAGGTTAAGCCCGCGGTTTTCCAGAAGGTTGTGAAGCTGGTGATTGTGGGCAACGAAGTCCTGGTACTGGGAAATGACAACAACATCAGCGACCTTATCGGTGCCATCAACACCACCAGCGCTGAACTCATAAAAGACGGTGTCCTGGTCAGCAATGGAAGCAACAGCGGCGTCTATCTCAGCTCGGCGACCGTGATCGGCCAGATGATCGCGACTCAAGGACAGATGCTGGCCGCATCCTACCCGCCGGGCTCTCCGGTGATCGAAAATGTTTACCCGCCGCAGTTTTCGTGTGTCAAGCCTCCGCCGCAGGGGCAGCAGCCGCCTCAGTGTGCCACGAATTCGTGCAACGTGATTCCTCCCACTGATGCTGTCGGCTTTCTGCGGGCCGAGGTGAATTGCATGCAGTCCACGTACGCCTGTCCGGGACCGATGTGCCGTCCGGCAATGATCGGCGAGACTGGATGGTGGACGGCCGGCAAGGACACGGGCTATCAGGCTAACTGGCGCGTAGGGACACTCGCCGACGCCGTGGCGTATTACAAGGGCCTTTATGCTTATCTGAAGGCGAGCTCCGTTCCGGCCCTGATTTTCGAGGCTTACGATCAGCCCATCAAGGGACCGACCAACGGAACGCTTAGCACTCCGGAAGCGGAGCAGAATTACGGGGTAATCTCCTACAACAATCAGGCGAAAAACACCGTCCTGCTTCCCAATCCAATGAACTACAAGAACCCTCCTAATACCGGCAACGCAGCGGTGTTTACTTTCGTAGTGACGCCCCCACCCAACCCGCTGCCGGCGATGACATTCGGGGTGCAGCAGCCGGGGGAAACGCAGCCGACGAAGGTCACGATCCAGCCATTCACCCAGATCACGAACATCAACGGAGGCACTCAGATTGTGTGGCCTACGTTCAATCTGTATGCGCCTCCTACGAACGGTGGCAACGGTTCCAAGATGGCTTTGTATCCTACCGGTAACACCTGTCCCAGCAGTTGCTCAAACTCGGTGAAGTCGGTGTATACGCTTCCGCAGGTCCTTTCTTGCTTCACTGCGCTGCCATTCAGCGGCGGCATCTGGACGGCACCGGGCCAGGGCTGTACCTGCACGAACTACGCCTACGTGAACTGGGGAAATGGAAACTCATGCACCAACGGCCCGCAGTACGGGCAAAATGTGTTTCTACCTGATGTCTTCTACAACGGCAGCGCTCCTTGAGGTGCCGCGTGCCCCGGGAAGTGCCGACTCTAAGCTGAGCTACCTGTCCAGCCGCCAAGAAAAGCGTCCACGGCCTTGCTCCTCGTGTGTCCCGGGATTGAACAGTCGCCAACTCGCGCCCAATAGCGCCCTGGATAGCTATCACCTTAGGCTTGCTTCAGAAAAATCTCTTTTCGTCCCTGGGAAAAGGCCGCCGTGAATGGCAAGTCGCAGCGACACACGGCACCGGTCAGGCAAACACCGTTCTACCGTTCACCTCTTCTGCGGCTTCACAGGCGGAGCCAGCGCGATGGCGGCCTCGGCCGTGAGCATCAGGAACGTGAAGGTCTCCTGCAAGTACAGGCCGACAGTTTTGTCGGTGTGCTTCAAATAGCCGATGGAGACGTCTTGGCCGATGTGCAGGTCGAAATCGCCGCCGCGGGTGCTAACCACAAAGGCACCGTGAATAGCCGGCGCCCAGATAATTTTGTCGTCGACGAGCCGCTTGACATGTTCAAGTACGGGGTATCCGTGATCGCTGGTCTCAGCCAGCGATGTATAAACATCGGCATCGAGAAGCACTGAGTAGGGACCGTTCACGCCGACCAGGCGCAAGCGGCTCAGGCCTTGGGCGATCGCTTCCGGGTACTCCCGCACATCGCTCGGTAGCGTCATCGCGGGATTGCTGGTTCCTTGCCGGATACCCACGATTCCGGCAGCGGCATAGCCCTCGAATATGGCGCCGTCCTCGGCATAGGCAAGCTTGCGCGCAGCATCCTTCGCCGGTTGCCAATCTGAGTCTTTCGCGCCGCGATCAACGTCATCGATGGCCTGGCGCTCCAGCTCGAACGGAACGCGCAGCTCGACAAGCGCCTTTACTTCGCGCTGTCTGGCGACGACACCCTCGTTCGGGGCCGAGATTGTCTTGAGATGCCCGGTGCCGACGGCAGAGAGGTTTGTACCCGTCGGCCCGTGCATGTCCACGACACGCCTTCCCGCCAGGTGGCGCTTGAGCGTGCGTGATGTTTCGGCTTCGATCTGTGCCCACGCGGCATCGGCAATAGGGGCAAGCTCTCGATGCAGGTTATTCATGGGGGATGTCTCCTTTGAGGGAACCAATACCCAGCGAACCATCAGGTTCCCGTGTGGGTCGGGAGGCTTCACCGGCTGGCTCGGCGGAAGCCCGCGCAGCCTCAGGCTGACCGTCGGCAACGCTTTCCAGAAATGTTACGGTGGGCGCGAAAAACAAGTTCCCTGTGACGGCGCGACTGAAGTCGAGCAGCCGGTCGTAATTGCCGGGCGGCCGGCCTATGAACATGTTCTCCAGCATCTTCTCAATCGTGCTGGGTGAGCGGCTGTAGCCGATGAAATAGGTGCCAAACACCGCCTGCGCGACGCTCCCGAAAGGCATGTTGTCACGCAGGATCTTGATTTCCTTCCCATCCTCGGCGATGGTCGTGAGTGCGTTGTGCGCCGAGGTCGGTTTGATGGAATCGTCCAACTCGATGTCCGACAACTTCTCGCGTCCGATGATGCCTTCCTGCGTCTCGGTGGACAAGGCGTTCCAACCTTCAAGATCGTGAAGATACTTCTGCACAATGACGTAGCTACCGCCCGCAAACTGGCGATCCTCCTCACCCACAAGCACCGCGTCGATCGCCGCTTGGCCGGTCGGATTCTCGGTTCCGTCGACAAAACCCATGAGATCGCGGTCGTCGAAGTACCGGAACCCATGCACCTCGTCTGCCGGCGAAACGGCATCGCCAATCCGTGCCATGATTTGCGTCGCCAGCTCGAAGCATAAATCCATGCGCTTCGCGCGGATGTGAAACAGCAAGTCGCCAGGCGTGGAGAGGGCATGTCGCTTCCCTGCTCGAAACTCACGGAAGGGATGTAGCTCGGCCGGCCGCGGCAGGCCAAAAAGCCGATCCCATGCTTCGGACCCAATCCCTAGGACGCACGAGAGTCCGCCTTCGAGATCGCGGAATCCAACCGCACGCAACAACGCAGCGAGGTCTCCACAGAATGATCGAACGGAGGCGCAATTGTCGAGACCGGGCTTTACCGTGACTACAAGGAAGATTGCGGTGCGAGCAAGTGGTGCAGCTACCGGTTGCGCGATGCCCCGCGCGGCGCCTGCCATTACAGAGGCCGTAATTGGATCGGACGCCATTGGTTGCCATTATCCCGGAGCTGGAGAGAATCTCGCCTTCGAAATATAGTCCTGGCTCGGCGCAAACAGTCGGACGGACGGAAAGCTTACCATCGCCGATTGACGGATGTCCAATGCCGTCCGCCCAAGGTGCTTTGGTCCGTTTGATTTCCACCGCTAACTGGAGGACGGCATCGGCAGGCGCCCTCAAAGCTCAGAGGATGCCCTGTCCGAAGTCTTCCGCGTAGACCCGCATTCCTTCGTGTCGAGCAAATTTCATCGCCGGGACGAGATCAGGGTCTAGGTCACCAAAACCAGACCGTCGGCAACCTTTGCGAAAAGAGATTACCTCAATGTCGAGTCCGATGCGCAATATCCACCGTCTTCGACGCAACTCGGGCACAAGATCATTTGCGGTTATGGCGTGGAGTAGCCAGAAGAACCCTCGGGCCCGCTATTTGCTCAGTTTGCTGAAAGCCCAGAACAACGATGCCGCCAAGCCAATCGAAACCGGCAGGGTAAGCACCCAAGCCATCAGCAGATTGCGCATCGTACCCCATTGCAAGCCGGAGTGGTTGGCGGCCATCGTGCCCGCAACTCCGGACGACAAAACGTGGGTGGTGCTCACCGGCAATCCGTAAAAATCCGCAGCGCCGATGGTTACCATAGCCGTGATTTCCGCTGCGGCTCCTTGACCGTAGGTAAGGTGATCTTTCCCGATCTTTTCGCCCACCGTTATCACGATGCGCTTCCAACCCACCATGGTTCCCATGCCCAGAGCCAGTGCAACCGCAACCTTCACCCACGTGGGGATGAACTTGGTGGCATTGTCCGTGTACTTCTTGTAGTTAGTTAGGACCGTCCAGTCTTGCGCGGTGAATTGAGGTTTGCCCGACTTTTTCATTATGCGTAGGGCCTCGCTCACCAGGTACATGTCATTGCGGAAGTTGCGGACCTGATCGCTGGGTATGTTCGCAAGTTCGTGGTAGAGCACTACCTCGTTGGAAATGTCGTTTATCAGTTCGCGCATCCCCAACATGGTGTTGGGCGTGAAATTCTTTGTCCGCACGTAGTCAGAAACTTCGTCGCGTGGGTCGGCCACCACCGCGTCGGGCGAGACGTAGGGATCAAGGACGCGTGACGCCTGCTGGGAGACAGCTACAAAATCCACCGACTGTTGCGCGGTGAACGCGTGATTCAGGGCATAAGCCGTGGGAACGGTGCCAATCAGGATCAGCATGATGAGCCCCATGCCCTTCTGGCCGTCGTTGGAACCGTGCGCAAAACTCACGCCCGTGCAAGTCAGGATAAGCAGACCGCGGATCCAGAAGGGCGGCGGCTCCGTCCCTTTAGGCGCTTCGTACAAGCGTTTGTCTTTAATGAACACTTTCGACAGAGTCAGCAAGCTTGCAGCCAGGGCGAAACCGACGATAGGCGACAACAGCAGGGATTTGCCTACGTTCGCGGCTTGTGCCCAATCCACGCCGCTGGTCGCCGTGCGTGCCTGCATCAACTGGTTGGCAATGCCGACGCCGATGATGGAGCCGATCAGCGTGTGTGAACTTGACGACGGCAGGCCAAACCACCAGGTGCCCAGGTTCCAGATTATGGCCGCCGTCAACAGCGCGAACACCATCGCAAAGCCCGCGCCTTTGCCGACCTGCAGGATAAGTTCCACCGGCAGCAGGGAGATGATGCCGAACGCGACCGCACCCGTCGATAACATGACGCCGCAAAAGTTCCAGAATCCCGACCAGGCAACCGCGATGTGCGGATCCATCGAATGGGTATAAATGACGGTCGCCACCGCGTTGGCGGTATCGTGAAAGCCGTTGACAAACTCGAATCCCAGCGCCACCAGCAAAGCGATCCCGAGAAGTACGTACGGGAAGAACGAGGAGCTGTGCACCGTGCGCAGGTCGGAAATCAAATGCCCCGCGGCATAGACCACCCCGACCACGATCACCACTCCGAAGATCGCCATCCCCATTTTTCCGGGAGACTTAGCTAGCTTTGCATGGACCCCGTGGGTAGCTGGAACCGATGACGGCGGTGATAAAGGAGCAGACGCTGTCGCCATGCTATATCCCCTTCTTTCCACTGGTTTTAGGAATGTAAGTGCCTCGAAAAGATACTATGGGCGGGCACCGCACAAGATGAACGGCATTTGAATTTCAGATGAATACATGATGAATGTCGCTGTCGATCGAAATCGCATCAAACCGGGATAGTCTTTTGTGAGAACAACAAGCAGAGTATGCAACTTGCCTGATCGCAAATTGCGAGGAAGTATCCACATCTCTCTACCTGCCAATCGCTACCTGGCCGGGCTTAGAAACCGTAGTCAATCTTCCTGAGTTCGTCTTTATAGAGATCCCGAGCGGCAGCCGCTTTCTTTTGCGCATCCCGGACCGTAAAGTCGGCTGCGTCCCAATGTTCCATCGCTACCATCGAATGGTCAGGGGTCGCCAGAGCTTCTTCAGCTCGAATAGCAGCCACCCACTGTTCGGTGGCAGATTTGTAGTTAGCGCGCGTCTCGTCCAGCTTTGAAGTGTCCATTGATGTTGTGGATGCTAGAGCAGCACCGAAGGAGCGGTCAACAGCGAATCGATTCTTTCCTTAAGATTTCACGAGGTATTAACAAAGAATGTCTGGTGTCGTTGGAATTTGCCTCGTCTGCGCAGGAAAGAGTGGCAGGCCTATTTGCCCGGAACGTATTGCTAGTCGGCACCATAGGAAATGGCGAGCATTGCGCTCGCCATTCCTTGAAGTAACCTTGGACGGTGCTTCCGTCTAACGCGGGACGCCCCTAGTCTTCATCCTTCTTCAGTTGTTGCGCCAGGTAATTGGCAATACCCATCTCGCCAATCGCGTGCAGTTGGGCCTCCAGCCAGTCGATGTGGTGCTCTTCGTCCATCAGAATCTTCTCGGCCAGTTCGCGCGAGGCATTGTCACCCTGAGCTACGCAGAGTTTGATGCCGTCATTGAGGCGCTTTACGGCGTCGTACTCCACCTGAAGGTCGTTCTTGAATTGCTCCTCCACGGTGGCGCCAATGTTGATCTTGAAGTAGTCGGTCATATTGGGAGTGCCATCCAGATACAGGATGCGCTCGATGCACTTCTCGGCGTGCACCATCTCCTCAATCGACTCTTTCTTGATGAGTTTTCCCAGGCGTTCATAGCCCCAGTTTTCGCACATTTCCGCATGCAGAAAGTACTGATTGACCGCCGTCAACTCCGCCTTTAACACCTGATTGAGAAATGTAATAACTTTAGGATCGCCTTTCATTTCGCCTCGCAAACTTCAAAGATAACAACACTGATCGAGTACTGCCTCTTCGGAAGACCTGGCTTTCTGGGAGTGGATTGCTCCGCCGCAATCCTCACTGAAACGAGGCCACGGCCGTAGGTTCGTCGTCTTCCACTTCGAATATCGTGTACAGCTTGGTGATCTGGAGCAGGCTGTGAACATTCTTGCTGAGGTTCATCAGCTTGAGGTGCCCACCACGATTGCGCACCGATGTATAGCAGCTCATCAGCTCGCCCACCCCTGCGCTATCAATGTGCCGGACGTCGCGCAGGTTCAGCAGGATGCTCTTATAGCCCTGCTCGGCCAACTCATTCACAACCTGGCGCAGCACATTGGTCCCTTCGCCCAGACGCAGCTCACCAATGGTGTCGACGATGACAACATTACCGACTAGCCGCGTACTGGTCTTGATGGCCACGAATGTCCGTCCTATTACGGTTGCGATTGCCCCGGACCTGACCGCTGTCTGGGACTTAGCCCAGCTAACCTATCCTACACGTGCGCGAATCGATGAGAAACAAAAAGCGGCGGAGGGCCGGTCCTGACCTCGCCGGGGCGCGGGCCTATTGGAACTTGAATATCATCACCAGCAGAAAGACGGCCTCGGCCGCGGCCAGCGAAATCCATATTTTGCGGCGGAAGCGCGTCCGCCCGATGTCGCGCACCAATTGCGTACGCGCTATCAGCAGAGCCGGATCGGCTGCAGCAACCTCAGGAAGATCAACCGGCGCAGCTTCCCCGAAGTTGACGCTCGCAGGCCGGGCTTTCGGCAAATCGGCTCGAAACACTTTTGGCCCGGCAATCAAACTGGACCAATCGAGGATCAGCATGCTCGAGTCAGCGCCAAATGCCGCCACAGGATTGGAAGTCAACTCCAGCGGGGGAAGCCGGTCGGGCGCAATGCGGTCGCGCAGGTTTTGCAGAAGAGAATTCCACCAGCCGTGACTTAGTTCGTCGCCCAGCAACTCGCCAACATCGACGGGATGCGATTCCAATTCCAGCGGCGGCAGGGTTTCCGGCGAAATCACGTCAGCCAGGTTGCCAAAGACGGTGCGATACCACGGCAACTCCAGCAGCTCGCCGGGCAAGAGGCCAAGGTCAACCGGCTTTGATGTCAGGATCAGCGGGGGAAGGCGCTCAGGCGCGAAGCGATCGGCAAAGTTAATCAGCAACGACCGCCAGAGCGAACGGTTTAACCCTTCGGGCGGCGAAAAATCGAGATCGAACACCCAGTCCTCACCTTAATGCAGCGTTTGCTGCCGTCCGTCGCCGACCGCCGTCGTTGGGCGGAAGCGAAATCAGCATTTGACGCGCTCGCCAGCGCTGGGGCGTTCGCTAACGCCCTTAGCACTACTAATAGCTTCTCACAACTCAGGATGATTGCGCCATTGCCGTTAGCGTCCAATCCAAGTGCACTATCTGATTCATGCGATTTGTGCGGTTTTCGTTACTCCCAGACGACGGCTTCACGCTTCTGCTGGCTTCTCTCGCGTGATATTCTTGAGCCTGAATAAGTGGGCTTACGCCGGGAGTAGCCGGCGCGAAGAAGAGCGGTTCCCATCAATTTTTTCCCCAGAGCGGCCACTCGCTCTGAAAACGATAAGGCGGCCATCAGTGACGCAGCGCGAAAAATTCGAGACCAAGAAACTCCCCATGATGCCGATCCGTGACGTCGTCATCTTTCCGTACATGATGACGCCGTTCGTAGTGGGCCGGGAGTCCAGCGTGCGTGCCTTGGAAGAGGCCCTGGCCGGCGATAAGAAGATATTTCTGGCGACCCAACATGACGCTTCCATCGACGAGCCCAAACCCAACGAGATCTACCAGGTCGGCACCATCGTCAATATTGTGCAGAGCCTGAAGCTTCCCGACGGCAATATCAAAGTGCTGGTGGAAGGCCTGGAGCGCGGCAAGATCCTGCAAGTGGTCGACACCGACGGCTATTTCGAGGCTACCGTGCGCACCGCCAAGTATTCTGCGGAGCCCGGGCCGCAGGTCGAAACCGCCATGCAGCGCGTGACGGGGCTGTTCGAGCAGTACGTGAAGCTGTGCCAGTCGCTGAACTACGAGACCATGATCGCCGCCGTCCGCAACGACGATCCGGCGAAGCTCACCGACACCATCGCCGCCAACTTGCAACTCTCGATCGAGGAGAAGCAGGAGCTGCTGGAAATCTTCGATCCGGCGGAGCGACTGAACCGCATCGGCGACGTGCTCGATGTCGAAATCGAAAAGCTGAATATGGACCGCACTATCCAGTCGCGCGTAAAACGCCAGATGGAGCGCGCCCAGAAAGAGTATTACCTCAACGAGAAGATCAAGGCCATCCAAAAGGAATTGGGCCGCGGCGAGAAGAGCGAGTTCGACGACCTGAAGAAGAAGGTGGATGCCGCCGGTATGCCGCGCGAAGTCCACGAGAAAGCGCTTCAGGAACTGAAGAAGCTGGAAGCCATGCCGCCCATGTCGGCGGAATCGACGGTGTCCCGCAATTATCTGGACTGGCTGCTGGCCGTGCCGTGGAAGAAGCGCTCCAAAGAAATTCGGAATATCGACATCGCCGAGAAGACGCTCAACGAGGATCACTACGGGCTGGAGAAAATCAAGGAACGCATTCTGGAGTTTCTCGCCGTGCGGCAACTGGTGAAGAATCCCAAAGGCTCCATTCTCTGCTTCGTGGGACCTCCGGGCGTAGGCAAGACTTCTCTGGGCATGAGTATCGCCAAGGCGACGGGACGCAAGTTCGTTCGCATGTCGCTGGGCGGCGTGCGCGACGAAGCTGAAGTCCGTGGCCATCGCCGCACCTACATCGGCGCCCTGCCCGGCCAGATCATCCAGATGATGAAAAAGGCCGGCACCAAGAACCCGGTCTTCATGCTCGATGAAGTCGACAAGATGTCGATGGACTTCCGTGGCGATCCTTCGGCGGCGTTGCTGGAAGTGCTGGATCCCGAGCAGAACTTCATGTTCGTCGATCATTATCTCGACGTGGAATACGATCTGTCGCAGGTCTTCTTCATTGCCACGGCAAACGTGATGCACACCATTCCGGCGGCCTTGCAGGACCGCATGGAAGTTCTCCGCCTGCACGGCTACACCGAGCCGGAAAAAGTGGAGATTGCCAAGCAGTACCTGGTCCGCAAGCAACGCCAGCAGACCGGCCTGACGGAAGAGAACATCGTCTTCACCGACGAAGCGCTGACGACCATCATTCGGAACTACACGCGCGAGGCGGGCGTCCGCAACCTGGAGCGCGAGATCGGCAACATCTGCCGCAAGGTTGCGCGCAAGGTCGTCAAGGAAGGCAATAAGTATGCTGTCTCGCTCACGGCCGCGAATGTTAACGACTACCTGGGCGTGATGAAGTTCCGCGACAGCGAAGCTCACGAGCGCAGCGAAGTCGGCCTGGTTACGGGCCTGGCGTGGACGGAGGTTGGCGGCTCGATTCTCACCACCGAAGTTGCAACCGTTGACGGCAAGGGCAAGCTTACGCTCACCGGCAAACTGGGCGACGTGATGCAGGAATCGGCGCAAGCGGCCATGTCCTATGTGCGCTCGCGCGCGCATCGGCTCGGACTGGCGCGCGATTTCTACCGCAATCTCGACATCCACGTACACGTACCTGAGGGCGCCATCCCCAAGGATGGGCCGTCAGCCGGCATTACCATGGCGACGGCAATCGCCAGCGCGCTCAGCCACATTCCCGTACGCCGCGACATCGCCATGACCGGCGAGATCACGCTGCGCGGCAAGGTGCTGCCCATCGGCGGATTGAAAGAGAAGTTGCTGGCTGCGCACCGTGCGGGCATCCTCGAGGTCATCCTTCCTGCTGATAATCAGAAAGACCTGCCGGATGTCCCTGAAAACCTGCGCAACGTGATGCAGTTGCGCTTCGTCAATACCATGGATGAAGTGTTGGCCTACGCTCTGGAACGTCCGCTGCCCGAGGTGGCGGATGAGGAGACGCCGAACATTCCGGCGTTGCCTCCCACTCCGGAGCAAGTCCCGACAGCGCATCAGTAGGCCTGGGTGGTTTCACTTGCACTTTCCGCTTGCTCCGGCGATAGTAAGGCATGAAGGTCCTCACGCGCTTCGTAACGTCGGCAGCCGACCCCGGACAATTCCCTCCGCCGAGCGCGCCTGAGATCGCCTTCGTAGGCCGCTCCAACGTGGGCAAGTCGAGTCTCATTAATTCACTGGTCGCCGGCAAAGTCGCAAAGACCAGCAACACGCCCGGCCGTACCCAGACCATCAACTTCTTTCAGGTACGCCGCCCCGGCAAGCCTGAACCCGACTTCATCTTCGCCGACCTGCCCGGCTACGGCTACGCCCGCGTACCCAAGGAAGTCACCGCCCAATGGGCCAAGTTCATCAACCCCTATTTGGAGTCGCGCGAGTCCCTGGTGCTGTGCGTAGCGCTCGTCGACGTAACCATCCCCCCGCAGGAGCTCGATCTTCAACTGCTCGACTGGTTGCGGCACGTCGACCGCAAGTTCCTGCTGGTCGCCACCAAGGCCGACCGCATCTCCGCCAACCAGTTGCGCACCTCGCTGAAGAAGTTAAGTGAAAAACTGGACGTGCCGCCCGATCACGTAATTCCTTTTTCCGCTAAAGCCCGCACGGGACATAACGAACTCTGGAAGGCCATCAAGACTGCGGCGGGTGTGGAAGACCCTGGCCAGCACGACATTGCGAACGCCGGCTAGTACAAGCCCCTGCAAACTGCCTCAACAGGACGTTTTGGCGAAGAGCGAAATGCGAACGGCGGCTCTCACAGCGTATGCAGGTACACCATCAGATCGTCAAACTGCTGCTGGGTAAGCTTATTCTGAAAGGCCGGCATCTTTGCCCGCCCCAGCACGATGATATCGGTGACGCGCTCGTCATTGGCGGGCATTCCGTTTTGCAGGAACGGCTTCTTGAACACTGCACTCAGACTGGGGCCGCGCAGGTTGCGTTTACTGTAGGCGTAATGACAATCGCCGCAGCGCGCGTCATACACCCTTCTGCCGCTGGCCTGTTGCGGAGCTAGGCCCAGATCCGCATCGGTCTTGCGGGGTTCGGCGTCGCACCCGCTGAGAATCGCGATCGCAACCAACGAGACTGTAATTAAGAGGGCAAACCGTGCCGGTTTCGGATTTAACATTCGATCCAGAGTTCTGGGACGTGGTTGGTGGAGTCGAGTGGTGCGCCTCCATCGGAGTTAGAATACACCTCGCGTGACAGTTGCCATCAAACGCGTCTACGAAGCGCCTTCTCCGCAGGATGGCGCGCGGGTGCTGGTGGACCGGCTTTGGCCTCGGGGATTGACCAAGGAAGCCGCCGCTTTGGATGAGTGGCTGAAAGATGTAGCGCCCTCGAACGAGCTGCGCAAGTGGTTCCACTCGCACCCACCGCAGTGGAGCAAGTTTCGCGAGAAATATCTGAAGGAACTTGCCGCCGAGACGGCAAACCAGGCACTGCAACAACTCTACGAAATTGCAAAGCGGCATCGCCGCCTGACGCTGCTTTACGCATCGAAAGACGAAGTACACAACAACGCTGCCGTGCTCAAGCAATTGCTCGACGGCGACCGCAAACCGCCCACCGGAACCGGTCCGCTTCGCGCGGCATTGGCAAGGCGCGTCCGGGCATCGCGACCCAGGTAGGCGTGGCAATTTGCGTCCCCGGCTCACTCCCGTTAGTCTCTTACTTCGGGCAGCTTGAATGGTTCTGGCCTAATGAGCGGCTGCATGGCACGCCCGGACGGTCCTTCGGGGTTGCCACCAATGTGCTGCTCGGGCACCACGCCGCCTGACCTGAAAAGAAGGGATTGAACAAGTTGGTTTTTGGGTTCATATTGGTGCGAAGCAGAATTGCGATGCTGTTTCACCGCCGGGCCACGGAGTGAACGTTGTCTCCTGAGTTAGAGCATATCCGCTGCGAGGTGGAGGGGCTGACGCTGGGCTGGTCTGAGTCCGACTGGCACCGCGCACTGCCCGGCAAGTGGACATCCGCCCAGATTCTGGAGCATCTCCGCCTGACCTTCATCGCAACCAGCAAAGGCATTCTGGGCGTGATGGAAATCGGGCGGCCGCTGGGCAGCAAGCCGACGCTGCCGGACCGACTGCGAACCTTCTGGGTGGCGAAGTTGGGTCTGATGCCGTCAGGACGTACCGCTCCCAAGCAAACCGTGCCGGGAGACGGCTTCGAAGACAATACATTGCGGCGATTCTACGATGGGCTGGTCGCCATGGATGCTACCCTCGCCGATGCGGAGCGGAGGTTTGGCGTTAGTGTCAAACTGCTGGATCATCCTGTCCTGGGACCGCTCAGCGCCAAAGAATGGCGCGAGTTCCATCGCACCCATGCCCGCCATCACTTGAAACAAATGGCAAAGCGGACCCGCCTGGGGACTCCTCGTCCACGGGACCGGGAGTATTCGCATTAGATCCTTCGCAGGTACCAACTCCAGACAGCTTCACCGAGGAATATAGCTCCCAGGGAGCAGACGCCAAGAAACACCCCAAACGGGATTTGGCGACTGAAGAACGGTTCCACTTCTTCCTCTAGCCCGGTCTCAGGCTTCGTTCTCGATACAAACATTTCTCGCACTAACAGAATGCATACATAAACCACCGCTAGCAGCGGAGAGCAGACAATAACCAACAGGATGAGCTTCAGTCCCAGGAACGCCCCTGACATGCCCATCAGGGTAATATCGCCGAATCCCAGACCATCCTTCTTGCGGACGAGATAGTAGAAGGCCCACGCCAGATAAAAGAAGCCCGCACCCACCAGGCCTCCGAGCACGGAATCGAGCAGCGAAAGCCCGTGGACGCTCTGGACATGCTGATCGAACAAGCGCAGGAGCAAGGCTGTAGCCGAGTAGTCGGTGGGGACGATCGCCGAGAAGACCAGGCCGAGGACGATGCCTGAATAAGTAAATTCCCGTGGCAGAAGGCCAGTCTCGGCGTCCATGAAGATGAGTCCGATCAGCAGGAAGCCGAAGACGCAGAACTTCAGCGTCAGCAACGTCCAACCGAACGACAAGTAACAGGACGTGAACAGCAGAGCGGTGAAGAGTTCAACTGCCAGATGGCGCACCGGGATGCGGACCGCACAATGGCGACAGCGGCCGCGCAATGCGAGCCAACTAACCAGAGGAACGTTATCGTACCAGCGAATGGGAGCGTCGCAGTCCTCACAATGGGAGGGTGGAGTAACGATCGACAGGTCGCGCGGAATGCGACTGATACAGACATTCAGGAAGCTGCCGAATGCCAATCCGGCGAGGAACAACACGGCCTCAAGCAGTCGATCCAAAGCGTTCAGGGCAAGTCCTTGTCGAACAGTGTTGAAAAATGCAACAGAGCGCCTAGTGAGCATAGCGCAGGCGAGCCGCGGCAGAGTCGCTCTCCTCCCCGAAATCCAATTGGAGAAGAAACGGCGGCTTGCCGGCAACGAAAGCAAGGGCGAGGCCTGCA
>Ga0302324_100015840_pt1 | contig 15089 bp, 11 predicted proteins | sample Palsa_T0_1_FD_201949 | JGI IMG/M metagenome (GOLD analysis project Ga0302324, IMG submission 201949) | Peat permafrost microbial communities from Stordalen Mire near Abisko, Sweden - Palsa_T0_1 | ecosystem: Environmental > Terrestrial > Soil > Palsa > Peat permafrost | place: Sweden: Abisko...
CCGCCGGCGCGGCGGCGGGATGTGAACCAGGGCGTGTATTGGCGCCCCATATGACAAACCGGGCAGCGGCCGTTCACGGTTTGCGAGGCCAGGACCGGCCGGATCAGAGCGATAGCGTCACACCGCCAGCGTCACACCGACAGAGTCTCTTCGCGCGCCGCGCGCTTGCGTTCCTGTTCCTTCAGGTAGCGCTTGCGCAGGCGGATGCTCTGCGGGGTGACCTCGACCAGTTCGTCCTCGGCGATGAACTCGACGGCGTACTCCAGCGTCAACGCAATCGGCGGCGTCAGCACGATGGCCTCGTCCTTGCCGGCAGCGCGGATGTTGGTGAGCTTCTTGGTCTTGATCGGGTTGACCACCAGGTCGTTTTCCCGGCTGTGAATACCGATGATCATGCCTTCGTAGAGCTTTTCACCGGGGCTGACAAACATGCGGCCGCGCTCCTGCAGCGCAAACAGCGCGTAGGCGACCGCCTCGCCGTCCTCGTTGCTGATCAGCACGCCGTTGCGCCGGTCGGGGATTTCGCCCTTGACGGCCGAGTAGCCGTCGAAGATGTGGCTCATCAGGCCGTTACCGCGCGTCAGTGTCATGAACTCGCCGACAAAGCCGATCAGGCCGCGTGCCGGGACGCGGTATTCGAGCCGTGCGCGCGCGTTGCCGTCGATCGCCATGTCGGTCAGTTCGGCGCGCCGCGCGCCCAGTGCCTCCATGACGCCGCCCTGATGGACTTCGTCGATATCGACCGTCAACGCCTCGAACGGCTCGAGCACCTGGCCGTCGACGATCTTCTTTAACACCTGCGGCTTGCCCACGGCGACTTCATAGCCCTCGCGGCGCATGTTCTCGATCAGGATGGTCAGGTGCAGCTCGCCCCGGCCGAGCACGCGAAAGGCGTCGGCGTCGGCGGTATCCTCGACCCGTAGCGCGACATTGCTCTGCAGTTCACGATACAGCCGGTCGCGGATCTGGCGGCTGGTGACGAACTTGCCTTCGCGCCCCGCCAGCGGCGAGGTGTTGACCTGGAAGGTCATCGCCAGCGTCGGCTCGTCCACCTGGATCGGCGGCAGCCCTTCCGGCTGCAGCGGATCGCAGATCGTGATGCCGATATTGATGTCCTCGATGCCGGTGATCGCGACGATATCGCCGGCGGCGGCTTCTTCCACCGAGCTGCGCTGCAGTCCGGTGAAGGTCAGCACCTGGGCGATCTTTGCGTTGCCGCGGTCCTCCTCGCCGTAGCGCAGCACCACATTGCGCCCGGCACGCAGGGTGCCGCGACGGATGCGGCCGATACCGATGCGGCCCACATAGGAGTTGTAGTCCAGCGTGGAGATCTGCAGTTGCAGCGGCGCATCGATCTCGGTCGGCGGCGGCGGCACGTACTGCAGCACCGCTTCGAACAGCGCCGACATATCCGGGTCGCGGCGCGTCATGTCAGTGCTGGCCCAGCCCTGCAGCGCCGAGGCGTAGATCACCGGGAAATCCAGCTGCGCATCGGTGGCGCCCAGCTTGTCGAACAGCTCGAAGGTCTGATCCACGACCCAGCCGGGGCGCGCGCCCGGGCGGTCGATCTTGTTGACCACGACAATCGCGTTGTGCCCAAGCGCCAGCGCCTTGCGGGTGACGAATCGGGTCTGCGGCATCGGGCCTTCGACCGCATCCACCAGCAGCAGCACGCCGTCGACCATCGACAGCACACGCTCGACTTCGCCGCCGAAATCGGCGTGGCCGGGAGTGTCCACGATATTGATGCGCGTGCCGCCGTACTCGATGGCGCAGTTCTTGGCCAGGATGGTGATGCCGCGCTCACGCTCGATCGCGTTCGAATCCATGATCCGCTCGCCCATCTTCTCGTGCGCGGCGAAGGTTCCCGATTGCTTCAGCAGGCAGTCGACCAGGGTGGTCTTGCCGTGGTCGACGTGGGCAATGATGGCGATGTTTCGAATGGGGCGTTGCATGGGGCTAGCGTGAGCTAAGTCTCGAATCTGAATGCCAAAAGGGCGTCGAGGGTAGCAGAAGGACCCGACGACTGTTACAATATTTTAGCGTATATAAAGATATATTTATATGGTTAAGGAATATGTTTAAAGGCTCGATGGCCAGTGAGGATCTCGGGGAAGTCGTGCAGGCGCTCAAGAGTGCCGCCGAACCGACCCGCTTGCGCCTGCTGTTTCTGCTGAGCCAGGCGGAGTACACCGTCGGGGAACTCGCCGCGGTGCTCAACCAGAGCCAGCCTCGCATATCACGTCACCTGCGTCTGCTAACTGAGGCCGGTTTTCTCAACCGCCTGCGCGAGCAGCAGTGCGTTTATTACCGCGCGTCGGGCAACGGCCGCTACCTGGCGTGGCTGCGGCAACTGCTGGCGATGGCCGATCCGGATGCCCCGATGCTCAGGCGCGACCGCGAGCGTGCGGTCAAGGTGGTCGGCGACCGGGCGCGCGTCGCCGCGCAGCTGCTGCGAGCAGCTGAGCCGCCGGCGAGCGCCGCCGCCGCCAGCACGGCCGGCGCCGCCAGCTCGACCAGCACCGCCGCCGCAGATGTCGCCGCGGCGGCCGACGCACCGGAATGGTCGCACCTGCTGCTCGAGGAACTGGGTCCGGCGCCGGTCGGCGAGCTGCTCGATATCGGTACCGGCTCCGGGCTGATGCTGCAGATCCTTGGTCCGCGCGCGCGCCGGGCGGTTGGCCTGGACATCTCGGCGCCGGCGCTGCGGCTGGCGCGCACCCGGGTGCACGGCGCGGGTCTGGCGCATTGCGAATTTCGACGCGGCGACATGTACAGCCTGCCGTACGATGACGCCAGCTTCGACACCGTGTCGATCGACCGCGTGCTGGCGGCGGCGGAGCAGCCCGCGGCCGCGATCGCCGAGGCGGCGCGCACCCTGCGGGCGGATGGCCGGCTGATTGTCGTCGAGGATTTCGATCAGATCGATGCGCGTGCCGCGGACAACCCGCTGTCGCAACTGCGGCGCTGGTTTGCGGCGGCCGGCATGAGCGCGGACCGGCTGCGGCCGTGTGACCTTGGCGGCCGGCACTTCATCGTCGCGCTGGCGCACCATCGCCATCGCCCCCCTCATCTCATCGACACATCACAGCTGGCAGGTCTCGCATGACTAGCGCATCCAAGACTGGCGCATCCCTCGTTGGCCGCATCGGCGACAGCCTCAGCATGATCGCCCATCCGGTGCAGGTATCGTTCGAATTCTTCCCGCCCGGGGACGCGACCATGGAGCAGACGCTGTGGCAGTCGATCCAGCGACTGGCGCCATTGCGGCCGCGGTTCGTCTCGGTCACCTACGGCGCCGACGGCTCGACCCGCGAACGCACCCATAACGTGGTCACGCGCATCGTCAGGGAGACGCTGCTGACCCCGGCGGCGCACCTGACCTGTATCGGCATGGATCGCGCGCATGTGCTGGAAATCGCGCGCAGCTACTGGCACACCGGCGTGCGCCACATCGTAGCGCTGCGCGGCGATGCTCCCCAGGGAACAACCCAGGGCAGCGCCGGCTACCAGCCGTACCCGGGTGGATTTGCCTACGCGGTGGACCTGGTGCGCGGCCTGCGCAGCGTGGCTGATTTCGAGATCTCGGTGGCGGCCTATCCGGAGGGTCACCCGGAGGCGCCCAGTGCGGCATTCGACCTGGACAACCTGAAGGCCAAGCTCGACGCCGGCGCCGATCGCGCGATCTCGCAGTTCTTCTTCGAGCCGGGCGTGTTCCTGCGCTTTCGCGATCGCTGCGCGGCCGCGGGCATCAAGGCCAGCCTGGTGCCCGGCATCCTGCCGATCACGCGCTTTCCGCACATGCTGCGCTTCGCCGAGCGCTGTGGCGCCACGGTACCGGATTGGCTGCGGCTGCGCTTCAACGGCCTGGACGAGGACGCCGACACGCGGCGCATGATCGCCGCGGCGTTCGCGATCGAGCAGGTCGAGGCGCTATCGCGCGAGGGCGTCGATGAGTTTCATTTCTATACGCTCAATCGCGCCGACCTGACCTATGCGATCTGCCACGCGCTTGGGGTGCGCCCGGCGCCGGTCGAGATGCCGACCGCACCGCTGGAGCAAAGCGCATGAGCCGCGAACGACGCATCGGCGAATTCAAGCGCCTGCTGACCGAACGCATCCTGGTGCTGGACGGGGCCATGGGCACCATGATCCAGGGCTATGCACCGGATGAGGCGGCCTACCGCGGACAGCGCTTCCACGACTGGCCCACCGACCTGAAGGGCAACAACGATCTGCTGACGCTGACGCAGCCGGCGCTGATCCGCGAAATACACGGCAAGTACCTGGAAGCAGGCGCCGATATCATCGAGACCAACACCTTCAATTCCAGCGCCCCGGCCCAGGGCGACTACCAGATGGAAGGCATCGTGGTCGAGCTGAATGTCACCGCGGCGCGCCTGGCGCGCGAGGTCGCCGACCAGTATGCCGAGCGCAGCGGTCGGCCGCGCTTCGTGGCCGGGGCGATCGGTCCGACCAATCGCACCGCCTCGCTGTCGCCGCGCGTCAACGATCCGGGCTTTCGCAACATCAATTTCGATCAACTGGTCGCAACCTACAGCGAGGCGGCCGCGGCGCTGATCGAAGGCGGTGCCGACCTGATCCTGCTGGAGACCATATTCGATACGCTCAATGCCAAGGCGGCGCTGTTCGCCGTTCGCCGCACCATGCGCGAATTGTCGGTCGATCTGCCGATCATGATCTCGGGCACCATTACCGACGCCTCCGGACGCACGCTGTCGGGCCAGACGGTGGAGGCCTTCTGGAATTCGATCCGCCACTCGCAACCCAGCGTGGTCGGACTGAACTGCGCACTCGGCGCAAAGCAGCTGCGACCGTACGTCGAGGACTTCTCGCGCATCGCCGATGTCGCGGTGTGCGCCTATCCGAACGCCGGCCTGCCCAACGCCTTTGGCGAGTATGACGAGCAGGCCTGCGACACGGCATCGTTGGTACGCGAATTCGCCGAGGCGGGACTGGTCAACATCGTCGGCGGCTGCTGCGGCACCACCGCCGATCACATTGCGCACATCCGCGAGGCGGTCGCCAGCCTGCCGACGCGGGTGCCGCCGCGGCTCGCCGCACGCTGCCGGTTGTCGGGACTCGAGCCGCTGGACATCGGACCCGACAGCCTGTTCGTCAATGTCGGCGAACGCACCAACGTCACCGGTTCGGCCAAATTCCGCCGCCTGATCGAGGCCGATGACTACGACGGGGCGCTCGATGTGGCGCGCACCCAGGTGACCAGCGGCGCGCAGATCATCGACGTCAACATGGATGAAGGCATGCTCGACTCGGAAGCCGCCATGGTGCGGTTTTTGAATCTGATTGCCTCCGAGCCGGATATCGCCCGGGTGCCGGTGATGATCGATTCGTCAAAGTGGTCGGTGATCGAAGCCGGCCTGAAGTGCCTGCAGGGCAAGGGTATCGTCAATTCGATCAGCATGAAGGAAGGCGAAGCGGCGTTCCTCGAGCACGCGCGCAAGGTGCGCGCCTATGGCGCCGCCGTGGTGGTGATGGCATTCGATGAGCAGGGGCAGGCCGATACCGTGCAACGCAAGGTGTCGATCTGCGAGCGCTCCTACAAGCTGCTGACCGAAGAGGTTGGTTTTCCGCCGGAAGATATCATCTTCGATCCGAACATCTTTGCGGTCGCGACCGGCATCGAGCAGCACAACGGCTACGCGCGCGATTTCATTGAAGCCACGGCGCTGATCCGCGAGCGCTGCCCGCACGCGCTGGTCAGCGGCGGCGTCAGCAATGTGTCGTTTTCGTTCCGCGGCAATGAGCCGGTGCGCGAGGCGATGCACTCGGTGTTCCTCTACCACGCGATCCGTGCCGGCATGAGCATGGGCATCGTCAATGCCGGACAGCTGGCGATCTACGAGGAGATCGAGCCGGAACTGCGCGAGCGGGTCGAGGACGTGATACTCAACCGGCGCGAGGATGCGACCGAGCGGCTGCTGGAGATCGCGGCGCGCTATCACGGCGAGGCGGGCACCAAGCGCGCTGAGGATCTGGCGTGGCGCAACTGGCCGGTGGCCAAGCGTCTCGAGCACGCGCTGGTGCGCGGCATCGACGAGTTCGTGATTACCGATACCGAAGAGGCGCGCAGCCAGTTCGAGCGGCCGCTGCAGGTGATCGAGGGGCCGCTGATGGACGGCATGAACGTGGTCGGCGACCTGTTCGGCGCCGGCAAGATGTTCCTGCCGCAGGTGGTCAAGTCGGCGCGCGTGATGAAGAAGGCGGTCGCGCACCTGATCCCCTATATAGAGAAGGAAAAGGCCGCCGGCGGCGGCGTGCACCGCAGCAATGGGCTGATCGTGATGGCGACCGTCAAGGGCGATGTGCATGACATCGGCAAGAACATCGTCGGCGTGGTGCTCCAGTGCAACAATTTCGACGTCATCGACCTGGGCGTGATGGTGTCGTGCGAGAAGATCCTGTCGACCGCGCGTGACAAGGGCGCCGACATGATCGGACTGTCGGGCCTGATCACCCCGTCGCTGGATGAGATGGTGCATGTCGCGAAGGAGATGCAGCGCCAGGGTTTCAAGCTGCCGCTGCTTATTGGCGGCGCCACCACCTCGCCGGCACACACCTCGGTGCGCATCGATCCGCAGTACGAGGGCCCGGTGGTGTACGTCAAGGATGCCTCGCGCTCGGTGGGCGTGTGTCAGCAGCTGGTGACGCCCGCCACCCGCGAGGCCTACAGCGCGCGCATCAAGTCGGAACACGTGCTGCGGCGCAGCCAGCATGGCGCGCGCCGCACCAAGTCCCCGCAGTTCACGCTAGCGCAGGCGCGCGCCAACCGCACGCGCATCGACTGGCCGGCGTATCAGCCGCCGCTGCCGCGCATGCTCGGGGTGCGCAGCTTCGAGCACTATTCGATCGAGGAGCTGGCACGCTACATCGACTGGACACCGTTCTTCAACGCCTGGGAATTGCGCGGCAAGTTTCCCGACATCCTCACCGACGCGCAGTTCGGCGAGCAGGCCAGCAGCCTGTACGCCGATGCCCGCAAGATGCTGCGCAGCGTGATTCGCGAGCAGTGGCTGCAGGCGCGGGCAGTCATCGGCTTGTTTGCGGCCAATGCGGTCGACGACGACGTCGAGCTGTACGCGGACGAGGCGCGCGAGCAGGTGCTGGCACGGGTGCATTTCCTGCGCCAGCAGAAGGACCTGCCGGAAGGCAAGCCGCACGCAGCGCTGGCGGATTTCATCGCCCCCAAGGGCAGCGGACTGCGCGATTACTTCGGCGCATTCGCACTCACCACCGGCATCGGCATCGAGCCGCATCTGCAGCGCTTCGAGGCGGCGCACGACGATTATTCGAGCATCATGCTCAAGGTGATCGCCGATCGGCTGGCGGAGGCTTTCGCCGAGCGGCTGCACGAGCGCGTGCGGCGCGAGTTCTGGGGCTACGCGGCGGACGAAAAGCTCGGCAACGAGCAGCTGATCCGGGAGGAATACCGCGGCATCCGCCCGGCGCCGGGCTATCCGGCGTGCCCGGATCACACCGAGAAGGCGACGCTGTGGCGGCTGCTGGATGTCGATCGCAACGCCGGCATCGCGCTCACTGAATCGTACGCGATGTATCCGACCGCGGCGGTCAGCGGCTGGTACTTCTCCCATCCGCAGTCGCGCTACCTGGCGGTCGGCCGCATCGACCGCGACCAGGTCGAGGACTACGCGCTGCGCAAGGGCATGAGCGTGGAAGAGGTCGAGCGCTGGCTCGCTCCCAACCTTGGCTACGAGCCGGAACCGCTGGTGGCGCTATTGACGGCATGAAGCCGCATGCGGCGCGCGTGGCAGGGCCGCCGCCGGCCCCGGCGCCCAATCGCGACGTGCTGCTCGGCTTTTTCGGCGTGTTTCGCTACAGCCAGCGTGCGATAGGGCTGGTATGGGACACTAATCGCGCGCTGCTGGTGGCGATGGGAGGGCTGACGCTGGTCGCCGGCCTGACGCCGGCCGGCCTGGCGTGGACCGGCGCGCTGATCGTCGATGCCGTGGTCTATGCCCGTAACGCGGCAGGCCACAACATCGCCCGCGTGATGCAACTGGTGGCGCTGCAGGGTGTGCTGGTGGTGGCGATGGCCGGCGCGCAGCGCGGCCTGTCGTTGTGCCAGTCGCTGCTGCGTGCACAGCTCGGCCAGCGCGTCAACGTGATGATCCTGGAGAAGGCGCTGACGCTGGATCTTGCGCAGTTCGAGGATTCCGAGTTCTACGACAAGCTCACGCGCGCCCGCCGCGAGGCTTCGAGCCGGCCGTTGAGCCTGGTGATGCGCACCTTCGGCCTGATGCAGAATTCGATCTCGCTGCTGAGCTATGCGGCGCTGCTGATCCGCTTTTCGCCCTGGACCATGCTGGTGCTGCTGGTGGCGGGGATGCCGGCGTTCATCGCCGAGGCGAAGTTCTCCGGCGATGCGTTCCGGCTGTTTCGCTGGCGCTCACCCGAGACGCGCATGCAGGTCTACCTCGAGACGGTGCTGGCGCGCGAGGATCACGTCAAGGAGGTCAAGCTGTTCGGACTTGGAGCGCGGCTGCTGCAGCGCTACCGCGACATCTTCACGCGCCTGTATGCCGAGGATCGGGCGCTGTCGATCCGGCGCGACAGCTGGGGCTTCGGACTGAGCCTGCTGGCGACGGCGACGTTGTACGGCGCCTACGCCTGGATTGCGCTGTCCACCGTGCGCGCGATCATCACGCTCGGGCAGATGACGATGTATCTGCTGCTGATCCGGCAGGGGCAGTCTGCCGTGTCGTCGATCCTGACCGCGGTCGGCGGCATGTACGAAGATAATCTGTATCTGTCGACGCTGTACGAGTACCTGGAAACGCCGGTTACCCCGTCCGGCGGCAGCGCGCAGCGCGGGCCGGACCCGGAAGATGGCGTGCGTTTCGAGCACGTGAGCTTCAGCTATCCGGGTGCGATGGAGCCGGCGCTGGTCGATATCGACATGCATCTGCTGCCGGGCAGCAGCCTGGCGCTGGTGGGAGAGAACGGCTCGGGCAAGACCACGCTGATCAAGCTGCTGACGCGGCTGTACAATCCGGATAGCGGCCGCATCCTGGTGGATGGACTGGCGCTGCCGGAGTGGAGCGAGAGTGCTCTGCGCGCGCGCATCGGTGTGATCTTCCAGGACTTCACCCGCTACCAGATGCTGGTCGGAGAAAACGTCGGCGCCGGCGACGAGCGCTACTTCGAAGACCAGGATCGCTGGCAGCAGGCGGCCGAAAAAGGCCGGGCCGCGGCGTTCATCGAGCAATTATCCGGCGGCTATCACACGCAGCTCGGCAAGTGGTTCAAGGACGGCCAGGAGCTGTCCGGGGGCCAGTGGCAGAAGATCGCGCTGGCGCGTGCGTTCATGCGCACTGACGCGGATATTCTGGTGCTCGATGAGCCGACCGCGGCCATGGACGCGCGTGCCGAGGCGGAAGTGTTCGAGCATTTCAGCGCGCTGGCGCACGGGCGCATCGCGATCCTTATATCGCACCGCTTCTCGACGGTGCGCATGGCCGATCAGATCGCGGTGCTCGATCGCGGTCGCATCATCGAGAAGGGCAGCCACGAGCAGCTGATGGCCGCCGCCGGTCATTATGCTCAACTCTTTGCCCTGCAGGCGCGCGGCTATCGCTGAACGGCGGACGCGGTACAATGGGGCACATATGGAAGAAGCCGCAGACACATTTGACGCCGCGTTCTCCAAGGCGGTCGATCTCGGCAATCGCCTCGCGGGCAAGGACAAGGAAGCCGACCTGTGGGACATCGCCGACGGATTGCTGGCTGGCGCGGTGCAGTACTGGCTGTACTCACGCCAACCGTGCGGTGATCCGCGCTGTGAGGACTGCGTGCCGATCAGCACCGCCGAGGCGCGTATGAGCGAGCTGAAACGCCTGATCGACCAGCTGGCGGCGGAGAGCGAATACTTTCACGCGCCAACGGATGCCAACGCCGGGAGGGCGTAGAGGCGCAGACGGTTATCGTCTGGCCGCAGTGCCAACGCTGGGTGGGCGTAGCGCGGCCCAGCCGTCCCGACGTGTCGCCTCAGGCGGTCGCAGCAGCAGCGCTCGGCGCGTGCGTCACGTCGCTCAACGCCGCATCGAGCCGATCGAGTCCTTCCGCCAGCAGCGCATCGCTGATGGTGAGCGGCGCGAGGAAGCGAATCACGTTTCCATAAACGCCGCACGACAGGATGATCAGCCCCTGGCGCGCAGCGGCCTGCACCAGCGCACGTGTCAGCTCGGCATCGGGCTGGTCGGCGCTGCCGTTCTTCACCAGTTCAATCGCGACCATCGCGCCCAGTCCGCGTACCTCGCCGATCGCAGCGTACCTGGCCTGCAGCGTTTTCAGGCGCGCAGTGAGCTTGGCTCCGAGCTCCTGCGCGCGCTCGATCAGTCGCTCTTCGGCGATCACATCGAGCACCGCCAGTGCCGCGGCGCACGCCAGCGGCGAGCCCGCGTAGGTGCCACCCAGTCCGCCCGGCGGCGGCGCATCCATGATCTCGGCCTTGCCGACCACCGCCGATAGCGGCAGGCCGCCGGCGATGCTCTTGGCGACGGTCATCAGGTCCGGTTCCACACCAGAGTGTTCGATCGCGAACATGCGCCCGGTGCGCGCGATGCCGGACTGGATTTCATCGGCGATCAGCACGATGCCATGCCGGTCGCACAGCGCACGCAGGCTGCGCAGGAACTCCGGCGGCGCCGCGTAGAAGCCGCCTTCACCCAGCACCGGCTCGATGATGATCGCCGCGACCCGAGCCGGATCGACATCGGCCTTGAACAGCTGCTCGATCGCGGCCAGGCTGTGCAGCGATGTGACGCCGTGATAGGCCATTGGAAAGGGCACGTGAAAGACTTCCGGCAGCAGCGGGCCAAATCCGGCCTTGTACGGCTGCACTTTGCCGGTCAGCGCCATGGTGGCGAGCGTGCGGCCATGAAAGGCGCCGCTGAAGGCGATCACGGCGGAGCGGCGCGTGTGGTAGCGCGCGATCTTCAGTGCGTTTTCCACGGCCTCGGCACCGGTGGAGAACAGGATCGACTTCTTGGGCGCGGAGCCTGCGGCGAGCGCGTTGAGACGCTCCGCCAGCGCGACATAATTCTCGTAGGGTGTGACCTGAAAGCAGGCATGCGCCACCTGCTGCATCTGCTGCTGTACGGCCGCGACCACGCGCGGATGCAGGTGGCCGATATTGAGCACCGATATGCCGCTGGCGAAGTCGATGTAGCGCCGCCCCTCGACGTCCCACAGCTCGGCGTTCTTCGCATGGTCCACGTAGACGCCAAGCGTGTTGGCCACTCCTCGCGGCACCGCGGCCGTGCGGCGGCGCTGCAGATCGGTATTGCTGCCCATATCCGGATCTCCTCCAGTTTGGCAGACTATAAGCCCGCGGCTTGAGGACCCCAAACCGGTTTTTGATTGCCCGGGGGGCAGCCGCGTCGCTAGAATTTCGCGGCCAAATCCAATCTGTGAGCGTATCTCATTGAGTGACAACGACATCACCACGGAAGTGGTCATCATTGGCGCCGGTCCGGCCGGTCTGTTCCAGGTGTTCGAACTCGGTTTGCTGGGCATCAAGTCGCATGTGATCGACACGCTCAAGCAGGCCGGCGGCCAGTGCACCGAGCTGTATCCGGACAAGCCGATCTACGACATACCGGCGCTGCCGATCTGCGGCGCCCAGGAGCTGATCGAGCGCCTGATGCAGCAGATCAAGCCCTTTGGTGCCGGGTTACACCTTGGCGAGGAGGCGGTGCAGTTGCAGCGGCAGGACAACGGGCGCTTTCGGGTGGTGACCGCCGCCGGCACGGTGTTCGATGCCGGTGCGGTGGTGATTGCCGCGGGTGTTGGCTCGTTCCAGCCGCGCCGCCTGGCGGTCGAGGGGGTCGAGAGCTTCGAGGGCAAGCAGGTTCACTACAAGATCAAGAACGTCGCCGACTTTCACGGCCGCAACCTGGTTATCTTCGGCGGCGGCGATTCGGCGCTCGACTGGGCGCTGGCGCTGGCGCCGAAGGCGTCGAGCCTGGCGCTGGTGCATCGGCGCGCCGAGTTTCGTGGCGCGCCGGCCTCGGTCGCGCAGCTGCGCGAGCTGCAGGCATCCGGCAAGCTGCGCTTCATCGAGGGGCTGGCGCAGGCGGTGCACAGCGAGGCCGATACACTGCGCGGCGTGCACGTCAAGGACGCGGCCGGAGAGCTGCACCGGCTCGACGCCGAGCATCTGCTGGTGTTCTTCGGGCTGGCGCCGAAACTCGGGCCGATCGCCGAATGGGGGCTGGAGCTCGACAAGCGCGCCATCAAGGTGGACACGGAAAAATTCGAATCCAACATCCCGGGCGTGTTTGCGATCGGCGATATCAACACCTACCCGGGCAAGAAGAAGCTGATCCTGTCGGGCTTTCACGAAGCTGCGCTGGCGGCGTTTGCGATCCAGCACCACCTGTACCCGGCCAAGAAGCAGTTCCTGCAGTACACCACCACCAGTCCGGCAATGCAGAAACGCCTGGGTGTGGCGACCGCCTGATGCATGCGGGTCTTGCCGAGCTGCTGCAGGTGCTGGAGCTCGAGCAGCTCGAGATCAACCTGTTCCGCGGCGTCAGCCGCGACATCGGCAGCCCGCAGGTGTTTGGCGGCCAGGTACTTGGACAGAGCCTGCGTGCCGCGTACGGCACCGTGGAGCCTGACCGCATCGCGCATTCATTGCATGCGTATTTCCTGCGGCGCGGGGATTTCAACGCACCGATCGTCTATTTCGTCGACCGCAGTCGCGACGGCGCCAGCTTCAGCAGCCGGCGGGTCACCGCGATCCAGCACGGCGAGCAGATCTTTCACATGTCGGCATCGTTCCAGGTGTCGCAGCCCGGCGTCGAGCACCAGATCGACATGCCCGACGTGCCGCCGCCGGAAGCGCTGAGGGAATCCGACCCGGTGCCGAAAGCCGCGCTGCAGGCGATGCCGGAGAAAATCCGCCGCCTGTACGAGTCCGCCCGGCCGTTCGAATTCCGCATGGTGGAGCGCGGCGACCCGATGCAGCCGAGGAACGCGCCGCCGCTGCAGCACATATGGATGCGCGCGATCGACCGGCTGCCGGATGACGATGTGCTGCATCGCTGCCTGCTGGCCTACGTGTCGGATTTCTACCTGCTCAACACCGCCACGCTGCCGCACGTCGAGCAGCTGATGCGCGGCAAGCGCTTCACGGCGAGCATCGATCACGCGATGTGGCTGCACTGGCCGATGCGCGTGGATGAGTGGTACCTGTGCTCGTATGACAGTCCGAGCGCCGCGGGTTCGCGCGGTTTCTCCCGCGGCAGCATATTCAACCGTGCCGGCCGCCTGGTCGCCAGCACCGCGCAGGAGGGGCTGATACGCATCGGCGGCGCGGCCGGTGCAGCGGCGGACAGCCCGGCGGGCGGTTGATCGATCGCTGCGGGTCGATCGCTACGCGGCGAAACGCCCGCTGCGGTAATCCTCCACCGCCTGTTCGATCTCCTGGCGCGTGTTCATCACGAACGGGCCGTACTGCACCACCGGCTCGCGCAGCGGCCGTCCGGCCAGCAACAACAGGCGCGCCCCGCGCGCCCCGCCTGCCACGCGCACGCGGTCGCCGTCGGACAGGATGCCGGCGGCGCGATACGGCAGCGTCTGCGCGTGCTGCGGCTCGCCGACCCGTACCTCGCCCTCGTAGACGTATAGAAATGCGTTGTGACCAGCGCTCACCGGCACGACAAGCTCCGTCCCGGCGGGCAGCGACAGGTCGAGGTACAGCGGATCGGTGCTCAGTGGCGCATCGGCAGCGTTGACCGGGCCGCTGACACTGCGGCCGTCGAGCTGTAGCGTGCCGGCGATTACCCGGGCCGCCCCTCCCGATGACAGCGCTAGCACCGGGATCTGCTGCGCCGGGATATCCCGGTAGCGCGCCGGCTTCATTTTCTCCTTCGACGGCAGATTGATCCACAGCTGAAATCCGCGCATGCGTCCTTCGCTCTGCTGCGGCATTTCCGAATGAATGATGCCGCGCGCTGCCGTCATCCACTGCACGTCGCCGGGCGCAAGGTCGCCGCGGTTGCCGAGGTGATCCTCGTGCCGCATGTGCCCGTCCAGCATGTAGGTGACGGTCTCGAAGCCGCGATGCGGGTGAGCCGGGAAGCCCGCGATATAGTCCTTCGGATCATCCGAGTAGAACTCGTCGAGCATCAGGAACGGGTCGACCTGCAGGCCGCGCTGGCTGCCCAGGCTGCGGCGCAGCTTCACGCCGGCGCCATCGGAGGTCGGCACGGATGGAATGATCTGGGTCAGGGTACGCATGGTTGTTGCTAACTCCGGCAGGGTGGCTGCTATTTCCTTCGGGCTTCAGGCCGCCAGGCGTTGTATATCCGCGGCTGCCCGGGCAAGTCCGGCAGCCTTGCTCTCGGCACTGATCGCCAGACCCTCGGCGTAAACGAACTCGATCTCCTCGATGCCCACGAAGCGCAGGAAATCGCGCACGTAGCTGGTCTGTGTATCAAGCGCCGTGCCGGCGTACAAGCCCCCGCGCGCGGCGAACACATAGGCCTTCTTGCCGGTCAGCAGGCCGACCGGTCCGTTTGCGGTATAGCGGAACGTCTCCCCGGCGCGCGCGATGTGGTCGAAGTAGGACTTGAGCTGCGAGGGCACGCCAAAGTTGTACATCGGCAGTCCGAGCACGATCACATCGGCGCGCTTGAGTTCTGCGATCAGCGCATCCGAGTAGGCGACGACGTCGTCCTGCGAACGGCTGCGCTGCCCCGGCTTGCTCAGGAAGGCGGCGAAGCGCTCGGCGCTCAGATGCGGGACCGGTTCGCCCGCCAGGTCGCGCAGCACGATGCGTGATTCGGGATGGCTCCGGGCAAAGGCGTTGACGAACTGTGTCGCCAGCTGGCTCGACTGGCCATGGTCGGCATGGATGCTGGCGTTGATCTGCAACAGGGTAGTCATCGGGCAATCCTCGCTGAATGGGCTGATTCGATGGCGTTAGCTAACCATTTGCTGAACAGATAAAAAAGTAGAATAATCGGCTAGGTTTAATCGAATAATCTGATAGATCATGTCGCCCGCCCCACGGATCTCTC
>Ga0302324_100015842_pt1 | contig 15089 bp, 17 predicted proteins | sample Palsa_T0_1_FD_201949 | JGI IMG/M metagenome (GOLD analysis project Ga0302324, IMG submission 201949) | Peat permafrost microbial communities from Stordalen Mire near Abisko, Sweden - Palsa_T0_1 | ecosystem: Environmental > Terrestrial > Soil > Palsa > Peat permafrost | place: Sweden: Abisko...
GATCATGAGGATGAGGAAGGAGATGACCTCGTCGTCGGTCAGGCGGTCGCCGTCGATCTCGGCCACGGTCAGCGCCGACGTGAGGTCCGGGCCGGGAGCGCGGCGCCGCGCCGCGATCAGGTCCTCGAAGTAGCCGGCGAGCGACAGGGCGGCGTGGACCGCGGTCGCGGGGACGTCGAGGAACCCCTCCTCCCGATGGACCAGGGCGTCGCTGAGGCGGCGTAGCTCGACCCGATCCGGCGATGGCAACCCGAGCATCTCCGAGATGACGTCCATGGGCAGCAACCCGGCCAGGTCGGCGACGAAGTCGAACTCCTCCCGTTGCAAGGCCGCGTCGAGGTGGTCGGTGGCGATTCGCTGGATGCGCACCTCGAGATCGGCTACCCGGCGGGGGGTGAAGCCCTTCGACACCAGGGACCGCATGCGGGTGTGTCGGGGAGGATCCATGCCGAGAAAGGACATGGCCCTATGCGCCTCGGGTCCATATGCGGCCGGGTCCAGCGAGACGCCGAAGCGGTTGGACAGCTGCGCGGGGTTGCGGAAGCCAGCGATCACGTCCTCGTGACGTGAAAGGGCCCAGAACCCCTGCTCGCCGTTGTGGTACAGCGGGGCTTCTTCGCGAAGTCGCGCGTAGGTGGGATACGGGTCTTCGTGGATCCGGTAGTCGTACGGGTTGTACTGCACCGGATCCGTCACCGGGGCTCTCCCAGGAGCAGCCGGGCCGCCTCGTCGAGGACCTGCGGCACCTGGTCGCGCGGCAGGTGCCCCATCCCCATCCACAGCAAGGCTCCGGTGTAGACCAGGTCGAGGGAGCGCACCAGCCCCGGGTCGGGATCGTCGCCGAGGGCGGCGGCCAGCCGGGCGTGGAACGCCGATCCCAACCGGATCCGGAGGTCCCGCACGTCGGCGCCCGGGCCGAGCAAGGCGGTGGTGCCCGCCGCGGCCAGCAGCGGATCGTCTGCCATGAACGTCCCGAGGACCCGCAGTTCCGCCAGGACCTGATCCGCCTGCGAGGCGCCCGATGGTGGGTTGGCGTCCGGCAAGTCCTCCCATCGGCGCCACATCACCTCCGCCAGCAGGTGATCCTTGGAGGCGACCAGGGTGTACGCCGTCGCCGGGGCCACGCCGGCCCGCCGGGCCGCGCCGCGGACCGTCATACCCTCGTAGCCATGTTGGCGCGCCTCTGCCGCCGCGGCCTCGACCAGCCGGCCCAGTATGGCGGCCTGGTTCTCCGTCATCCGCCGGCGGCCGGGGTGGTCAGCCGGGTCGATGAAGGGCAGCGCGCTCACTCGATCCCCCGCTTGCCAGTGGTCATATGTTCATACTATGGTCTGGACAACTGTCCGGCTAGCCCTTTTTTCCAGAGGCTGGCCCATCGTCGGGGAGGGAGCCCAGTTGCCGGATGCGGATGAGGTCAAGGTGGTCGGCGTGATCGGGCTGGGTGACATCGGCCGGGGCGTCGCCACCGCCGTTGCCGCCGCCGGGTTCGACCTGGCCGTGTGCGATGTGCGTTCCGAGGCCACGGACCGCTTCGCGGACCGGGCCCAGGTGAGCCCGAATCCGGCGGCCCTCGGCGAGGTGGCCGACGTGGTGGTGGTGGTCGTGGTTACCGCTGAGCAGGTCCTGGCCGTGCTCGATGGCGCAGGGGGTGCGCTGGGCCGGATGCGGTCAGGCGGGACGGTGATGATCCTGTCCACGGTCGGCATCGACACCGTCCGGCAGGTGGCCGAGTTGGCTGCCGCCGTCGGCGTCAGCGTGGTGGACTGTGGCGTGAGTGGGGGACCGTCCGCGGCCGCCGAAGGTGCTCTGGTGTCCATGGTCGGCGGTGATGATGCGGCGGTGGAGGCAGCCTGGCCGGTGCTCGACTCTTTTAGCTCTCTCGTGGTGCGCATGGGACCACTCGGCGCCGGTCTCCGGGCCAAGTTGGCCCGTAACATCGCCCAGTACGGCTCCTGGCTCGCCGCTTACGAAGCTCAGCGGTTGGCCGAGGCGGCCGGAATCGAATTGTCCCGGTTGGCCGAGGTGATCCGCGCCAGCGACAAACGCATCGGTGGCGTGTCGACGCTGATGTTCCGCTCCACGGTGGCCCCCTTTTCTCCCGATGATGACGCCGGCCTGGTGAACGCTATGCGGGCCGCGGCGGTGCTGGCGCACAAGGACCTGGGTGCGGCCCTGAGCCTGGCGGGCGAGCTAGGGGTGGAGCTGCCGATGGCCCGGTTGGCGGACCTCGAGGCGGACGCCGTATTCGGAGTGGGCGCATGAGCGAGTCCCGCCGTCCGCCGGCGCCCGACCGCGAGCGGGGCCTCCAGCGAATGCAGGAGGTGTACAACTTCTCGGCCGACCCGGAGGACGTCTCCGGTGACTTTCTCGCCTACACCGTCGACCACCTGTTCGGCGACGTGTGGAGCCGGCCAGGGCTAGACACTCACGAGCGCCGCTTGCTGACCATCGGCGTGCTGGCCGCCCAGGGCCAGGCGGACCTGCTGGATGTCCAGTTCGCCGCCGCCCTCGACAACGGCGAGCTGACGGAGTCACAGGTTCGAGAAATCGTGGTGCACCTGGCCCACTACGCCGGTTGGGCGCTCGCCGCCGGCGCCAACAACGCCGCAGAGCGGGTCATCGCCCGCCGACGAAAGGAGCGCAGTTGATCAACTACCACCTGTCCAGCCAGGTGGTGTGCCCGTGAAATTCGGCGCCGTCCTCTTTACCAGCGACCGGGGCATCCGGCCGGCCCGAGCCGCGCAGGCGGCCGAAGCCGGCGGGTTCCACACCTTCTACGTCCCCGAGCACACCCACATCCCGGTGAGTAGGGACACCGCCCATCCCACTACCGGCGATGCCACCCTTCCCGATGACCGGTACATGCGGACGCTCGATCCGTGGGTCGCCCTGGCTTCCGCCGCCACCGTCACATCTCGCATCCGGCTCGGGACCGCGGTCGCCCTGCCATTTGAACACGATCCCATCACGCTGGCCAAGACCATCGCCACGCTCGACTTCCTTTCCGGGGGACGCGTGGTGCTCGGGGCCGGATTCGGCTGGAACTTGGAGGAGATGGCCGATCACGGCGTCCCACCGGGCCGGCGCCGAACGATGCTGCGGGAGTACCTGGAGGCCATGGGTCAGCTGTGGAGCCAGGAGACCGCGTCGTACCAGGGCGAGTTCGTCAGCTTCGGGCCGAGTTGGGCCTGGCCGAAGCCGGTCCAGCAGCCTCGAGTCCCGATCCTCTTGGGGGCGCGAGGCACCGAGAGGTCGTTGGCGTGGATCGTTCGCTCGGCTGACGGGTGGATCACCACCCCGACCGAGGAAAGCATCGTGGCGCCGGCCCAACAGTTGCGGCGCATGTGGTCCGACGCCGGACGCCAGGGGGAGCCCGAAGTGGTGGTACTGCATCCCAAGCCGGACGAGGAGCTGCTGGAGGGGTGGCAGAAAGCCGGCGTCACCGAAGTCATGATGGGCTTTCCGGACCGCCCCGAGGCCGACGTGCTGGCCTGGGTCGAACGCCGGGCCCCGCTGATCGAGCGGTTCGGGGAGGAACCGAGCGCCAGCTGACGAACACTTACTGGAGAATCTCCGTGGGTGCCGCTGGATTACGTCGATGGGTGTTGCCGATAGTGCTGCTGGCTGTCTTGCTGGCAGTACCAAGCTTTGCCGCTCTGCCGGGGGCAGGGGCTCGCGCCGCGGCCCCTGCAGTCGGCCGCAACTGCGGCCCGTGGATGGACTCCTCGCAATCGCCCGACCAGCGGGCGAGCGAGCTGGTCCGGGTCATGACCCTCGACCAGAAGATCCAGATGGTGCACCAGTACATCGCGGACGGGGTCACCTTCGGGGCAGCCGGGTACATCCCGGCGATCCCCTCCTTGTGCGTCCCCGCTTTGGTCCTAAACGACGCCGGCTCCGGACTGGCTGACGAACAAATCGGCGTCACTTCCTACCCGGCCGCCATCTCGCAGGCGTCCTCATGGGACCCGGCCCTGGCCCGCCAGGTCGGTACCTCGCTCGGCCGCGAGGCCTTCGCCAAAGGGGTCAACGTCCTGCTCGCCCCCGACGTCAACATCGCCCGGGTCCCGCTCAACGGCCGCACCAGCGAATCGTTCGGCGAGGACCCCTACCTGAGCGGGCAGACTGCGGCCGCTTTCGTCCAGGGCGTGCAGGCCCAGCATGTCATCGCCACGCCCAAGCAATACGACGCCAACAACCAGGAGACCGACCGGGGGACCATCAACGCCGAGGTCTCGGCCCGCACGTTGGCGGAGATCTATGACCCGCCGTTCGAGGCCGCCATCGACCAGGGCCACGCCGGCGCCGTCATGTGTGCGTACAACCAGGTCAACGGGGCCTACTCGTGCCAGAACCCCACCGAGCTCCGCGGCGACCTCGACGGCCGCCTGGGCTTCCAGGGCTTCGTGGTGAGCGATTGGGGGGCGACGCACAGCACGGTGGCGTCGGCGCTGTCCGGTCTGGACATGGAGATGAGCGTGGTGCAGGAGCCGGACGCCCTGAGCGGGCTGGGGCCGCTGGGCTCGGGCGGCAGCAACGACCTGGAGGACTTCTACGGGGCGCCGTTGGAGGCCGCGGTTACCTCTGGTCAAGTGCCTATGTCGGTCCTCGACGGCATGGTGGAGCGGATCCTCCGCTCCATGTTCGCGGTGGGCCTGTTCGATCACCCGGCGCCGGTCGAGCCCACCGGGTACCTGCGGGACGTGGACACCCCTGCCAACCAGCAAGTGGCCTTGAACGCGGCGGAGGCGGGCAGCGTCTTGCTCAAGAACACCGCCCAGGCGTTACCTATCACCGGGGGAGGCAAGACCATCGCCCTCATCGGGACCGACGCCGGCGTCGGCGCCGAGACGGTGGCGCAGGCGGGCGGCAGCGTCCGGGTCACCCAACCCCTCGTCGTCACCCCGCTGCAGGCCCTGACCCTGCGGGCCGCCAAGGCCGGCGACCTCGTCTTGTACAACGATGGCAGCGACATCGCGGCCGCCGTGGCCCTCGCCAAAGTGTCCGACGTCGCGGTGGTCTACGCCGGCTACTCGGAGACGGAAGGGACCGACCTCACCAACCTGGACTACAACCAGGGCGTGTGCAGCCTCACCTGCATCACCGAGCCGAGCAACTCTGACGCGCTCATCTCTGCCGTCGCGGCCGTCAACCCCCACACCATCGTGGTTCTCAACACCGGCGGTCCGGCAGTGATGTCGTGGATCGGACAGGTCGCGGCCGTGCTGGAGATGTGGTACCCGGGGGAGGAGGATGGCAACGCGGCGGCGGCCCTCCTCTTCGGCGATGTGGACCCGTCGGGGAAGCTGCCCATCACCTTCCCCACCTCGCTGGCCCAGATACCGACGCAGAGCCCCACCCAGTATCCCGGGGTCAACGGGACGGAGGTGTACTCGGAGGGACTTCTGGTGGGCTACCGCTGGTACGACGCCAAGGGCCTGACGCCACTGTTCCCGTTTGGTTTTGGCCTGTCCTACACCACGTTCCATCTGAGCGGGCTGCACCTGTCTACCTCCGGACCCACGGTCTCGGTCAGCTACCGGCTGACCAACACCGGCTCGCGTGCCGGCGCCGACGTGACCCAGGTATACGTGGGCGATCCGCCTGCGGCCGGGGAACCACCCCAGCAGCTCAAGGGTTATCAGAAGGTCAGCCTCGATCCGGGCCAGAGCCAGGTGGTGACGGTGAGCCTCCCGGCTTCCGCTTTTAGCTACTGGGACACCGCCACCTCGGCTTGGGCCATCGCCCCTGGTGCCTACACCATCCGGGTTGGGGATTCCTCCGCCGGCGAGCCCCTGGTGGGCCAGATCAGCCGGTGACGCGTTGAGGGGGTAGCGGAGCCGGCACGGGCCAGGATGCTGCTCCGCATTTACATGAACGGAGCAGCATCCTGCCCTGCCGGCCCCACTACTCACTCCCGTGAGGCGCGGCCAACGCTCCTGCGCCGAGGTCTGTCCGCGGCTTGCGTGGCGAGGGCGCCGATTGGGACAGACGTCGGCGGACAACCCGCCGGCGCCGGCTTTGCCCTCCCGACACACCCTAAGCCGCAGCGAGGCCGGGATCGGATCCGAATAGTGGTCACAAGAGTGTCACATACGGTCCACTTGTGAACACTATTCGCCACCTCCGTCCGTGCGGCACGCGGCCGTGCTGTTCCGCCCGCGGCACGCTTCGCGGCGCGCCCGGCTTAGGAGGCGGTTGCCAGCAGGCCGGAGTGAGGGGTGGGGCGGGCACATCGAGAGGCTGCCCCGTTCATGTAAATGCGGGCAGCCTCTCGATGTGTGCCGGCCCCACCGCGGCGGGGAGGCTCACTCCAACGGTATGGTCCCGAGAATGGAGTTCGGGATCGTCTTGCCGCAGGTGCAGGGAGCGACGTGGGACAACGCGCTGTCGACGGCGAAGTACGCCGAAGAGGTCGGGTTCGACTCGCTCTGGGTCATCGACCACGTGTACGGGTTTCCGCCCCAGGCGGGGATCCTGGAGGCGTGGACCATGCTTGCCGGCCTGGCGCCAGTCACCAGCCGGGTCGGGCTGGGGGCTCAGGTCTTCTGCCAGTCGTTTCGTAGCCCGGCCCTGATGGCCAAGATGGCCACCACCCTGCAGCTCATGACCGCCGGTCGGCTGCACTTCCTCATCGGGGCCGGATGGTTCCAAGACGAGTATGAGGCGTTCGGCTGGGAGTTCCCGCCCCCTGGGGTCCGGGTTGGTCAACTGCGCGACACCGTCAAGATCCTCAAGGGCATGTGGAATTCGGGAAGCGAGCCCTTCACCTACGAGGGGCGGCACTACTCCGTGTCGTCGGTCCTCAACATCCCCGCGCCGGAACCGCCGATCAGGTTGGGGATCGGGGGCAGCGGCGACCGAGTCCTCGATCTGGTGGCCGCGGAAGCGGACGAGTGGAACTGCTCGGCGTCCAATCTGCCTGTCTACGAGGAGCGCAAGCGCGTCCTCGAAGACCGGCTGGCCCACTACGGGCGAGACGTCCGGCGCACGCTGCAACTGGTGTTCTCGCCCGGGGACCGGCAGGCGCCGGCCGCGCTCCAGATGTTCAACCCGCATCTGGGGCTGACCGGTTCGATCGACCAGATGGTGGCTCGGGTCAGCGAGTTGGAGGCGCTCGGCGTCAGCGGCGTGTTTGGCATGCCGGCGGGCCGCCGGGCCATAGATGCCATGGCCGAGGCCCTACCCGCTCTCCGCAAGGGGGCCGGCTAGCCGCGGTTTCTAAGCCGGCCCCGGATGCGCTATCAATGGCGGATGGTCGGTAGCATTTCCCTGGCGGGATGCGGCTTGGACGGGGCGTGCCCGTGACCGCGCTGATCGTCGGCCTGACCGCCGCGGTCGCCTTGTTGGGGGTGCTGGTGGCTGGTCTGTTGCGCTCCAACGCGGAGGTGATCCGGGCCCTACACCAGATGGGCGTCAATCTGGGTCCTGATGCGCCCGGGTCGCGGCCGACCGCGGTGGCGCTGGCCGGCCGTCCAACTGGTGGCCCGGATGCTCGCCCAACTCCGGGCCGGCCCGATGCGGGCGACGTCATCGACCTGGCCGGCGTCACCCCCCAAGGTGACGCCGTCAGCCTGGCGGTGAGCGGTGTCCGCCACGACACCCTCGCCGGCTTCCTGACCTCGGGTTGCCAGACCTGCCGAGGCTTTTGGGACGCCTTCCGCGACGGCCCACCGGACGTTCCAGGTGGGGCTCGGTTGGTGGTGGTGACCCGGGGCCCCGAGGCGGAGTCCCCCGGCACCATCGCCGCCCTGGGGGGACCCGCCGGCGGGGCTGTGCCGGTGGTGATGTCGAGCGAGGCGTGGGAGCACTACGACATCCCCTACGCCCCTTATTTCATCTACATCTCCGGCGCCGCCAGCCGGGTAGTCGGCGAAGGGGTGGCCGCCGGCTGGCAGGAGGTTCGCGACCTGGTAGCCGACGCGGTGGCCGACGGGACGACCGGCGCCGGCCAGGAGGACCCGGTTGACGATGCCGGGACCGCCGGGGCCGGCACCCCCGCCACCGCCGGCGCCGTCCCCCCCGGCCCGGTCGTGTCCGCCGGCCCCGTGCCCCCGGGCCGCCGGCGGTCGCGCGCCGACAGGGCGCGCGACACCGCCGTGGACCTGGCCTTGCAGGAGGTAGGGATCGGTCCCGGCGACCCGAGGCTCCACCACGGGGCCCGCCAGCCACTGAAGCCCGACGCTGGAGCGGGCGCGGGAGCGGACGATCGGTGACCACGACCCGGGCCCAGATCGCCGCCATGGGTCTGGCGGTCACGCCGCCGGCGGGCTGGGAGGCCGCGATCTACCGGCGTCGGGCCGAGGGCGGCGCCCTGACCTACCCCGTCCTGCATGCCGCCACCATCGCCCTGCCGCCCGGCCGCGGTGACTACGGCAGCGGCCTGGTGGAGTTGCTCGGACCTAACGACCTGTTCGTGGCCCTGTTGGAGTTCGGGGCGGTGGCCGCTGGGAGCCCGCTCTTTGCCGGTTTGACCGCGGTGCCAGGGCTGACGCCGGACGCCTACCGGCCTCAGCAACTGCAACGAACGATCCAGGGCCAGGCCGGTGTTCAACGATTCTTCACCAGCGCCGGTCGGTCCTTTTGTCTCTACTCCGTGATCGGCACCCTGACTAACCGGGTCGCCCTCACGGCCCGGGCCAACCAGATCCTGGGCTCGGTCCGGGTGACGGCCGGCGTGGAGGCTGGGACGTGAACTTACCTCCGGCCACCGCGCCCTACCTCGCCGCCACGGTCCTGCTTGGCGCGGCCGGCGTCGCCAAAGCCATCCGCCCCGCGGACACCGCCACCGCGCTGCGTGCCAGCGGGCTTCCCATCGGCCCGAATGCGGTGCGGATCGGTTCGCTCGCCGAGGTCGCCATCGCGACTGCCGCGTTGGCCGCCCCGGGCCCGATGACCGCGGCCCTGGTGACCGCGGCCTACGCCGGGTTCGCCGCCTTCATAGTGGTAGCCCTCGGTCGCGGGTGGGCGCTGTCCTCGTGCGGTTGTTTCGGCCGGCCCGACACCCCCCCGACACCCGCTCATGCGGTGTTGAATGCCGGCGCGGCGGCGTCGGCAACCTGGTGGGCGTGGTCCTGGTCGGGCGGAGTGGGGGTGAGCCACCTGGCCCACCTCTTTTTCCGCCAAACCTGGCACGGAGGACCACTGGCGCTCACCACCCTCCTAGTGGCCGGGCTGGCGTACCTGGTGTGGACCGACCCCATCCCGGCGGCCCGGGGATGAGCGTCACGGCCGTCACCGAGCGCCTGGGCGGGTTCTTGGCCAACCGGACCACCCGCCGCAGCTTCCTGGCCCGCACCACCATGGCGGCCACCGCCCTGTCGGTCGCCCCCGTCGACTTCCTGATCCGGCCCGGGACGGCGTACGCCCAGATCTGCGAGTGCGCGCCCGGGTTCGACTGCGACTGTTCAGACCTGTGTTGCGACGGCTACACCCAGTTCTGCTGCACCATCAACGGTGGGGTCAACGCCTGCCCGACGGGCACCTTCGCCGGCGGTTGGTGGTTGGCGGACGGATCCATCTACTGCGCCGGCCCGCGCTACTACATCGACTGCATGGGCGAATGCCAGGGGTGCGGGTGCGGGGGTGGCAGCTTCTGCCCATCGTGTGACGGGCTCGACTGCGAATGTGCCCTCGGGTCGTGCACCAACCGCCACGTCGGCTGCACCGAGTTCCGGTACGGGCAGTGCAACCAACAGATTGCCTGCAGCGGCCGGATCGCCTGCCGGGTGGTGTCCTGTACCCCGCCGTGGGTCCTGGATCCCGGCTGCGGCACCGTCGCCCAGACCGACGACTCGACGGCCAACCACTTCGCCCCCTGCCAGGGTGGCCCGACCGGGGCGCCGGCAGTGGGGATGGCGGCCACTCCCACCAGTGACGGCTACTGGGTGGTCGACAGCGGAGGTGGGGTGCAGACGTTCGGCGCGGCCGCTTTCTACGGGTCCCTAGGAGGAATTCCCCTGGCCGATCCGGTGGTGGGGATGGCGGCCACCCCGACAGGCCACGGCTACTGGTTGGCGGCGACCGACGGCGGGATCTTCACCTTCGGCGACGCCGCCTTCGACGGGTCCACCGGCAGCATCACCCTGGCGCGACCGGTCGTCGCCATGAGCGACGATGTGACCACGGGTGGCTACCGCATGGTTGCGGCCGACGGGGGAGTGTTCGACTTCGACGCGCCGTTCTACGGGTCGACCGGGGGTGTGCCCCTGGTCCGGCCGGTGGTGGGGATGGCGGTCACTCCGACGGGTACGGGGTACTGGATGGTGGCGGCGGACGGCGGGTTGTTTACGTTCGGGGACGCCGGCTTTTTCGGATCGTTGGGGGGCGTGCCACTGGTGCAGCCGGTGGTGGGGATGGCGGCCACTCCTACGGGGAAGGGGTATTGGATGGTGGCGGCGGACGGCGGGTTGTTTACGTTTGGGGACGCCGGGTTCTTCGGGTCGTTGGGGGGCGTGGATCTGGCCCAGCCGGTGGTGGGGATGGCGACCACCACGACGGGCAAGGGGTATTGGATGGTAGCAGCGGACGGAGGGATCTTCTGCTTTGGTGACGCCCCGTTTTACGGATCCGGAGCCGCGTAGCGATGTCCATGCTGATCACCATGCTCGGGGCCACGGTTGCCGTGGCCGCGGCCGTCCGGTCCACCTGGTCGCCGTGCGGTTTGTCCATGCTGTCGACGATCACCCCATTCGGCGAGCGCAGCCGGGGTCACCGTTATCCGGTGACGGTCATCTGGTTTGTCGCCGGATCCATCCTCGGGGGGGCCACTCTCGGTGCCCTCGCCGCCGGCCTGGCAGGGCTGGCCGCGGCGGCCGGGCTCGGCACCCATCCCGGGTGGGTGGTGAGTGTGGCTGCGGTGGCTGCGGTGGCCGCCGCCGGCGTCGATGCCGGCTGGTTCGGGGACCTCATTCCGCTGTGGCGCCGCCAGGTGAACGACGGGTGGCTGGCCCGCTACCGGAGCTGGGTGTACGCCACCGGGTTCGGCTGGCAGATCGGTGTGGGCGTTGCCACCTACATCATGACGGCCGGCGTGTTCCTGGTCGTGGTGCTGGCCGCGGTGACCGCCAATCCGGTGGCGGCCGTGGCCATCTGCACCGGCTTCGGTCTGGTCAGGGGGTTGGCGGTCATCTTGACGGCGCGAGCCGACTCGCCGGCCCGGTTGCGGGACATGCATGCCCGCTTTGATCGGGTGGGACCGGCCGTGCGGGTGGCGGTCATCCTGGTCGAATTGGCGGTGGCCGTGACGGTCCTGGGTGCACAGTGGTCGCTGGCCGGGTGGTTCATTGGGTTCGTCCTGGTGGCGGCGACGGTGGCAGTGGGGATGGTCGCCGCCGGCGAAAGGCGAGCTGGCGTGAGCCCCCGCCCCGCACGCGGGACCCCCCGCCTCGCCGGCGGCAGGCCCGGGCCCGAGACTGGGTTGCGGCCGGCCCGGGCTGGCCCCAGGCGGGCGGAGTGAATCAGCGGCCGGCCGCCACCGCGGGCCGGCGGGTGGTCGCAGTCGTGGCTATGGGCCTGGGGCTGGCCGCCGCCGGGTGCGGTTCGGGACCTGGCTCGCGTGCGGTCGCCACGGGTGTTTCGACGACGCTGAGCACTCCGGCGACAACGGCGCCCGTTCTGGTACCAACCGTCCCCAACTGCGGCGGCGGCGCCTTCGAACCGAAGACGCTGCTGATCGTCTGCGGAACCGGGACGACTACGGCGACGGGAGTGGCCTGGACGACATGGAACCGGTCGGGCGCCACCGGAGCCGGCCTGGTAAACCTCCAGGTAGACGGGCGCACCATCTCCGCCCCGGCCACCTTGACGTTGCGGGCGGTCGTCGTCGGTCCGGCGGGTCCGCAATTCAGCCTCCTCACCGTCACCTGGACCGGCCCGTCGCCCGATGGGAGGCCTCAGGACTCCTACCACCTGCAGCTAGGGGGCTGACAGGCACCAGGCAGTAGGCTCCCGATCGATGAAGGCCCTCCGACGGACCCTGATCGCCTTGGGCGTCACGGTGGTGATAGCCGGGATCGTGCGGTTGCGCGGCAGCGGGGGGACGCCGCCGCAGCGCGGCGGTTGGCGGGAGCTACCCGCCGACGAGCTCGACTAGTGCGCCGCGGACGGCACTAGGTGCGTGCCGTCCTCGTCGGACTGGGCGCGGTGGGCACCCGGGTGGCCGAGGCTCTGGCTGCCTCGGACGCCGTCGAGTCGCTGGTGGTGATTCACCGCGATCCCCGTCGGGTGGCGCCCATGCTCCGCGGCCTCGGCCCCCATGTCGAGGTACGCCTGGGCGGCGCAGGGGACATGCCTCGCGGTGATGTCACGGTACTGGCCGCGCCCGGCGGGATGCTCCGCAGTGCCGAGGCGGCGCTGGCCGGCGGCAGCCACGTGGTCTGCGTGGCGGACGACCCGGCCGAGGTCCGCGGGCTCCTGGGCCTCGATTCCATGGCTCGGGCCCGGGGGCGGACGGTGGTGGCCGCGGCGGCCATGGCCCCGGGGTTGAGTTGCGTGCTGGCGGCCCACCTGCGCGCCGGCTTCGACCGGATCGAGGAGGTGCACGTCGCTAGCGCCGGTACTGGCGGGCCCGCCTGCGCTCGCCGGCATCATGCCGCGCTGGCGGCGCTGGCCACCGACTGGGAGGACGGCGAGTGGCGCCGGCGGGCCGGCGGGTCGGGGCGGGAGCTGGTGTGGTTTCCGGAGCCGGTGGGCGGGGCTGACTGCTACCGGGCCGCCCTGGCGGACCCACTCCTACTGGTGCCGGCGTTTCCCGGGTGCCGGCGGGTGGCTTCCCGGCTGGCGGCGACCCGCCGGGATCGGGTGACGTCGTGGCTGCCGATGCTGCGCCCACCGCACCCGGAAGGCCTGGTGGGGGCGGTCCGGGTGGAAGTCCGGGGTTGGGTCGGCGGACGGGCCGAGACGAAGATCCTGGGTGTCGCCGTCGCCCCGGCGGTCGCAGCCGGAGCGGTGGCCGCCCAGGCCGCACAGTGGGCGACCGCCGGCCGCTTTGCCCGCCCCGGCGCGGCCGGGCTAGCCGAGCTGGTGACCACGCCGGGGGCGTTCTTGCGTGAGCTCGCTGAGGCCGGCATCACCGTGGCCGCCTTTCAAGGCGGACACCTGGAGTTGTAAAAATGAATGGCCGCGGCGCCGCTCCTGGGCTGCTGCGACCGGGCCCGCCGCGGGGTCTCGGCTAGGGCTTACGGTGCCGGGACCACCGTTCCCTCCAGTCCAGGGGGTCGACTCTCGGGATCCGGGCCAGGGCCCGGTTGAGGAGGGTCAAAGCGGCCGTGGCCTCCCAATCGTCGACCTGGGCGTGCAGGTGGGCGGCCACCTGGTCGCGGGCGGCCTCGAGGGCTTCCCTGTCGCCATTGGCGATGGCGATCAGCTTGTCGGCAGCGGCTGGGTCGCGGTCGTGGGCGAGATGAGCCGCCTCCAGGGCGATGGCATCGGCGGTGACGGAAGGCATCGGGTGGGCGAAGGCTAGCCACACCTCCGCTAGAGCACTAGACGGCGGCGGCCCGAAATCCGGGGGCCGGCCGGGTGAGGTTGGTGTGACCCCACTGAGCCAGATGATGCCAGGCGGACGGGTTTCCGTCTACGGCCTCCTCGATCAGCTTCATGAGGAAGCTGTCGCCGGCACCAACAGTGGTGCTCAGGGTGCCGCGGGCGGTGGCCGGGTTGCTCACCTGGACCCGCCAGAAGTCCTCCTCCGCATGCTGCGAGATCCGCACGCTCAGCTGCTGCCGATCGCGCAGGTCCACATCTCGTTCGGCAACCAACTGCTCTCCATCCAGCATGGCGCGCTCCTATAAGGCCCGAAAAATTCCCAATTTGCCCAAATTGCCCGGGATGTCCCCCGCACTATCGATCGTGCCAGATCGTCAGGCCATACTCAAGCCCGTTTGTCGGGTGTCCCCTCTGCTGTGACCGTTGCCACTCCGAAGATCCGTCGAAACGGGAAGACCGTGCGGCCCTCGGCATCCCGCGGATAGGCGGCTCGCAAGGCCGCCGCGTAGGCATGTTCGAATTCGGCCGCCTCCTGCTCACCGGCATCGACCGCTTCCAAGGCGGTGACGAACGGTCGCAAAGCGGTGCCACGCACCCACTCCAGGACGGCATCCGGCCCGTCCAGGACGTGAAAGTAGGTCGTCTCCCATACATCGGCCCGGGCGCCTGTAGCGATAAGGGTGGACAGGTAGGCGGCAGGCGGAGAGGACGACGGGAGGACGACGGCGCCCAGGCGGTCAGCCCAGCGATCCGAGCGAGCCAGCTCGTAGAGGAGGGTATGGCTGGGTTCGGCGAAGTTGGCGGGCACCTGGAATGCAAAGCAACCGCCAGGTGCCAGGCAGGCCACGAACTGGGGCAGGAGCGATTGGTGGCCCGGGACCCAATGCAGGGTGGCGTTGGACAAAAGGATGTCGACCGGGCTGTCGGGTCGCCACTCGCGGAGATCGGCCTGGCGGAACTCCAACCGGCCCGGAACGGCCAGCGGACGGGCGTGGGAGATCATCTCGGCGGAGCTGTCGATCCCCAAGATGTGGGCGTCCGGCCAACGCGCCAGCAGCCTGGTCGTGGTGGTTCCTGGGCCGCAGCCGAGATCGACGACCTCGCTCGGACCGGGGTGGACGACACGCGCCAGCAACTCGGCCCACGGACGTTCCCGCTCGTGCTCGTACTGGAGGTACTGCTGCGGGTCCCAGCAGACGGCCACGGATGGGATGTTATGCCACCCCCGGGCGCATACGAGAAGGACCTTGTACTCGTATTCGTTCCGCCTTTTCCTTGACCTCCTTTTCCTCACAAAGCCGCGTGCATTTCTTCTCAAGCTGCGGCCAAAAAAAGCGTTTTCCGCTCTTTCCGAGGGGTTTCAAGGCCTGCTAGGCGGCCGCCGATACGAGCAGCATGTATCAACGGACGAACAACAAACCGACCACGACGCCTGTGCAGAGTGTAAGCGGACTGCGGGTTGGGTTCGTCGTCCTCCTGGTGGTGTGCTGGCTGGCCACCGCCGTATTCGGATCGGGTGCGGCCCTGGCTTCGGCCAGGACGCATGCTGCGGTTGGAGCCGGGACGCCTGCCGCGGTTGCGGTGGTCCGGGCGGCGTCGGG
>Ga0302324_100015843_pt1 | contig 15088 bp, 17 predicted proteins | sample Palsa_T0_1_FD_201949 | JGI IMG/M metagenome (GOLD analysis project Ga0302324, IMG submission 201949) | Peat permafrost microbial communities from Stordalen Mire near Abisko, Sweden - Palsa_T0_1 | ecosystem: Environmental > Terrestrial > Soil > Palsa > Peat permafrost | place: Sweden: Abisko...
TCGAGGGGTTTCTGACCCGCATGCTGGAGAACGCCCAGGGCGTGCCGGCGCGCGCGAGTGCGTGAGAGTTTTTTTTCAGTGGATGACTGCCTAGGCATTATCCGCCCCGGCAGGGACGAGGGATCAAGAGGACCATCATGAGCAAAGAGAGCAACACGACAGTCTCCCGGCCCAACCGCCGCTGGCGCTGGCTGGGTGCCGTACTGGGAGTGACACTCACCGCGGTCGCGCTCTACGCTGTCTACTGGGCGCAGGTACTGCGCTATCACCAAACTACCGACGATGCCTACGTGAGCGGCAACGTCGTACAGATCACCCCGCAGATCTCAGGAACCGTGGTCGCAATCGGTGCCGATGACACGCAGTTCGTGAAGGCCGGGCAGCCCCTGGTGCGCCTCGATCAGGCCGATGCCAGGGTCGCACTCGATGAGGCGGAGGCCGAGCTCGCCCGCACCGTGCGGGACGTGCGCACACTGTTCGCCACCAGCTCGCAGCTCGAAGCTGCGATGCAGCGGCGCCAGAGCGATCTCAACGCCGCCCAAAGCGATCTTGCGCGTCGCCAGCGCCTGGGCGTGTCCGGTGCGGTCTCGGGCGAGGAGCTGCAGCACGCGAACGATGCGGTGAAGACAGCCGACGCTGCCGCGCGCGAGGCGCAGCAGCAGCTCGCGGCCAACCGCGCACGCGTGGACGGCACGACGCTTGAGGATCACCCGCAGGTGCGCGACGCCGCCGCTGCGGTGCGTAATGCGTATCTCACGCTGGCGCGCACCGAGCTGCCCGCGCCTGTTGCCGGCTTCGTGGCACGGCGCAACGTGCAGTTGGGAGAGCGCGTCAGTCCCGGCACGCCGCTGATGGCGGTGGTGCCTCTCGATCAGGTGTGGGTGGATGCCAACTTCAAGGAGCCGCAGCTTGCGCGCATGCGGATGGGGCAGCTGGTGACCCTCACGGCCGACCTGTACGGCGCGCGCGTGGTGTACCACGGGACGGTGGCGGGCTTTGGCGCTGGCACGGGCGCTGCCTTCTCGATCCTGCCGGCGCAGAATGCGACCGGCAACTGGATCAAGATCGTGCAGCGTGTGCCGGTGCGCGTTGCGCTTGACCCGCATGAGCTCGCGGTGCACCCGCTGCAGATCGGTCTGTCGATGAAGGCCGACGTCGATGTCAGGACCGGGAGCGAGGGGGCGCGGTTGCCGCAGCTTGCGAGCAACGCCCCGGCCTGGTCGACCGAGGTGTTCGCCTCGATCGATTCACAGGCCGATGCGCGCGTGCGGGCCATCATCGCCGCCAACGAGCCGGTCACACGATCAGGCAACCTGGCCTCAAGCGTCACCCCGGCGCACGCGCTTCTTGCGAGCACTCACGCGGCCGGCAGCGCCACGGCGGCGCGCCTGCACTAAAAAGCGTATGCCTTCAGCGAATGCTGACAGACCGGCGGGCGGCGGGGCGGTCACAGGACCGCCCGCCGCTGCGCCCCTGACCGGCGCGAAACTCGCCCTCGGCACGGTGGCGCTCTCGCTCGCGACTTTCATGAACGTGCTGGACACCTCGATCGCGAACGTGTCGCTGCCGGCGATCGCAGGCGATCTCGGGGTCTCCCCCGACCAGGGCACCTGGGTGATCACCTCCTTTGGCGTTGCGAACGCGATCTCGCTGCCGCTGACGGGCTGGCTGACGCGGCGCTTCGGCCAGGTGAGGCTGTTCACCGCCTCCGTGACGCTCTTCGTCATCGCCTCGTTCCTGTGCGCGCTCGCGCCGACTCTGTCGATGCTCATTCTGTTTCGCGTGCTGCAGGGTGCGGTCGCAGGCCCCATGATCCCGCTCTCACAGGCACTGCTGCTCTCCAGCTACCCCAAGAGTCGCGCGGGCACGGCGCTTGCGATGTGGTCCATCACCACGCTGGTGGCGCCCGTGGTCGGCCCGGTGCTCGGCGGCTGGATCACCGACAACATCTCCTGGCCGTGGATCTTTTACATCAACATACCGGTGGGCATCGGGGCCGTCATTGCCACCTGGGCGATCTATCGCCGCCGCGACACACCGACCGCCAAGGTGCCGGTGGATGCCGTGGGACTCGGGCTCCTCATGATCTGGGTGGGCGCCATGCAGGTCATGCTGGACAAGGGCAAGGATCTCGACTGGTTCAACTCCGGTGCGATCGTGACGCTCGTGTGCGTGGCGACGGTGGGGTTTGTGGTGTTCCTCATCTGGGAGATCACCGAGGAGCACCCGATCGTGGACCTGTCGCTGTTTCGCTCACGCAACTTCACGGTCAGCACGATCGCGATGCTCTTTGCATACGGTCTGTTCTTCGGCAACGTCGTGCTGCTGCCCCTGTGGCTGCAGGAGTACATGGGGTACACGGCAACCCTTGCCGGCCTGGTACTGGCGCCGGTCGGCTTCCTCGCGATCGTGCTCAGTCCGGTCGTGGGGCATTACAGCAGCCGGATCGATCCGCGGATCCTGGTAAGCATCTCATTCGCGATTTTCTCCCTGGTGCTGTTCATGCGCGCAGACTTCAACACCAACGCCACCATCGGCACCTTGATGCTGCCGACCATCGTGCAGGGTGCGGGGATGGCGGCGTTTTTCATCCCGCTGGTGACCATCTCGCTCTCGGGCCTGGCACCCGAGCGCATCCCTGCGGCCTCGGGGCTCTTTAACTTCGCGCGCATCACGGCCGGCTCCTTCGGCACCTCGATCACGACCACCGTGTGGGACCGGCGCGCAACGCTGCACCATGCACAGCTCATCGAGCACATGACTCCGGGGGACCCGGTGACGGCCCAGGCACTCGGGACTTTGCACTCAGGGGGCGTGGGAAGCGATCAGAGCTATTTCCTCCTCAACCGCCTGGTGGATGCCCAGGCGTTCATGCTCTCGGCCAACGACATCTTCTATGTGTCGGGCATCCTCTTTCTCATGCTGATCGCGCTCGTGTGGTTCGCGCACCCGGTACGCGCCAGGAGCGGGGCGGCGGGGGCGGCGGCCGCAGGGGCGCACTGAAGCGCTAAGCGCCCTTAGAGCGCACCGGGAGGCGGCGCGCTAATCGCAGGAGCTTGGGCGACAGCAGCCACAAGAGCGTCCCGCTGCCTGCGCGCGGTGCGCCGGGGAATGCGAGCAGCGCGACTCCCATCTTGCGCAGCTCGATCGCGCCAGCGCGTGAGGGCCCGGGCAGGCACAGCGTGAGCAATCGCCCGAGGTCCGGCTCGTGCCCGACGAGCGCTACACACCGCTCGCGATAGCGAGCCAGGTGCTTCAGCAGCGCCTGCGCTGAGCCCCCCGGCTGCAGCAGCGCGCAGTCACTCGCCTCGGGCCATCCGGCAAACTGCCTGAGAATCGCGGCCGTCTCACGCGTGCGTGCCAGCGGGCTTGCGAGCACGCGCGCCGGGTACGGTGCAATGCGCCTCAATCCCGCCGCCGCACGCTGCGCGCGCTGCCGGCCGCGCGCCGTCAGCGGGCGCTCGATATCGTCCGGCCAACGGCGCGCGTTGCGCTCGGCTGCGATTGCGTGGCGGACGATGAGCAGCTCCATGCGCGGGAGCCGCTTGTCTCAATGCTTGATCGGGCGCGGCGCGCTCTCGGGTGCGGGCCCAGTGAGCTCGTGAGGCACGAGCTTTACGACCGTGAGCGCATCCGCGGCAGTACGCGCCCCGGCGCTCTCGTCCAGTTGCGCGAGTCGCGTGCGCAACGCTCTCCAGCGCCAGCCCCGCACCTTGCGCCACGAGCGCTCGAGCGTGCGGCGCGCCTGTGCGGTGATGCGCGCGTGGCGCTCGGCGAGCCGCCCCATGAGAAAGAGCGTCGCGGGAGGAAGTCCGTCGGGTTCGGCGGTGAGTGCGGCCAGGCGATTCTGCGCCATGTAGGCGTCCTGATGCGCGCCGAGCTGGTCCTGGAGGCGCCGCAGTGCCTTCAGCAGATCCTCGGCGGGCTTGCCGAACATCGCAACGCCGCATTCAGTCGCATAGCGCAGCTGCTTGGCGCGCCGGCGCACCTGGTGGTAGTCATCCATGGATGATCGGGGGCGCAGCCTCCCGATGGATTTGCGGAGCTTTCGGAACCGGCGGCGCACGCGCTCAGGCATGACCGCTATGGCGCGATCGTTTCCGTGGATCTCGCCCCGTTGCGCGCCCGCGCGGCCCAAGGTCTCGAGCCAGCGCCGCACGCGCGCGGAATCAAGTGCACGGATCATGCGTGTGCGTGCGCGGCCACGCTCGCTCTCAAGGCGCTGACGCAGCGGTTCGGCCGCCGCGCGCTCGCCTTCGGGCAGATGCGCGCAATCCTCGGCGAGCTCCTCAAGCTGCACGTCCAGATCACGCGCCGCGCCGAGCATGCGCAGCACCGCCTTGGTGGCCTTGCAGGTGCGCACCAGCGCCGGCGGCAGCTGCCGCTTGAAGAGCGCAATCGTGGCATCGATACGGCGGGCCGTGACCCGCAGCTGATGCAGCTCCTCGGGATCATGCCCGAGACGCGCGCCCGGTTCGTGCGCGTGCCAGGCAGCGATCAGCCGGCCAAGCTCCCCGAGCGCCACATCATGAGCGCTGACGGAGCTGTCGAACTCCAGCTCAGCCCGCAACGCCGCTGCCGTCATCGCGGGCGTGACAGGCACGGCAGCGCTGCCAGCTGCGACCGGCTCGCGGGCGCCCGCGGAGGCTTTCATGGGTGCGAACGTGTGAAATGCACGGTCATCCCAGTGTAACAAAAGCGGTGCCGCGATGGCGCCCGCGCTCGAAATTCCCTGCTCCCCCAGTGCATGCTGCACGACAACTGCCGCAGCGCGCGGCGGCCTACATTCATGGAAGGCGGAGACAGGCAATGAAGGATGGAAAACTCAATGGATTGAAGGTCGCAATTCTCGCCACCGACGGCTTTGAGCAGTCAGAGCTGACCGAGCCACGCAAGGCACTGGAGGAGGCGGGCGCCGCCACCGAGATCGTCTCACCGAAAGAGGGGCGTGTGCGCGGATGCAACCACACCGAGTGGGGCGGTGAGGTCAAGGTGGACCAGCCGCTCAAGGGCGCCGATGCCAGGAACTACGATGCACTGGTGCTCCCGGGAGGCGTCATGAACCCGGACAACCTGCGCACCAATGCGGGCGCGGTCGCATTCGTGAAGGCGTTCTTCGAGGCCGGTAAGCCGGTCGCGGCAATCTGTCATGGCCCGTGGACGGTGATCGAGAGCGGCGCGGCCAAAGGTCATCGCATGACCTCCTGGCCATCACTCAGGACCGATATCAAAAATGCCGGTGCCGAATGGGTCGATGAGGAAGTGGTGGTGGATGGTATGCTCGTGACGAGCCGCAAGCCCGATGACTTGCCGGCTTTCAACCGCGCACTCGTCAAAGTGTTCGCCAGTGCACGCAAGTCGCATGCATGAGGCAGGCTTGGGAATAAACGCTTGAGAATAAGGAGATTCGAGATGAAGACTCTGTTGTTGTGTGTGATGGCGATGCCGTTGGTGGCGCTCGCGGCGAGCAACTCGCCCGATGCGTCCTTCTACAAGAAGGCGGCCGAGGCGGGGATCTCGGAGGTCGATCTGGGCAATCTCGCGGAGCAGAAAAGTCCGGATCAGCAGGTGAAGGACTTCGGCGCGATGATGGTGAAGGACCACAGCGCCGCGAATGAGAAGCTGCAGGCGCTCGCTGCGTCCAAAGGCATCTCGCTGCCGAGCAAAGCGAGCGTCGCCCAGATGGCGACCAAGGCGAAGCTCGATGTCCTAAGCGGCGAAACCTTCGACAAGTCCTACATCAAGTCGCAGGTGAAGGCCCATACCGAGACGATTGCGCTCCTGAACAAGGAGATCAATTCCGGCCAGGACCCCGACGCCAAAGCCTTCGCGCAATCGGTCCTGCCGACGGTGCGCTCGCACCTGAAGGCCATCCGCTCGATTGCCGCCGGGGCGAAGGCCGCATCCGCCAGCCAGTAGTCAGCAATGCCGCTGCCCGCACCGACCACGGGCAGCGGCGCATTCTGGCGTCCGCTGCGCGTGCAGAATTGACGCTGGTAGAGTCACCTACGTATGATTCGCGCCCCCCGTGCGGCGGGGCCAGCTAGGGGCGCTTTCGTGTCGTGCCCGTAGCTCAGGCGGATAGAGCATCGGCCTTCTAAGCCGAGGGTCGCAGGTTCGAGTCCTGCCGGGCACGCCAGCCGCGACGGGAGGACGGACGGTGGACGTAGCTCAGTTGGTAGAGCCCCGGGTTGTGGTCCCGGTTGTCGTGGGTTCGAGTCCCATCGTCCACCCCAAATCCGGGCCGTTAGCTCAGCTGGTAGAGCAGGAGACTCTTAATCTCTTGGTCGTAGGTTCGATCCCTACACGGCCCACCAATTAAATCAGCTTGTTAGAGCTACATTCCAGTTATAAGCACTCAAGAAATCAAACCTAGGGCAACTATCCGGGTAACACCGACTCCTGCCCCGACCCCAGAGTAAGCGTCCGATTCTGGCCGCATAGCCGAGGAAGGTGACCGCGCCGATGATGCGCTAAGTGGGCACATCGTAGGTGTCCACGTAGGGCTGGGCTTAGGTGGACACCTCGGCAGAAACGGCGGTTGCGACCGATGCATTGGGGCGGCGTACCGGGCCGCGCCGGCAACACACGATCGAAGAGAAGCTGCGCATTGTGCAGGAGACGCACGTGCGTGGAGCCTCAGTGGCCACGGTCGCGCGGGGCCATAACCTCAACCCGAACCAGGTGTTCGCCTGGAGACAGCTGTACCGGAGGGGATTACTGGACCCGAAGGCGCCGCAGGAGAGCCACCCCAGAACTGGCCCCGCACGCCTCTAATCAGTGAGTCGTTAAATGGAGCTTCGATACGGCCCAAAGCCCAAAGGCAATCTATGGCTATGGACTGGTCTTGGTTTTCGAAAGTCCTAGACCGCATCAACATCCGCGTGGTGGTGTTCGCAGGTGCACTCCTTTCTAAACCACTCAGGCCGAAGTTGACTGAGGTCGTGCAGCTCTGAGCGGCTTAAAACCCTAAATTTCTCGCGGTCCCTCTCAATCGACCCTGGGCGCCCGAGACCGGGGGTGTTGTTGCGCCGCCATCAAAACTGACCTTCTGTGTCGGCATACGCATGACCTCCGTGCGGCGCCCGAGCCGCTGACGGACGGCCTGCAGCTCCCAGCCCTCCTCGACGCGCGGCGCACAGAATCGCACCGGCTCGCGCATGGCATCCGGATACAGCCGCGCGTACTCGGCCGCGTTGTCGAACATCTGCCGGCTGTCATCGTCCACGAAACTCTCCGACGGTGCGCCTTCCGCGAAGATGACGGTGTGGCCGTCGAACTCGAGGTGAATGTAGGTGAGTTCGTCCACCGCGTCTTCTTGAATAATCGACTCGCCATTCACCAACGCGGCCGCTGGGATCAGCATCCCATCGACGTACATCGCATGCTCAGGCGAGACCCACAGATCGCGCTTCGGTGAGGCCTCATCGAGGGCACCCGCCCGGATGCGGATCGGTAAGAGGCGGGAATCGCCCGTGGCGAGCTCGCCGGAGTAGCTGCGACGGCCAATCCAGCGAATCGGGCGCATCACCCCGGAAAGCGTTGCTACCCGATCGCCGATCTTCAAGGATTCAACGGCCAGCTCGCCGCGCTCGCCCAGGATCCGCGTGCCGCGCCGGAAGCAGGGTGAGTCCGATACGGTGACGTCAGTGCCGCCGTGACCGTCGGGGGTGAGGATGAAATATTCGCTGGAGAAGTCGCCGCTGAAGGTCGCTGTGCCATCAGACGCAGAAGTAAACGTAGTACTGTCGCTGCCCTTAAACGCATAGCTGCCGGGGGCACCAAAATCCCCCGACGCCTGCATCGGGTCCTGGTTCGTGATGTCGATCGTGTCGCCGGTCGCGAAGCCGTCGATGGTCAGCCCGCCGCTTGGCGCGGCCCCCGCGCCCACATCCGCCGTCCACTGGGCCCCGGAGGCGAATTCGAGCGTCTGAAAACCGGTGAACTGCGTGCCAAGCGTGATCCCGGTGCCCCCCGATTGGGTGCCGGTGAGGACCAGCGTGTCGTCGACGGATGAATTGGCGACGACGTCACCGCTAAACACCGCACCCGGATCGACATAGAGCGTGCCCACCGCCGAGCCGAACTGCACCGCATCGCCCATCGTTCCCTTATCGATTCCATGGCCATAAGCCGCGCCACCGGAGATCGTGCCAGCGTTCTTCAATGTGCCGCCGTCCAGGTAGACCCCCGCACCGCCGTTACCGTACTTGCCGTGGGCCGTGCTGCCGCCGCCCCCGAACCCGTCGCGGCCGCCGGTGATGCTGCCGTAGTTGACCACCTCCGTGCCCCCGCTAATATCGACACCCACACCGCCCTCACCCCCGATGCCACCACCGCGCGGGCTGCCTTCGCCGCCGTCGCCCCCGGTGCCACCGGTGATGCCGGCGCCGGTCTCGTTGACCAGCATGCCCGAGCTGATATCGACGCCAGCACCGCCGGTGCCGCCGGCGCCGCCGCTGAGGCCGCCGGCGGCGTTGCCGCCGCCGCCGCCGGTGATTTGTGCGTAGTTCAAATAGGTGTTGACCATCATTGAGTAGCCGACACCGCCGGTCCCACCGGCTGCCCCAGTACCACCATAGTTGAAGTAGGGGGGAGAGAAGCCGGTGCTGCCGGTGTGGTTGGTTCTAATATCGATGGTGGACATAGGGCTGCCTCATGCCAGGAAGATGCGTTGATTGATCGAGTCACTGCAGACCACGACCGAAAACAAACCGTGTGCACACTCTCGGCGCGAAGGAATCGGATATGACATAACGACGCCCATCTCCCCGGCACGGCGGTGTTCAGTTGTACTTAAGACCGCGTTCTCCACCTACTACCTACGCGGGTCTAATGGTGCTGTCTATAGGTAAAGCAAGCCGAGAGGACCGCTGCACAACGTTTTGCCATCGCCATCTCCGGCTTATGTGTCCGACCGCACCGAGCGGTCAGATGGCTGCCGGGCTCGACGGGGTGCTCAGGTATGATCCAAAACGCGGCCGCGAGGAGCTGCGCGGCATCCTTTGTGAACGCATCAAGCTGATTCCCGACGACTCGCGCACGTTCCTGTGGGCCGATTACGCGCTCGGTCTCACAGCGTTGGTTGCAAATGCGGAAATCTTGGTAGCGGGGGCCTGCTAGAAACTCGGGGGCACTCGCTCGGCGCTTTGCAGGCGTGCGATGAGCGCGGAGAGGAATACGCGGTTGAAGCGCAGCTGGCAGGACGCGGAGACCTGCTCGAGGAGCGTCGAACTCACCTTGAGCACCGTCACCGCACCGCCTGCGCGGATGGTCGCGGTGCGCTTGGCGCCGGGCACGTAGCTCGCCTCACCGAAACAGTCGCCGGTGCCAAGGGCTCCAATGCTGCGACCGTGGCGCTCGACGACGCACCCGCCGCTCACCAGGATGTAGAACCGATCGTCCATCTCGCCTTCCTTGACGATCTCCTCGCCCGGGGCGTAGTCCTGCCAGCTGCTGGCGCGCAGCACTTCCCAGATCTCGGCATGCGAGAACTCGTGGAAGAATTTCAGGCGCCTGAGAACCCCGAACTGCTCCTGGCGGTCGATGCGTGAATTGGCCTCGCGCATCGACTTGTGCACGCGGGTGAGCTCGGCGGCGAAGTCCAGGCCGCTCTTGCAGCGCTTCTCCGGATCCTTCTGCAGCGCGCTCGCCACCACCGCCTCGAGCTCCTCGGGCATGTCTTTGCGAAGCGTATGGATCGGCGGGGGGGTCGCGTACACGATCTGGTGCAGGAGCTTCTGCAGGTTGCCGGCGCGGAACGGGCGCGAGCCGGTGAGCAGCTCATACATCACCGCCCCGAGGGAGTACAGGTCCGAGCGGTTGGTGAGCTCCAGGCTCTGCACCTGCTCGGGTGACATGTAGGAGGGACTGCCGGCGATGCCCTCGATGCGCGAGATGTCCGAGTCCGAGACCAGCGCGATGCCGAAGTCGATGATGCGCACGTCGCTGTCCTGCGTGAGCATGATGTTGGAGGGCTTGATGTCGCGATGGATCACCCCGCGCGAGTGCGCGTAGTGCAGCGCCTTCGCGCACTTGAAGATGATCTCCACGGTATCGTCGATGCGCAGCAGGTTATCGGGGCGGCAGTAGGCCGCCAGCGTGCGCGCCCCGTGCACGTGCTCGGTGACGATGTAGCACTGACCGTTCTCCTCGCCCGCATCGTAGATCGGCAGGATGTGCGGGTGCTGCAGCATTCCCACCAGGTGCGCCTCCTGCAGGAACATCTTGCGCGCGGTGCGCGCGCGGTCCTCATCGCCCCCGGTGTCCATGTTGTACACCTTGATGGCGACGTCGCGACCGTAGTATGAGTCGTGCGACAGGTAGACGATGCCGGTGCTGCCGCGCCCCACCTCACGCACGACCACGTACTTGCCGATCTTGTCCGGCATGTGGCCGGTCGGCTTTGCGGACGGAACGGTTTTGGAAACCGGTAGTGACATGGCGCAGCGTCAATCGAAACGGCGCTTCAGGATAAGAGGTCGCCCGACGGGGCGGTGTGATGGACCCCTCACGCGCTCGGGTGGCTGGGCGGCCTGCGCGACGGACGTGCGCTGGCGGCTGTCAGACGAAGTGCTGATATCCGGAATGCGAGAACTCGATCACAGCACCCTCGCGCATGACGGCCGCACCGGCCGCCTCGCGCAGCACGCCGATACGTGTGTAGCCCCACTGCTGCGGCGGCAGCTCGCTCTCCAGTCGCGCAAGGTTCTCAGGACGCACCGCGAAGCACAGTTCGTAGTCATCCCCGGCGCTCAAGGCCAGTTCGCGTGCCTGCGCCTCCCCGACCGCGCTCAGGAGCAGCGCGCTCACCGGCAGCTGCTCGATTACGATCTCGACCCCCACCGCGCTCGCGCTCGCAAGCTTACCGGCATCCCCCAGAAGGCCATCCGACACGTCGATGCAGGCACTGGCATGCGCGCGCAGTCTCTGGCCGAGCGTCACGCGGGGGGTGGGCAGGAGGAAGCGCCGCCGCAGGTACGCGGTCGCCTCCGCCGTGGCCGTCAAGCGCCCCTGCTCGAGCGCGAGCCCGGCACCGGCATCCCCGGGGGTGCCGGAGACAAACAGTGCATCTCCGGCGCGTCCGCCGGCGCGCGTGAGGCCCGCCCCGTGCGGCAGATAGCCGAGCAGCTGCACGCTCACACACAAGGGCCCGCGCGTGGTATCCCCGCCGACGAGCGCGACCTCGTGGGCGCGCGCCAGTGCGCCGAAGCCGGCTGCGAACTCCGCGAGCCAGTCCTCGGCGGCCTGCGGAACAGTGAGTGCGAGCAGCGCCCACGCGGGCCGCGCACCCATGGCCGCAAGATCGCTCAGGTTGACCGCGAGCGCACGGTGACCGATGGATGCGGGCGATGAGGCTTCCGGGAAATGCACGCCCGCAACGAGGGTGTCGGTGGCTGCGACCAGGTCGCACCCGGCGGGAGGGGCGATGAGGGCAGCGTCATCGCCGACGCCGAGAATCACATCAGGCCGCGAGGCTCCGCAGGAGCGGAAGTAGCGCTCGATGATGGCGGTTTCGGTGAGCGCCATGGCGCCTTCAGTGCTCGGTCGGGCGCAGCTCGCGCGCGGCGCGATCCAGCACGGCATTGACGAACTTGTATCCGTCGGTGGCACCGAAGCGCTTCGCCAGCCCCACCGCCTCGTTGATGGCAACGCGGTAGGGGACCTCCGGGCGCGCGGTGAGCTCGAACAGGCCGATGAGCAGGATCGCGTGCTCGATCGGATCCAGAAACCGCGTCTCACGATCGGCGAAGGCGGCGAGGTGCGTCTCGAGCGCCTCGCGCGCGCGCCATACCCCTTCTACCAGCGTGCGAAAATATTCGCTGTCCGCGCGGTTCATGTCCGCGGCCTCGCCGAACTCCGTGACCAGCTCCTGCCAGGGGCAGGCGTTCAGTTGCCAGCGGTAGAGTGCTTGCAGCGCGAGCTTGCGCGCCACGGTGCGCGCGCCGCTGAACTCCCCTGCCTGTCTCACAGGCGTGCCATGACCGCGGCCGTCTCGAGTGCGCTCTCCATGGCCTCGGCGCCCTTGTTGCCCACGGTGGTGGCGGCACGCTCGAGCGCCTGCTCGAGCGACTCGACCGTGAGCACCCCGAACGCGACGGGCACGCCGGTCTCAAGTCCGGCCAGCTGCAGACCACGCGCGCACTCGCCGGCGACGTAATCGAAGTGCGGCGTGTCGCCGCGGATGACGCACCCGAGGGCGACCACGGCATCGTAGCGACCGCTGGCGGCGAGCTTGCGCACCACCACCGGCAGCTCGAAGGCGCCCGGAACGCGCACCACGGTGAGCTCCTGGGGCTCCCCGCCGTGCTCGAGCCACGCAGCGCGCGCCCCCTTCAAAAGGCTGGCTACGATCAGATCGTTGAAGCGTGCGGCGACGATCGCAACCTTCCGTGCGCGCGCGCTCACTTCCCCTTCGATGATCCGCGGTCCGGTCACCCCTCTGCCCCGACGTAGCCCTCGACCTCAAGGCCGAACGCGGCGATGCCGTGCATCTGCTTCGGCGCCGACAGCACCCGCATGCGCTTGACCCCCAGGTCCTTGAGGATCTGCGCCCCGACGCCGAAGGTGCGCAGCACCGAGCCTTCGGTGCCCGCGGCCTCCTGGGCTCCCGCGGGGCCAGATGCTGCGGCGAATGTGCGCACCGCATCCGCGAGCTCGCGTGCGGACTCCTGCTGGCGTAACAGGATGACCACACCGTTCCCGGCCTCGACGATGCGCTGCATCGCCGCGCGCAGGGTCCACGCGCGCGCCGTCCCCTGCACACCAAACAGATCCCGCAGCGTGTCGGTCAGATGCACGCGCACCAGAGGTGTGTCGGGCCCATCGAGCCGGCCATGCGCCAGCGCCAGATGCACCTCCAGGCTCACCTCGTCCTGATACGCGTAGAGACGAAATTCCCCAAGCTCGGTCGGCACGCTGTGCTCGGCGATGCGCACCACGGTGCGCTCGGTGCGCAGCCGGTGGCGGATCAGGTCCGCGATCGTGCCGATCTTGAGCCCGTGGCGGCGCGCGAACTCCTGCAGCTGCGGGCGCCTTGCCATGGTGCCATCGTCGTTCATCACCTCGCACAGCACGCCGACCGATCCCAGGCCCGCGAGCCGGCACAGATCGACCGCGGCCTCGGTGTGGCCGGCGCGTACCAGCACCCCGCCGCGGCGCGCGCGCAGCGGAAAGATGTGTCCCGGGCGCGCGAAATCGCTCGCTGAAGAAGCCGGGTTCGCAAGCGCACGAATGGTGGCCGCCCGATCGACCGATGACACCCCCGTGGTGGTACCCGCACGCAGGTCCACCGAGACGGTGAAGGCGGTGCGATGTGACTCGCTGTTGAGGGGAACCATCTGCGGCAGCTCGAGCCGCGCCAGGGCCGCCTCCTCCATGGGCACGCAGATGATGCCGCTCGTGTGCCGGATCATGAACGCCACGGCCTCGGGCGTGGCACGCTCGGCCGCCATGATCAGATCGCCCTCGTTCTCGCGATCCTCATCGTCCACGATGACGACCATGCGCCCAGCGCTGAGCTCGGCGAGGATCTCGTCGATGGAGTTCAGCGGCTCAGACGGCGGCGCCGCGACGGCCTTGCCTGGGAGGGGCACGACTTTTGACATGATGCTGGCCTGCTACGGGCTGTGAGTATACCCGAGGCCCGCCGCGGGCCCGTGCGAGCCTCATCTCACCGCGCTTCAGTGCTGTTTGGCGCCTGAGGGCAACAGCGGCAGCACCGCCTGCTCGAGCGACTGCTCCGTTACGGCATTACCCGCAATCAGGCGCGTACGCACGATCCCGCTGGTATCGATGATCCAGGTCATGGGGACCGCAAGCGGCGGCCCGAAATCATTCACCCGGGCGGAAGCGGCGAGAGCTGCCGGGTAGCTGAAGCTCTTCATGATGCGCCCTACTACGGGGGCATCCTGCACCTCATCGACCGAAAGTCCGAGCAGCTCCAGCCCCTTGGCATGGTAGCGCCGGTAGAAGGCCTCCAGGCGCGGCATCTCCGAGCGGCACGGCGCGCACCAGCTCGCCCAGAAATTGACGATCACCACCTTCCCGCGCAGCCCCGCGAGGTCGAACACATGCCCGTCCAGCTGCGGCACGACAAGCGCCGGGGCCGTGTGCCCGACTTGCGGTGGCTGCGCGGACGCCCCCGTCACCGCGGCGCCAAGCGCCAGCAGTGCGCCTACGACCATGCCTCGCCGCCCACGCATCGATCTATCTTAGTACACCGCGCGCTCAAGCCACGCCCATGCCATGGGTTTGCAGGTGTCTTGCTGCGCCGCAGCCGCGCACGGCCCAAAGCTCACTCTCACCAGTGAGTGTTGTCAGCCTCGGCCCACACGCGCTTTCGGAAATCGCGGACGGTCCGGGCAGCTGGCGGCGAGTTAGCCTCGAGTGCAGTTATTTGGCGTGAGAGGAACCTTGACCATGACTGTCTTGAAATCGATTGCCCAAGTGGGCCTGCTACTGTTGGGAGGCATGCTGTTCGCGCAGGGTTGCGTGGGCGTGGTCGAGCCGCGTGAAGGCTACTGGGATCACGACCACCACCGCTGGTATCACGAGCACGCTTGGGTCGATTGCATACCGAATGACCCACACTGCCGCTGAGCGGATCGCACCCCGGCTGTCATAGCTGCGTAGCCGTCCGCCTCGCTTGCGAGGCAAGTGCGTGGCGGCGCGCGATCAAGCGTGCGAGGCATGCGATGACGCCTCGCTCCCACCGGCTCGCCCCGTGGGATACTCTTGGCCGCGTAAAGGCACGAGTATGAGACGCGCGTTCTTTTTCTTCCTCGCAGTGGCACTCGCCGGCTGCACACACGTGCCGGTGCAGGATCTGGGCGCGGGGCGGCACGCCCTAACCGCTGTCTCCTCCTCCGCCGGTTTCTCGGGCAGTCACGAAGCGGCCATCGAGGCGGCCAACGATTACTGCGGCAGATCACGCCAGAGCGCCGTGATCGAGAACTTCGACGACAAGCCTGGCGTGGGCCCGCGCGGGGAGCACACCAGCCGCATTGCGTTCAGCTGCGCCGCGCCGACGGTGCTGCAGTTCTGAGGCAAGGGCCGCGCGTGCGCTGAGCGCGCCGCAGCGCATCGT
>Ga0302324_100015845_pt1 | contig 15087 bp, 16 predicted proteins | sample Palsa_T0_1_FD_201949 | JGI IMG/M metagenome (GOLD analysis project Ga0302324, IMG submission 201949) | Peat permafrost microbial communities from Stordalen Mire near Abisko, Sweden - Palsa_T0_1 | ecosystem: Environmental > Terrestrial > Soil > Palsa > Peat permafrost | place: Sweden: Abisko...
CCGATCTGGCCTTCATCTCCCTTCCAGTAGCGCCGCACCGCGTCGCGATACTTGCCATTCCATTCCGCCCACAGCACCGGAAAGTTACCCACCTGGTAGCCGCCCTCGCCGACATCCCACGGCTCGGCGATGAGCTTGACCTGCGAGATGACCGGGTCCTGGTGGATGATGTCGAAGAAAGCCGAGAGCTTGCTGACGCTGTGCAGTTCCCGGGCCAGTGTCGAGGCCAGGTCGAATCGAAAGCCGTCCACGTGCATCTCGGTTACCCAATAGCGCAGGCTGTCCATGATGAGTTGGAGCGTCCGCGGGTGCGTCACGTTGAGCGTGTTCCCCGTCCCGGTGTAATCCGTGTAATAGCGCTCGTTCTCCGGCGCCAAACGGTAATAAGAGGCATTGTCAACGCCCCGGAAACAGAGTGTCGGCCCCATCTGGTTTCCTTCCGCGGTATGATTGTAAACGACATCCAGGATGACCTCGATGCCCGCGGCGTGCAGGCTTTTCACCATCTCCTTGAACTCCTTTACCTGCGCGCCATCGACTCCGCTGCTGCTGTAGCCCGATTCCGGCGCGAAGTAGCCGATGGTATTGTAACCCCAGTAATTCTCCAGTTTCTTGTCCACCAAACCTTTGTCATTCACGTACTGGTGCACGGGCAGCAGTTCGATGGCCGTCACTCCGAGTCTCTTGAAATAGTCGATCGCGAACATGCTCCCGAGCGCGGCGTAGCTTCCGCGAATCGTTTCCTGGATTTCGGGACAAGTCTGCGAGAACCCGCGCACGTGCACCTCGTAAATGATGGATTCATCGAGCGGCGTCCCTGGGTGCGTGTCGGTCCCCCAATCGAAGGAGGGATCGATCACGACCGACTTCGGAATTCCCCAGGCGTCGTCCCGGGGGTCCCGCGAGAGATCCTCGTCCTCGCTGCCGATGGTATAGCCGAACATGTCATCGCTCCAATTGATCTTGCCGGCGATTGCTTTCGCATAGGGATCGATGAGCAGCTTCGCGGAGTTGAAGCGGGCGCCGCGTTCCGGTTCGTAAGGCCCATAAACACGGTACCCGTAAAACTGTCCCGGCTTGACGTCGGGCAAAAACACGTGCCAGACCTGGTCGGATTGTTCGGTTATGTGCACCCGGAGTTGCTCCGTCGGTGCGTCCGCGGTATCGAAAAGACAGAGATCGACCCCGGTGGCGTTTTCGGAATACAGAGCAAAGTTTACCCCGTTGCCATGCCACGTGGCCCCCAGAGGGTAGGGCTTTCCCAGCCAGATTTTGAAAGGTGTCATGTGCGAGGAATCGTTTGGCGAAACGGCAATGAGCGGGTTAATCTGCCTTCGCCTACCGCGAAATATCGGTTTGACTCAACACCCGGAAGCCGTGGCTGCGCAGAACGGCGCTCGCGCAATCGTTATCTTCCACGTGCAGCGCCAGGGCCGCGTTTCCGCGTGGACGCGACAGCAGGGAATAGCTTCCGTGGATATTGACTTCGGCCATCAACAGGGCCGCCAGGAGCTTGCCCAGTTCGGTTGCCCCCTTCAGCTCGACCACCACGAATTCCGTCAGCGAAAAGGGGATGTCGTGTATCCCGAACAAATCCTGCACCCGTTCGGGGTCGCTGACGACGATTCGAACGATGGCCGAATCCGCCGAGTCTTGAACGTTGAGCGCCAGCACGTGGATGTTGTGCTCGTTCAGAAGTTTGACGATGTCGAGCAGGGCGCCGACCTTGTTCTTTAGAAACACCGAGAACTGTTTGACTCTCGGCCCCTCCACCTTCGAGGCCGTTCTAGCGGTTTCAACTGCCATCTGTTTTCCCTCCAGGGTTATTTGTACGAATAGATAAACGAAAAACTCGCGGCCTCTCCCTCGGTTTCCTTGATGCGAACATAGTACGGCCCGCTTATGCCCGGCGCAAAGCCAGCCGCCGCCTTCGGCCCTTCCCCTGTCTTTCCCGCGTCCTCGTAGGCATCGCTTTGCACCAGCGCCCCCGTTTCGTCAAAAACGCTCACGGAGAGCTTTTTGGCTTTGCCGGACGCGCCGACCGTGAACCAGTACTGGTTGCCGGCGTAGAGGTGAACCTGGATGAGAAGAGTGTCCTTGGGATGGATTGTGCCGGTCCAATTGCCATCCCGGATCTTGAATCCGTCGTTGGAAAAAGCCCCGGCAAGAGCGAGCGCCGTTTTGCGCGCTTCCGCGTCGTCATCGGACGCCCCCATCGCTCCCGCGGCCAGCATCAACGCGCATAATAGGAACAGGATCGAGCGGGTCATGGATCAATCTTTTTTGCCCGAGATCTCCTTGACGAGCGCGCTCGAGGCGTCCCTGAGCTTCTTTACGTCCTCGAGCGTGGGCGGCGTCTCGCGCGGGAAGGAGACAAGGCTCTGCATCTGCTCGAGTCCCCGGCTCACCTTGCCGACAAGGGGATCGTCCTGAATCTTGCCCGACAGGGTGCGGATTTTGCCGCGCAGAAACGCGATGAGGGCGGGCTGCCGCAAAATTTCGGCGGTTGCCGGGGTGTAATTTTTGGCGATCCACGAACTGACGACCTCGGTGCCGCGAATCCAGCCGCCCAGGCTTACCATGACGACGAGGTCGTCATCGTGCTGCTCGTCCATCGCCAGCTTCACTTCGTTCTGCGTCGCCTCCAGCTCTTCCTTGAGCGCGCTCCATTCGTTGTTCTCCGCGAAGTCCGTTATGCTGCTGCCGCGGCTGAGGATGTTCTGGCCGACCCCGAGGCCCTTCGCCATGGTCTCGATGTCTTTCCCGATGTTTTTAACCTGCTGGCTGTCCTCCGCCTCGACGGCGACGTAGCCGTCGGCGACCAGGCCGCCGAGGTTCAGCGCGATCTGCGGCCGGCTCGAATAAGCCGTCTCGATCGGTTTGCGGTACTGGCCCTGCCAGTTCGGCTTTCCGACCTTGTCGATAGCCGCGAACAGTTCCCCCGGGGTCGGGACGCTTATCGCATCGACCTGGGTCGCGCCCGCCATCTGTTCCGGGGTAAGATGGTCTGGTTTTGCCCCGCGCGCGGCAAAGGGAATGCAGGTCGCGAGACCGGCAGCCAAACCGGTGGCGAGGATGCTACGGCGGATGGACATCGCCCATGCATAGCCCAAAGGGGAACGGCTTGTCAGCTAGGAATTTCGATTCCGTGCGCCGCGAGCTTCCTGTCCATGCTCTCGAGCGCCTCGCAAAGCATCCCGATTTGCTCCGGCGTGTGATTTGCCGAGAGCGTCACGCGCAGGCGCGCCCTCCCCCTGGCGACCGTCGGGTAGCGGATCGCCGGCACGAAAAGCCCCTTCTCGAAAAGCCACCGCGCGGCCGCGAGCGCCGTCTCTTCGGAGCCGATGAGGATGGGAACGATGGCGCTGGCCGGAGCCCCATTCCGGAGAAGCGATTGCGGGACGGACCCGGCCAGTTGATCCAGGCCGCCCCATAGTTTCCGGCGGCTTTCCTCCCCGGCCTCGGATGCCAGCAGATCGATGGCGGCGATGGCTGCCGCCGCCGCGGCCGGCGGTGGCGCCGTGGAATAGATGAAGCTGCGCGCCCGGTTGATCAGCAAGTCGATGAGGTTCCGCCTTGCGCAGATGTAGCCGCCGCTCCCGCCCAGCGCTTTGCTGAGGGTTCCCATCTGGATGTCCACCGCGACGCCCTCCTCGTGGGCCAGCCCCAGGCCGTGCTCGCCGATGACTCCCACGGCGTGCGCCTCGTCCAGCAGGAGCAGCGCCTCGTAACGTTCCGTGAGTTCCACGATATCGCGCAAGGGCGCCCGGTCTCCATCCATGCTGAATACCGATTCCGTCGCGACGAGCACGCGGGCGTCCGGCTCGTTTTTACGCGCCCAGGCAAGATGGCTTTCGAGTTTTCCGAGGTGATTGTGGGGGAAGACGCGGAGGAGTGCGCCGCTCAAGCGCGCCCCATCGACGAGCGAGGCGTGGCAGAGCTTGTCGAGTATGACGACATCTTCCTTCCCCACCACGGCGCCGATGGTTCCGACGGCCGCGGCGTAGCCGCTGGAGAAAGTGAGCGCGGCTTCCGTGCCCTTGAACTCCGAGAGCCGCCGTTCGAGGGCGGCATGGGGTGGAAGCGTCCCGCACACCAGCCGCGACGCCCCGGAGCCGACTCCGAACTCGTCAATGGCGCGTTTGGCGGCTTCCGCCAGAGCCGGCTCGCCCGCAAAACCGAGGTAGTCGTTCGACGAGAAATTGACGAGTTCCCTCCCCTTGACGGTGATGACTGCCTTTCGCTGAGATCCGATCTCCCGAAGCCTGCGCAGAAGCGAACGCGACCGGAGGTCGGCAAGCTGGGAATCTATGGATTTTCGAGGCGCGATGAATTAGGGATTTTACGCGGAGAGGAGACCCCAGGCCAGGAGAAGGTAGGCGTCCCGCCACACCTGGAGGTTGTCGCCGAGCACCACGACGATCACGTCGCGCCCGGCGTTCTCTCCGCTCGCTATGAGGCAGTGCCCGGCGGCTTCCGTGTAGCCCGTCTTCATCCCGTTGCAAAGAGCGAAGCCGCGGAGCACCTTGTTCGTGTTCTTGAACTCCCGCACCCGCCCGTTGGCGTAATGGAACTCGAGGCTCTTCAGGCAGACGATCGAGCGAAGCAGCGGGTTGGCGTAAGCGGCTTGCGCTATCCGCGCCATATCCCGCGCGCACGAATACTGGCCGGGAACCGGCAGTCCGTTGGGATTGACGAAATGCGAATTGGCGAGGCCGAGTTCCGCGGCCTTCGCGTTCATCCTGTCCGCGAACGCCTCGATGCTTCCCGCGTTGTCCCGCGCCAGGCAGCGCGCCACGTCGTTCATGCTGTGAACCAGGAGAACCTGGAGGAGCTGGTAACGCGTATAGCGCTCGCCGGGTTGGAAATTCAGCTTCACCGGCTCCGCCCAGGTATCGCTCGGTTCGACGGTCACTTCCCTGTCGAGATCGCCTGATTCGGCCACTATCAGCGACGTGAGAAGCTTCTGCGTGCTCGCCGGCGGGCGGTGTTCGTCGGGATTCTTCTCGTAAAGGACGTGCCCGGTTTTCGCGTCGATCACCACCACCGCCTGCGCGTGGACATTCGGCGCGCCGCCGGAAGTGGTGACCAGCGGCATCGTCTGCGAATCGCTGGATTCCGTGTCGTCCGACGTGTCGTCAACCGGCTTCTTTTTCGCCCAAGCGCAGTTTCCCGCCGCAAAGAGCAGCGTCGAGAAAGCGATCCATCCGGCGGCATTTTTTAACGTTCGGCTCATAAGGAACGGCCCTAAGTAAGAGCATCCCGCTTTCTCCGCAAGTCCGAATTTGGGGCGGCGGGGCTGTATCTACTTGCTGCTCCGCACAACCGTGAGCGAATAAGGAGGAAGCAGGAAGCCCCGCGCGGCGTCCGCGGGCTGGATGACCTGGTGCGAAGGCGGCTGGCTGCGGGAGGGGAATCCACGAGGCCCGTTTGCATGCCAGACGTATTCCTTCGAGGAAAACTGGTACACGTCGTAAGGGCCGGCCGGCTGGGTCGCGGTCTCCTTCCCCGCTTTGTCGAAACGAAGGCGGATTTCATAGCTCGTCGCCGGATCCTTATTGATCAGCAGGACCGACCAGCGTTTATCGGGACGCCGGAGCGCATAAGCAGTTACGAGGTCTTCGCCACCCGGGTTCCCGATGTCCGCTTTCGCCGGGAAAATCTCATGGACGCCTCCCGAAGGCTGGACCCAATCCCGGGTCACCATTCGCGCGGCATAATAGGTGGCCACAGGCGAGCGGATTCCACCCCTGGCATTTTGCAAAAACAGCATCTGGGTGCCCCAGGAGTGGCACCATGCGTCCTCTTCCGGCGGATCCGGATCGACTTCCAGCCGGTTTGGCTCGTATCCGTAAAGGTAGGCCGTCTCTCCTCCAAGGGTCAGGAAGAGCCCGGCTATGTCCGCGTTCAGGAGCCCACCCTGCAAATCCACCTCATCCTGGCAATCATAGGCGGAATATCCGTACTCGCTGATGATCATCGGGATGCGGGCGGAAATCCCGTTTTGCCGCACCAGTTCCAATGCGTTCCGAAGCAACCCCGGCGCTTCCAATAACTGGGGCGCGCTCGGCTTGCAAAAATCGTCGAAAGGGTACCATTCGAAAGAGAAAAAGTTGAAATCCCCGGAGCGGTTGCGCGCCTGGAGGTAGTCCAGGAAATGCCTGATCCACCACCCGTTGCCAAACCGCCAGCCGGGCTCTTGCTTGTCGAAGTCGATAGTCACGAAGCATGGGCCGCCGAGTTGCGCGGACGGAGCCGCCTTGTGGATCGCGTCCGCCCATTGGATATAGAGCGCGCCGTAATCCGCCGGATTCATCTTTTGCCCGTCGGGTTCCTCGCCCATCTCGACGCGGGGCACGTCGTAGCCGCGGGATTTCAGGAAAGCGATCTCGGCGGCGGCGTTCTCCGGCGTATCATAGACCACGGCGACGGGGACGAGCATGGGCAGGCTGTTGGTCAGGCCGGACTCGACGAGCATGTCGAAGCCGGGCTGCTCGACCTGGTCGTCGCGGTCGATCTCCCGATGCCACGGATCGGTCGAGGAGACAGTGATCTGCGTCTGGCGTTTGCTCTTCGCGTGAACCAGCCAGTCGTGGAAAGTTCCATCGGGGTCCACCAAACCCGCCTCGATCTCCCGGATCGCGTAGCCGAGCCTGTCCCGGACATCCGTCGAGCCCTCCGGCGCAATGCCGGAAGCCGCCGTCATCCGAATCCGGATGAAACGCGCCGAAACCGATTTGTCCGCAAGGGAAAGAAGGCCCTCGCCGCCTTTGGCGCCGTCTATTTTTCCCTTGGGAAAATCAGTCCATGCGCCCGGCGGCGCTTCCCAGAAGAACGGCTCATCGCCGCTCGCGTAGTCCACCGTAAACCGGGTCGCGAACGGCGTTCCCCAGCGAATGCGCAAGGCGTTGATTTCGCGATCCGTGCCCAGGTCGATCACCACCCATTGAGGGTGCCGCGAATTCTCTTCGCCGGTGAAATATTCGTCCAGGTACGGATTGCTCTTCCAGAAGGTTTTTGGATCGCCGTCATCCAGCCGCGAATAGCCGTCGTTATTCGCCTCGTCCAGCGTGTCGCCCCGCCGTGGCAGATGATACCCGTAACAAAGCTGTATCGGTTCGGCGGAATGCGCATCCGAGATCCAATACCCCTGCTTTCGCGCGGCATCGCTCCAGCTTCCGCGCGGATTCCAATGCCACGCATCGACCGCCAGTTCCGTCCGCAAACGGTAACTGATGGGCTTCAAGCCGGCTGTGAGCATTTCCTTCACGTTCGCGGGCGAGAGCATCCGTTTTTCTTCGCCTGCGTGATGGCCGTCGATGCCCGCGCCCAGCGCCGAGGGCATGAACGAGTTGGCGGGGGCGTCCAGCGAAATGGTCACCGTCCCCGCTTTCCGAGCCGCATCGGCGGGCGATCCGCACGAAACCATCAGGACTGCCAGGATGGCGCGCGCCGCTGCGTTCTTCGTTGCCAAGCCGCAAGGTTAGCCGAAATGGGCGGGCCAAAGCAAGATTCAGCGTCCAAGGCTTGACCGCGGCCCGATTCCTGAGATAAATCGCCTGTCGAAACTTGAAAGACACGATGAAAATCCCGAACGTCTTTGATGGAACGATTCCCAGGGAATCTTTCCCGGCCGGCGCCACAATCTTCAAGGAAGGCGAGCCGGGTTTGGTCATGTTTGTCATCAAGGAAGGGGAAATCGAACTTCGCATCCGCGGCAGGCTCTTCGAGACATTGGGGCCGGATGAGTTTTTCGGGGAGATGGCGCTGGTCGAGCAATCGGTGAGGTGCGCGACGGCAATCGCCAAAACCGACTGCAAACTCGCGCCGATCAACGAACGGGAGTTTCTCTTCAGGGTGCGGGAGACGCCCTTTTTCTCGCTCCGAATCATGAAAACGATGAGCAGCCGCCTGCGCCGGATCGACCGGCTTTATATGATGGACGAAACAGAGTTTCGCGCGAACGAAGGTCCGGCGGGCAAGGCTTGACCGGCCAGTTCCCATAGCGCCGCTACCTCTCTTGGGCCCCGGCCGCGCTGCCCTCTTCCAGTTCCTTTTCGATCATCGGGTCGCGCGCGGCGCCGAGGTCGAGCGCCTTTTGGTAATGGCGGCGCGCCAATTCGACCGCGGGCGGAGAACGTTGCAAACTAAACAGGGCAAGATTGAAATGCGCCTCGGCATAGTCGGGGTCGATCTCGATCGCGGTCTCCATCTCTTGTTCCGCCCCCGAATTCCAGCCTTTCCTGCCAACCGTGACGCCGAGGTAATTGTGCGCCCGCGCGTTCTTCGGCTCCAGAAACACCGCCTGGCTGAGTTCCGCGAGCGCGGCATCCAGATTGTCGGCCTCATAGTAGATGACCCCCAGCGCCAGCCATGCCGGCGCGGCCTCCGGCTTCACGCGGACGGCCCTTTTCAAAAGCCTTTCCGCTTCCTCCAGGTGCTTCAGCCTGTATTCGACGACGCCGAGATTCACCAGGCCGGTCGGATTATCCGGCGAAAGCGCGAGGAACGCGCGAAATGCCTCCTGGGCTTTCTCGAGGTCGCCCCGGGCGAAAGCTCCCAGCCCGGTCTCCACGGCGTCTTTCGCCTCGGCGGAGAGACCGGCAATCGCCGGCGCGGAGGGTGTGGCAAGGGGTGAAACCGTGGTCTTGAATTTCGGCGCGGTCTGCGCGTCACAGGCCAGGACGGCAAGGAAATAGATGGCAAGGACTTGAAGCCGGCGCTTCGTCATTTGCCGGCGGCTTCCGCGTTCATTTCGCGCGCGCGGAGCGTCGCCGCCCGCACTGCCCCGAGCAGCGCCGAACGGATTCCCGCCCGTTCGAGCGCCTCGAGTCCGGCGATGGTCGTCCCGCCCGGGCTTGCCACCATGTCTTTCAACTCGGCTGGATGAAGGCCCGTCCGCAGCACCATCTCGCCGGCTCCCGCGACCGTCTGCGCGGCAAGCTGCAAGGAAAGATCGCGCGGCAGCCCCATGAGAACCCCGGCATCCGCGAGCGCTTCCACCATTACATAGACGTATGCCGGACCGCTCCCGCTCAGGCCCGTCACCGCGTCGAGAAGCTCTTCCTTCACGCGGAAGACGTTGCCGACGGCGGAAAAAATCTTCTCGACCACTTTGCCGTCGTCTTCCAACGCCGCTTGCCCGAGAGCGTAGGCCGCCGCGCCCTTGTGGATCAAAGCCGGGGTATTGGGCATCACACGGACGATTCTGGTTCCCGGCCCCGCGCTCTCTTCCAGCAACGCGAGTGTAAGCCCCGCTGCGATGGAGATAAGGAGCTTGTTTCCCATTTCATTCCGCAGCGCCCGCAACGCCGGCAGGGCGTCGCCCGGCTTCACGCATAAAATAATGGTGTCGGCCCAGGAAACGAGTTCCGCGTTGGTGGCCACGCAGCGCAATTGGAATTTCTCCGCGAGGGCCTTGGCCGCGGCCGGCGCGCAATCGGTCACGGCGATTTCCTCCGGCGCAAAGGCGGCAGCCTTCAAGACGCCGCCCGCCAGGGCGGTTGCCATCTTTCCGCTGCCGAGAAATCCCAGTTTCACCGTTTCCTTCTAACCCGTCCCAGGAGAATTAGAAAGTTTTACATTCCTTTGCGACTTTGCGACTTTGCGTGAGGCCCTCTCCCGGCTGTCGTAGGAATGCCTCACGCAAAGTCGCAAAGGCGCGAAGGGGGATAAAACGCAAATGAAAAATATTCCAAGATGCGCATGGTGCTTGAGCGACCCCGAATACATCCGCTATCACGACGAGGAATGGGGCGTGCCGGTGCATGATGACCGCAAGCTTTTCGAAATGCTGATCCTCGAAGGCGCGCAGGCGGGGCTGAGCTGGCTGACAGTCCTGAAGCGGCGCGAAGGGTATCGCGAGGCGTTCGATCATTTCGACGCGAAGAAGATCGCGCGGTACGATGAGCGGAAAGTGAAGGCATTGCTCGAGAATCCCGGCATCATACGCAATCGGCTCAAGGTTTTCTCGGCGATTGAGAACGCGAAAGCCTTCCTCGAGGCGCAAAAGGAGTTTGGGAGTTTTGACAAATTCATCTGGCGGTTTGTCGGCGGAAAGCCGCTTTCCGGGCGTCTGGCGGCTTTGCGCGAGGTTCCGGCGAGCACGGAAATATCGGACGCAATGAGCCGGGAGTTGAAAAAGCGCGGGTTCAAATTCGTCGGCTCGACGATTTGCTATGCCTTCATGCAAGCGGTCGGGATGGTGAACGATCACGCGGCGAATTGTTTCCGCGCGAAATCAAAGAAAAGATGACCCCTGCGGGTTCAGTGCATTACCCGTATCAGAACACGTTGTTATTTTTTGGCGTCCAGCCGGTTTCGGCTTGAATGCGGGAGATGTCCACCAGGCTGTCGATTTGCTCGAGCGGACGCCGTAAAGGAACATTCGCGTAGTGTTCGCGAATCACTTCCGCCGCCGGCTTGCCCAAGCCATTGCCCGTGGATGCGGCAAAATAGATGCGGAACCCGGGCAAAGAGGCGTTCAGACAGGCCAGGATCAGCGCCGCGGCGTCCGTCAGATGGAGAAAAGCAAATCCTTCCCCGGAATTGACAAGCCCGCCTTTCAAATGCTTCAACCATTCGGGATCCAGCAGGCGCGGAAATCGTACGGCCACGCAGTCCATCTGCCCGTCGCGCGCGAAGTAGGCGAGCATCGCTTCGGCCACCTGCTTGCTTAGCGCGTACGGATTACCGGGATTTGGGGGCACGTCGCCGTCGAGCGGCAGGTAGGGCAGAGAACGCGGGGCGGCTTCGTTGGCCCCCTGTTTCCCGGAGAAGGCTTGAACCGAACTGGAGAAGAGAATTTTCTTTACACCCGCCTCCTGCGCTGCCTGGAAGACGTTCATGTTCATCGTCGTGTTTTCGCAGAAAAGCTGTTGCGCGCTTATACCACGTAGCATTCCGGGGTAATTTCCCAGATGCACGACCGCGTCGGCTCCGTCGACCAGGCCGTAGCACGCCTCGCGGTCAAGAAGATTGGCGATCTCCACCCGCACGGGAAAATCCCTGGGGAGGCTCCGGTCGGTCGCCCGCACGGCGCAGCCGCCTTCGACGAGCGCGCGGGTAACGAAGGTTCCAAGGTGTCCGCACGCGCCGGTAACCGTCACATTCATGACGCGTTCCTTACACGGATTGCTTCGGGGTGGAAAGTTATTCGCGTGAAGCGATTCGGAAGCGGCCGTTAAGCCAATGCCTCCAGGACTTGGCGGTGAGCTGTCTCCAGCTCCCGGAGCGGGTCGTGTTTCGGGAGAAACTCGTGGCCGACGTAGCCGGCATAAGCCGTGCCGGCGATGGCTCGATAAATCGGCGGGTAATGAATCTCCTGCTCGTCGTTCATCGGGCCGCGCCCCGGGTTGCCGGCGGTGTGGTAATGCGCGAAATGGGCGTGATGCCGGCCGATGGTCCGGATGAGGTCTCCTTCCATGATTTGCATGTGGTAAATGTCATAGAGTAACTTCACCGCCTTTGACGCGACCCGCTCGCAAAGCGCGACGCCCCAGCAGGTCCGGTCGGCCTGATAATCGGGATGGTCGATTTTGCTGTTGAGCAACTCGACTGCCAGCGCGACGCCCGCCGCTTCCGCCTCGGGCGCGACCCGGGCGAGGGTATCGGCGCAGGCATCCAGGCCGGCGTCATCGGAAAGCCCGCCGCGATTACCCGAAAAGCAGATGAGCACAGGGATGCTCCAGCGCTGCGCTTTCTCGAGACTCGTCCGCAGTTCCGCCTCGATGCGGGCGGCGTTTTCCCGCCGATTCAGCCCGTTCTCCAACGTGCTGTGCCCGGCGACGGCTGCAATCGACAGACCGTGATCGCGAACCATCGGCCAGAGCGTTTCATCGACCAGGTCGACCCCGGCATAGCCGATCCGGGCCGCGCCGGAGAGCAGCGCTTCCGGCGCGACTCCTTTTCCCGCCACGCACCACCAGGCAAAGGACTGTTTCAGGGAACGGGCCATCGCGCTCAAGGAGTCGTCCAATCGAAGAGAATGCCCATCGTTTTCGAGCGGTCGCGGTTTGCCGTCTCATACGCTTCCTTGCATTGCTCCGGCTTGAAGCGGTGGGACGTCAGCCCCTGGAGGGAAATGTGGCCGCTGACGGCAAGCCGGAAGAAAAGCGCGCCGATGGTGGCGTTGTTCCATTCGGCGGTGTTGTGTGCATCATGGGCGCCGACGATGGTCAGCCCGCGGTTGATCACATCCGAACTAAGGCGCTGCTGCGCCGGCTGCCCGGTATCGCCGAGGATGACCACCCGGCCAAAGGAAGCGGCCAGCCCCAGAGCGGCGGCGAAGACCGCCGAGTTGCCCGTCGAGTCGATCACGACGCGGGGAAGTTGTCCGCCGCACGCTTGCAGGACGGCTTCGCGAGCCTTGTCGATGCCGGCGACAATCGTGGCGGTTGCGCCGCCTGCCAACGCCATTGGCATTCGATCCGGAACCGAATCGACCACCACGATGTCGGCGGCTCCCGAGGTCCGCGCCCAGCGAACGGACATCTGGCCGATGGGACCGGCCCCGATGATCAAAACGCTATCTCCCAACGCGTAGGCGGCGGCCCTGGCGCCGTGGAAGGTGATCTTGCCCAAGGCAAACCAGGCAGCCTCTTCCGAAGGAAGCGCCTCCGGCACACGCACGCACTCGGCCTCCGCCAGCACCGCGGACGAACAGTGGCTCAGCCGGGTGGCGATACGGTCGCCCGGCCGCAGGGAAGCGACCCCTTCCCCGATCTTTTCCACCACACCGATGCAGGAGTATCCCGGATAAAAAGGATAGCGAAGCCAATTGTCCCAGTGCGTGCCGGGATCGAAGAGGCGATTGAAAATGATGTTCTCGGTCCCGGTGCTCATCAGGGAAAGCTCCATTTGGAGCCGCACTTGTCCCGGACCGGGGTCGGTCAGGTCAAAAGGTTCGAGGGAAACCTGCTGTTTGCCGGTGAATACCAAACGACGGCCGGAGGGGGAGGAAGACATAAGGACTATTCAGCCATGCGGAGCACTTTTATACGGCAACGTCCTTCAATTTTTTTACGACGTAGTTGTTGAGGCTGTCGCCGTCCTGCAAGGCCCGAATCGTAAGAATCCTATGCAATTGGGGTTCCATGCGCAAAATGAATTTACCGCTGTAATCTTTACCGGCGCTGGGATCGGGCGGCACTCGCCCCTCCTTTTCGTAAACCTCAATCCATTCTTCGACGATTTTTTTAAGCTGCCGCAGGACGTTGTCTTCCCTCTTGCCATGGCAGCATGCGCCGATAAGCGGCGGTGCGCTTCCAACGAAGCATCCATCCTCTTCGTCCCATTCCACCACTTTGATATAATCGCTTGCTCTAATCTTTCGGGTTTTCATCGTTGACTCTGTTCTAACTAAACAGCCATTCGCAACATGGGACGTGAAAAATCCAGATGCATCCGTTCGCCTGAAGGGCCCCACCGCGTGCCTGGAACCATAAAGTGAATGATGAACGCGCGGCGCTGATCTTCGGTCGTGTTCGGTTGGGTATAGTGCAGCGTCTGGCAATGATGGAACATGCATTCTCCGGCCTTTAGATCGACCACAACAATCTTGGATTCATCGATCGGGACTTGCAGTTCCCGCAAAGCCTTGGACTCTTGCGTCTCGGCGTGTCGATGCGGTTTCAGGTGGCTGCCAGGGATCACCTGCATGGCTCCATTTTCCTTGTATGCATTGTCCAGCGTCATCCAGCAGGAGACCAGGTTTGCGGGAGAACAGTGCCAGTAGCCGTTGTCCTGGTGCCACGGCACGGGCCCACCGGTTTTCGCCGGTTTGAAAAGCGCCTGATCGTGGAAGAGCATGATATTGGGTCCCATAAGCTCCTCGACTACATCGAGGATTTTCTTGTTGAACAGGGTCTTGCGGAAGTGAATGTTTCGCTCGCATAACTGCATGATCTGAAACATCTTCTGGTTCGAGTTCTTTTTGTCCTCTGCCGTGACTCCGTCACCGACGGACAGATTACGATAGGAGTCGTTCTCCCAAGCCTTATTGAACTCATAGTCGTACTCGTGCCGCAATGTCTCCAACTCGTCCGATTCCAGTATCGAGCCGTACTTGATGTATCCGTTTTCAAAATAAAAGTCGAGTTGCTCCTGGGTAAGTGTCATGGTGATTTCCTTTTTTGTAGAGTGTTGGTGTTTGATTTCGACATTCATAATACGGCAACCGGTTTTGAAATGGAATAGACGTTTAGGCGAATTTAATATACATTTCGGCAAGAACGATGTGGTACGACGTTTCCAGGGCGAGCTCTCCCCAGCCTGCCGCAAGCCTGACTTTGCTGACGCTTTATGAGGTCCGGGCCGATGCCAGCTATGATGTCCTTCACTCCGGACCCCTTCCAGGCCCATTCGTCGCCATTCGAACGCTGAACGGTAAAGGAATTCTCGATCCGGAGCAGTCCGAACCCTTTCATCTCACTGGAGGCACACTTCTGCTCATATCCCGTGGCAAAATCAAACGTTTCCGCTGTCCCGGAAAATCCTGGCATTTCTGGTGGTTCGAATTTCATCCCATCGCCAGCTTGCCACTTCCCGTTCAACTATTGCTGCGGCTTGCCATTCCACGAAGCGAGATTCCCGACTTAAAGGCCTGTTTTTCCGATTTACGCCAGAACGGGTCCCAGTTCCAGGCTCGCGCCTCATCGCGATTCACCCTCTTGATGCATGACTGGGCCGCCAAGTGGTCGGGAGAACCAACCCCGCAAACGCGCCATCAGGCGGCCATCCAACGGGTCGTGCAACTCATGCACTCCCGGATGGATACCCGTTTGGGCCTGCCTGAAATGGCCCGTGCCGCCGGCCTGGGCGAACGGCGATTCCGCCAGGTTTTCGCTCAGTTGACCGGTAAATCCCCGAAACGCTTTCACGAGGAACTGCGATTACGCAAGGCAGCCGATCACCTCCGCTTCCATGCCGGGAACGTTTCGGAGATTGCGGACGAATTCGGTTACTCCAGCCCGTTTCATTTCAGCAAAGCCTTTCGCAACCTCTTTGGCATGCCTCCTCTGCGTTATGCAAAGGCCGGTTAATACGGCACGTCGCCGCTTTCTCTTACGAGAAATCTCAAGGAAAAAG
>Ga0302324_100015848_pt1 | contig 15084 bp, 17 predicted proteins | sample Palsa_T0_1_FD_201949 | JGI IMG/M metagenome (GOLD analysis project Ga0302324, IMG submission 201949) | Peat permafrost microbial communities from Stordalen Mire near Abisko, Sweden - Palsa_T0_1 | ecosystem: Environmental > Terrestrial > Soil > Palsa > Peat permafrost | place: Sweden: Abisko...
ACGATGGCGGATTCCGACCAGGCCAGTAAGGTGGGGATCACCAAGCCCACGCCTTTGCCACTTCGCGTGGGAGCGAAAGCCAGGATGTGCTCGGGGCCATTATGGCGGAGATAGTGCAGACGCTTGCGGTCCGGCGACCAGCCGCCCACGAAAACACCATCGTTGGCGGTGAGCAGGCCGCTGGTGCGCACGTCGGACTCTTCGGCCCAGCACGCCGAGCCATGCAAGTCTTCGGCGTTCATGGAGAGGCGGCGAGCCCTGCGATTGGTCATGGCGAAGAAGACGCCGACGGAGAGAAAACTGCCAGCGAGAAGGATGAGCATGCCCAACAGAAAGGGGGTGCGGATAGCGGGGTCGCGTTCAGCCATATGCTGCCAGCCCCAGACGATCCAGGCGAAGGGTTGGTAGATCGCGCCGGCGCGCAAGCGCAGCAAAGGAGTGCCCAAGGCGGGCTGATACCGGAAGCGATTGGCGATGTACTGGGTGCAGAAGAAATTGGCCAGCACGAGCACCAGCAGGCCGAGGGCAACGGCCGGCCAATTGTATCCGCCGAGATAACCAGGTGTGGCCGGCTTGCGATAAAGCTGAGGTTGACTCATCGGTCGCGTCCTTGTTCGCGCGTTCTCTCGCGCATCTCTCGCGCTACGACACGAGACTGGGAGTAATGGCTGGAGACCCGATGGCCCACTTCTGGCCATGGGAATTGGTGTGGGTGCTGGGGGGTAGGGAAGCGATCCTTCGCGTGAATCACGGCGGCCGTCTGATTGCCGATTTGTTGGATAACGTGATCGCGGGTATGGCCGATGATCAGGCCCCGATAGATCCCACTGTGGCGTTCCGCAACCTTGACGCCGGCTTCCCTGCCCAAAGCCATCTTGGCGACCGCGCGGGCTTCCAAGAGGGATTGCTGCCAAGGTTCGAGCGGGGCGGCCTTGAGGGGGTTCTTGAGATTGAGTGGCTGCGGCATAAGCATCTTCGAAAATTCAGGCTTTGGGGATGTTCGGCGGGGGCGGCTGCCCTGTACCTGTAGTCGTGGCGAACAGCGGCGGGGGCCCTGGTTGGCCGGAAGCGGCGTTGGAGCTATTCATCTCCGGCGGTCCGGTGGGGCTGGGCGGGGCGACGCTGGCAGTGAGAGCGCCGCCCCCAGCCTGGCCGCCACCGGCGAGTGCGCTGTAGCCGCTGGTGGCCAGACTCACGGCGGCCTTCGCCGCCATGACCGAGCCATACACGATGGGCGAGGCGACGGCAATGATTTCGCCGCCGGTAAACGCCGGCGCCCCACCCAGGACACCCGAAACGATCTTGGGCACGAACCAACAGAGCGCCAGAAAGATCAGAGATTCGCCGACGATATTGAGCGCGCCCATGGCAGGATTGGGGAGGTGGCCACGGTTTGGGCGAGCGCCACCCAGCCGGCTGACAGCGACATGCCTACGCCGATCAGCAAGTACAGAATCATGATCTTCACTCCCACGCCTACGGCCAGCGCGATGTATTTCTCCACGTAGGGAGCGCTCCAGCGGGAGCCGCCGAAGCCCAGGAAGAAGAAGGCGGCGGCCACCACGATGTAGGACTCCACCAAAGCCGCAACCAATTGAATGCTGATGAAGCAGAAGGCCACGAATGTCAGGATGGCGGCGAAGACCATGGCCATGGAGGTACCGAAATTGGCGAGGAATCCGGCATTGGAAGCGCCGCCAAATAACGCGCCGCCAAGATCCAAGCCACGCTGGAATACCGCGCCAGGCTGCAGGGGGCCGACGCCACTGGCTTGCTGGCCGAGCTGGGTGAAGCTATCGACGATGGCGGGAATCCAGGTGGGGCCGAAAACCAGCAGCGCATAAAACGCGCCGAGCCACATCAGTTTCTGAATAAGGCCGGCGGTCCAGGATTGCAGGTCGGTGCGTTCCAGGGCGAGCACTGCCGCGCTCCAAGCGAACTCAATGAGAGCCAACAGACCGAACAAGGTCTGGGCCGGCCCTTGCACGGCAGCGAACCATTGGCCGCGCATCTGCTGGAAAGTTTCGAGAAATTGGGTGGGAGGGCTGACTTGCATAGCGGCTTACCTGCTTGCGGTGGTGACAGTAGAGTGTTCGCTCGCCTGCGGCCGGACCGCTGTATAGGGTGCTTCGAACAGAATGTCCCGGTTAACGCGTACGGTGAAACGATAGCCGGCGGCAACCTTGATGGTGGGCTGCACGTTCATGTTGCGGCGGGCCATCTGCGCGCCGGTCATGCTCAGCTCCTGGCCCACCGCAGTTTCAGCGGCCTGGGAGGGAGTGGGGTAAGCGAGGATGGTCTGGGTGCGGTTCTGCGAGATGGCAAAAGCCGCCATGAACATGGAGGTGAGCACCGACATGCCGATGAGCCGTTTATAGTGATGGTCGACTTTATCGCGCAGGCCGGCGTCACCGTGAGAGTCGAGCCCCAGCATGCCATCGAGGTCGATGGAGGAGGCATCCGGAAAGATGATCCGGCTCCAGGCTACTTGTACGCCGTCCTGGCCATAAGAGACACGGGAGTCGTATTTGCCGACCAAGCGGGACCCTTGCGGGATAAGCAGGTATTGGCCGGTGGCGGTGTCGTAGACATTGGAGGTGACCAGGGCCTTGAGCTCGCCGGGCAGATCGGAGTTCAGGCTCTGCTCTAAGACGGCGGGAATCTCCCAGCCGGCCTTGATCTCATAGCGGGACAGCGGCGCATCCCTGGTGTAGCGGAGATAGTCCTCGGCAGCGCCTCTGTTTTGGGCGGCTTTGAGGAAGGTATCCTTGCGGGTTTGGGCGTTTTGGGCATCATATTCGGTCTCGGTGATGGGGGCGGTGGCGGTTGAGCCCGGAGTAGCATTTGGGGACAGACCAAGAACTTTGCCAATGGCGGCCAGGTTGGAGGTCGGATCGCCGGAGGACGCGAGCTGGGCGAGCGCGGTGGGTCTTAAGCTGGCGCCGAGAGCCGCGCCGGTGCGCGTGGTGGTGGGCGCCAGCATGGCTTCGTGTTCGAGCTGCCAGGCAGCCTCGATATCATGATCTTCCGGCGGCGCAACGGGCGCATGCGGGATGGCTCCGCGAGGAATTTTGGGGGGCGCCTGGCGTACAACCACGCGCTCCACCGGCAGATCGCAGGGCTGGCCGGTCTGGCGATTGAAGCGCATGGGCATGCCCGTCGCATCGAGATCGCAAGGGGTCGCCGCATGCAAAGCAGCGGCCGGGCCGACATTCGAGGGACTATTGAGGTTGGGAGCTTGGATAAGGTTGAGTTTTTGTGGTGGTGTGAGGCCGTTCTGCGGACGCACGACCGAGGCGTCCGCGGGCGGGATGCCGTGCAGCAGTTGGTCGTCGGCGTGGGCCGGGATGACGGTTCTCGGCAGGCCGGCCTGGCGGGCAGCAGCCTGGTTCTGTTGGCTGCGGCGGTAACCGCCCCAGGCGAAACCGGCCAGGAGTAACACGAGCACGCCGATGATGGCGATGCCGGCGCGCCGGCTGATGTGCACGGTGCGGCGGGGTGCAGGATGCAGGTCGATGCCTGTAGGCGCGGTGATCGGCGGAACTGCCGGTTTGCTGGTGCTGGGGTCGCTGGCTGGTTCCATCTTCTTTACCCCTTGCCGGCCCGGCTGATCTCGACCTTCTGCGCCTTCTTGCCATTGCCGAGCACCAGGCGGGCGCGGTCAAAGAGCCGGTCGACGATGTAGGTCTGCTGTTGGACGCGGTAATTGGTCATGGTGCCTTTGCCGTCGGTGCCGATGACCAGCAACACGGGGGCTTCCATGTGCTCGATGGCGGGAGGCATCTGAATGTAGGTCTTGGCGCCGTCGTCAAAGACCCGTAACGGCCGGATATGTTCGTTGCCGCCGGTGACGCGGTAATCGAAGCTCATCTTTTCGACAGTGATCATGGCAGGCAGGACTTCCGCACGGGCCTGTTCGGCGGTAGCGCGCTGTTCGAGCAGGTGCTGTTGCCAGCGATGCTCGTCGTCGTCGGGATAGGCAAAAGCAATCCGCGCGACGTAATCGGCGGGCTTGGAGATCAGGCGCAGATAGTAGGCCCGGCGGTCGGTGGTGATGAGCATGTTGGTGTCGAGGCCGGGGGATTGCGGCTTCAGTACGAGGAGCGCGGTGGCTTGCGAGCCTTCTCCGTAAAGCGCCGGCGCGACATTCCAGCGTACTGCGTCGCCGATGTGCGGCTCACCCACGATTTTTTCGCCGGGCTCCATCTCGACGATGCAGACGCGCAGCGGGGCGCAGACGACGGTGGGCATGCCGGCGCCGAAGGAGTACAGAACGCGGCCATCCGGACCGGCGGCGGGAGTGTTGGGCTGCGAGCCCCACTGCTGGCTAGCGAGCACGGCGGCCGCAGCGGTCGGGGAGAGCGGTACATCGGTGCGCGGTTTGAAGTCTTTGGGAACGGGCGGCGCCGACTTGCCGACGCCGGCAGGTGGGCCGACGACGCCCGGAACGGCTTGCTCGGCCTGTTCCAGAGCCTGGACACCGGCGGTGATGTCCTGCAGATTCGGGAGGGCCTCGGGCGCTGGCGTGCGGGTTAGCGGGACGGTCTGGGCAAACAAGACCGCGCCAACACAAAACAATGACGGTAAGAGTAGGTGCATGTGTGTTCTCCTCACAAAACCTTGGTCCAGCTGGCACTGACGATGTACAGGCCCAGTGGGTTGATGCGAATGATGCGTTCGTCCTGGGGCGGATTTAGAACGATGGTGAACGAGCCTTTCCAGTGTTCCGCGGATTTGATGGCGCCATAGAGATCGCGCGTCGTTTCATCCCATTCGATCTCATAGGTGCGATCGCTGGTCGCCAGTACGGATTTGACTTCGACGGCCACGGTCTCGGTCTGGGCGCGCTGGAAGGGCGGGTCGGCGCGATAGAACTCGGTGACAAAAGCGTGGGCCGGGGTGGCGTTGGCGATCTGCGCGTAGACCCGGTCGATGGCCTTGCGTTGAGCGACACCATCGCTGGTGACGGTGCGCAGGTTTTCGATCCAGCCGAATAATGCGGCGCGTTTGAGGCGGTCGTCGTTGGCGGTGGTTTCGTCGGCTAGGCCAGAGGCCACCGGCCGGGCCAGCTGATCGATCAGCACGACGAACGGAACTACGTGGGAGTGCGCCGCGGACCAGAGCAGGCCGGCCACCGCCAGCAGCGCGGTGACGCCAGTCAGCAGCGCGGCGATGCGCCAGTTGCGGGCGCGGGTAATCAAGCCGCCATATCGCTCGTCCCATTCATGACGCGCCGCGGTGTAGGGGTGGTCCAGTGGAATTGAGGGGTTGCTCATATTCACTTCCATCCAGGGAGAAAGCCGGTGGTGTCCGGGTTGCGCCGCAGATGACGCTGGGCCTCGATCTGGCTGGCCGAAACTCTGGCGGCAGCGCACAGCCGGCCTTCGGTTGTCTGCGGCCAGGCGGCCGGGGCATTGGTGCGCAGGGGAGCACAGAGGGCATCCACGCGGAGCGCAACCTGCGGATGGCCGTTCAGCCACACGCGCATATCGACAATGCTGACGTCAGTAAGCGGGCCGGCCCCGGCATGTTCCGCCAGTTTCACAATGCGGCTGGGCTGCTCGCGCGTACAGGCGCACAGCGTCAGCAGCAACACAGAGCTTAGGATCAGGTGTGTTCTCATCGGTTCTCCCTTAGTGCCATCCCGGCAGGAATCCCGTGCCATCGGGTGGCGCCGGCGCATACTGAAAGAAAGTCTGGGCGGCGGCGGTTTGATCCGCCTGCTGCTGGATCACGGTACCGTAGAAGGCGGCCTTGCTCTGCATGTCGGCCAGCATGATCTCGCGCAGTTTCTGCATCTGTTGCGCTTCTTGATCAGCCATCTGGGTGGCCACGTTGAGGGCCAGCAGGCGGCCGTCGGCGCTTTGCGACTGGCCTTCCAGGTTCTGAATCAGGGAGACTTCACTGTTGAGTTGCTGGCCTTGCAGACCGGCGGCACGCATGGCACCGATAGTGGTGTCCAGCGTGGTTTGCGCCCAGGCCTGGTAGCGGTTGTAATACCCGGTGGGCGCATAGCCGCTGTAGCCGGGATAGGTCTGATGCCAGAGGGCATCCAGATTGCCGAGTGAGTAAGCGAGCGACCGCCCGCCCTGAACGATGCCGGCCAGCGCGTTCAGGTCCGCCTGGATGTTCCAGAAGACCTGATGGGGATTATTCACGGTATTCTTGACCGCGTCGGCCAGTATTTTGATTTGTGTGGCGAGCTGATTAGCCTGAGCGACATATGACAGCACCAGCTGTACATGATTCAGAATCTGGGTGACTTCTGTGGCGTAAGGACCCGCCAGGGCAGGGCGGGGCGGGGAACAGAGGAAAAGCAAGAGCAACAGAAGGACTAAAGACTTGCGCATAACGATGCTTCCTCCTCCTTGGGAGTTTCCAGTGTGCGAAAGTAATCGGACCAGGTAGGGACTTTCAAACGGAGCCATTCGCCGCGCCAGGTCGCGGGGTACTCATCGATGACGCCTTGCACCATCTGACGCTCCTCCCGGCCGTTGACGCCTAGCCAGGCCAGCGCCACCTTGCCCAGCCGCAGATCGACCAGGCGGCGGCCCAGCTTGCTGACCACGTAATATTGCTGCTTGGGCACGCTCACCTGCAGCAGTTCGAGCTCGCGCTCGTTGAGGCCCAGGCGGCCATAGAACTCGCGCGAGCCGGGGTTACGCGCCTCCGCATTGGGCAGCAGAATCTTGGTCGGGCAATTCTCCAGGACCACGTCGGCGATCTCGGAGTTGGCGATGTCACTGACCTGCTGGGTGGCCATGACGACTACGGCATTGTTGCGGCGCATGGTCTTGAGCCAGTCCTTCAGCCGGTTGCGGAAGGAGGGCTGTTGCAGGTAAGACCACGCCTCATCGAGCAGGACCAGCGTGGGAGAACCGTCGAGCGATTGCTCAATGCGGCGGAACAAATAGAGCAGCACCGGGACGACCGCTTTGTCATCGAGCTGCAGGAGGTTTTCCATTTCGAAGGTGAGGAAGCGGCCATCGCTCAGTAAGTCGCGTTCGGCATCGAGCAAGGAACCCAGCGGCCCGCTTACGGTGAAGTGCTCCAGGGCATCGCGGATATCAGTATCCTGCACATTGGCGGACAGCTCGGTCAGCGTGCGGGTGGGCGAGAGCCGGAGCCGCCCGATGGCTTCGGCTACGGCGTTGCGATGGCGCGGAGTGAACTTCAGCCCGTTGAGCTCACAGAGAGCTTCGATCCATCCCACGGCCCAGGTGAAATCGCTATCCTCGTCGAGCGCCGCCAACGGGCAGAACGCCAGATGGGTGCGAGGTCCCGCCAGGTCATAGAAAGAGCCTGCCGCCGCGATGGTCAGCAGCCAGGAAGAATAACCGCGGTCGAAGGCGAAGACCTTGGCATTGGGATAACGGAACCACTGGGCCGCCAATAACCCCAGTGCGGTAGACTTGCCGGCACCCGTGGGTCCTACGATCAAGGTGTGACCGGTGTCGGAGACATGCAGGTTGAAGCGGTATGGTGTAGCGCCGGTGGTCGCAGCATACAGCAGGGGCGGGCTATGCTTGGGCATGAGCGCGGAGGGGTTCTCGCGCAGGCCGGCCCACACCGAAGTGACCGGCAGCATGTCCGCCAGATTCAGCGTGTGTAACAGGGGCCGCCGGACGTTGGAATAGCCGTCTCCTGGTATCGAGCCGCGCCAAGCCTCGACCGCATTGACGGTTTCGAGCCGGCAGCCGAAGCCCAGATTCTGAATGGTCTTGCTGACGGTGCGCACGCTGTCGTGCAAGGTGGCGGCATCTTCTTCCAGGCACAGAATGGTGCTGGTGTACTGGCAGAATTGAACATCGCCGGAGGCCGCCAGCGACATCGCCTGTTCGGCATCTGCCGCCATGTCGCGGGCGTGCAGGTTGACGGCGCCGTCCGCGGTCTTGAAGAGCTGATCCTTCCAGCCGCGCATCTTAGAGCGCCACTTCTTGCGGTGGGTGTCCACGAGGTTTTGGGCTTCGCGGGCATCGAGCAGGATGGCTCTGGTGTGCCAGCGGTACTCGATCGGCAAAGCGTCCAGCTCGCGCAGGATGCCGGGCGAGCTCAACTGAGGGAACCCATCGATCGCCAGGACGCCGATATGTTTGCGGCCGATGCGCGGTTCCACGCCGCCCGAGAAATCCTGCGAGGCGAGAACGTCGTTGAGATCGACGGGGATGGCCGGCCGAACGAAAGGGTGATCGATACCAGTAATGGCCCGATGAAGATAGCGCAACAGAGCGTCGAAGGTGAAACCGGAATCGTCTGCGATGTGGGCGAGCCGCCCGGTGTGGAACAGGGCGCTAAATACATTCTCAAAAGCGTCGACCTTGGCTCGGAAATGCTCCAGGGTTGCATGGGCAGCGCGTCCGTTGGAGTGCTCGCGTCCTTCGTAGAGCCAGCCTTTGAGACGCTCCTCGGTGGCTAGCGGAGGCAGGTAGGTCAAAGTGAGAAAATACTCGGATTCGAAATGGGCGCCTTCCTGCATGAATTGCTGGCGGCGCTCGTCGTCGATCACACGAGTAACCAGATCGGGGAAGCTGCCGCGTTCGGGATAGCCGGGTGCGCGGGAACGCAGGGCGTCGCATTGCACCATCCATCCGGTACCCAGCCTTAAGGCGGCGTTGAGGCGCGCGCTGAGCGCCTCCATCTCGGCGGTGCTGGCGGAGAGCATGTCGGGGCCACGGTAGGACCACCCGGTAAGCAGGGAGCCATCTTGCTGGAGCAGGATGCCGTCGTCGATCAAGGCGAACGGCAGCAGCAGGTCAGCCAGGCCGTGCGGCAGTTTTCTGGACTCGTGGCGAAACATGGTCATCGCTCCAGTGAATTGTCCGGGGCGTGGGGCGCGCTCGCATCGTTCGCGGTCCCAATGCCATTGAGACAGCCGCTCTCTTTGATGTAGTTACGGATCGCGTTCCTGATCTCCTGAGGGCGTGCCTGCTCGATCCACTCGCTCGCAAGCCATTCACCGTTTTCGATGCGCTTACGGATGGCGTCCCTCATCCGTTGGGCGATCTGCGCGGCTTACGGGTCCGGTACAGCTTCCAAGGCGTGATACTCAGGTAAAGCCACGGTAAGCAGTCTGTGACACAAGTAATCTAAGATTCCTCGGAACGCGATCTGTAAGTTTGGCGGCCAAGCCCGCAGGCTCATCGGAGTCACCTCCAGTTCCTCCTTACCGGCACACAGGTAGCATACAGTCCACTCTTGGCCGGGTAAAACTGTCGGTAACGGATGTGCCGGAGGTATACCTGTCGCAACAGGGGATCGGCTTTTCCCATGCGCTGCAGGACACCCACTGCGCCGATCCAAAAGATCACGGCCAGGCAGACACCCCACCAGGAACCCAAGCTGAGGCCCAGGGTGGTAGCCGTGAGGGCGGTGATCAATACCAGTTCCCGATCTCCACCCAGCAGTTGGTTGGGCCGGTTGATGGAAGGGTGAATCATCACGGTCCGTGGTGTGGAAGCTTCTGCCATGGTTAGACCACCGCGCCGCCGACACCGAACGCCGAAGCCAACATGGGGGCCGCGAAGATCAGCACCGCGACCACCAGCCCGATCATGCAGGCGCGTCGGCCTACCTCGCCCAGCTCATGGCCGAACAGCAGTGTGCCGCCAGCGATACAGATGCCGATGAGTCCGATGGCATAGGCCACTGGGCCGGTGAGCGAGGTGGCGATCAGGGTCATCGGCTTCTCCCATGGCAGCCCGCCGCCGGCGGGCGCCGCATAACAGCGCACCAAAAATGCTTGCAGGGTGAATAGTAAGGTTCCTATACGGGGGCCGGAAAATTTGCGTCTGAGAAACGTCATAAGTGTGCTCCTTTCAAACTTGTTCGACTTCGTAGTGCCCTTCTTTCCAACCTGTGACCAACAACATCTCGCGGACCTTGCGTCCGGCTTGTAGGGAAGGCTCCGGATCCACGAAAATCACCAGATCGACTGTCTCCGCGATCAGCCTTTGCTGTGGGGCGTGGGTGCCTTCCGCAACCAGGCTTTCCAGCCGCGTGAGGCCGAGTAAAGCGCCGTTCGCGTGTACCGTTCCGAGGCCGCCGGGATGGCCGGTGTTCCAGGCTTTCAACAGCGTATGCGCCTCGGCGCCGCGCACCTCGCCGACCACGATGCGGGTGGGCTTCAGGCGCATGGAAGCGCGCAGGCATTCGAGCATGGTGATATTACCCACTGCCCGCAGGTCGAGATAGTTCCGGACGCGGCATTGCAGCTCGGTGGTGTCCTCGATCGAGATGACCCGGTCAAAGGGAGTCAGCTCGGCGATCGCATCGAGGATGGCATTCAGGAGCGTGGTCTTGCCGGAGCCGGTAGCTCCCACCACCAAAATGTTCTTGCGCTCCCGGACGGCCGCCCGGATGATCTCGGCATGCGGAAGCCCGCGCGCCGCGAGCGCGAAATCCTGTTGCTGACGCCCGCGATTGGATGTATCTTCCTTGCTGGTCAAGATCCCGGCAGTCTCATACTCGTTGAGCGTAAAGACCTTGCGGGGCCGCAAGCGGATGGCGAATACGGGCTGCCGCACCACTGGGGCGACTACCCCTTCGAAGCGGCTGCCGTCCAACGGCAATTCAGTTTCCAGAATGGGGTGATCGTGATTCAACACGGTGCCGCGCCAGGCCGCCACGGTCCCCAAAGCGCTGGCGGCAGTGGCTGGGGACAAGGTTCCCGAAAGCACAAAGCCGGCGCTGCGGCGCTTCACCCAGAGGGAGGAGTCGGGGTTAAGTAAGATATCCTCCACGTCCTCTTCTTCAAGCAGGCTCAGGATGGACTTACCGAGTTCCCGTCGGAGTTTTCCATCCAGGCGCATGTGTTGCTCGTCCTGATGTACGACAGTCAATGCAGCGGCCACTTGATTAGTTCATCCTTTCGCGTGTTGTTCCACGGCTGCCGTGGTTTCTGTGGAATAGAACAGCATTAACCGATCGATGCCGTCAATACCTCCGCTGGCAAAAACCCGTGTAAGTGGTTGGTGTTAAAAGAGAACAGCTTTTCATTAAAATCACTCGCCACACTCACGATGAGCCCCCACCGGCCTATGACTCGGTAAGTGCCGCTTGGTTACTCACCGGAAGTTTCTCAGGAGTCCTAACGAAACCGACTAGAGAGCAGAAATGTGACACACGCAAGTGATTGTGCACGCTCGGTAAAGTGCCATAAATAGCCCTCCATGTGACACATCTTCTTAGTTTCAGCGAAATTGTGACACATGTAAGTGATGGCGAACACTCGGTAAAGTGCCCCGAAAAAACCTCAGTGTGGCACATCCCTTTATGTTCCACTCCATTTGTGTGGCTGTCCTATGGGCTGTCTAACCGATCGTAGCGGTAACAGTTTGTAACAGTTTGCGACAACACTGAGGGCTGTGCAACAGGTTGTAACACTATGTAACTCTTTGCAACACTTGCAAGGCAGTAACTTGCCGCGACCCTTGCCTTCGGAACGCCCGCGGGCTAATCTTGACGCAATGCCCGGATCCGCGAAATCCACTCGCCAACCCCGACCACGGGGAAAGACCTCTCCCCTGGCACCGCCTCTTCCCCACGACGAAAGCGAGTTTCGCATTCGGCCGCGGCGCCCACCACCGGCCACCGAGCCACGGTTTGCGATCCCTCCCGCCTTAGGCCGGATCTATAATTACGCCAGGCAAACGGCTCGCCGCAAGAGCCGGATCAAACGCTCTTCCAGACCATATCAACAGCGTTGCGCGGTGCGAGTAACTTATGTGGGGAATAGGACCTCCGGGCAATGGAGAGCTCACGGCCGGTATCTCGCGCGGGAAACCGCTACGCACCGGACAGCCCAACGGGAAGCCGGGTTTGATGAAGCCAGGGAGAAGGTGAATATAGCCGAGTGCCTGCAAGATTGGCAGCAGGCTGGAGACCCCCGCCTGTGGAAGATCATCGTGTCCCCGGAGTTTGGCGAGCAATTGAATATGCTGGAACTGGCCCGCGGTGTGATGGCGGGCGTCGAGAAAGAGATCGGAGCGGAGCTGGAATGGGTGGCAGTGGCGCACTACAATACGGGGCATCCGCATGTGCACATTGCCATGCGGGGGATCGATCGGCAGGGCAGGGAAGTCCGCCTGCCGAGGGAGTTTGTCCAGCACGGCATCCGCCAGATCGCCGAGGACTGGTGCACTAGGGAGTTGGGCTACCGCTCCAGAGCACAGGCCCTGGAGGCGCAGCGAAGGGAAGTGACCGAGGTCCGCTATACGTCGCTGGACAGAATCATCATGCGCGCAAATGCGTCGGCGGCCGAAGGCACGCACTTTCCGATTGCATGTCAGGGGGGTGGCCGAACGCAGTTTTTGGTAGCGCGTTTGGTGATTCTCGAGGGCATGGGACTTGCACGGAGAGTAAGCGCAAGTGGCTGGGAAGTCCAGCGCAACTTTCACAGTACATTGCGGGCGATGCAAAAAATGGTTGACCGGCAGAAGACCCTCACCGCTGGCGGCGTCCTACGTTCCGATGACCGTCTACCGATTCTGCCGCTGGATCACCGGGCCCTGGATGGCGTGGAAGGAAGGATCCTGGTACACGGCGAAGAGGAGAACGGCCGGAGTTACCTAATGCTGGAATCGACCGACGCAAAAGTGTACGCGATCAGCCATACTCGGCGGATGCAGGAGATGCGCAATGCCGGGGGCTTGCGCGTAAACCAGTTCGTACGGTTCCGTAAGGTCGTGGCTGCAGGGCGGCCCAGGATCGAGGTAGAGGAACTTGGATCAGCAGAGAGTATCCTGGAGGATCGAGGCTATCTGCGACAGACGGTGCAACAGTTGGCCCGCAAGGGAATCGCGCCCGTGGAGGATGGTTGGGCCGGCTGGTTGGGGCGCTATCAGCAGGCTGTCGGGAGGGCGTCGGATGAGCTACGACGAGAGCCACCGCTGGTTGGCAGAAGCAGGTAAGGGCAATCTACAAGCTCAAACTCGGGCCGCGCCGACTTCACATCCAGAACTACGCGGCCGAAGCGGGATTGTGAAGTTTAGCGGCGAGCAGGCAGGCGCGCCGGTGCGGTTCACCGCCGACGCGCAGGACAGGCGCGCGAGCGTTCGTGAGGGCGGCGGCGATGATGGTCAGTGATCCATGCCATCCGCCGAATTCTAACGAATCCAATTGCGTGGGGTTACGGGGACGGCGAAGTGTACCTATCGGATTCTTTGGGAAAAGGAGCAGCGGCACTAGCAACTTGTGCCGCTGTCGTTAGAACCTCAATGGCCTTCTCCATCTGTTGGTCAAGCCCGGCGTTCAGCAGGACCGGGTCCACGTCCACGACTAGATCTGGCATGACGCCTTTACCTTCCAAGGACTCACCTCGTGATGTGTACCAACCGAAAATCGGCAAACGCAACCAGTAGCCGCCTCCGACTTTGAGGTTCACAGCCCCAAGGACGTGCCCGCCTGTTTTGTTACCAATCACGGTCGCCAGTCTGTTTTCGGCGGCAAAGCTTGCCACCATCTCAGCCGCGCTGTTCGTACATTCGTTCACAAGCAGAGCGATCTTGTTATGGAACGGCTGTTTGCCTAAGCCCTGGGTAAGAAGAACCACGGACTTGTCTCGAAAGGCAAAGCGGCCCAGCGTGAACAAAAGTGATGCCCTGCTGCCCGGCATCGGAACTCGTGGGAGTACTCCCAGGTGATATCCTGTGCGAAGGCGTCTCGGAGTCAAACTGTGTCCAATGGGGATCCTTCCAGGGCTCATATAGCTTGCGAGCCTTGCGAACCCCAAACTGCCTCCGATGTTTCCCCGCAGGTCGATAATGAGGCGATCGCAGCCTTGATCCTTGAGGTCTTTTATCGCCGCATCTAACGTCTTTGCAAATCGCAAACCGAACGCACCGGGAAAGTACGGTATTTTTAGGAGGCCGACATTTCCGGGCAGCATCGTATGTACCAAGCTCTTAGGCTCGACAATTGGTGGTCGTGCCTTGGTCCCCTTTCTGGCTGGGACCTGAATCCTCAGATCCCGAGTATTGTTGCACCGGCTGGTTGACACGGTTAGCGCATATGTCTGGCCAGTTCTGAACGGTGGCATCGACGGAGGCGCATAGGAGACTCCGTCCACCGCGATCAGAAGATCGCCCGGCTTGATACCAGCAACATGAGCTGGACCCTCGTCGAAGACGTCCAAGAACATCCAACGCTCGTCGTCACCCATTTTGACACCGCGAAGCGTGGCGTTTATCGAATGCTGCGGTAAAACCTCGTTCCCAGATCCGTGATAGAACACGGTGTGGCTGCTCCCAAGTTTCGATAGAAGCTGCTGCACACCGCTCTCAAATCCGCTGATATCCGCGGTGAGCAACGTTGGAGTACGCTCGTCTACGACCTTGCCCCATGCGTCATAGCTGACACCGGCAACGTTGATGTGGTGCTTCAAAACGTGTTTTTTGATGGACACGATGATCTTGATACGTTCATTTGGATTCAGTGACATGGTTACACTCCTCCTGCACCTGTAGACGATATTGCCAGATCCGGCACCCCTTCGAGTGTGAAGCCGGCCCAATAGTACGGAATTGCTTCCTGACCATATTTCAGCAGCAGGTCCCGTTTGGCCGCCGTGAGAGCATAGGCGGCGGGTTCGTGGGCTGCGAGATGCTGATAGAACCTCGTCATCAGCGTAAGCGAAAAGGTGTCATCGATCGCCCACAGTGTTGAAATCACCGTTTTGGCGCCGGCGAGGAGGAAAGCTCTGGAAAGGGTTGCAATGCCTTCTTCTCCTTCGACGGGACCGACTGCCGTATTGCAGGCCGACAATACAACGAGCTGACCATTAAGCCTTAGCTGGACAATCTCCGAAGCTTGCAAAAAGCCGTCTTCTCCGGCTGCCGGATCGCTCAGAAATATTAGTGCCGCGCGATCCGGATATGTGTTATTCGAAAAGCCATGAACAGCAAGATGGATGATGCGATAGCCTGCCAAGTGCGCGCGCTTAAACGCGGCCTCGGTGGCGCTGGGAACGCCCGGAGTTCCGTTGAAAGTAGCGGCACCCGTGCAACCCACTTTACGACACCTTTCTCCGCTTGGCAATTTCGGGCTTGGGCGGCGCCAGCGCTTCCAATTCTCTGAGGAGCGCCGGAA
>Ga0302324_100015849_pt1 | contig 15084 bp, 11 predicted proteins | sample Palsa_T0_1_FD_201949 | JGI IMG/M metagenome (GOLD analysis project Ga0302324, IMG submission 201949) | Peat permafrost microbial communities from Stordalen Mire near Abisko, Sweden - Palsa_T0_1 | ecosystem: Environmental > Terrestrial > Soil > Palsa > Peat permafrost | place: Sweden: Abisko...
CTCCCGCTCTCCGGGCGCCATCTCGATCGATTCGTCCCAGAGCGCCGAGAGGCGTGAGTATTCCGCCGCGCTCAAATCCTTGAGCGACACACCCGAAGCTGAAAATTCATCCACGCCCATGTATCTCTAATGACGGACCCATGTCCCCGCTGCTGCCTCCCTCCGCCCGCATATACGCCTGCCAAGGCGCTGCTGTCCACAGTCCTGTGGTCATCAATCAGGAAAGAACCAATAACAAGATAGGATCACCGCGGTAATGGGCGGCCGAGGTCGAATCTCTCGGGGAGGTCGCTTAAATCGTTTCCGTTGCCAACGAGAACTTGGGCAAGCGGGTTGGATCGCTCGCCGCAGAGGGCGACGCGATCATTGCTGCGCTGGATGAGCTGAACGGTACCGGTTAACGAAAGGTCATTGTGCGACATATCTGAACGTCAGCGATCGGCTGCACCCAAAGGCCCGCCGAGGCGCGTCCGGGGGTGCTGTTTTGGGGTTGCGAAAACATGTCAAAACAATCGCGGCATCATATCCGCTGGAATACTCAGGTACCGGGCGACGACCATTGGGCGAATCTGGCTAACCCGAGCTTGCGCTACCCGCAAACTCGGCCTATAGGCCTCGTGCTCGTCGTTAGCTCGCCTTCGTCTTCGTCCAGCCGTTCTGCGTGGCGATGGCTCGGACCGCTTTTAGATGCTGCTGAAGGGTCGGCAGCGTCTGCTGGGCAAAGGATTTCGCGTCCGCATCCTGTCCGCTCGCAATTTCCTTCTTGAAGAGCGCAATGGCCTCATGGTGGGCCTTGATCTGCCCCTTGATATAGGATTTATCGTAAGTGTCGCCGGTCAGCACGTCCAGCTTACCCTTCTCCGTAATCTCCCCAACGCTTGCGGTCGTCGGCAGGGAGATATTCTTCGACGCGGCCAACGTTTTCAACTGGTTGTTCGCCGCCGTGTGGTCCATGACCATCATCGAGCCGAAGTCCTTCACCTGCTGCAAGTTGGCCTTTTGCTGGGCTTGAGTACCAGCATCGACCTCGAAAATGCCCGACTCGGCGGCTTTCTTGTAGAACGTCGCGTCGGGGTCATCTGCACCGAAGGCCAGCGGCGCCGCTGCGATCGGCGAGACCAGCGCAATCATTGCCAAAAGCTTCCTCATCCGTATCTCCTTAATCGTTGTGATTTGAAAGCGCAGTGTCTCTAACTATATCTGCGCATCCTTCGCCAACATTATTCTGCTTTCGCGGCCAGATGCGATGCGCGTGGGTCGCCAAGTTTGGTAGGACAAAGCCCACGGGGTCGACTACTTCCCCCCGGACCTCAATGGGCGTCACTTCGCGCATTCGACCCGCTGAGCTGCCGGCTTGCATCGGACCAGCTGGTGCTTAAATAAATAAATGGCTATCGAAATGAACGTTCCCGGAATGGCAGCGTCGCTTCCCATCGCGGCGCGCACAGGCGAAATCCGGCTCTGCGTCGGTCCCTCATACACCCTGTCCCATCCAGCGCCCTTGCAGCACGTCAAATGCGTCATCAGCGTTCGGTGCGACTTTCGGAACCACCATCGGAGGGGACGCTTACTGCAGACTCCGCCGGAATCTCTACTGCTAGTGAAACTCCAGCGCGCCCTAAAGCGCGTAAAACCCGATGCGGCTGAGAGTCCAGGAGATCACAGTCGAAAAAAGAAGGGCGATGCCGTTCACTAGCGGCGGCTCGGGGGTCGACAGCGGTCGCAAAACGCTCGGACCAATCCAGGGCCCCCAATAACTCGCCTCAAGCGACCAGTGTGAGCCGTTCGGGCAAGACCCTTGGGCGGGCGCCCGCTTCCAACGTTCTGGTGCGGGGTCGACCAACTTCCAGCGTGGGTAGGGGCCGCTAACCTGCAGCGTAGATGGGGTCGCTCGCTGCCGGCCACCTGATGAAACGGCAACCAAGCGGTTCGGCAGGCTACTTCTCGAGAGCCGCGACGGTTGGCGCATTGACGCGCCGCACGGTATCGGCCAGGGTTTCAATGACACACGCATTGTAGACCGCCTGATAGTCGATTTTGCGGGGGTCCGACAGCTGGAAGCAAAGACGCTCAGCGGTGGTCTTGATGCGCTCATAGGCGGCACGGGCACCTTCGGGCGTCGACAGATCGAGGCCCGCGAGTGAAACCTTCGCGACGCGCGTGGCAAGCGGCTTATCGGCAAGCGCGACGGCGGACGTCAGGGCAAACAGGGTGACCATAGCCGCCGCCCTGATTGCAAGTTGAGAGCTGATCGTGCGAATTTGTCGGTATTCATGTGGCGATCTCCGTAAGGGTGGTCCATTTCCTCTAAGTGGGCGGGCCGGTGGGACGACTTGTGCGACTACCATCGGCCTTGGGCAGACAGTGCCGCCAGCCAAGCCTGGAAGTCTTGAAGAGAGCCTGAATTAGGCTGAGGAATCGTTGAGGAAGGGATGAAATCGTGTACAGATTCTGGTTGTCGCGGCGGGAACGCCGCAACGGCGAACGGGTTGGCCAGATCGCGGTTGCCGCGCATCGTATCCGCCCTAGGTACTCTGGGCTGGAGGCTCCATTGCACAGGCAAAAACTAATCGCGGCCGTCTCATTGATGTTGATTGCGGCAAGTGCAATGGCGCAAGAGCATCAGCATGGGAATGGCGAGAAGCTGGGACGGGTTCACTTCGCCACATCGTGCAACGAACCTGCGCAGAGCGATTTTAATCGCGCGGTCGCCCTGCTTCATTCTTTTCAGTTCAGCCGTGCCATCGAAGGATTTAACGCAGTTCTGCGCGAAGACCCTACCTGCGCAATCGCGTACTGGGGAATCGCTCTTAGCGATTGGAGCAATCCTTTCGCACCGGGACAAAAAGCCAAAGGCCAGTTGCAACTCGGGCAGCAGAGCGCCGAACGAGGTAGGGAGCTGGGCGCAAGAACGGACCGCGAACGCGCCTATCTCGCAGCAGTCGGCAAGCTGTACGGCGACTTTGAAAGCACGCTACAGCAAGTGCGCTTGCTCGCCTATCGCGATGCGATGGGAAACGTTGCCGCGAAGTATCCAGAAGACCACGAAGCAGAGATCTTCTACGCGTTGGCGCTCGCGGCCGCGGCGGATCCGGGCGACAATACCTACGCAGACCAGCTCAAGGCGGGGGCAATTCTCGAGAAGTTGTTTGCGGAGGAGCCGACACATCCCGGTTTGGCACACTACATCATCCACGCGTACGACGTGCCAGCGCTGGCGGACCGGGCCCTAGTCGCGGCACAACGTTACGCGGAAATTGCCCCCGATGCACCTCACGCACTGCACATGCCGTCGCATACATTTACCCGCCTGGGATACTGGCAGGAGTCGATTGACAGCAACGTTGCGGCCGCTGCGGCCGCGCGGCGCCAGGGTCAGACGGCCGAAGAGTTGCATGCCAGCGATTACGAGACTTACGGCTACTTGCAAACGGGGCAGGACGAGGCGGCAGCCCGGATTGTGACTGCGCTGCCGGAAGTGGCCTCACGCTTCGATCCGAAGGCACTGCTGATCGGCGCCGGCCCACCGTCGGCGGGCTATTTTGCGCTCGCGGCAATCCCGGCACGATACGCCTTGGAACGCCGGGACTGGCAGCAAGCTGAGAGGCTGGTGCTGTCGGAGACGCCGTTTCCTTACACGGATGCGATGACGTGGTTTGCCCGAGGATTGGGTGCGGCGCGACTGGGACACGCTGTGGCGGCAAACGAGGCAGCGATAGCGCTGGGGCAGATCCAGGAGCGCCTCTCGAAGGCCAACGAGCGCTACTGGGCACTCCAGGTGGAAATTCAGGCCACTGCGGTCTCGGCATGGTCTGCGCTAGCGGCGGGCAAGAACGAGAAAGCTTTGCGGCAGATGGAATTGGCGGCGAATATGGAGGATGGGACAGAGATAAGTGCGGTGACACCGGGGCCATTGTCCCCGGCGCGGGAACTGCTCGGAGAGATGTTATTGGAGATGAATAATCCTGCTAAGGCATTGGTACAATTTGAAGCGTCGCTCAAGAAGGAGCCGCGGCGCTTCCGGTCATTGTATGGAGCGGCGCGCGCCGCACAGCTCAGCGGGAGTAGCGATTTGAGTCAAAAGTATTTTGGCGAACTCCTGACGGTGTGTGCGCACTCCGACAAGCCTGGAAGACCCGAGCTCAAGGAAGCGCGTGCGTCGTTGGCGAAGCAGAAGAGCTGACTACGCTGCTCCGAGGCGGACGCTGGCCACCGTCAGGTTGGGTCGAGAGTACTCACCGGCGCGTGGATTGCTGCTTGGCGCACAAGAAATTGCGGTTTCGGCACCGACGGCTGGACCGGTCGACGGCGGTCGCAACACTGGGACCAATCTGCCGGTCCGAGTGCGTTGCGTTAAGCCACGCGTATGGGGCCGTTCGCGCAAGACCGTTGTGCGGGTTGACTGCTTCCACCCTTCTGGTGTGCGGTCGACTAAGTTTCAGCCTGCGGATTCAGGCGCATGGTCATGGACGACCAAGATGCACCAATGCGATTGTCTCGATCCAGGCTTTCCGGCCATCGTCCTCACTCAGGAGGCTTTTGGAAACGAGGCGACAATGGTCTTGCCATCCGGCAGCTGACAGTCACCCTCGCCACCACCCGCCAGCCTGCAGCGAGCAGGAGCGGAAGTAGAATCCAAAAGGTCGAATGAGCTTGTATGGTCATGATGGTTATTTCTGCCTCGCGACCCTCATCGAATTCCGGATACGGCGATTAGCTCCCACTCTCGGTAGCCGGGTAGAGCGGTGACACCGAAGATTGGGAAGATTCGTCTTTGGCACCAGCCGCGACGAGCGGCGTTGATGCAGTGAGGCACGTTGCCGCGGGGGCAAAAAGGCACAATCGCCTGCTCTGTTTCACCATCTCTACGACCCTAGAGTGGGAGCAGGTGGTGCCCTGCGGATCCAAGGAGTCCGCAGGGCACCCGTTGACGCCCGTGCCGATGTTCAAGCGGCGTCGACGTCGACGACGGCTTGGGCAAAGGCCTGCGGGGCTTCTTGGGGCAGATTGTGACCCACGCCACCGGTTAGGTCCCGGTGCTCATATTTCCCTGTGAACTTCGCTCGATACAATGCGGGAGGTGCGTGTGCTGCCCCATTTGCATCACCTTCAAGGGTGATCGTCGGTACGGCGATGACAGGAGCTTTGGCAAGTCGCGCCTCCAGGTCGTCATATTTCGACTCTCCCTGGGCGACGCCGATCCGCCACCGGTAATTATGGATCGTGATAGCGACATGGTCCGGGTTGTTGAACGCTACCTCGCTGCGATCGAATGTGGCGTTATCGAAATTCCACTTCGGGGACGAAAGCTGCCAGATGAGCTTGGTAAAATCGCGCAGGTTTTTCGTGTAGCCGGCCAAGCCGTTCTCAGTCGCGAAATAATACTGGTACCAGAATGCGTATTCGAACTTGGGTGGATAGGGAGTCTTGTTGGCCGCCGGGCTGCCGATCAGATAACCGCCGACCGAGACCATCGCCTTGCAACGCTCGGGCCACAGGACTGCCATGATGGCGGCCGTCCGCGCTCCCCAATCGAAACCGGCGATGGTGGCCTTCTGGATCTTCAGAGCATCCATCAGTGCGATGATGTCCAGGGCGACGACCGACTGTTGGGCATTGCGAAACGTGTCGCTTTCAAGGAAGCGCGTCGTGCCGTAGCCGCGAAGATACGGGACGATGACGCGGTAACCCTTGGACGCAAGCAGGGGTGCAACATCAACATAGCTGTGGATGTCGTACGGCCAACCGTGCAGCAGCACGACAGGAGGGCCATCGGAAGGCCCGTCTTCGGCGTAGCCAACATTCAAAAGGCCGGCATTGATCTGCTTGAGGGACTTGAAGGATGTATTCGTACCTGCGGTGATCGCAGGCAGGGACAACTTGTCCCTGCCTGATTGCGCCGCCGCGGAACCGATCATTCCGAGCTGGGCTGCCGCCATCGTCAGAGCTGCGGTGCCCAGAAAGGATCGGCGAGGTTGGTTGCATTCATCGTTGCTAATCATCGATAGATCTCCTGTTGCGATGTGGAAAAGATTCGACCCGAATTTCGCGAGCCGTCATCGGGATAGTTACTGCGGGCTAGTGGTATCCTCTGTCTGAGAGCTACGTTAGCCATCGATGCCATCAGTGCCTATCACGTTTTTCCGTTAGATGCGGCAAGCGCGCCCGAAACATCGGCGCGGCACTCCGCGTGACAGCAATGCGCCGCGCAGCGCCTCAAATATAAGACTCAGGTATTGATTCTGCGGCGGAGTGGCCGGTAGCAACTTCCGCCCCAATGGGAGCCGCCGTTCTCTCTTGTGGCTAGTGCTATGCGCCGTTACGAACTCCGCCTACCAGACATTCGCGAGCAGCCTGTAGTCCCAGGGCGGGCGGTGCTCTGAGCGGGAGCTGTGCGTTCCACACCCGCTGGAAACCCGCCTCGCCTTGCAGGTCGAGCCTGTCGGGGAACGGCAACTCACCCGAAACCGGCAGCAAGAGCACCGGATACCGGGTAAAGAACAGCCGCCATTCGCGCTGGAGGGTGGTACGAAGCACCATGGCGTGGCTCACGACATCGCAGGGAAGTGGTTCGGCCATGCCTCGGACCGCCGCGACAACGGCGATCGCCGCAGGATCTCCGTCGCGCTTCGCCGCGTCAACCAGCCCTGCATACCCATCACCGAGCCAGAGGCGCATTTGCACGTCGGCCGCCTCGCGTATCGAAGGCACGTCCTCAATCTCTTCGACCTTCCATCCCGCATCGGCCAGTCGCCGTCCCGCATCCAACACGGCCGCTTCGACCTCCGGTGCAATCTGCATTCCCCCCGGACGTAGGCACATCGCAGCGGCTAGCGGCGCGGGAGGTCCCTCCAGCGGAACTGCCGCCCACCACGGATCGCGCAGGTCTGCGGCGGACATGGCGGCGAGGCCGACCCGAAGATCCTCAATGGTGCGGCCGATGAGACCCGTGGAGGACATCATCTGGGCGCCGATTGCGCGCTCCGGCGATGAAGCGTTGTAGGCCCGAAATACCCGTCTCGCACATTCGCCGCATGCCGCGCCCTTCGGTACGATTCGGATTTGAGGCGGCGGAATTGACTCTCGCCTAAGAACCAACAATCATTCAACGCCAGGAGGTCATTTTTGCCAAGCGCAGCTGAGCGATTGTCGCCCTCGTTGACTGAACGTGTGCTGGCACGGCTCGGCTTGTCGGACCAACCCTCCCCTACGATAGACGGATTGACGGCACTCTATCGCGCTTGGTGCCGCGCGGTGCCGTACGATAATGTTCGAAAACTGATCAGTCTGCACAGGCGCGATCCCGGTCCGCTGCCGGGCCACGATGCCATCGATTTCTTTGAAGTATGGCTCCGTTACGGCGCGGGCGGCACCTGCTGGGCTGGTAATGGCGCTCTGTACACGTTACTCACGGCGCTTGGATTTGAGGCGGTTCGCGGAATCGCAACGATAGTAGCCCGCCCGAACACGCCGCCGAATCATGGGACCGTCGTGGTAGCCTGCAACGGGGTACGTTACATCGTCGATGCTTCCATACTGCACGGTGAACCCCTTGAACTCCCCGCCTCTGGGGAGCCGACCGCGGTGGCTCACCCGGCGTGGGGTGTACAATTATCGAGGGGTCAGGGACAGTGGTTTGTTCGCTGGCGCCCCCTTCATATTCTGGATGGCGTCGACTGTCGAATCGAGCATCTCGATGGCACGGCAATGATTTTTCGCAGTCTTCACGAACAAACCCGATCCTGGGGCCCATTCAACTACGCACTGTATGGGCGTCGGAACAATAGTACCGGAGTAATTGGAACCGCGTTCGGCAAACGCATCGCGATTGATGAGGCGGGCAACATCAGCCGGCTTGATCTTCCCGCGGATGAACGAGTTCGATTTCTCGTCGAGGAGCTTGGAATCGATGAGGAACTCGCATCCAAGCTACCACCCGATGCGCCGACTCCACCGCCTCCATACGCCCGAGCAGACCCTCCGGCGGCATCCGAAACAAGGTATCGTCTTTAGGCATGAGCGGCCCCTTTGATGCTCCCCCAGGATCCGACGACTCCATAACGTTCGGGCCATTTCGCCTGCTTCCAGCACAACAGATGTTGCTGAAGGCGGACCAGCCGGTTCACCTTGGCAGCCGAGCATTGGAAATTCTTACCGCTTTGGTTGAGCGCCCCGGGGAACTCGTGGGCAAGGCGGAACTGGTCCGGCGCGTTTGGCCGGATACGGTTGTCGAGGAGAGCAACCTCAAAGTGCATGTCGCCGCACTACGCAGAGCTTTGGGTGACGGCCGCCACGGCGCTCGATATTTGGTCAATATTCCCGGTCGCGGTTATCGATTCGTGGCTCCCGTCGGGGCGGCCGCATCGCCGCCGGGTCGGGAGTCACGATCGGCGGCCGAGGGATATTCCTGGCATCTACCGACTCCCCTTACCCGCATGCTGGGGCGTACGGAAATTGTCGCAACGATCGTCAATAAGTTTAAGCAAGGCCGTTTTGTGACGATTGTTGGGCCGGGAGGCATCGGCAAGACTACCGTAGCATTGGCGGTCGCAGCCGAGCTTGCCGGATCCTGCAAGAACGGAGGAAGCTTCGTCGATCTGGCGCCATTGGCGGATTCCTCGCTGGTGCCGAGCACGCTCGCAGCGCAGCTTGGGATCACGGTACGTTCCGAGAATCCACTCCCTGGTTTGATCGCGTTCCTTGCGGGCAGGCAGGCGCTCATCGTGCTGGATAGCTGCGAACATGTGATAGCCGCGGCGGCAGAGCTGGCCGAGGGATTACTCAAGGGCGTCAGCGACTTGCGCATCCTGGCGACCAGCCGCGAGCCTCTGCGGGTGGCCGGCGAATCCGTGCAGCGGCTGCCGCCCCTGGGTACTCCCAGTACATCAGCCGAAATGACGGCCGTCGAAGCGTTTACCTTTCCTTCCATCCAACTATTCGTCGAGCGAGCCTCCGCGCGGCTCGATACGTTCCGCCTGGATGACACGGACGCGCCTCTTGTCGCTGACATCTGCCGCAAGCTCGATGGCAATGCACTCGCGATCGAGCTGGCGGCGGGCCGCGTCGATGCATTCGGCATTCGAGGCGTCGCGACGCAGCTGGACGATCGCTTCAAACTGCTGACGAGCGGCTGGCGAAATTCACTGCCACGCCATCAAACCCTCATGGTGACGCTCGACTGGAGCTATGAGCTTCTGTCCGAAGCCGAGCGCGTGATACTGCGTCGGCTCAGTATCTTCGCGGGCCATTTCACGTTGGATGCGGCGAGCGGAGTTGCCGCAGGCGGCACCATCACCGCGTCAGATGTCGCCATCGGCATTGCCAATCTGGTCGACAAATCTCTGATTTCCTCTGAACCCGCCGGTGACCTTCCCCGCTATCGCCTTCTCGACACGACGTGCGCTTACGCGCGCAAACAATTAACGGATAACGGTGAGTTTCAGCAACTTGCGCGGTGCCATGCGGAACACTATCTGAGCATGCTCGAACGAGGCCGCTCAGAAGCTGCGCACCGGCATACAGTCGACTGGCAAGCCAATTACAGTGCGCATATCGATAACGTGCGCGCCGCGCTGGATTGGGCATTTTCCCCGAGCGGCGACCCCGCCACCGGCGTTGCACTTACGATCGCATCGTTCCCCTTATGGCTGAACGTGTCATTGATGGACGAGTGCCGCAAGCATGCAAAGCGGGGGCTCGACAGTGTGACCTCCAGTGCGAGCGAAGGCGCGCGCCAGGAGATGCAGCTCCTGGCCGCTCTTGGCGTGGCATTGTATTCGATCGGACCAGGACCCGACACCAAGACCGTCTGGACAAAGGTGCTCAAAATAGCGGAGCGCCTTCAAGACATCGACTATCGGTTGCGTGCACTTTGGGGGCTCTGGGAAGTATGTGTCACGGTAAGCAAGCATCGAACCGGGTTGTTGCTGGCGAGAAAGTTCTCGAAACTCGCTGCACATGCGTCGGATCCGGTCGGCTCGCTGGTCGGGGATCGATTGATTGGTACCTCACTTCACTTCCTGGGCGAACAAGCTGCTGCGCGGCGTTACATCGAGCGGGGCCTCCGTCGTCCGGCCACCAGTCCCGCTCGTTCGCAAATTTTGCGCTTTCAATTCGACCAATCGGTGGCTGGACGCGCCTATTTCTCCAGGATCTTATGGCTGCAGGGATTTCCAGAGCAAGCTGCGGTGCAGGCGGAACGCTGCGTGGTGGAGGCGCAAGCGTCGAAACATGCACTTTCGATATGCTACGCCCTCGGGCAAGCCGCGTGTCCGATCGCGCTGCTCACGGGTAATTTGGCGCTGGCGGAACAACGCATCGGGATGCTGCTAGATTATGCGGAGAGGCATGTATTGCCTCTTTGGCGAGGCAAAGGGCGGTGCTTCAAGGGCATGTTGTCCGTTAGGAGCGACGATCGCGCCGCGGGATTGCTTTTGCATGGTGCGGCGATAGACGAACTCCAAGAGGCCGGCTTTTCTCCGTATCATACGGGTTGGCTTTGTGAGTACGCCGAAGGCTTGGGAAGCGCCGGAGACATCCCGCGCGCCCATGCGACAATCGGACTCGCGGTGACGCAAGCGAAGCGTAGCCACTCGCGCTGGTACGAGCCGGAATTGCTGCGCGTAAAAGGCGAACTGTTATTGCTCGAGAGAGTTCCTAAGCATGCCGCCGCGGCGGAAAATCACTTTAAGAAATCCCTTACTCTGGCTCGACAACAAGGATCCTTGTCGTGGCTGCTACGCACCGCTACGAGCCTCGCCAGACTGCGCCGTACACAGGGTCACAAGGGCGACGCACACAAGCTGCTCGCCCGCACGTACGCCCGCTTTACGGAAGGGTTCACCACGTCCGACCTGAGGGCGGCAAGACAGCTATTGGATGAGCGACTATAAGAACTAACATTGCGATCTGAGCCGTCCCGTCGCTAGCATCGTCCTGTCGCAGGCAGGCCGGCTGCTTAACGACTGCCTTCGGCGTTGCCATTCGATTAACCGGGATTCACCGGCATTCACTTCACTTGACTGGGTTTTGATCCCGTCCAGATGTACAACTTCTCCAGCCGCCGTCCATGTCGCAAGCTGGCGGTCGCGCTTTTACGCGAGGATGGACTTGATGGGCCCCGGGATAGACATTGTGACACCAGATGGCGATTTCCATGCTTATCTCGTGGAGCCGAAGGCGCTGCCCGCCCCGGCCGTTGTGGTCGTCCCAGACGCTCTGGGCGTCAATAGCGGTCTCCGAGCGGCCTGCGATCAGCTTGCAGCGAAGGGCTTTATCGCGATTTCCCCAGATCTATATTGGCGCGAGGCGCCCATACCCCATTCGTGGCGCGAAATGGACGAGCCGGAGGCATGCGCACTCTGCCGTTCGCTCGATATCGACAAGGCCGTTGCGGATGTCCAATCAACGGTAGAGCAGGCGCGAGACATGTACTGGTGCACGGGCAATGTGGGCGTGATGGGCTTCGGCTTGGGTGGGCTGCTGACCTATTTGGCGTCGGTCCGAGGCGGCGTCGATGCGGGCGTCTGCTACTACGGAGTAAGGATCGAAGAGTTTCTCGGCGAGAGTACCTCGCTGCGTGGGCCCCTCCTCTTGCATCAAGGAGACTCGGACGAGTTTATATCACCGATTGCCCAGGCTGCGATCCGCGGGAACTTGGCTCCGCGAGGCGTGCAGATACAGACCTATGCGGGATGTCGTCACGCCTTTGCGCGCTCTGACTGTATGCACTTCGACGCGGGCGCTGCCTCGGAAGCCAATGACCGAACGACTGCGTTCTTCCGTAATCACTTGCGGGGCTAGCAATGACATTGACCGAAGAAATTGGCGCCCACAGTCACGATCTCTGTACGTCCAACCCAGATACTCGCTGCGCCCAGCGGTGGTCTGGGTTTTGCATTCCATACATCGGCGCAACGATCGGCGATCTGTTTCAGAAGCGACATCCGTTGCGGGTGGTACTCGACGCACTCTGCGGCCTATTCGATGCTGCTCTGGAGGGACACTGCAGCAGCGTGGTTCTGCTGGACCCTACCCAGGCGAGAGTTAGATACGCCGTGGGGCCGAATTTGCCATCAAGCTACAACGAACAGCTCACGGGCAACCCTGTGAGGGTCGTTGGAGCTCCGCACATCGCATACGGTCTCAGGCTATCTTGGTCCTCGCCGATTCTTTCGCTGACCGGAGAATTACTCGGCGTATTCGCCGTATTCCTGCGCGAAGGAAGCGATCCTGTGCCCATCCCACCAACGCTCCTCCCACAGTTCGCCCATATCGCGAGCGTCGCCATTGAACGAGGCCGGAGCGTGGAGAAGTCGGGGCGCAGCGAGGCAATTCTGAGAAAGACGCAATACTTGAGTTCGACCGGGAGCTTTTCCTGGCGTCCTGCGACAGATGAGATGGAAGGGTCAGAAGAGCTCTACCGGATCTTCGAGCTTGACAGCTCGCTACGATTGACACTCGAGCTGATGTGTTCTCGAGTGCATCCTGAAGACGTCCCGCTGTTCCGAGAGAAGATCAGCCGGGCGCGAAACGGCAGCGACTTCGAGTTCGAGCACAGGCTGCGGATGCCAGATCACTCGGTCAAATACGTGAGGTCGACAGTGCAAGCGACCCGAGATGAAGATGATCAACTCGACTACATCGGTGTCATTCAAGATGTGACGCCGCGGTCCCTATCCGAAGAGGCGCTTGACAAGGCTCGGGCCGAGCTCGCACGCGTGGCCCGAGTCTCGAGCCTCGGTGCGCTGACGGCATCCATCGCGCACGAGGTCAATCAGCCCCTCTCGGGGACAGTCACCAATTGCAGCACCTGTCTGCACATGCTCGCCGCAGATCCTCCCGACCTCGAGGGAGCTAGGGAGACCGCGCGGCTCGCGATCCGCGACGCTCAGCGTGCCGCTGACGTGATCAGACGCGTGCGCGCGCTTTTCGGAAGGAGGAACGAGCCGACCGAGTCCGTGGACCTGAATGAGGCGACGCAGGAGGTCATTGCGTTGCTGCTGACTGAACTTCAAAGAGCGGGGGCAGATCTGCGGATGGAGCTCGCCGAAGACCTCCCGCTCGTCAGAGGTGACCGTGTCCAGCTTCAGCAAGTCATCCTCAACCTGCTGCTCAATGCCTGCGAGGCGATGAAAGACGTGCAGGATCGCCCGCGGCGGTTGGTGATCGGAACGGAACGGGGAGAAGGTGGCGGGATACGGCTGCGAGTGAGAGATACTGGGCTCGGCTTCGAGCCTCAGGATTTAAAGAGGCTCTTCCAAGCGTTCTATACGACCAAGACCGGGGGGATGGGCATCGGACTATCCGTCAGTCGCTCCATCATCGAAAGGCACCATGGCCGGCTCTGGGGGGAGCTGAACGATGGGCCCGGCGCAACATTCTCATTCTCCATTCCCTGCGAACCCGCTCAGTGCGCCGCGAAGGATCATCGATGGTCATCAGTTTACTCGTCTCGGTCGTAGATGATGATCAGTCTGTGCGCGAGTCCTTACCTGCCCTACTGCAGCAACTTGGCTATGCGACCCAGGTATTCGCATCCGCTGAGGAATTCCTTGTCTCTGATTACGTCGATGACACTCGATGCTTGATCCTGGACATCGCTTTGCCAGGCATGTCCGGACCGGATTTGCAGCAGGAATTGATTCGGCGGGGGCACCGCATTCCGATCATTTTCATCACCGGCCTCGACGATGAGGCGGTCCGCGAGAGACTACTCTCACTGGGTGCAGTCGAGTACCTGTCCAAGCCTTTCAGCGAGGGAGCTTTACTTGCTGCACTCGATGCCGCACGTCGAGTGCGTTGATAAACTTCTGGAGGACCACCATGAACTTCGCTGAGGACTCCGCACCCCGGTCGAACCCGTCCATGCCTACGACCAAACCAACCGTTTTCGTAGTTGACGACGATGTCTCGGTGCGCGAATCGTTGGAATCCTTCATTCGCTACGCGGGCTGGCGAGCTATCCTGTTCGCGACCGCGCGCGATTTCCTAGATCATCCACCAGTGTCTGCTCCGAGCTGCCTGATCCTGGATGTTGGGCTACCCGACATCAGCGGGCTCGAACTACAAGAACAGATAGCTCAAGCGTATCACCCGCCAATCATCTTTCTCACGGGACAGGGCGACGTTCCGACCAGCGTACGTGCCCTCAAGGCCGGAGCTCTGGATTTTCTGACAAAGCCTTTCAGCTCGCAGCAACTGCTCGGTCTCGTACGTGTCGCCCTCGCCGAGGATTCCGAGCGGCGCGCCAGGCAGTCGGCACTGAACATTCTGAAACGTCGCTTCGGGTCATTGACACCGCGCGAGCGCGAGGTATTGCCGCTGGTGGTCAGCGGGCTCCTCAACAAGCAGGCGGCCGCGCATCTTGGCATCAGCGAGATCACGTATCAGATCCATCGTACCAACGTCATGCGGAAGATGCAGGCCGGATCTCTCGCCGAGCTAGTGCGGATGGCGGACGCGCTGGAAGTACCCATATCGCACGGCCGCCGCATGCAGCGGCCCGCGGGGCGATTCCGATTTGCGACGGCGGAATTAACTCCCGCATGAGTCTCGGTCGTCCTCTCTCAGAAGTTGACCGATAGTCTCAGCCCGGCGATCGCGCGTTTGCCACGGAGACCATAACCCAAGTAGCTCCGCGATTCACCATAACGCCCCTACGCTAGTCGCGCAGCCCACTTCGCTGCGACACGCATGTTGATCTGGCCGATTCTCGGCTTTCAAGTATTCGATCTGCACGGCCGCCTGCCGCTCAAGCCAGCAACCCATGCCCGCAAGGAGTAGCGCCAGAAAGGTTCGCGGCTTCCGTGCCATGCGTTGATGCTGAAAGATGGCGCTGCCATTGCCAAACTGAGCTTTCGAACAGAATGGGGTTTCCGAGGATCGGCGGTGGGACGGACGATCGACGATGGACCGGCGCCTTATCGGAAATACCCGGATGGTGCATGACCTATGGATGCTCGTTTCTGCGCGTTATACGGAGGGCGCGTGTGTCCTCCGGCCAGCAGGAATGAATTCCGCAAATGTCCACCATCGCCGCCATTCGTCAGGTGATCGCCGCACCAGCAAACCGCGCAGTGCGTG
>Ga0302324_100015856_pt1 | contig 15082 bp, 16 predicted proteins | sample Palsa_T0_1_FD_201949 | JGI IMG/M metagenome (GOLD analysis project Ga0302324, IMG submission 201949) | Peat permafrost microbial communities from Stordalen Mire near Abisko, Sweden - Palsa_T0_1 | ecosystem: Environmental > Terrestrial > Soil > Palsa > Peat permafrost | place: Sweden: Abisko...
AGAGACGGCGAAGCCTATGCGCGAGCTTGCCGAAGTTCTTCTGCGTTCTCCCAACACGCTTTCGCCAGCCGAGCGCGAAGCGATTGCAACTTATGTTTCCTCGCAAAACGATTGATATTATTGCCAGACAATTCACGGCTATGCCGCCGCTCAGTACCTCGACAACAATTGCACGATCGTGGATCAGATCAAACGCAACTATGAAGAGGCGCCAGTCTCAGAAAAGTTGAAAGCGCTTCTTGCCATTGCCGGCAAAGTGCAGCAGGGAGGCAAGCATGTCACCAGCGAAGACATAGAACGCGCCCGAAATGCCGGATCCACGGATCTCGAGATTCACGACACCGTCCTGATCGCCGCGGCCTTCTGCATGTACAACCGCTATGTCGACGGGCTTGCCACTTGGGCCCCGGACGACCAAAGCATCTATCGCCAGATGGCGGATCGCGTGGTTACGTTAGGCTATACACAGCCCGGATGGGAGAAGCCATTTCCCCGTAGCGATAAAGAGGAAGCAGGAATGACCGATGCATGACTCGATAACCCTGAGACTGACGCAGCAGGTCAAAGCCGGTGGATGCGCGAGCAAGCTGGCCCCCGGCACCTTGGCGGCAGTGCTGTCAAGGCTTCCCCAGCAAAGCGACCCAAATCTGCTGGTTGGTTTCGAGACGTCGGACGACGCGGGCATCTATCGGATCGCGCCGGACCTTGCCCTGGTCCAGACCGTCGATTTTTTTACCCCGCTGGTCGATGACCCTTTCATCTTCGGCCAGATTGCCGCCACCAATGCGCTGAGCGACGTCTACGCCATGGGCGGCCGGCCGGTGACCGCTCTTTCGGTCGTCTGCTTTCCTCCCGACGGAGATCTGGACATCCTCGAGCAGATCATGCGCGGCGGACTAGAAAAAATGGCCGAGGCCGGCTGCGTCGTAGTAGGTGGACACAGCGTACGCGATGCTGAGATCAAATTTGGCTATGCCGTTACCGGGCTGATTGATCCTGGCCGTGTGTTTACCAATACCGGGGCCGTCCCCGGCGATGCCCTGATCCTGACCAAGCCGATCGGCACCGGAGTCATCACAACCGCCTTGAAGCGCGGCCTCGCCAAGCCAAATTGGGTGGAGAATGCGGTGCATTCCATGACCACGCTTAACCGCGCAGCATCTGAGATCGTCACCGCGGCAACCGGCGTTCATGCAATGACGGATGTTACCGGTTTCGGCTTGATGGGTCACGGTCGCGAGTTGGCGCTGGGCAGCGGAGTGACCATTGAGATTGTGGTGGAAGCAGTGCCGCTCATCGGGGGTGCTCTCGATGCCGTCCACCTCGGCGCTATTCCAGCAGGACTGCTGGCCAATCGCGACTTTGCCGAATGCGTGAGTGCGGACGCACCCGGCTCTCAGATTGCCGATGATTTGCGGAGCTTGCTCTACGATCCGCAGACCGCGGGCGGTCTATTGATCTCAGTTGCCCCGGATCATGCAGACGCGCTTGTCGTCTCGCTGCGCGGTGCAGGCCTGAACGCAGCCAGGATCGGCTCTGTCCGTGGTCCCTATAGAGTGGGGCAGGGTGTGCCGGCCATTCTCTTGCAGTAGCAGCAAAGGATACACTTCCACTAGTCCATGAAGAGCAGCGAGAACGCCACCACCGATCCCGGCTTGCACAGTCTGTACAGACTGCTGCCCTCGCTCGATGATCTCCTGCTCAGTCCCGGTTTCTCCGCAATCGTTCAAGTCGAATCTCACGGCACTGTGGTTCGTGCCACGCGAGCCGTGCTTGTTTGCGTCAGGCAGGAGATAGCCGAGGGAAAACACACGCTCGCCAGCCTGAACCACTGCCTCGCTGAACTCCCTCTCGCGGTTGCCGGAGAGATCGACCAGAACAAGCGCTACTCGCTGCGACGCGTCATCAATGCCACCGGTGTGATCCTTCATACCAATTTAGGACGAGCTCCTCTGAGCGTCTCCGCACTCGAACATATGGTCGAGATTGCTACTGGCTACTCCAATCTCGAACTCGATCTCGAAACCGGCGAGCGAAGCCGCCGGGATGTTCACGCGGAGAAACTACTATTGCAGCTGCTCAGCATCAAGACCCGCAACAACGACGAAGCTTCTGCGGCTTCGACGAGAGCAGTAGTTGTCGTAAATAATTGCGCGGCGGCTACCTTCCTCGCACTTAGTTCTCTGGCCGAGGGCGCCGAAGTCATCGTCTCGCGTGGAGAGCTGGTCGAAATTGGAGGGGGTTTCCGCATCCCTGAAATTCTCGCCACGTCAGGCGCACGCCTGCGCGAGGTGGGCACTACGAACCGGACCCGCCTGCCCGACTATGAAAACGCCATCTCCGCTGATACCGGCCTGATTCTCCGGGTTCACCAGTCCAACTTCAGTATCGAGGGCTTCACCGAAAGGCCCACGCTGCAGGATCTCGTCGCCTTGGGAAAACGCAAAAATATCCCGGTATTCAACGACCAGGGCACGGGCCTTGTCTCCTCTTTGGAAGACCTGGGAGCCGGTGAGGAACCGACCCTGTTAGACAGCTTCCGCCTGGGCGTTGACCTGGTTGCCGCGAGCGGAGACAAGTTGCTGGGCGGCCCGCAGTGCGGTCTGCTTGTAGGCAGAGTTGACCTGATCGACCGCATTCGCAAAAACCCGCTGCTGCGGGCATTCCGCGTCGACAAGCTCACCTACGCGGCGCTCGAGGCAACCCTCATGGATCACCTATCGGAGAAGCCCATCCCCATCGTAAGCATGCTTCATACCTCCGCGTTAGAAATTCTCAGGCGGTGCGAATGGGTTGCCGGCGAGGTGTGCTCACGCGATCTTTTTGCAGAAGCGGTTCCGGTCCTCAGCCTGATCGGTGGCGGAACCGCGCCGGCGGCTCGCCTGCAGAGCTCGGCCGTCTCTCTTCGCCACGCTATGCTCCAGCCTCAAGCCTTGCTGCGCGCGCTGCGGCGGCTTGATCCGCCGGTGATTGGTCGCGTATACGAGGACTCTGTCTTGCTCGACCTTCGAACCGTTGAACCTGAATTCGACGTCAAACTCGTATCCCTGCTGCAAACAGCGCTCACGTCCGTCGCCAAGAGCTGTCCATGACCGATCACAAGATGAAAATCAACGTCGTTGAAGACGCCGAAGCAACTGGCGAGATTGCTGATGTCTACGATGCATGGCGCGCCCGCTCCGGTCGTCAAGAGATGCCCGGCATCCTCAAGTGTTTCAGTCATCGGCCGGATTTTCTGCGCGAGGTGATGAGCTTCAGTAACACCGTGCACTTTTCTGAAGGCCACCTTACCCGCCGCACCAAGGAAGCGATCGCCAGCTGGGTGTCATGGCTCAATCGTTGTCCCTATTGACTGGACTCACACGCATACTTCCTGCGGGTTCAGGGAGCAGACGAGCAAACAGTCCAGGCGATTGCCGAGGGAAAACTCGACGAGGCTGGGCTCACCGAGGCTGAACGAGTTCTCCTTGAATACGTCACCAGGGTGACAGAGGCCGCCTACCGTACTACCGCCGAAGACGTGCAGCTTCTCCGCGATCATGGTTGGAGCGAGCCGCAGATCGCAGAGGCGGTGTACATTACCGCCTTGTTTGCCTTCTTCAATCGTGTGGCCGATGCCTTTGGCATTGCGTCGCAGGGTTATCTTGAAATGAATACCATGACCAAGTGAGCCTTTACTGATGGCGATCAAGAAGAACACAAAACGGTGGTTAGGCGGCACGTTCGCGGCGCTCTTCTTTCTTTGGCTCTGCTTCGTCGGCTATATCGACTGGGCCATGCACCAACCGCCCGAAGTCTTCGGGCATGTCATGGCAAGAATGCCGATGCCTGCCTACTTCCTCTTCCCATTCGAGACCCTCTGGACAGATGCGCGTAAAGGCTTCCTTAAAACCGGCGACTCCGCCCCTGACTTCACTGTCCAGACGCTTGATACCACAGCGCCCGTAAAGCTGGCTTCTCTTTGGGCGGAAAACCCGGTCGTCCTGGTTTTTGGTAGCTATACCTGACCACCCTTTCGGCGGGAGGTTCCCGCCCTGAACAAATTAGCCGAGCGGTACAAGGGCAAGGTTGATTTCTATGCGGTCTACATCCTGGAGGCCCATCCCACCGACGTATGGGAGATGCAGAGCAACATTCGGGATAAGGTGTTATTCCGCAGCCCCCGCGATGAGCAGGAGCGCGCCTCGGTAGCGGGTGCATGTGTGCGTAGACTGGGAATCAAATTTCCCGCTGTCATCGATAGCTTCGACAACCAGGTGGAGATCGCCTACACCGGATGGCCGGACCGCATGTATCTGATCGGAACCGACGGCCGCGTGCTCTATAAAAGCAAGCCGGGACCCTTCGGGTTTCATCCCCAGGACCTGTCTGCTGCCCTTCAGAAGATCAATCCATGAATCTTTTCTAGCGGGAGCAGATCTCTTGCGCGGCATCATGCCTGGATCGCAGCTACACGGACTGGCGCAGGAAGTCAATGAAACTACGAATTCTGCGCCGGGTCGCTGCGATCGATGTTCAAGGGAACTCGTGGATTTTGATTTGTCAGATTCAGGCGCATACGTGACTTTGGGCGGCCGACCAAAGTTGCCCGCGAAGATTGAGACTGTACAAAAGAGACCAATCCTACTTTTTTTCTTAAGGTTACGGCTGGTGCGACAGCCCTGATGCACGCTGGGAAACCGTCGATGAACCAAGAGAGCAGAGGGGCGGCGCGATATGAGTGAAATCTTAGAGCAGGAAACGAGTGGTCGTAGGACAGCTTCAAACGGGATGAAGCGGATGGCCGCGCCCAGAACCGGCGGTGCCGCGGAGTCATTCAGCGCTCCACCTGCAGACAACGGCATGAGCCGATTGCAGAGTAAGAAGATTACCGAAGACAAGTCGCGCGCCCGCACCCTGGCTCGAGCCCAGGCGGTATCGGAGAAACTTTCGATCGCCGCGGAAGAGGTTGCCAGCGCCATTAATGAAGCCACGAGTACGGTTGAGGAACTGAGCAAGACGATGCAGACCATCGCTGCCGGAGCGGAAGAGGCGGCGGCGGCGGCCGAGGAGTCTCGCGCCGCCATCGGGCAAATAGAAAAAGCTTCGGATGAAGCGAATACGCAAGCGGTCGGTTCGCTCACCCTGGTAGACAACCTCTACGGGTTGAGCCGCAGTACTTCCGACGATATCAAGACGCTGATCAAGGGTGTGAGTGATGCCGCGCAAGCCAATTTCGACTCGGCAAAGATGATTGCGGAATTGGAGCGGCAGTCGGAGGAGATTGGGAAAATCGTCCACGCCGTGGCGCGCATCGCCGACCAGACAAACCTGCTGGCATTGAACGCCGCCATCGAGGCAGCGCGCGCGGGTGAGCATGGCAAGGGCTTTGCCGTAGTAGCTGACGAAGTGCGCAACCTGGCGGAGATGAGCGAGAAGAGCGCCCGTGGGATCCAGGAAGTGGTGAACGAGATTCAGGGCCAGGTGAAAGTGGTGGCCGCAGATGCCCAGACCGCGGGCAAGAAGGGCCTGGAAGAGGTGGAGAAGGCGAAGGCCATCACCGAGGCCCTGGCGCGGGTGGAAACGGATTTGAACGAGATGCGCGAGGGCTGTAAAGCAATCGTCGCGAATGCCGTCGAAGCGCTGCGCGGGGCCAAGGAGTACTTGCTGGGGGCGCAGCAGATTGCCAAGGCGGCGGAGGAATCGAGCACTGCGGTGATGGAGTCGCAGCGCGCGGTGCAGGAACAGAGCCGCGCCTACACGGAAATGAATGAGGCCTCGAGCAGCCTGGCCGAATTGGCGGAAAAACTGAAGACCTCGACCAGCGCGCAGAAGTCGGCCGAGGAACTGGCGGCGGCGGCGGAGGAACTTTCCGCCAACGCGGAAGAAGTCAAGGGCGCTTCGGCGCAGATTTCCAGCGCGATTGAGGAAATCAGCCGCTCGGCGCAGAGTTCCGCCAAAGCCTGCGAAGTGGCGATGGCCCTCGGCAGCAAGCTGGAACACGCGGCCAAAGACATGGGGATGAAGGCCACGGTAAGCGGGGAGAAATGCAGCGGAGTCACCACCTTGCTGGCTACCAACAAGGAAGCTTTGGACGCCATGATTGTCAATATCGGCCAGGCCGCCCAAATGTCGCTGGCCTCGGCCAAGAATGTTCTGGAACTGGAAGAGCGGACCCGGCGCATTGACAAGATTGTGGATGCGATCGTGATGGTCACGGTTCAGACGCGAATGCTGGCGGTCAACGGCAACGTAGAAGCCGCGCGGGCAGGCGAATTTGGGCGGGGATTTTCCGTGGTGGCCGGTGACATTCGGTCACTGGCCAATGAGAGCAGCGAAAATGCCGACCGCATCAAGGATCTGGTCAAGAGCATTCAGGGGCAAATCACCAAGGTGGTCACCGACATTGAGGGCGCAGGCAGCAAAGCCAAAGAAGAGGCGGAGCGAGCCAAGGTCTCGACCGCTAACCTGGAACGCATGGCGAAGGAGATCAAGGAAGTTCAGGGGGGAGTCAATGTCATTGTCAAGGGGTCGGATTTGTCGGTAAGTGCGCTGCAGGAGGCCTCGAAGGCGAGCGAAGAGATTGCCACCGCATCGGAAGAGATGAGTCGAGCCAGCACCGAATCCGCTACCGCGGCCGAGGAAGGATTGAAAGCGGCGGAGGAGATTCTGCAGGCGGTGGAAGAAATCGCATCCCAGGCTGACGAACTTCAGCATGGTTAACCGGCACGAATCGCTCGCAATGGGCCGGATAGCGAAGCCGGCATCCCAGGCTGACGAACTTCAGCATGGTTAACCGGGGCAACGGATGAGGACCATGGAAAAACAAACTGCAAGTAAACGTCTGGCTCCGTCAACTGTGACGGCCGGCACCAAGCCTGCGGCAGGCGACAGCGAAACCGAGGAATCTGCAACCGGGGCGGGTGCGGATGGTACCCAGCTGGTCACTTTTCTGCTCAAGGATGAGGAGTTCGGCTTCGACATCATGTCGGTGCAGGAAATCATCCGGCTACCGAAAATGGCCAAACTCCCGCAAACACCGCCCTATGTCGAGGGTATCTCGAATCTGCGCGGTGCGGTGCTGCCGGTGTTTGACATTCGGGCGCGATTCGGAATGAAGCGTGAGGCGCGCACCGACCGCAGCCGGGTGCTGGTGATCGACATTGACGGTAAGCGCACCGGGTTGCTGGTCGACAGCGTGCGTCAGGTGATCCGTGTCGCCCGCAACGAGTTCGAACCACCTCCAGCCGCCATCCGCAATGAGACCGCCGACTATATCGATGGAGTGGTCACGCTCGACAGCGGCAAACGGATCATCATTGCGCTCAATGCCCGTCGCGTCTGCACGCTGGACGGAGATGCTCCGGCGGAAGCGAGTGCGGCTCACCCTGACCCAAGCCAGGGCCCGAAAGCCGGCCATGCCTCGGCCAAAGAAGGCCACAGCCAAGAGGAGCGGGGCAAGGGGGGCAAAGTGCATCAATTGGTGAGTTTCCAGGTGGGTGGGGAAGAATTTGCTTTTCCCATGGAGCATGTACGGGAGATTCTGCGGGTGCAGACGCCCAAAGAAGTGCCCGGCGCGCCGGAGCACCTGTTAGGCGTGCTGACGGTTCGGGGCAAGATCCTTCCCATCGTGGACCTGCGCAGGCTGCTGCAGCAGACCTCGTTTGCCGCGGATCTGGCCGCGGCTTGCCAGCGGGCCGGGGGAGAATACGAGGCGTGGCTCGGCCGAGGCGGTTCCGGAGCAGGCAAAGAAGAATTGCAGCAGGCGGTCGCGGCCGCCGAACAATTGCGTCAGTGGCTCTCGGCGGTCAACAGTTCGAGCCAGGTGCTGACCGAGACTCTGGCCAAGGCGAGGGGCTTGAATGAACACCTTAGCAAGCAGGCGGGCAACCCTGCCAACCACGACCTGGATGCCGGGGGGCGCGAAGCGCTGGGCAAAGACATCACCGCCTCGGTCAAGGCGATTGTCGCCTCCCTGCACACATTTCAAGAGCAGGTGGAGGGTAATATTCGCGAAGACCAGCGCATCATTGTGGTCGACTCGAACGGCCTCCAACTGGGCTTGGTGGTCGATCACGTCAACGAGGTGCTGAGTGTGCAGGAAGACACCATGGAAGGGCCGCCGAATATTGCTCATCATGGCGGTGTGAGCCTTTCGGGTATTGCCAAGCTGAACGATGGCAACCGGCTCATCCTGCTGCTGGCAACGGGAAACCTGCTCGATCACAAGATGCTGTCGACCATCAGCGGCAAAACAGACGGCGAGGCTGCAAGCGAAGAGTCAACGAAAGGGGAGAAGAAAGACGACAAAAAAGAAAACGGTCAGAACCGGGATGACCTTCAGTTAGTAACTTTCCTGCTGGGCGAGGAAGAGTATGGCATACCCATTGCCAGGATCCAGGAAATTGACCGTCTGTCGAAAATTACGCAGACCCCAAAGGCGCCCAGGTTCGTCGAGGGAGTGACCAACCTGCGGGGCGAAGTGATTCCCGTGCTCAGCACGCGCACACTGTTTGCACTAGAGCCCAAGGCCGCCGATGATCACACCCGGGTCATCATTGTCGACCTGGGCGGCGCCAAGACGGGACTGGTGGTTGACTCCGTCAAGCAGGTACTGAGCATTCCGCAAAGCAATATCGCTCCCCCGCCGCCCAGTATCTCGAACGGGGCCGATAGCCAGTTCATCTCCGGCATAGGCAAAGTAGAAGACGGAAAACGGATGATCGTTCTGCTCGATGTTGCTCGCGTACTTACGCGAATCGAGCAGAGCGAACTGGCGGGGCTCAGCCGCCCCGCACACTCCAAGGTCGCGAAGATACGATCCGCGCACGATGAGTGACCGCCTCCTGGGCCGCTCGCGCAAGCCGTTAACTGTCTCGAGCACGCTGCCCCTGACAGCAAAGGAAGATAAGGGAGAGGGGCTAAGTTGATCAAGCCAGGTGGTGTCATTCGCGTGGTCATCGCAGATGACTCTGCATTAATGCGCAATACCATCGCCCGGCTGCTGGCTGGGGCGCCGGATATCAAGGTGATCGCGACCGCGCGCGACGGCGAAGATGCGGTGCAAAAAGTCATCGAGTTGAAGCCCGACGTGGTGACCATGGATATCAACATGCCGCGGCTGGACGGTATTACCGCCCTGCAGCGGATCATGGCGGAAAAGATATGCCCGGTCATCATGTTCAGTTCTTTGACTCACAAGGGCGCGCTCGAAACCTTCGAATGCCTGGAACTGGGGGCCTTCGACTACATCGCCAAACCCGATGGCACGGTCTCAACGAATCTGGACAGCATTGCCAAGGAGCTGATTACAAAAATCCGCGCCGCAGCGTCTTCCCGCGCCTTCCGGCGTCCGCGGCCCCCGGCCACGCCACTGCCATCGAGGGAGCGGCCGCCAAGCGGCGGTTCTGCACCGGCGGATATGCGGGCCATCGCCATCGGAATTTCCACCGGCGGCCCGGCCACTATCAGCACCGTACTCCCGGGCTTGCCCGCCGACCTCCCGGCGGCAATTTTCCTGGTACAACATATGCCGCCTGCCTTCATCGCCACTTATGTCTCCCGGTTGCAGAAAGAGTGTGCCATCGAAGTGGTGGAAGCTAAGACCGGCGAAACAGTTCGCCCCGGGTACTGTTATGTGGCCGGGGAGGCCCTCCATTTGTGCCCCTTCCGCAAGGCCAGCGGCGACGTGGTGCTGCGCCGGCCGAACCAACCGCTGACCTTGTTCATGCCTGGGGTAGGGGTCATGATGGAGTCGGTCCTGGCCATCTATGGGGCCCGCACCATCGGCGTGCTCATGACCGGCATTGGCGACGATGGGGCCGATTCGATGGTCAGCATCCGCGAAGCCGGCGGCGTCACCATCGCCGAGTCGGAAGAGAGCTGTGTGGTGTTCGGCATGCCTTTTCAGGCGATCAAGCGCGGCGGAGCGGAGTTTGTGCTGCCCAGCTGGAAAATTGCCGAAAAGCTGACCCGCGTCGTCGAGTCGAAGACCATGGGAAAGCCAACACGCCAGGAGGTGCGCCGATGATCGAAGCCAGGCTTATCGAAGCGTTGGGTGCGACGGAGCCATCCGAACGCCGTGGCGCCGCCCAGGAGATCGGCGAGTCGGGCGATCCCCAAGCGGTGGCCGTTCTGCTCGCGCAGTTGAACAAAGAGGGAGCACGGGCGGTCAAGGAAGCCATTCTGCGCGAGTTATCGCACATCTGGACTGCCGACCCGATCGACTCGATCATTGGGCTGTTGAAGGACGCCGATCCCTTCGTCCGGGCCGAGGGAGGGACTATGCTCGAGCGCCGGGTTAACGACGCCATGGGAGGTTTGAATCGGCTGGTTCGGAACGAGGACAAGGATCTGCGCAAGTTCGGTGTCGACATGCTGAACCAGGTGGCTAGTGCCGCTCCGCACGCACTGTATTCGGCGGCGCTGAAGGACCCGGACATCAACGTGGTCATCAGCGCAGTCGAGAATATCGGCTCCAGCCGCCGCGAAACCTTCGCCTACACCGTGCTGACCCTGGCGCTCACGAGTTCGCAGCCCATGCTCGTCTGCGCCTGCATGGAAGCGCTTGCCCTCATCGGCAACCGGCAGACCCTCGATGCTCTGCGCGTCACCTATCCCGACGCGGCTACGGTGCCGGGAATCTACCAGCAGTCGTTCATGAAGTTGCTGGGTGGCATCGCCGGTCCGGAGTCGATGGAGGAAATTTGCCGCATGATCGCCGGCAAACGCAAGGGTATCCCGGTTTACGAGATTTCTATCGACGCGATGACCAAGATCGCGGTGCGTTACCAGCTGTCCACGTTGACCCCCTTCTGCGAACAACTCCTCTGCGGGCTGCTCCAACCCGAGCTCGATCATGGAGTCTGCTTTCACTTGATCCGTCTGCTGCGGCACTTTACTGGTTCCCCTCCCGTGGCGCTCGCGGTGCTGCCCTATGTCCACACCCCCGACCCGGCACTTGTCCTGGCGGCGGTCGAGTCGCTCGAGAACTCTACCCACCCCGAAGTTGAAACTGCGCTCAACGCCCTGCTTGCGAACGAGAGATATCTGGAGAACGATTCAGAAACGGGCGGGGAGCTCCGGGAGCTTCTAAGGAGGCGGCCGCGATGGAACTCACTGCAGAGCAGTTCTCCAAGCTGACCAAAGTGATCTACCGCAAACTTGGGTTGATGTTCGATGACAAGAAAATCTATCTGCTCAACAAGCGGGTGCAGCAGCGAATAACCATCCTTGGCCTGAAGGACGCGGACGAATATCTTTTCCAGCTGGGATATTGCGATGCCAAGGGGGACGAGATGCAGGCGCTGGCCAATCTCGTAACCACCAACGAAACCTATATGTTTCGCGAGTTCGAGCAGCTGGCCGGCTTTGCCGATGTGTGCCTGCCGGAGCTGGTGGCCGCGAAGCAGAAAACCAGCGATCGCCGCATCCGCGTCTGGTGCGCCGGCTGTTCCTCGGGCGAGGAGGCCTACACGCTGGCCATCATTGTGCGCGAGGTATTTCCCGATTCCAAAAAGTGGGACGTCGAAATCACCGCCACGGATATCGATGAAAACATGCTGCAACGCGCCCGCAACGCGGTGTATGACGATCGTTCCGTGAAAGGCGTTCCCGACGCTTACCGGAAGCATCTGCTGCGGACTGCGGGCGGGTTCACGATTGATCCGGATACCAAGGGTCTGGTGCATGTTATGAAACTCAATCTGAACGATCAGGCTCAGATGAAGGCCATGCGTGGCTACGATTTTGTTTTTTGCCGCAACGTCCTGATCTACTTCGATGACGAGTCGCGTCGTAATGTGGTCAACCACTTTTACGATGCGCTCAACCCCAAGGGCTATATCTTCCTCGGCCATTCCGAATCCGTCGGTCGCATCACCTCGGGATTCCGCCTGAAAAAGACCGAGGGGCACCTGCTGTACACAAAGGATTGACCATGAAGCGGAATGTGCTGATCGTCGATGACTCGGAGTTCACTCGCAACTATCACTCCTACATTCTTCGCGAGGCCAACTTCGAGACCGTCACTGCCGTCGATGGAGCCGACGCGCTGGAGAAATTGTATAGCCGGACGTTCGACGTGGTTCTCACCGACATCAATATGGCGAACATGGACGGCTACGAGTTCATCCGCCGGGTGCGCAGCAGCGGGGACTATGACAACCTGCCAATCATCATCATTTCCACGGAGTCCGAATCCGAGGACAAGAGCCGCGGCTTTGCGGCCGGGGCAAATTTCTACATCGTGAAGCCATCGGATCCCCAGCCTCTGATCGATAACATCTGCATGGTCCTTGGGATCGATGCTTCCGAGGTTGGCCGAAATGGAGATGCGTGAACCATCCCTGGCGGAGACCTGGGCCAAATTCGAGCAATTAAGGGTGCGCTTTACCCGCTACCTGCGGAGCAGCGAAAGCGAATTCGTCCACCTGATCGGTGCCCTCGATGCCTGCTGGAGCATGGCGGAAACGGTGCAAAAAGCGACCGCCCGCCTGGCCGAGCTGAGCGGCGCCGAGAGTGACTGCGAGACGGTAGCCATCCGCGATTCCATGCTCGTAGGCTGCCGCATGTTCAGAGAATTTCTTGAGCAAATCCTTGTGGTGGGGGGCCAACTGGCCCTGGCGGCAGAGGAGACGAAAGGGGTACTGCGCACTTCGAACCTTTCGCGGGAAGACCTTGTACCTCTGACCCATATCGCCTTTCATCTACGTCTCGAGAGCTGCCGGCTCTCGCCGGAATATGCCGCCTCGGTGATGAAAGGTTATGAGGAGATGGCCGAAGTGCTGGGGGGCATGAAGCAGGCGGGCGATTCGCAGCAACGCACGCTGTCGACCATTCTTGAAAGCCTTTCAGCGGCCTCTCGGACCGTGGAGCGAGCGTCGACTTCCTATGCCGACCAGGCTAGCGCCTCCGAGAAGACGATCCACCACCATCTCGATCTGCTGCTGACCGTTCCTCCGGACCTGGTGGAATCGCGACGCAAAGCCGCCTCGCTGGGCGGAGTAATTGCCGACAGCATTCGCGAAGCGGTCAAGGTGCTGCAGGGGCACGATGCCATTCGCCAGCGGCTGGAACATATTTTGGGAGCGCTGGCAGTGGTTCGCACCGATGCCAGGAATGAGCCAGGACATACGCTGTTGCTGCAACGCCTCCAGGCGCAGCGTGTGCTGGAGCTGATCATCAGCATCGGGAGCCGCATTCACCTGGAGTTGAACGGGGTGATCGGCTCCGCGCAAGCCCTGGCCGGCGACAGTGGCCGCCGGGCAGCCGCCGAGGATCAGGTGAAAATGTTCGAGAAGGCGGTGGACCGCCTCGCCTCGCTCAGCGCCGGGGTGGCCGAATTGCTGGATGGAGAGACGAAGATAGGCCAGTTGGTTCTGACCCAGATTGAGCCCATCGGCGAGCTGCTGCGCGCCAACAGCGTCGAACTGGCGGCCCTGGCGCGGTCGATGAAAAGATTGAAGAGACTGGCCCTCAACGTTCTGGTCAGCGCCGACAAGATGCCTTCGGCGCAAGGGATTGGTGTGCTCAGCTCCTGGACGTCGGAAGCCGCGGAGCGGGCTCTCAAGCTGGCTAACGAACTCGATGAGCAGTTCGCCCAGTTGGGGACCACCTTGCAGTCGAAAGCGGCCGGGATCATCGCGGATGTGCAGACCATCGAAGCTTGCCGGGACGGACTGCTGATGCCGCGCGCCGATGACAAACTGCGCAATTCCAGAAGGATCGAATTTGACGAGGTCGGTCACCTGGGTAAGAAAGCGCGCCAATTACAGGAAAAAACCGAAGGCCTTCTGCAATCACTGAAATTTGTCGATGAAGGAAGCAGCCTGCTGGGAGAACTCGACGCGCTCCTTGATTTTCTACTGACCCTCTATCCCAAGCCGCAGAAGCCACTCGATCTGGATGCGGCTGCTGCCGGTTACACCATGCAGGAGCAACATGCAGTGCATGCCACCGTCATGGGCGGCCTGGAACAGATTGCCCATGGACGGCTGACCGAACCCGTCGAAGGGCAGGATTACGGGGCCAATGTCGAACTGTTCTGATACGAAGGGAAAGGTGATTCCATGCCGTTTGAACTGAAGATGAGCGCAGAGGGAATGAAGCTGATGCTGGTAGGAAGACTCGGCGTGCGCCAGGCCCGGGCACTCTGGGATGCGCTGCAGCCTGCCGTAGCCGCGGCCACCCCCATCCGGCTGGAGGCAGAAGAGTTGGAAGAGATGGACACCAGCATCGTCCAGCTTCTCTGCCGCTTGAGCAGCCTGACGGGCCAGCTGCAGATAGGCGGGGTCTCAGACGGCTTTCTGGTTTCGTTGCAGCGCCGGGGCCTGGAAAAATTCTTCATGCAGCCTTCCGCGCCGGATGAGACCAAAGTGCTGGTCCTGCGTCCTAGGTCGCCAAAGGAGGCTAAGACGATAGTAGCGTCCCGCAACCCAAGGCGCCGGCATGCCTAAGAGAATCCTGGCGGTCGATGATTCCGCCACCATGCGCCAGCTGGTGAAGATGACCCTTACTCGCGCCGGCTTTGAAGTGGTCGAAGCCGAGGACGGCGCGAAAGGTCTACAGAAAGCAACTGCGGAGACCTTTGACATGGTGCTGAGCGACATCAACATGCCGGTGATGACTGGCCTCGAACTGCTGCGCAATCTCAGGAAGCTGGCGCAATATAAGTTCACGCCGATCGTTCTGGTCACCACCGAATCACAACTGGAAAAAAAGACGGAAGGCAAGGCAGCCGGAGCCACCGGCTGGATTGTAAAACCTTTTGAACCCGAACAATTGCTGGCTGTGGTGACAAAAGTCCTGCGCTGAAGTTGAAAGGGGCAAAGGTTATGGACTTCGGCGATCTGGAACAACTAAAAGCGTCGTTTCGTCCTGAGGCGGCTGATCTACTCGCGGATCTCGGGGTCTCGCTTCTGCAATTGGAGCAGGATCCCCATAACATCGAGGTGGTGAACTCCGTTTTCCGGGCGATGCACACCCTCAAAGGGTCGGGGGCAACTGCCGGTTTCCGCAGGCTGGTGAATTTTGTCCATCACGTGGAAGAAGTCTTTAACCGGATCCGCAATCGGCAACTGGAGGCGACGCCCGAACTGATCGA